>Ga0100402_1000050_pt1 | contig 155448 bp, 116 predicted proteins | sample CryGeyme20150102_FD_80419 | JGI IMG/M metagenome (GOLD analysis project Ga0100402, IMG submission 80419) | Groundwater microbial communities from Crystal Geyser aquifers in Utah, USA - Crystal Geyser metaG 2015-0102 | ecosystem: Environmental > Aquatic > Deep subsurface > Groundwater | place... | reverse complement strand
TCAAACTTCAATTTTTCAAGTGGAACTTCTCTATTTCAAATAATGATTTTTGGTGAAATATTTTCTTCATCAGATCATTCAAAGAAAAAACTATTATCAATTCACTCTTGTTCGAGGACAAGTGCGAGCTTCTTTTGCACTTCTGATATAATCCCCATTTTCTCTAGAACATCATAGACTCTCATGACTGCTTCACCATTTTCAAAATCGGTCATTCTCACTATCTGTTCCAGACGTTTTCCACTTGCTTTAAATTTGAGCTCTCAGAGATATTCTACGTGATTTCTTTTTGGATCATCTTTGGTATTTGTGAGGTTATAGACTTTGGTGTCTTCTTGCTGTTCACTATGAGTTACTCACTTAGTAGTTTCTGGAACGACGTTTTCTACAAGATAATCTTTGAGTTCTGGAAGTCATTTTCCTGTCGCTGCAGAAATAGTGAAAAATGTTTTATCAGGAAATCTATTCTGAAATTCTGAAATAATATGATCTTTCATCTCATCATCAAGCAAGTCAGCCTTTGAGAACACGATAATTTCTTCTTTCTGGGCAAGTTCTGGAGAAAAAACCGTAAGTTCATAACGAATATTTTCATAATCAGAAAACACATCATCGAGCCTATAAAGATCAAGAAGATGCAGGAGAACTCCAGTTCTTTCTATATGTTTTAAGAATTCTATTCCAAGTCCTTTCCCTTCGCTCGCTCCCGGTATGAGACCTGGAACATCCTCTAATACAAGTGATTTTCCTTTATGATCAAAAACTCATAGATTAGGAGTCAAAGTCGTAAAAGGATAATCTCCTATTTTCGGTTTTACATTTGAGAGTTTTGAGATGAGCGTTGATTTTCCAGCGCTTGGTACTCAGATAATTCATACATCTGCGACAAGCTTGAGCTCCAGAAATAGGTCTTTTTCTTCAGGAATATCTCACAGCTCTGCAAAAGCTGGAGCTTGACGAGTAGAGCTACAAAAGTGGGCATTACCATATCAACCTCTTCATCCTGCTGCCATAAGTATTTTTTCACCATGAAATTTGAGGTCAGCAATAAGCTCTCTACTCTCTTCCTCTCGAACAAGTGTTCAAACTGGAACTTTCAGTAAGAGATCTTCCCCATTCGCTCCGTGACAGAGATTTGGCATTCCACGTTCTCCATTTTCTGCAGTCAGGACTTTTTTATGACGATATTCACTGAGCGTGTTGATATTCTCATCGGCCACGAGATACACGTCTCAACCGTTTCATCCATCTCATCCCCATGGACCGCCTTTAGGAATATACTTTTCTCTTCTCCATGAAACAAGACCATCCCCTCATTTTCCAGATATGATTTTTACTGATACTTCATCGATGAACATAATTTTTCTATTAAATAGTAGTTGCTGCTAGTATATATATTTTTTTATTTTTTCGTAAAAATAGTTCTGAGTTTATTCTGACTCAGAACTATTTTCGCAGTATATATTTGGTGTCACTAGGTGGATTTGAACCACCGACCTCGGGGATATGAATCCCGCGCTCTAACCAACTGAGCTACAGTGACATATAAAAAGACTGAGTGCTGAACTAAAGTCAGTCTCAGCCTTTTTCTAAATTGTTAATTTGGTTGCGGAGATTGGAATCGAACCAATGACCTCCAGGTTATGAGCCTGGCGAGATACCACTTCTCCACTCCGCGAGAAACAAAAAATGGTATCGCCACGGAGAATCGAACTCCGGTTACCTGGATGAAAACCAGGTGTCCTAACCACTAGACGATGGCGACACACACTATATGCTTTATGTTTATGTATTTATAAAGCTCGGGTATTATATAGAATATTATTTTGCGTCAAGTTTTTTTAGATATTTTTTATATAAAAAAATCATGTCAACATCAAAGTAGACAAAAAAATTTGCTCTTAAGGGTTTTTCTCTATAGTATTGTAGACAAAAATGTATATTAAAATATCTTATTATGTACACCCTTACTCGCCAAGATACAGCCGAAAAGCTTTGAATTTCAACTCGTAGTGTAGACAGATATGTAAAATCTGGAAAACTCCGAAGTAAAAAAGACGGAAAAATCATCTATATCCATTCTCAGGATGTTGCAAATCTTGCGGGAGAGTCTGAGGCGAATAACCCAGAAGTAATTATTCCACAAAAAAATATGGAAAATAATCAGCAAACTCAAAATTCATCTGAAAAGTCTTATACTGATTCAAAAAGACAAGAACAAACTCAAAGTCAAAGTATTGTAGATGCTCAAAGTAGAGCAACTCTTGAAAAAATATATTTAGACTTGCGAAGTGAGCTCCAGGCAAAAGATAGAACTATACAAGATCTCTCCATAAGACTCGGGCAAGCTCAAGAAATTGCGAAAAACTCAGTAAGTCTTATCGAATTTAAAAAATCACAGTTTTTACTTGAGGAATCGAAAGGACACCTCTCACATGAGCTTGAAGAAGCTAAAAGTGCAAAGCTTGAATTACAGCAAAAACTGAAGTATGAAAAATCTACAAATTATATACTCATAGTATTTTGTGTGATTCTGGTAATAGGTCTTTGAGCACTATGGTTTCTTAAAATATAGAAAACATAGCCTTGTCCTTATAGTTCAACGGATAGAACAAGCCCCTCCTAAGGGTTAGATGTAGGTTCGATTCCTGCTGGGGACACCATAAAAATATAGTTATACAACTTTTAAAAAAATAATGAAGCGATTCTTATATCGCTTCATTTTATTTTAAGGAAAAACACATACTATAGGAGCATTAATTTTTTATTTTACTACTATGCCAACGAGCAAAGAAACAGAAACTACTGCAAAAAAAACTACTACAAGAAAAACTCCAGTGAGAAGAACGGCAAAAGCGAAAACTTCTACAACTGAGCAGCTGAGTGAACAAGTTGCTTCTAATACAAGACATATACAAGAAGATCATAATACTATTGAAAATAATTCTAAACTCATTCACCTCCTTTATGGATCTATCATAATTTTAATGATGATAATAGCTGGACTTGCATTTTATGTAGGAACTATGCAAGGAAATTCAAATGGAACGAATAATACATGAAATGTTTCTACTCCTGTGAATGCAGAAGACGTAACAGTAACTATTATAAATGATGAAAGATGTACTGATTGTCCTGTTGACGCTATAACGACACAGCTGAAAGCTCTTCCTTTCCTTGCTGGTTCTACATTTGTAGAGCAAGACTTTTCTGAAGATGGAGTTGAAGCATTTTTAACAGAAAACAATATAACTACTCTCCCAGCCGTTATCTTTAACACAAATCAACTCAATGATGGTGGACAAATTGCCCCATATCTCACGAATCTAGAAAACGGAGAATATTCACTAGCAATTGGAGCAACATTTGATCCATTCGCAGAGAGAAGTGAAAATGGTTTTCTTATGATGGATCAATCAGTTATAGATCAAATAAAAGAAAATGCATATTATGATGGAAATGTCGATGCTCCTATTACTTGGATTGAATACAGTGATGTAAACTGTTTCTATTGTAAAAAAATGGCAAAAGATGGAACAGCTGAAACTGTTCTTGCTGAATTTCCTGAAAACCTAAATCATACTATGTCACCTTTTGTTGGTGTAGGATGAGCTGCAACACAAACAGCTGCAGAAGTAATCGAATGTATTGGTATGGTTGGTTGAGATGAAGCGTATACTGCTGTCTTTGAAGAAAGTCTTGTAACTGAGAAAAATGGAACGTCTGACCTTCTCACTATGGCTGAGCAGCAAGGAGTGAATACATCTGAGGTTCAATCTTGTATTGATAATAATGAAAGTGAAGAAGTCGTTGCAAGCAAATTCGCACTTGGAAGAGATACCTTTGGTATTACTGGTACTCCTGGAAACATCATCATTAACAATGAAACTGGTGAATACGAACTTATATCTGGAGCATTCCCTGCAGAATCTTTCATCGAAGTCATAAATAAAATGCTCGGAGAATAAAGCCCAAAGAGTAAAAAAATATTTTAATAAAGCTAGAAATCATTACTATGACTCTAGCTTTATTTTTAACTCATATGTATGAAAAAAATATTCACCCTTCTATTATTCATATTTTTAGTTTGAATCATATGAATGAGTACATTTGCTGAAGAACAACAGAATAAATGAGAATTAACTCGGCACGTAATTCTCGCAAAAAGCAATCTTGAAAAAAAACAAAAGAATTGAAAAGCCTACGTAAGAACCTTAGATGAATTCTTTGAAACTTATAAAAATGATTTTGCTCGACTGGAAGCAGTGAATAAGAGAATAGCTATTGCTCTGCCAAAGCTTTGAGATTCAACGAAAGATCAAGAAATAAAAATGATTCTTGAATATATTCAGGTTAAAGCAGAACTTGTTCTCACAATCATGAAAGAAGCTCAACTTGCACAAGAACTCATGCTTGAAGAAGAAAGAGAAGAAAGAGAAGTTCAGGAAGAAGCAATTGAAGAAGAAGCTGAGGAGACTGAGGAAATAATTATAGAAGCTCCAACAGGAGAAAGCTATACCTGAATTCAAGACTGTAAAAGAACTTCAGAACCCATGAATGATGAAATAAATAGTGAAGAATATCTTCAAAGCAATGAAACTCTCCAATGTCTTTGAAATAGTATAAAAACATGTTCCCGAGCCATATGAAAAATTGGAAATATAGAATACAATATCAGGCAAAGATGAGACACTTGTCGTGTAATTATGAACAGTACGAATGACGTGTTTACGTGTCAACTAGAACAAGCAGCAATAGACCTAAACTTCCAAGGCGAAGTATGAAGTATCCCATTGGGATTGTATTCTTCTGCTGCATTTAATAATGGTAAGGATGAAGATTGTTGAATTAGAGATGATGCATAAAATAAAAAAGAACCAAATTGGTTCTTTTTTATTTGAGCATCTTTCTGATAAATCACTCATCTTTTCTCCAGTTCTTTTTTACCTTTGCTCTGAGCGTTAAAAATACTTTTTGGTCAAATACATCTTCTAATTCTTTTCTTGCTGCTGTTGCTGCTTTTGTTATGAGTGATCCATTTTTTCCTATGACTATATATTTTTGTGATTCTGTTTCGGTATAGACATAGGCAGATATTTTTTTGAGTCATTTGTCCGTATCTTCTATTTCCTCTACGGCTACGAAAATACTATGAGGTAATTCTTCTTTTAATTCTTCAAATAATTTTTCTCGTATAATCTCAGAAATTCTAAAGTATATATCTTGTTTGGTATAGTAATCCTCTGAAAAAAGCATTGGTCAAACAGGAAGCTCTTCTTTGATATGAGCCACTAAATCATCAAATCATTCTTTCGTAAATGATGATATTTCAAAAATATTGTTTCCCTGAGGTATATCTTGCACTCTTTTAAGGTCTGTTTTTGTATATACCTTTAGTACGGGAGTCGCTATATTATCTAGTATATTTTCAATATATTTTTCTTCTTCTCACGCCTGCCTTGAGCTATCGATGAAGTGAAGCACGATTTCAGCATCTCTCAGAGAAGAAATGGCTTGATTATTTATTTCAGCATTGAATGATTTGGTAGATTCATGTATTCCTGGAGTATCAAAAAATATGATTTGAGCATCCTCATCATTATACATTGCAAGTATTTTATTTCGTGTGGTTTGAGGAACATTACTGGTTATGGCTATCTTTTCTCAAATGAGCGTATTGATAAAGGTAGATTTTCCCGCATTAGGCCTCCCAATAATTGCGACGTACCCTACTTTTTTTTCTCAGAGGTCTTTGGTATTATTGAGAATATCTTGGAGATTGAGTTCTTGCATGATTTGTATGGATAATGAGATATTTTCTATAGTCTCATAAGATTTTTTAGCTTGTCAATTTTCTTTTGACAAAATAAGGATTTTTTATAGAATTTCGCAAGCTTTTCGTAAAGCTTATTTTATATCCTTCTTTTGTTTTATAGCAAAAGATAGTAACCATAGGATTATGGCAAATTATGAACTCATGATGATTCTGAACCCTTCTGTAGGGGAAGAAAACATCACTGCAAGTATTGATGCAGTAAAAAAAGAACTCTCAAACGCTGAGGCAAAAATAGTAAAAGAAGATGTATGGGGTGAGAAAAAACTTGCATACAAAATCAAAAGTTCAGATACTGGGTACTATGTACTTTGGACTCTCGAACTTGATGGAAAAGCTATTAAGCCAATGAATAATACTTTCAACCTTGACGGGAACATTTGGAGATACATGTTTGTAAATCTCGATGCTTAATATATAAACGAAGAATAATGAGAACCGTGAATAAAGTTATCCTGATAGGAAATATTACCAGAGATCCTCTCGTAAAAGAAACCGAAAATGGAAAAAAAATAGCTATGTTTACAACAGCTACCAACAGATATTATAAAACCTCAGAAGGAGAAAATAAATCTGAAGCTGAATTTCATAACTGTGTTGCATGGGGAGCACTCGCTGAAAAAGCGGAACAATTTCTCACAAAAGGAAAACTTATATATATTGAAGGAAGACTCAAAACTCGAATCATAGAAAAAGACGGTGGAGAAAAACTCTACAAAACAGAAGTTGTTGCAGGAAATATTATATTCCTCAATAAAAAAGAAGACTTTGATGAAGCTGGTCTCAGTGATGATCAAGATCTTGATGATGATATGTTCTAATATCATACCAACTATAATTTAATATAAACTATTATGTCAAACGATAAAAAATGTCCTCTCGATGGGCTTAACATCGATTACAAGAACACTGAACTTTTAAAAAAATATATTACAAAGTTTGGAAAAATTGTACCTAGATATTATTCTGGTGTTTCTCTTAAAAACCAAAAAAAGCTTGCAAAAGCAATTAAGAGAGCAAGAATTATGGCTCTTATACCATTCGTAAAATCTTACGATCCAAATTTTGAATCTACTCCAACTGCGAGCTAGTCAAAAATATAAAAAACCTCAGAAATAATTCTGAGGTTTTTTTAATGAAAAATTAAGTTATTATGAGTGAAATAGTCTTATTGTAAGCTAAAAATTTAGGGTTAGTTATTGAACTATATTTATTTGTCAGTACAGTGGGAATATACTATATATTTATTCGTGGATTATGTCTGCTTGCCTCTGAACAGCTTGAAGAATAGTTAGCTATACACATCAGCCAATTTTTGAATCAGATGATATATTTTATGAAGTAGAAGTTTCTCCCTGAGAGTATATTTTACTTAATGAGTCTGTATATAATTTTTTATCAAACTTTCCACTTAAGCTGGAAAAATATACAGAACTTAATTATTCAAGCCAATACTGTATCAATGAAATACCAAAAGAGAGCCTTATTGCTTTATGAGATTTTTCACTCCAAGATGTATGAGTTATGAGCATTAATGTCCTTCTTATACTTAGTCCATTAATATTACTCGCACTCATTGATATATTTATTATACAAAAATATAAAAAATAATATGTGAGTATGCACGCCAGAAAAATACATAGTAAGCTATAACGATGATGTATCCAATGTAGAACTTAGAGATCATTATGGATTAGATACGTATTTCAACGACAATCATTATCCATTTATATGGTGAGATAGTTTTCTGTATTTTATTATGCATTATCCACTAGACATTAGTAAATATCTTGATGTAAGTATTTCAGAGTGACTCTGTATATATAGAAATAAATCTGAAATCTTTTCCTTTAATGACTTAAACTATCATGACCAAGCGATAATAAGTATAAATATATCATTATGGATACTCATTTTTATCACAGTATTAATTTGAATGAAAAAGTTTTTTAAAAATTTTCGTAAGATGACATAGAACTCTATGCTATACTAGCAAATTAAGATATTCTTAGAATTGAAACTGATTTTTCGAAGTGTTCTGGGTCTCAGACATATACTTTTGAATTTCATAGTCTTCTTCTTAATGCTTTTAATTCAGGCATTCAATCTATAATCATAGTAGCTCATCAGGCAGCAAGAAAATTACATATTTGCTGGTCCATTTGCATCTTCATTATGTCTGACAAATGACGATAGACAAAGGAAATAAATATATAATCAAATCTTTCTCATCCTACTGAGATCATAGTTGGATAATACTCTTCTGCTTCTCTGCTCTGAGAAAATAAGTATATATCTTCTAAGCGGCTATGTAATTGCTCTCTTGCGAATTCAGAAATATCTGGAGTTTCTAATAATCTATGAATATATTCTTTGGTTTGAGAAATTCCATGAGCAATGGTATTATCATCATTAAAGACTGGGTCAACTCCAACAAGTCTTTTCACCTGAGTTTGTTGACCAAGATGCCTTAAAAATCAAGAAAATCAGCATCAAATATCTAAAACATTTTTTCCATCAAATTCACTATAGTTTAATCCAGAAGCTCTAACGATATCTTCTGATGATAGATGTCAGACACAAGGAATTTCAGCTTTCATATTTATAATGATTAAAATCAAAGATATTCTTCATATCACAGTGGCTCTTCAAGTCATTTAAAGCCAAGTGGAGATCAGGATTTTTGTTCATACCATTCTTCAATGATTTCTAAATACGCCAAATAATGAAGTGGATGTCTTTCCCAGTCTGATTGATTTGAATCTAGAAGAATTCACTGAATTGCTCAAATATCTGTATTAGCTAAAATGATTCTTTGTATCATCGTAGTATTTCATCGAATATTTCGTACTCAGATTAAATATTTGTACATTGAGTTGAGAACTCTTAAGAGCTCTATAGATATAATTGTGCTATTTTGTTTTTCAGAATCAACAGATGTTGGCAAATATTTTTTTGCTGTGTAGAGCTTTCACTCAGAAGTAACATATTCTGGAGTATTTCATAAAATTCATTTTATCTTTTGCCCCGAGCTATTTGTAACTACTCTCAATATTCTATCTACTTCATCAAAGGAAAGTAATGTATAACGAATTCGTTTCTTTGGATTGATTCGAGAGATAGCTTTTCATGACTTTCGTATAATTCAGCCACGTATCAGAGCATATTCAAAATCTTCCGTTATATCATGTTTTCTTGCTAGAATCTCTTGCACATAATTTGGTAACTCAAATAGCATCGTTTTATCAAATCAATTGCTTTGTTTTGCCTTTGGAATACTGGCTAATCAAAGCGATGTAATATTGTCTAAATAATTCATAATACCAATATCTATAATAAATTAATATTAAAATAATTAAATAGTCAATAAATACAATTCTTTTTCTTGCTTTTTACTCGTTTCTCTCTATAATCCCCGCGGTTTAGAAACTCTCACGAAAAGAGAGTATTTTATTTTTTATATTTTACTGTATGTCATTTAGAAATATTGCCATAATTGCCCATGTTGACCACGGGAAAACAACGCTCGTAGATGAGCTATTAAAAGCTGCTGACGGGTTTGATACTCGTGTTGGTATTGCTGAGAGAGCGATGGACTCAAACGCGCAAGAACAAGAAAGAGGTATTACGATTTACTCAAAAAATACTTCAATCAGATACAAAGGAAACAAGATTAATATCGTTGACACTCCAGGTCATGCCGATTTTGGTTCAGAAGTAGAACGTGTTTTGAGAACTGTTGACTCTGTATGTCTTGTTGTAGACGCATATGAAGGGCCAATGCCTCAAACAAAATTCGTACTCAAAAAATCTCTCGAGCTTGGTCTTCACCCTATTGTTGTTATCAACAAAATGGATAAACCATCTGCAAGAGCTGATTGGGTTATCGATCAACTTTTTGATTTATTCGTACAACTTGGAGGTTCTGACGAACAGCTCGAAAATCTTAATAATCCAGTATACGCTATTGCCAGAGAAGGTCTTGCATGGGTTGGAGAAGATGCTGAGAGAAAAGATATTACTCCTCTTCTTGATTATGTTATGGAACATGTTCCAGAAGCAAAAAATGACGAAACTGCTCCTTTTAAAATGCAAATTGCAAACCTAGGATATGATAACTTCCTTGGAAGACTTGGGATTGGTCGTGTATATTCAGGAACCGTAAAAGTTGGGCAAGAAGTTATCGTAACTTCAAATAAAGGAGTTCAAAGAAAAGGAAAAATTACAGAAATTCTTACGAATGAAGGACTTGAAAAAGTAAAATCTCAGGTGGCTGAGGCAGGTGATATTATCACTATCGCTGGTATTGCTGATATCTTCGTAGGAGAAACTGTTGCTGCAAACGCTGATGTACAGGCAATGCCACCAATCACGATTGATGAACCTACTCTAAAAATGGAATTCCTTGTAAACAACTCTCCATTTGCTGGAAGAGAAGGAAAATTCGTAACTTCAAGACAAATCAGAGATAGACTTGAAAAAGAACTTGAAACTAATGTTGGGCTTAAAATCAACTTTGAAGAAGGAGATAATTATGAAGTTGCTGGTCGTGGTGAGCTTCACCTCTCTGTTCTTATTGAAACAATGAGAAGAGAAGGATTTGAGCTTCAAGTTGGAGCTCCAGTAGTTATCATGCATGAAGAAAATGGGAAAAAAGTAGAACCAATTGAAAATGTATCAATTTCTGTTCCATCTGGAACAGAAGGAGCAGTTATCGCAGAACTTGGAAAGAGAAAAGGGATGATGACAAACATGATTGAAAACAATGGAATTGTTTCTCTTGAATTCAAAGTACCTACCAGAGGACTTCTCGGATTCAAATCAGAGTTTACAACTATGACAAAGGGTGAAGGTCTTCTCTCAAGTTCATTTGATAGCTTTGAAGAATACAAAGGACCAATTGAAAAAAGAGCTCGAGGTTCTATGATTTCTATGGAAAATGGAAGTGCTATGGCCTACTCTCTCTTCAATCTACAAGATAGAGGGAAAATCTTTATTAAACCTCAAACAGAACTCTACGAAGGTATGATTATCTGAGAATCATCAAAAGATCAAGATCTTTCTGTAAACGCTACGAAGAATAAAAAACTTACCAACGTACGTGCATCAGGAACAGATGAAGCACTGAAACTTGTACCACCAAAAATAATGTCTCTTGAAGAAGCTATCGACTACATCTCAAACGATGAATATGTTGAAGTAACTCCTGAATCTATCAGACTTCGAAAGAAATATCTTACAGAAACTGAAAGAAAAAGAAACAAAGCGAATTAATCTGAGAAACAAAAAGCTCTTCCAATTGGAAGAGCTTTTTTGATTACTTAATTTCTTACTAAGTCTTTATTTATTATTTTTTTATTTCTTAAAAGTTTATATAATAATTTGAGACATTTTATTTATTATATTTATAATATATGAGTAGGAGTTTTTCATCCCAATTTAAAGAAGATTTTTGAGGTCAACTTACTGAAGAAGAACTCAGATTTAGAATGCCTGAAGGGGCAAGTAATTTACAATGTAGACTTTGAATTGAAAAAAAATGAGATAGAAGAAAGTGACAGTCTTATCCAGTAATTGAGATAATAAAAGATGATATTGGTCGTCTTTTATATTGCGATTGAATATGAGAAAAATGAGAATGTCCTTCTGGAGGTTGGTGTAAACAACTATCATATGATGATGTAACTGTAAAAAAGAACTCTCAATAGAGTTCTTTTTTTTGACACAATATTCTTTATTCATATACTAGATACATATTAACTAATTATAATATATTAATATGTATAAGGAAATATTAGAAAAATCTGCTCAGGTCAGCAAGATAATGGATATTCTCTCCCACGAAAAAAGACTTGCTCTACTGTGTATGCTCAGTGAAGGAGAAAAAAATATAGCTGAACTCACACGTGACTTAGATATTTCACAGTCGCTTGTGAGTCAGTTTGCCCTCAAGATGAAAGACCAAGGCATCTTAGAGAGCCGAAAGCAAGGAAAAGAAGTATTCTACCATGTCGTGGATACAAAGCTCTGAGAGCTCCTAAAAGCGCTCAAAAAAATATATTGTTAAATACCTAAGATGACTGAAAAAATAATACTGGACGTAAGAACTGCTGAAGAATATGCACTTGAGAGAATACATGGATCGATTGATATTCCTCTCTCATTTATAGAAACAAGAGAAGATAGAGTAGCAAAGCTTTTGAAAGGAAAAGAAGTACTCATTATGTGCCGAACTGGTCGAAGAGCTGAACTCGCGAAACAAATACTCGCGCCACATAGCGAAATAGAAAAACTCAAAGTTTATAAATGAGGAATTCTGGAATATAAAAAAGAGTTCCCAGACCAAATCGAAAATGGTACATCAAATTTCAATATTCCAATAATGAGACAGGTTCAAGTCGTTGCTTGAGGACTCATTCTTATATTTGCACTTCTTGGCTTTCTCATAAATATAAATTTCTTCTTTTGAGCACTCTTTGTATGAACAGGACTATTCTATGCAGGACTATCCTGAAATTGTATGATGGCAACGATACTTTGAAAATTACCTTTTAACAAGTAAGAATAAAAATATGTGTATTATTATGCAATTTCCATAAGAAAAAATAAATTACAATCATATATTATAATTTATCTATAGAATTATGAAAAAAGATATAAGCTTTTCTCCTCTCTATTTTCTTTCCTCTCTTGGGATGTGATGACTCAGTGTGACATTTTTTATGTATATCATGTTTCTTACAAATCATGCTGCAACTCCAATACCAACATTTAATTCACTTCAATGAATTTTTATATCAGAGAATATCTTTGTTCAAGCTCTTATTGTCATAAGTATTGTATGAATAATCTATTTCTGAATTCAGCATTTTAGATTATTATTTTGGAATTTAGGACAGCTTAAAGCATATAAAAAGTCCTCTGAGTTTAAAAAACTGAAAAAAACAAATGCTGAAATAAGTCTTATGACTCTCCCTTTGACACTTGCTATGAGTATAAATGTATTATTCATTTTTGGAGCTGTATTTATCCCAGGACTTTGGTCTGTGGTTGAGTATCTTTTTCCTTTTGCAATACTTGCATTTGCTCTGGTTTGAGTATTAGCGCTTAAAATCTTTAGTGAATACTTTACACGTATCATAGTTGAAGGTTTTGATTTTACTCAAAACAATAATCTTTCTCAAATGATTGCTGTATTTGCTTTTTCCATGATTGGAGTTGGTTTTGCAGCAAGTGCTGCTATGAGTACAAACCAAACTACCATAGCAGTTGCAATGATAGGATCTCTGTTCTTTGTGACTCTTACGATATTTTTTGGTGCACTGAAACTTATACTTGGTTTTAAATCTATGCTCCGACATGGTCTTGCTGTTGAAGCTTCTCCAACATTTTGGGTTATGATTCCAATACTCACTCTTCTTGGAATAACTTATGTGAGATTGCAGCATGGAATTCATGCAGGACTTGAAATGCATACAGAAACAGGAAGTTTATTTATAGTAACAACTATTATCTTATCTCTCCAGTTGATATTTGGATACCTTGGATACAAAGTTATGAGAGCAAATAAATACTTTATAACATATCTATCTGGGGATAAAAAAAGTCCTGGGAGCTATGCTCTGATATGTCCATGAGTAGCACTCGTAGTTTTTGCATTCTTTTTTCTTCACTTAGGACTTGTAAAAAATGGAGTGGTAGACAAGTTTAGTCTTATCTATTTCTTACTTCTTATTCCTGTAATTTATTTACAGATTAAAACAATAATTACTGTATTTATTCTGAATAAGAAGTTACTTAATCCTTAATAGAATAACTATGAAAATTACTACTTTATGACTTATAACACTTATATTTCTAGCTTCTTGTGAGACACAAAATAATCTCGAAAATACAACTGCTCAAATTGAAGCTGAGAATCAAGTTACGACTCAAGATTGAGAAATTGAAAGCCAAGATATTTCACAAAACCAAGAAACTGAGATTTCAACTCTCATAGCAGAGGAGGTGCTCGCAGAAGATTTAATTAATGGACAAGAACTTATTTCAAACCTTGAACTTTCAAATTCACAGCTTTCAGAAATAGAAATAGAGTCCTTACTGCTTATGAGAGAAGAAGAGAAGTTAGCAAGAGACGTCTATCTTGAGTTGTATGATACTTGGGGGCAAAAAATATTTACAAATATTGCAGCAAGTGAACAAACACATACTGACGCAGTAAAAGTACTTCTGGAAAAATATAATATCGAAGACCCAGTTATAGATGATACTAGAGGAGTATTTGCATCTTCTCTTATGCAAGAATTATATGATAATTTAACGACTCAGTGAAAAACATCCTTACTAGATGCTCTCATAGTTGGTGCAACTATTGAAGACTTAGATATCAAGGATTTACAAGAAGCTGCTGAGCAAACAGATAAAGCAGATATTATTGCAGTATATGCAAACTTAGAAAGAGGTTCTCGTAATCATATGAGAAGTTTTATAAAAAATATTACAGGACTTGGAGAAACATATATTCCTCAATATATCTCTCAATCTAATTTTGATGCCATCGTCTCTAGTAAAAATGAAAGAGGTGGAAATAGCTTATGAGGAAACCCAGGAAGCTGAAGTACAAACGGAAACTGAAATAGTGGAAATGGGAAAAATAAATACTAATCTTTAATACAACAACAATGAACAAAAATATACTATTTAAACAGCTCTTAGACTACGAAACAAATACGTATACTTATATCATCGCAGATAAAAATACGAAAGAGGCCGTGGTAATTGACCCTGTTTTTGAGATGGCAACGAGAGATGAAAAACTCATTACGGAGCTTGGTCTCAATGTAAAATATTTTCTTGATACACATGTACATGCTGATCACATAACAGGAAGTTCAAGGCTCAAAGAAATACTCGAAACAGGTGAAATTTGAGTAGGAGCAAAAAATATTGGAGTCACTCACAATGATTTGTTTCTTGAAGATGGACAAATTTTAAAAATTTGAGACATAGAAATACAAGTCCTAGAAACTCCAGGACACACAAGCGGATGCGTGAGTTATCTCATCGAAGATATGGTATTTACTGGAGATCTTGTACTCGTACGTGGTTCTGGTAGAACAGACTTTCAGTCTGGATCAAATAAAAATATGTTTGAAAATGTAAGGGAAAAAATATTCTCTCTTCCAGATGAAACTGTCATTTATACAGGGCATGATTATAACGGATTTACAAGCTCAAGCGTTGGAGAAGAGAAACTCAATAATCCAAGATTGAAGCTTGAAAACTCCTTTGAAGACTTTGAACATATTATGAAAAATCTGAAACTCCCATATCCAAAAAAGCTCGATGTGAGTCTGCCTGCCAATATGAAGTGCGGACATAGATGTGGATAATAAAAAAGAACTCAAATGAGTTCTTTTTTATTTAAACTTTTTGAGCTTTTTCAATTTGCTGTAAGAGTAGCTTCTTGGGAATAAATGGTATGAGATATATAAGTATTTTTCATAGTAATCATACTCCTGCTATAATACTGAGCTTTCCCTGCATCATTGCATCATATCACTGCTGGGCAACCTCCTGAGCACTTGCTGTATTTTGAAACAGAGAAGTTTTGTCCATTCCAGAAACACTTCAAAATTCTGTATCTGTTGCTCCTGGGAGTAGGGCTGTAACGGTCACTGGGGTATCAGAGAGCTCTTCTGCTATCGCGTAACTCCAAGAACTCACAAAGGCCTTACTTGCAAAATATGTTGCTTGATTCGGTCATGGGAGTAATCCAGCTGTAGAAGAGACATTGAGTATCTTTCCTTTTCCATTTTTGAGCATCTCAGGAATAAACTTGCGAGTCAGTTTTACGACGGCAAGTATGTTGAGCTCAATCATCGATACATCAGCTCATATTTCTCTTTCATGAAATTTTCCTACTCCTCCAAATCATGCATTGTTAATCAGATATTCTACCGTGATATTATTCTCTTTGAGTTCTTCAAATATTTCTTCTACCGCTGTATCATCAGTGAGATCTTTCGCTATTATATAGACAGAAACTCCGTGTTTACTTTCTAGGTCTGATTTAATCTCTTTGAGTTTTTCTTTTCTTCTTGCTATGAGTACCATGTCCATTCATCATTTTGCGTGTATTTCAGCAAACTCTTTTCAGAGTCCCGAGCTGGCTCAAGTAATTAGCGCTACAGATTTCATATGATTATGAGTGAATTATTAAATTTTCTTCCTGCCATGACTTAATTCATGAGAGTGTGGAGAGTGTGAGTTTTGTATCAATCTCTCTCCCCCCTAGTAAAATGAAAATGTGTATGTGTCCTGTAAGCTGTGATGACAAATAATCTTTGAGGGCATGGATTTGCTCAAGTTTCGTTCCTGAGGGGATTTCTATTATGTATTTATCAACGTCCTCGGGAGCTTCGTTTTTTTCTGGTTTTTCTATTTTATTTTCTTGGAGTTTTTCTTCGAGATTATTTTCAAACTGCGAGTCTTCACTTGCTGTATTTTCAGGAGTATTATTCGGCTCATCTGATTCACTGCTCTGCTGCGAAACTTCCTGCTCAGCTTCTTTTACGCTCAGTAAGAGACGTTTTACATCATCCATGAGTCACATATCTCGGGCTTGATCACGAACCTGCGTGAGAGAGGCCGTCACTATTTTTCTGCTTCGAATATTTTTACGATTGTAGTCAAAATTGACATCAAGTGTTCCCTCAGCAATGACAATCTTCCCGATATCAAGCTTATCTTTATATTCCTGATAATCTTTGTCAAAAATCGTCAGTTCAAAGTCATAATCAAAGCCTTCACAGTATAAAAAGAGCATATTTTTTCCTGTCTTTGTGACCACTTTTCTCATGTCGATAATCACTCCAACTACCGCAATTTGCTGTTTTTGCAGCATATCTTTGAACTTCTTTTCATCTTTTTGAAACTCCGCTTTCAACTGATGCATAGGCGCTTTCAGATTCTTCACGAGACGAGATCGTCTCCCACAATAGGATCTCAGTCCGTCAAGCGGGTGTCCACTTACCATATATCAGAGAACATCTTTTTCTCAAAAGAGCTTCTGTTCATAACTCAGTGGTCTTGATTCTACCAGTACAAAACTATCATCAAAATCTGCTGCATTTCACATATCAAAAAGTCCGATTTGAGAAGAATTTTGTTTCTTCTCTTCATTTTTTGCAGCCCTTATGATTCCTTCAATATTTGCTAAAAGTGTCGCTCGCTCTCAAAAAATATCCATAGCTCCTGCATATATCAATGCTTCAAGAGATTTCTTGTTGAGGACATCTTTTCCTCCTCTCTTCACAAAATCATCAAGGTTTTCAAAAGGTTTATCTTTTCTTGCTGCGAGAATTGCATCTATTGGCCCATCTCAGAGTCACTTTATTGCCTTGAGTCCAAAACGAATATGCAAGTCATCTATGTAGGTAAAATGTTTTCGAGATTCATTAATGTCTGGTCTCATGATTTCAATCCCATTTGCTTGAGCTTCTCATACTTCTAGCACAATTCTTTCCATATTTTCCTCATCTGAGGTCATCATTGATGTAAGAAACTCAGTTCTATAATGCGCCTTTAGATATGCCGTCTGATATGCAATATAGGCATAACAAGCAGCATGCGATTTATTAAATGAGTAGTTTGCTGCTGGCTGAATCATTTCCTCATATATAAACTTACTCGTTTCAGGTTTATATCATTTATAATCAGCAGATTTGGTAATAAATTCTTTTTTGAGCGCTTCTATCACTTCTATTTTTTTCTTTCAGATTCATCGTCTGAGAAGATCTGCTTCACCCAGTGAGAATCCTGCCATATACTGTACCATAAACATCAGCTGCTCCTGATATACCGCAATCCCATAGGTTACATCGAGAATTGGTCCAAGATCTTCTTCAAGTTTCCGTTTTTCTTCCAGTATTTCCTCCTCTGAGTATTTCTTTTTTTCAAGCGTTTCTCTGAGCGCAGGAAGCATATATTCCACTGCTTCTCTTCCATGTTTACGCTCTACATAACTTGGAATATATGCAAGAGGACCTGGTCTATAGAGTGATACCATGGCAATAAGATCCTCAAATCTATCTGGTTCAAGATCTATTAAGTATTTTCTCATTCACTCAGACTCAAACTGAAATACTCAGGTGGTATCACCATTAGCAAATATTTTATAGACATCACTGTCATCCATGGGAATATCTAAAATATCTACTTTTAGTCATTTTGAATACTCAATAATCTCTTGCGCTCGTTTGATAATTGTCAGGTTCCTGAGTCATAGGAAGTCCATTTTTAGAAGACCTAAATCCTCAAGTGGATACGCACTATATTGCGTAACAATTGCCTCTGCATCCTTTGGTGGATGAGCGAGAGCCGTAAAATTAGTCATAGGTTCTGGAGCAATAATCACTGCGCAGGCATGCACTCAGAGTTGGCGAACATTTCACTCAATCTTAAGCGCATTGTCTATAATCTTTTTGTATTTTTCATTTGTTTCATAGGCTTGTTTAAATTCTGGAGCTTCTTCAAGAGCTTTTGCAAGCTTGGTTCCAGGCTTTTCAGGAATCAGCTTTCACAGCTCATTCATCTCTGCAAATGGCACTCACATAACTCTTCATACATCCTTTACTGCAGCTCTTGCAGCAAAAGTACCAAAGGTACAGATTTGCGCCACATGGTCTGAACCATATTTTTCACGACAATATCATACCACTCTATCTCTCTCACTATCAGCGAAGTCTGTATCGATATCAGGCATGGAAATACGAGCAGGATTCAAAAATCTCTCAAACAGAAGATCATAGAGTAGTGGATCTATATCTGTAATACCCGTCAAATATGCCATCAAACTTCCGGCAGCAGATCATCGTCCTGGCCCAACGGGAATATTATTTTTTCTAGCCCATCCGATATAATCTGCAACTATTAGAAAGTATGCATCAAATCACATTTCATGTACTACGACCAGTTCATACTCAAGCCTTTCGATTCTTTCTTGCATTTCAGCACTCAGTCCTGAGAGAATCTCTTTCTTTCTACTCGAATAATATGTGAGAGATAATGCCTTGAGCTCTTCAGGAGAAGATTCTGTCAGTGCTTTTTGAAGTCATGGCATATCTGTTTTTTGCACGAGCTCAAAAATAATTTCCTCTAAAATAGTATCTTTATATCTCCAATTAAGTCATACATAGGACAAATATCTCAGATACCATTCATCTGAAGAAAGCTGTTTTTTTGGAGTATTTCCTGGATTATCTTTTTGGTGCTTTTGGGCTTTTTCAAAAAGCTGTTGCATGTCATCTGGAAGCTCAAAGGTAGGAATCAGAACTCCTCCAGTTTCTATTTCAATATCAACCATATCAGCAATTTTTGCTGTATTCTCAATAGCATCAGGAATATATCCAAATATTTCTATTATTTCTTGCTCTGAGAGAAAACTATAATCACCACGCGTGAGAGAAGGTCTATCCGGGTTTTCGATTTCATGTCCAGTTCCTAGTGCCATGATGACATCTTGGGTTGTTTTATCATCCTTATTAATGTAATACGAATTTTGTCCAACTACGAGTGGAATGTCATATTTTTGTCATAACTGAATAAGCTTATTATTGATTAATTCCTGTTTTGGTATATCAGGATGATACAAAACCTCTAAATAATATCTATCATCGGAATATATGTTTCTATATTCCTCAAGCCTTTCGTAAATCTTTTCATCACTCGCTCCTGAAAGTATGAGATACGGAATCTCCCCTGAAAATGGTCAACTCAGACACACTACATCTTTTGAGTAGGTACGTAAATCTTCAAAATCGACACAGGCAGTTTGCCCAGCATTTTCAAGAGATCATTTTGATGCAAGAGCAATAAGATTTTGATACCCCTGAAGTGTAAGAGCCAGCAAAACAAGCTTATGCTTCAAATCTTTCTGAAAGCCTGAGCGTACAAAAATCTCTATTCAGAGGATTGGTGTAATTCACTCAGCTTTGGCTGCTTTGTATAACTCATGACAGCCATGGAGATTTCCTGTATCCGTCAGAGCTACTGCTTTCATTCCAAGCTCTTTCGCCTTTGCGACATACTGTGCTGGCTTCGGGAGTCATTCGAGTATAGAGTAATGTGAGTGAGTGTGGAGATGTACAAATGCCATAGTGTGCTTAGTTAAGATTCTTTAACTCAGTGTATTTATTTTTGAGAAAAAGGCTATGCTCACTATACTATTTTTGTTAATAAAATATTAAAAACTATGAATCAGAATATTCCAGAATCGTGGAAAGAAATTATAGGGCCAGAACTTGAAAAAACATATTTTTGAGAAATAAAGAATGTTCTTACAAGAGAAATTGCATGATGAAAAATAATATATCCTCATCCTCAAAATATCTTTGCAGCTTTTGAAAAAACAAAGAGACAAAATCTCAAGGTCGTCATACTTGGTCAAGATCCCTATCATGGTGCATGACAGGCACACTGACTGAGCTTTTCAGTGCAAGATGGTATAAAGATACCACCAAGTCTTAAAAACATCTATAAAGAGATAAAAAACGAATATCCTGATTTTGAAATTCCTAACTCATGAAATCTCGAGCACTGGTCTGAGCAATGAGTACTTTTACTCAATAGTGTACTGACGGTTGAAGCCTGAAAACCTGCGAGTCATGCAAAAATATGATGGTCTGTATTTACAGACAGCATTATACAAAAAATATCACAGTCTACAGAGTGAACTATCTTCATACTGTGGGGAAACTTTGCCAAATCTAAAAAAGTACTCATAGATTCGTCAAAGCATTATATATTAGAGTCGCCTCATCCTTCTCCATTTTCTGCTCACAGCTGATTTTTTGGAAATGGGCATTTTAAAAAAGTAAATGAAATACTTGCCTCTCAGAAAAAAGAGAAAATAAAATGGTAACAAAAAGCCCTCCAATATATGGGGGGTGGTATAGTTAATAAATAAAGTTATTTCAATATAGTTTACAATACCTAATTATTATAATCTTCTAAAAATGAAAGCAGTATATTCTTTTTTCTTACTTCTGATTTATTATTTAATACTAACTCTATTATTTCTTACAATTAACGTTTATCAAACTTTTTACAGTATTGAATGAACTCCCTGAATTATTACAGATGTATTACTATGAACTTTATTTTTATCTGCGATAATTAGTTATTTTACAATAAAGATGGTTTCAAGACAAATATTCATAATTTCATCATTGATATATATTATATGTATTTCAATATATGTACTAACTTATACTTATATACCAATGGTAAAATGAACTGGTAATTCTAAGCTTGTTTATATACAAAGAGAAGACGGTACCCAGTTATTCCAAGAAGATTTTGATTCAATGAATGTACAGCAAATAAAATCTGAAATGAATAGTATTACTTCTTTTGAAGAGAAGAACACATATATAAAAAATAAACTTTATTTTTTATCACAAAACTTATATGAACAATCAATTTATTACTCTATAAATAATGCTCCTAATGAAGGTCTATTCTATAGTGAAAAACAATTTTTAGAATACAAAAAGAATGAAATTGACAAAATACAAAATAATTTAAACTATGAAAATATTGAGGAGAAAAATAATGGTTGATTTATGTCATTTATATATCCCTTTGTTAAAAGAGAAAATAATTATAAAGAAACAGGTTGAAGTTTAAGTTACTTAAAAATTTCAAAAAATTTACTTCTTGATATCAGGGATTGAAAAGAAGCAAATTAAGAAAAATAAAAGAGCAGATACTGCTCTTTTATTTTTCTTGCATTCGCCAAACGGTATCCCAGTCTTCTTCTGGAGGATTTTTTATAAAATACTCACAGCGTCCTACATATACGTTGCTCGGTTCATCATCCGAAGATAAACTCTCAAATATTTTCTTAGCTCATATAAAATCCATATTTTTATATTTTTCTATTCACTGAGCAAATATATCCATAAGTACTACTTCTTCATGATTCTTATCACAGAGCAATCCTCTCAGTTCATATATTTTCACTGGAATATCCTTTCACTTTACCTGAATTTCATCGAGATATCTAAAATAAAATTTCTCTTTCGTTGCCTCATACATAACTTCACTCACACAAATATATGTGCCGTAGTATTTATTCACTCATTCAAGTCTCGACGCGAGATTTACATTATCTCATAGCGCCGTGAAATCCATTTTTCTTCCTACTGCTCATATATTTCAAATAATAGCTTCACCAGCATGAATTCATATTCTTGCAGAGATATTTTTTCAGAGTCTTTCCTTCCATTTTTTATTTATTTCGCCTAGCTTTTTTTGCTGCATCAATGCTGTTTCACACGCGCTGATATAGTCCTGAGGAGAATGATCTGTAAAAGCTCCCCACAAAGCCATAATCGCATCTCATTCATACTTATCTACATATCACGCATTATCCATGATAATCTCTGTCATTTCGCCCAAATATTCCCTGAGGAAGGCAACAAGTTCTTCCGGAGAGAGATCTTCGCTGAGTGAAGTAAAGCTCTCAATATCAGAGAAGAAACAAACCAGATGTTTCTTTTGTCCATTAAAATTAATTTTTCATTTTTCTGCAAGAATTTCTTCTGCAATATTTGAGCTCACATATTCGCTGAGCGCAGAATTAAGTTTCTTCTTATTTGCATCTTCCATAAGAAATTTCACTATATTCGCTCATGTAAAAGCGAGCAGGAGAGAAAAAATTATTTCAGAAGGAAAATTGAGTATCAAATTTGTTCACAGTAACACAGAAAGTGGAAACAAGAACCAAAATATGAGAATTATTGCTATATTCCCAATAATGAGAACTTTTTTGTTTCGTGAAAGATTAATATGAGCTGAAAGTATCAGAATAAAAAATATAAGCAGCCACTCTAAATATCTATCAAAATACATCATATATTGCTGAGACAAAAGTGTGTTGAGAATATTCGCATGAATATACATTCCATATTCTCTTCCATTTGGTGTATAAAACTCATCATTGAGTCCATCAGCAGCTGGACCAATGAGTATAATCTTATCTCTCAGTCAGATTTCTCTCTCTATTTCTCAGAGAGTTTCTTGAGAAAGAATATCTAAAAATGAAACTTTCTGGAAATTTTCCTCTGGAATAAAATTAATAAGAATTTCGGGATTATTTTTTGATGCAAGTGGAAAAGAAACAGTATCAGAAAAGCTATAATAATTCTTTTCTTGGTGTCATTGTAAAAGAAGTTCTTCATCCTCATAGAGATATCTATAGAGCTGACGTAATATTTTTACAGTAAAATGCTCATGGATATTCCCACTTTTATCTGTAAATTGAGGTGAAAAGGTGTAGACTGTATTATTACTCTTATCAATATTTGGAGAAAGAAATCAATAGCTATTTTCACTCAGCTCAAATCATTCATAAGGAGTTTGTAACTCACGTTTTGAATTTATACCTGCTCCTACTACAACATAATCTGATGCATCAAATGCAGATTTTAGAATCTCATCTTGCTCCTCTTGTGAAGGATCAAGGAATAAAAAATCAAAGGCAATAACCCCAGTATCATACTTCAATAAATTTTCTATGACAGTCGCATATACTGAGCGCTCAAAAGGAAAAGCTCAGACACTATCAATCGTTTCCTGATCAAGCTCAACCAGAAGTATATTTGGATGTGCCTGAAGTCAGGCAATATCATTTTTTACTCCATAATAACTATTTTGAACCTGTTTATTCAAAATATGTAAAAAAGGCGAAAGAAGAAAAAGAAGTACTATAATAATACAGGCTAATATAAGCGTAAGTACTGATGTATTATTATAATGAAACTTCACCGTGATTAATTATTAATACTATCTAAAAAACCACCTACAGTATTATCGAGAAAATCTTGCATACCGCTATCAAGATCATTGAGATTTGTTGGTATGTTTATCGTATCAAAATTGAGATATGATCCAATATCCCTGATACTTCACTCAAATTGTTCTCTCAGTCATTCAGGGAGATAATCTAAACTTACTTCTGGAAGAGTAAATTCTAAATTTGGAATTTTTTGACTTGTATTCTCTATAAAATTTAGAGTTTCTTGCATTCAGAGCGTAATATTTTGTTTTGCCGCATCCGCAAGATCATATGAACTTGTCTGCATGAGTCTTTCTATTTCATTTTGATCTGAAGTAAGCAGTACAAGGGCTCTTTTAAAGAAAATTTTTCTCTTATATGCATCATAATTTGAAACCTTTACAAAGTTGTACTCTTGATACTCAGACAGAACAGCATCATACACCTCTGTTTTTTGCTCCTCATCAAGTTTTGCAATACTTTCCTCAACCTCTTCAAACCTTTCGCTATTTTTTATTTCATACAAAATTCTGTATTTTGGTGAGAAAAAATCAAGGATAAACAAAAACGCTCATCCATCTCCAATTTGGGCTTGTAATTTTTCTTGGAGCTCTGCAAGGTAATCTTCATCTAACTCAAAATTGAGTTTACTCCAAGCCTTATCTTCCATATCACGTATAAACTCTGAAATTTGCACAAGACTAAAGTTTTTCAAATTCAAAACATCTCACTCTGTCACCTCAATCATATCACCGTTATCCTTTGTAAGTGTTACGGCATGGTCAGTTACTCTCAGAAAATCCTCTGTAAGATCAACATCAAAGGTCGTTCCTCGAACGCCGGCCTCAATTCCATTAAAATTTTGGGTAAATGATGAATCTTTTCCAATAAACGAAATAACCTGTGACCATGTTTTTCAAGCAAGCAAGTCAAAAGATATATCAATCTCTGTATAGTCTTTTGATATTTGATTTTGTTCTATAGTAATCTTTGTATTTTCTCATAAACGAGTCAAACTTCCATCTCACCACTCAATAACAGCCAGAGAATCATCTTGCGTAATTATTTTATCCCCAGAACTCAGTATGTATTTCTCCTCGAGAGTTAAAAATGTTTCATTCAGTAATGCCTTTCACTTAATCAGTTTCACATAGGAGTTTGTATCATTTTTCCCATGAGAATAGGCAATATATACCTGTGAAATAATAATCACAGAAATAATCAGAATAATTAAAAGAATGAATTTATTTTTAAGTTTTTTCATTATACTACTGTAAATAAATATTTTTCTTTATATACTACCCTAAATTCTTGAAAAAATCAAAATAATGAAAAAACAGTATCTCTTTGTATTCTTGCTTATGGTCATGCTCTATCTGCTCTCGCAAATAGGGTTATATAAGTATAATGAATATAGGGTACTGAAATACATGGAAGAAATATCTCTGGTAAATCAACAATATGAATCACAAATAGAAGCAGCGCAGCATAGAATAGAAAAAATCACTACAAAAGCTTATATTAATAAAGCATTGAAGTCTCAGCAATGACTCAAATTTCCAAATGAAAATGTCATAACGCTCATTACAGAAGAAAGATATAACACTTATACACAAAGTGGAGCAACAGCTCAAGAAATAGCTCCTGTTTCAAATCTTGATCCAATGGCAGATGAGAGCTTGCTTGCAACTATGACAAATTATCAGAAGTGGATTTACCTCATTTTTTGAAAAGACATCCGATAAAAAAACTCCCTCATGGGAGCTTTTTTTTTATAAATCAGAGAAATCAGCTGGGAAATCATCGAGATTATTTGATTGATTTGATGGACTTGTAGGTAATGAAGAAGTATTATTTCAAAAGATAGTATTTCAAATTTCTTCTATTTTTTCAAAGATTCTTTGAGGTTTTGCATATCTTTCTACATCTAATCATAGCAGTCTTCAGAATACTGGAAATATGAATATAGTTAAAACAGTCACAACTACACCTATAACAGCATACCTGATAGTATTAATTGCTGGTTTAATTTTATCATCTTTTCCCCCTGAGAGAATAAGGAGTAGACCTCACCATAGTATAAAAAGAATTGAAAGTAGACCTGCAGCTAAGACAAAAAGAGAAATAGCAAGGAGGACAAACTCTCAAAAATCCATTTGTGCATCAAAAACAGATCCTGTCTGATTCACTGCATACACCGTAGAATAAATCATGTTCTTGCTATTAAGAATTAATTTTGTTCAACTACTTTAAGCGTCAATTTTTTTCATTGTTTCATTCATTGAAGTCTGAGAATTGAACGAAGAGCATTTACAGTACTTCCTTTTTTTCAAATAATAATTCACATATCATCAGGATGAACTTGAAGTGAGAGAAGGGTTCAAAGCTCATCATCTTTTTTCTCAACACGAACTTCGTTTGGATTTTCTACAATATTTTCAACAAGGTATCTCAAAAATTCTATTTCTTGCATAGTACCGTATTTATATAATAATAAAAAATTACTACTTACAAAATCAATTTTTATAAGTAGTAAGAAAATATTTAGAGAGAAATTTTATTTGCCTCCATAAGTTTTTGTACTCTCGGTGAGAATTGTACACCATGAGAAGCATACTCTTTCACTTTATCAAGATCTTTGATTTTAAATTCTTTTGAAAAAGGGTTGTAGAATCCTAGTACTTCTTTATAACCGTGTTTTGCTGCTCTTGTATGTTCAGTAACAACGATTCTAAAGAAAGGCATATTCTTTTTCCCAGCTCGTGAGAGTCTTATTTTTAACATAACTGCTTTGTGTAAAAATTAAAATTTTTTTATTATTGGCATCCATCCAATATGTAGTTGTAAATGGTGCCCAGACCGGGGATTGAACCCGGACTCCCGAAGGAACAGGATTTTAAGTCCTGCGTGTCTACCAATTCCACCATCTGGGCAGAACAAAAAGGAATATTATATAATCCCTTTTTTCTTAAGAGTCTTTAACCCTTTAGCACTAACACGGATTTTGTAAACAAGTCCTGTAACAGGATCTTTAATATTTTTGTAGAAAAGGTTTGGATAAAACTTTCTCTTCGTAGCTCTGAGTGAGTGACTTCTCTTGTTTCCAGTAGAAGTTCTTTTTCCAGTTACGTCACAGATTCTAGACATAATATATATAATTAAGTATTAGGCTTTTATTTCAACTCCTACTCCGCTTGGGATAGAAAGTGTTTGAAGCATTTCAAGTGTTTTAGCTGTTGGTTCTTGTATTTCTACAAGTCTTTTGTGTCTTCTAATTTCAAACTGTTCTCGCGCATCTTTATTAACGAAAGTTGATCTATTTACAGTAACTTTTTCTATTTTTGTAGGAAGTGGAATTGGTCCAACTACTACAGCACCAGAATCTTTTGCAACGTTTACAATTTTTGATACTGCTTCATCGAGAAGTCTGTGATCAAATGCCTTTACGCTAATTCTGATTTTTTGTACATCTTTTTTTGTAGCCATTATCTCTTATAAGTATAAATAAAAAAGCTCTTGCGTCACACCGCAAGAGCAACGCGCGAGACAGAAAATGTATGATATTTCCTAACTAGCTTCCTCAAAACTAAAATAAGTGTTGAGGAAGATATGTTAAGCAACATATATCTTTTAAAACCAGTGAATTATGCAATAACTTTTGCAACAACTCCAGATCCAACAGTTCTACCACCTTCTCTGATTGCGAATCTTAGTCCTTCTGTCATGGCAATAGGCACTTGAAGATCTACAGTCATTTGGATGTTATCACCAGGCATAACCATTTCAACTCCAGCAGGAAGTTCGATATCACCAGTTACATCAGTAGTTCTGAAGTAGAATTGTGGTTTATATCCTTTGAAGAAAGGAGTATGTCTACCACCTTCATCTTTTGAAAGAACATATACTTCACATTCAAATTTAGTATGTGGAGTAATAGATTTTGGTTTTGCAAGAACTTGACCTCTTTCAACGTCATCTCTTTCAATACCTCTAATTAGAAGACCAGCGTTATCACCAGCTTCACCTCTTTCTAATTGTTTATGGAACATTTCAACTCCAGTAACGGTAGTTGTTTTTGTATCTCTAATACCAACAATTTCAATTGAATCACCAACATTGATAACACCTTGTTCAATTTTACCAGTAACAACTGTACCTCGACCTTTAATTGAGAATACATCTTCAACAGGCATAAGGAAATCTTTATCAAGATCTCTTTCTGGAACTGGAACAAATTTTTCAATTTCTTCGAAGAGTTCAACGATAGCTTTTGCACCGTATTCTTTATCCATATCAGTTGGGTTTTCAAGAGCAACAAGTCCTGAACCTCTAATAATTGGAGTATCATCACCAGGGAAGTCATATTTAGAGAGAAGATCTCTGATTTCCATTTCAACAAGATCAATCATTTCATCATCACCTCCCATCATATCACATTTATTAAGGAAAACAACGATGTAAGGAACACCAACCTGTCTTGAAAGAAGAATATGTTCTCTTGTTTGAGCCATAGGACCATCAGTAGCAGCACAGATAAGGATAGCAGCATCCATTTGCGCAGCACCAGTAATCATGTTTTTTACGTAATCAGCATGCCCTGGACAGTCAACGTGAGCGTAGTGTCTGTTAGCAGTTTCATATTCAACGTGTGAAGTATTGATTGTAATACCTCTCGCTCTTTCTTCAGGAGCGTTATCAATAGAAGCAAAATCTCTTACTCCTTCACCACCACCGTAAAGTGCGTTTAATACAACTGAGATAGCTGCTGTAGTAGTAGTTTTACCATGGTCAACGTGACCAATAGTACCAATATTCATATGTGGTTTAGATCTATCAAAAGCCATAATTGGATAATAAAAAAATAAATTTTAAAAAGTGTTCTCTAATTTAAGAAAAAAGGCTAAAAAATCAATATTAACTTCTTGCTTTTTTAACTTTTTTTTCAATAAGTTTCAGTGCTCTTCTGAGTTTTCTATGAGCATGTGCTGTCAGTCTAGCCATTTTATATTTTGTTAGGATTTATTCCGTATTTTTTCAACTTTAATAATACTATAGTCATAGCGTTATTAAGCCATTTTGTTTCACCTTCAAATGCCAGTCTTGCCTTGAGTTTTTGGTAATGTGAAATTGCTTTCCCAACCTTTCCTCAAGTAACAGGTCCTTTCTTATTTACTGAATAATTTAATCGTCTCGGTCTCTTATTAGCAGGCATAATCCAAAATTATATAAAAGGTAAAACACCCTATAAGGTGTAACTTTCCTTCCGACTCGCTTATAGCTTGTCGCAAGAGAAACGTAAAATGGTGGAGAATAGGAGAGTCGAACTCCTGACCTCTCGCGTGCAAGGCGAGCGCTCTAGCCAACTGAGCTAATTCCCCGGATTGTTTTTGACAATAATGGCGGGAGCGACGGGACTCGAACCCGCGACCTCCGCAGTGACAGTGCGGCGCTCTAACCAAAACTGAGCTACGCCCCCATTTCTAGCCAAAAACAAAGCTCCGTAAAAAACAAAGCGAGGGAATTATATAAAAAATTAATGGCTTTGCAAATATTTTTTTTGTTTTTTTATAAAATAACTGTTTATGCCGAAAAAGGAATGACAATATTCTTTTTATAAGGAACAAAAATATCAGCTCCCTTCACTGTTTCGACATCTTGAATACTCAATTTTCAAATATATAAATCCTCTAATTTTCATCCCGTATTTAAATATCTGGTCACTTCAAACAAACCATTTACATACACGACGTCTTTCATGAATACTCAAGATTTAGAAGGATCCTCAAATCATCTTTTTAATCTGAGCATATATGCAAAGACCCTTGCATAATCATCATCATACATTTCACTCAAATTTGATATGAGTTTTCTATAAGAATGCTTTAGGGCATATCATACAAAGTAGTATCTTTCGAAAATACTATAGTATTTTGCATCTCTCGGAGAGAGAAATCGATTTTGATTGTATATAGCAATTCATTCATCTGCTATAAGATATCAAGCTCATCCACGAGAAAGAAGAGAAAAAGAAGATTTTTTTCCATTTAATTTTCGCAAATAATGTCACTCAACTTCATGGGCAACAATAGATCTGATTTCTCTTTTTCCAACCAAGGCTCATTTTCTGAGCATCAGACTATCCCCCTTCATAGTAAACCTAGCTGCTTTGTCAGCCTCTACAACTTTTAACTTAATTCCATAAATATGATTAAATTTTTTCAAATAATCACGTATATCGCTTGCATTTAAGAACTCTTCTTCTGGAATTACTTCTGATCGTGATTCAAGGCGTTTTTTTGATTTTTCAAAATTCTCATCTTCTATTTCTCAAAATATCTTTCAGCTGTATAGCGTCATATCTGCTGCGTTTTGAGATTCAAAAGCAATCAAATATTTTATCTTATGATATATTTCATTTTTCTTAGATTCAAAAATCTCCCCAAATGGAATATCAGGAATTTCAATTTTGGAAAGCTGTTTTTCTAACTCCTGAAGATTAAATGGAATTTCAGGATACAAAAACCGAGGAATATAGTCGCCCTTTTTCTCTATAAAAATATGTTTTTGTTCTTCAATATTTAGAGGCGTAATATATTTAAGAATGAGAAGCTTTTTATCAATATCGAAAAGCTTTTTATCAATTTCCTTCAGGAGTGACTCCTGCGTCTTTTTGATAGCAGTATTTGAAATATTGTTTGAATATGATTCTGGGAGAATTGGATTTTCTCATTTTTTATACTTAAATGGGTCTATCAAAAATCCTCTCAGAGCATTCTTCCCCAAGACAATATTTTCATTACTCTGTTCACTAATCTCAAATCGTATAGTTCTTTTGATTCATAAAATTTCACATTCAAGACGAACCTTGTCTCTCTTTTGCGTATCAATCTTTAATATATTTTTTGCAAAATCTTTGCCTAAGGTACTTTCAGATTTAGATATTCTAATATGAGAGAGATAATTATAATGCTTCTCTCCATACCATATTTTTACATACTCTTTTGATCCAACTACCTCTTTCCCAGAGACACTCTTGATTCGTTCTTCGACATCACCTGAGAACAAATCTCTCCCCAGACGAACTCATTTTTCTATTGTTCCCACATCAACTCCTTCAAGTTTATCAAGTCGTTCTCTTAGTGGAGTGAGATTTACATTTTGTATTTCAAGCCCAGGACGAATATTCATCTCCAAAAGTAATGGCCCAAGAAACTCATCAAGTACCACATCACAGCCGAGAAATTTTATTCCTGTGACTTTTTGAACTTTTACCACAAGACTGAGTATATCATCCCATCTTGGAATGGTGATTCCCCTAATATCTCCTATACCAGGAACAGATTTTACAGTTTTTCCTCTATGAGAAATAGAGGTTATCTTTCCTGTTCAAATATCAATTCACGCAGCGCAGGCTCATCCATGGATATTTGCCTTTCCATCAGACTCTTTTGTTGGAATACGAATCATGGCCATCACTGGAACTTTATTATAGGCAATTACTCTAATATCAGGAAGCCCATAAGTTGCGAATAATTCTATTTCTTTTGTAAGAATAATTTTCTTTTCAATGATCACTCTATCTCTTCCACCAGAAAGTGAGAAGAATCATTCAAGAATATAATTCAGATGTTCTCTGAGTTCACTCGGAGTATAAATCTCACCTGAGTTTGTTATAAAATTTCATTCTGCTGATTTCTCATCTACTATTAAAATTCACTTTCCACCATAACCATTATTTGGTTTTACGACAAAAGGAGGCTCAAGAGCTAAAATTCTTTCCTTTGTATTTTCAGAAAGTTTTTTAATTATCCCCAGTGTTTCTGGTACTGCAACCTTGTGAGCAGCGAGAAATTTTTTAGTCCCTAATTTTGAGTCAGCAAGTTTTTTTGAAGCTAAAAATTCTTCTCATTTTATATAGAGAAGATTCCTCGCATTTTGTCACAGTATTCAATGTCCGTTAAATATCATTTATTTTTTTTGTAAATATCGTCTTGAAGAGAAAAATCAGCTGAGTCATCCTATAATTAAGAACACAACTGCCTCTAAAAGGAGTACTGAAAATATATTTCACGTGTATACATCAGAGAACTCAAGGAAGCCAAAAATATATCTCAGATTTGAAAGAAGAATGAAAAATAATGCGCTACTTATCACAAATGCGATAAAAACATAAATCATTCACTGAAGTGAAAATGGTCCATATATAAAGAGTTTACTTCCTCAAACCAGTCTCGTAATATAAATTTCATCTCTATAATAATAGATAAAATTTCAGATAATAGAATAGACAATTACAGCAATAGAAACCAAAAAAGTTACTATAATAACATACAATCCAATTTGCAGAGTATTGAGAACTCCTATTAAATCTCGGATTCTCTCGAACTGCTTACTATAGGTTGAAAAATAATTTGAGAGACTTTCTTCATCGGTATCAGAGAGAAGAAACATCTTATTCTCAATAATCGTATTGAGGTTCTCATATTGACTCAGTGGTATGTTTTCTATGGTGATAGTTTCAGGAAGTGGATTTTGCCTCTCAAGTATACTCACAAGATCTGGGTCAGTTCTTCCAATATCTTCAAGAACTTCTTCTTTTGATTTATAAGTGGTTACAATTCATGGAATCGCTGTATTAATATCATTTTGCAAATCAATCACTTCAACTGAGTTTTTATTATACTCGTCACTCAAGTATAGTGAAATAGTAAGCCTTTCGTTCACGGAAGAAATTATTCGAATACTTACATCCTGAAGAACTATCAGAATATTAATAAAGAACATAAGAAGCGTTAAAATAATCACAGAAGAAATACTCAAAAATGTATTTCGAGAAATATTTTTAACTGCATATTTAAAAAGTTTTTGAAACATGGGTGCTGTTTATTTTTACTACAAAAAGTGTATGCGCTTTGCTTATTTTTGCAAATTCGAAACGAAAATTTTACAGATGAATAATTTTAAATCGTCAAGACTTATATTTTGCCAATCTCAAGATATATATGATAGAGTAATAAGGAATTTAATTTTTAGTATATCCTTATGTCTCCAAACAATTCTCCTGAATTAAATAGATTTTATGATGCTATCAGTGAACAACCAACTGATTTTGATTCTATTGCAGCTCTTATTAATCAGCTTGAAAATCCTGAGGATAGAGAAAGAGCTCTGCAAGCTATTGACGAAGCTCAAGCAATTTCTCTTCAAGATAGAAATGCACTGAAAGAAGTACTTTCATGAAATAGAAATGCTGTTAGTCCTAATGAGTGAAGAAATGTAAGCGCATGGACCCCAGAACAACATCAATGACCACAAGACACACTCAGTAGAAGAACTGGGATACAAGGTGGCATTGTTGCTCCTGAACTAGAGACACAAACAAATCAATTATTATGAGGAAATCTTATATTATGAGGAAATCTTAGATCCATAGATATTAGCAATTCTGAGGCTCTCAGACTGGCTCATGAAATGATTTGAGAACCACTCACTTCTGTAAGAATTAGAGCATATCAAGAATCTCACAATATTTGAATCGATGGAAAAATTGGAAAAGAAACATATTTAGAAATGTATGCTGAATGAGTAAAAAGCGAACTTATTTTTGATATGAGAGACAATAGAATTTCAGCAGCTACTCAGGCAAAAATCAGAAAAGTTCTTACTCATGGGAACTTAAACTGACTTAATGTTGTAAATTTATTGAGAGAAATCGCCATTCAAAAAGAGCGACTTGAAGAATCACATCCAAATTATGAATCAGAATATGGATCATTCTTTGTATTTATTGATTCGAGAATTAGACCAGTAAGATCTGGAGAACATGTAAATAGAGCCATTGATTCAATAGTAGAAACCAGCGTAATAAGAGAACTTGCAACTGAAATTATTGGAGAACCTCTCAATGAAACTAGAGTTCAAGAATATCAACAAAATCATAACATAGATGCTGATGGGATTTTAGGCTCAGAGACATATTATGAAATGCTTGCAGACAAAACTCTTGATGATATAACAACAGCAAATATATCTGAAAATGGTTTAAACTGAGAAATCCAAGCAAATTCACTACGTATTGTCAGAAATGCTAATCTGAGTGGGAGCGATACTCAGAGGGTTATTATTGTATTACAAAGGTTTAAAGAAGAGCATCATAGTGATGCTGATTTTACATCGAGATACGGAGAGTTTTATGCACAAATAGAAGCAAGCATACAAAGATATGAAGCAACGGAAGAAGGTCAAAGAGTTCTGAGAGAAGCAGAAGAAACTCGTGGAAGAAGCGGAAGAAGCCTATATGCTATTATGACAGATGAAAATCTTCCAATATCTGAAAGAATTACAGAAGTTGCCACAGACCCTCTATTGCTTACTGCAGGTGCTATTATGTTTATTTTTGGTGTTTTTGGCTCTAACACTAGATTCACAGATAGTTTTTGGAAAAGAATAGGAATAGTTTTATGATGAGCTCTCTTTGGACCTACTCTTATTAATCATCTCTGAATCGGGGAAGCACTCGAAGATTTAAATGATTATACTGGTGCAACTGAAAGACTTAATACAACATTTGATAGAATGACTGGAAGTCCTAGTGAACGAATAATTGAAGTAAGATGAACAGAGTGAAGCGAACTTAATCGTTTATTTCCTGATGAAACACTTCTTGATTGAACGCTCGAACACTTTGAAAATACAGAAGCACTTAATACCCTAAGCTTAGATAGTCTAACATGATATATTACATCATTACGTTCTGGAGAAACTGAATCTCTCCCTGATTTCTTGCAAAACATAAGTATCAATGGGGCCATTCTTTCACCGGAACAAATTGCAGTAGTATTAGAATCGCTTCTTGCGTCTAGAAGATGAAATGATAGCTTAATTAGAGATTTATTTGAAAATATAAGCACTCCTAATCTTGTTTGATGAATCCTAACATGAGCTGGACTTGTATGAGGACTTATTTGATGATTCCCTGCTCTCGCTACTCTAACACTTGCTGGTTGACTTGGCACGCTTGCAATTGCAAACCATGAAGAAATTTTTAGAGAATTATGAATTGATGACTTACTTTCTATTTTTTGAACTGATTCACAATATATTTTAGGGCAAATAGATAATGAAGCCCTTCAATTAGAACTCAGAAATATTATTGGGAATCCAGATTCATCAATAGAAAATACAATATCTGAATTACAATCAGCAGCCGAAAGAAATCCGAATTATACAGAAAAAATTAAGGAATTAATTGATGCAAGAGTTCGGCTACATATAAAGTCTCTCAATTTGATTATCCAAAATATTCAATGACTTGAAAATCTTTCTGAAGCAAGAGAATCTCTTTCATCACTAAATTGATTTATAGAAGATAATGTTACAAATCCTGAAATAAAATCTGAACTTTTGAGCATTATCAGTGAACGAGTAAATTCATTAGAGCAAGAAGAAGATGAGAGACCTCTTCGAGAGGCAAGAACACAAGTTGAAAGTCTTGAGTGAGATATCCTTGCTATACAGTGAAACATCGATGTACTTATCTCTGAAAGAGATACTCTTATTTCAGAAAGAAGTTCTGCAGATGCAGAGCGTCTTTCTGAAATCGATATACGCTTAGCTGATATTCCAAGAGAAATTAGTGCACTTGAATCTCAACTCAGAACAAAGCAAGCAGATCTGGATAATGCAAATATCACTCTTGCAAATCTAGAAGTTGTAAATTCTATTCCTGTAATACAAGCTCATAGAGAATATTTCGATAGTACACTTCAAAATGCTATTAATACCCAAGGAATAATAACTGCTGTGAATATCAATGCTGATACTATTATTTCTGTAGCAGAACAAATACAAACAATCAGAGAACAAATTTCACCTGCGGAAGATTCAGAAACTAAAAGAGAGCTTACAACTCTTATTGAAAATGTAGTACAAATCATTGAAAGAACAAAAAGTGAATATAGGGACAATTTTGCAAATATGAATATTACTTCTGAAGAGCTAGAAAATAGAAACATAGACCTATCTTCGCCAGAAGAACATGAAAATTACATGGTCCTTCTTGGTGAACTCAGTAATCAAAATATTTCAGAGGAACTTCAAACATTTCTGTGAGTCACAGTTCAATCAGCTGAAGAAATAAGAGAAATATTTGAAAGAGAATACTTGAGACAAATCCAAGAAGTAGAAGCTAACTTTGTTGCTACTCCTGCAAATAATGTACAAAATCTCCAACAGACACTTCAAAAAAGGACTGAAATGATTGAAAGATATACCAGTAGTTTTGAGGTAAATTATGAAAACACTGAGTTTCAAGATATAATTGCAAGAAAAAGACTTGAAATTGATGAATTACATATAGAAGATATCGAATGATTCTCAAGTCTATATACAGAAACTATTAACAACCTCACAGCGACTAATGAAGAAAAAAATATTCTTTTAAGAGTGCTAGAATTAAATCCTAATTTCTCAGATTTACGTATATTTTACACTCAGCAGATTCCAACTCTAACTGAAATCAGTGAAGACCTTGAAAGAACTCTTTCAAGGGAAACTTTAGAAATATTTGAACGATACATAACTCTCTAACATATGGCTGGATTAGACTTAGATGCACTTGGTGCAACTACAGAAAATGATACTACTCCCGTAGTTTGACCTGAAACACAAGAAGGTTCCCCTGAAGTACCTGATGATTCAATATGAATTAATTTAGAAAGACTTGGTGTAAATGTGGAAGCACATGAAGACCAGGATGAACTTCGAAGGAGTATTGATGGAGAGCAAGCAATGCAGGATTTTAGTCCGGAAGAACTCTCTGCTATAGAAAGATTTTTTGAACAATTTGCACCAGATATAAACTCTATTATTTTCGATATTGAAAGTGATATTTCAGCTGCTGCAGAAATGTCTGAAGCAGAACTTATTACCGAGATGGGAAGTATCACTCTCACCTGAGAATTTGCTGAATTATGATCTGAAATCGTGTCAGAAGTAGCAAGAATACATGGACTTGCTGATGGAGAAGAAATATCCATAGAATCTGATGAATGAATTATAGAATTTAACAATAAACAAGAAGCATTACTATATTTATATGCTCTAAAAATAAGTATTTTTAGAGTTCAAGAATTTTTAAACTCAATTTGAGAAAATAATGAGAGTAATTTTGGATTGTATTTTTCTATTATAAAATGGGCGCTAATTTGAGTTGTTTGATCATCTACTTTGGGAAGTATGGCTCGTAGATTTAATAGTTTTACCCTTCGAATTTCAAACGGGAGAGTTATTACTTGAAACTATATCAGTGTAGCATCTTCATGATCTGAGTGAAATGAAGCAATTTGAACTTGAGAAATTCAAAAACGACGAGAAGCAGCTCAGCTCTTAGATTATGTATTTTTATGAAATGGTAATATAGACTCCTCTCAGCTTCCAGATATGAATGTTCTAGATCATAGGGTATTTGTTGATGGAAATAATATTGGTGGTCCATTCTGGGAATGAACTTGGTGGAGAGAACTAAAACATTTATCACATTGAAGAAATACTTTCTCAGCTGCTCGAATGACAGATTTTTTCCTCAAACCTTGGCTTTTTAACTCTGAGTGAAGAACAACACAATACTTAATGGCTAGAGCAGAAATAAAAAACAGTGTCCTCAGACAGCTTTTTGAAACAACTCCTACAGAAATGTGAGAGCATATTAGATATACGAGACTTGATATAACTCCAGGCTCTGAATCACCAATGGTGCAAAACTTTAGAGATTTCATAGAGTTATCTCACGAAGTTTCAAATCAAGAAGAGGCTCGCATTCGTGATGATATGAACACATTTATGAGAAGCATGGAAAACTGAAATCTTGATTTTATAAACGATGCTTCTAACACAGAAAGTGCATTAAGAGAAGTTCAACATAGAATGGTTGAAATCGCAACATGAAATAGATGAAGTACTGCTGATATTGCTAGAATCTTTTGAGATGGAAACAATCAAAATCCAGGGGAATGAATGAGACTGAGACAACTTGAGGTACGACCAGGGCTCATCACTTTAAATAATTATGATGAAATCATAGCTGCTAGGAATATTTCTGCCAGTTTACAATGAATCGATTATGATGAGAGGCAAGTCAGACTTGAATTACAAGAATTTTTTGAATCTATTGGTGATGAACCATGAAAAAACAGATACAATTTTAAAACAGCATCTCTTATCATAGAGTGAATCCTTGAGTGAGAAAATCAGGAAGCTGCAACATCTCGAGTTTTTGAAATTCCATGGGATAATGTAAACTCATTGGTTGGTGAAAGAAATTACTTATGAACTCTAAATAATAATTATATTCGAGCTCTTGAAGTCGAAATTGTATCAAGAGCAGAAAATATATGAAGTTTGGAGGAACTGAGAAACTTTGAAAGACAGGTAATGGATAGACTTGTAGGATATGATGGAACGCCAAGTAACAGTTTATGAGAAAGAGTAGTTCGTCAAATTAATGCTATTCTTGAACAAAAAAGAAATGCTTGACTTCCTGACACAAGAGCCACACCCACTCCAGAACCAGTAGAGTGAGATGCTAATGCAGAAAGATATCCTCACTACCATCCAGACGTTATAGATGCTGAGCTCAGAGCGCAAGCTGTATTTGATGAGACAGGAAGAATGACCGAAGATGCTCGTCTCCTCTTCCAATCAAATGTACAAGCATATATTCTCAATGGATGAGAATTTACACTTGATGAAATTGAATCTACTGAGAGAGAGTGTAGAGCAAATTGCGAGAATATTTGAGATATGCTGAGAGAACTTACGGTTCTAAATGAAGAAAATACCATTACAGATATACATAATGCTCAAGCAGTTGTAGTACAAGCTCAAAGATATTCAGCGCAAGACATACTCGAACGTTCTCTCTTACAAAGTAATAGTTTTTCAGAGCAAACTAATATCAGGGTTGACATAAGAGATGCTCGGATAATTGCAAGTGTTACAGAAAATGGAATTCTTACCTATGACTTCGATGCAACATCTCTTGATAATCTTGAAAGCCAAATACGAACAAATTTAAGTATCACTTGAGATATTGTAGATTGGGATGGAATAAACCTAGAAAGTTATCGTGGAAGAGGAATAGATATTGAGAGGTTTTGAGAGTATAAAGTACTACATAGTATCGATAGATTTTTTAGAAGAGCGAGATAATACATAAATTATGTGAGAAGAGTTTGAAACTATATTTCGAGAAAGCCCTCAGGAACTGTATCTCCACTGGAGAGCAGTTGCTGAGGATTTTTGACTTGATAGTTTTCCTCAGAAGCGTCAAAACCTTCAAACTTCTATCAGTAATTATTTTGATGAAAGAGATATTCCTACTCGAAGTATTTCAAGAGTACAAAACTATGAAGAAGAAAACTATATTGTTATAGAATCAAGCGATACTTTATACTACTTTGATATTTACTCTGAACAATTTTGTGGAAACTCTCTGAGTGAAGCAAATAATTTTCGAAATGAGAACCCTACTCCTGAACTACAAACTATACTTGTATGAGTTCCAATCCTTGAAGAACTTATGGAGAGAAACTATGCCCAGTGGGGATTTGGAGAATACTTAAATAACAATGATAGAGTAGATTTTGATGCTCCAGAACAGTTTGAGTGAATGACTATCAGAGAAGTCCAGATGACTCTCAGAGGAAATATTAGAATCTTTGAAGAAAATTGAGGAATACTATGAATTGATAATGCGAGAGGAAGAGAGATTGCTACTCTCTATCGAAGCTACATGGAAATAATCATGTGAATATGAGATAGATATGAACAGTGAAGTCATTTTTTTCACAAAACTGAGGGAGAGTTAGATCTCTACATTCGAAGTAGTGTGTATAGCCTTGAAAGTTTTCAAGATTGTACAGACTATTATATTCATATACAACGTAAGATAGATGATAATACTGCTCAATCAAAAACAAACAAACAGGCATATAGAATTTTTTCTCAAAAACTTTGAGCTACTATTTTTGAACGTTATAGAAGAGAATTTGAATTATGAAGTGAAAACCCTGAAGAAATAACAACTCTCCTAGAACAATGAATTCTGCTTATAGAGTTACTACGTGGAAGAGAACAAAATCATAGCAATATAGACAGTGATATGAGGAATCCTCTTCTCGCTGAAGAAGTATGCATTTACCTCTTATCGAGAAACGGTTGAATACTAGACACCCTTGAAAATTGTACTCTTTACCGACTTGATTTTAGTGATGAAGTCGTGTGAGACAGAAGTCCTTCTCAAGTAATTGAGGAAACAGAGTTGAAACTAAGAGAAAGCTGATTTGAAAATCCAAGCTCGTTTTTACAAGCTAATTTTTGAGTAGATAGAGCGCTTTTAGTCTGAACATGAGAGCAAAGATATGAAGATCTTTCTTTAGAACATAAGAGGCAAGTTTCTATGCTAGCGAGGCTTATACAAAAGTTTGAACAGTGAGAAATGAGTATAGAACAAATTCAAAATATGGATACTCAAGAAGCGGAACAATATATTGTATGACTCTGACAAGAAATAACACGTGAAGCGTTTGATGCTGTACGTGAAGCATATGATAGAAATTTTGATAGTGATAGTTATGCAGGAAGACCTATACATATACCACCAGATTTTGTAGGAATACTAGAATCTATTTGATCTGACGAAGCAGATATAGGAGTGCTGAGACTTTTTAATGATATTCGTGGACATGATGTAGTTGGGTGGGATGGGTTTCTGAACTACTCTGATGAAAATCTCAATATGGCATGAAGTCTTGCTCGAAGTGCGGGTATCATAATTGGAACGATTGCTGTTGTTATGATAGCTACAGCAGTTACAGGATGAGTAGCGCTTCCAGCGCTTGCATCAGCATGAATATGACAAGCCCTTATTGCCTCAGGATGAGGACTCACTCTTGCAGGATCTCTCACGAGCGTTTGAGTGGGTGCTGGGGTTTGAACCTTCGCAAACTTATGATTTGATCCTCGTAGTTATGATACATTCTGAGAAATGGCATGAGACTTGTCGAGTGACTTTGTAATAAATACCTTTCATGCTATATGGATGGAACGACTTACTATGAGGCTCTGGGAATGATTTTGAACACTTGGAAGAACAGGACTTATATGAGGAGATATCTCAAGTGGAATAGGAATAGAAGTACTTCGAGAATACACCGTAAACGACATATTTCAAAGTGAAACACTCTTGGGTGAATTTCACGGTATTTGAGTAGATAGAGCTCTTATATGAGTATCAAGTTTGGATATTATCCAATCTGTTCCAGAAGAAGTAAAACAGAGGTTTTTACAGGCTTCTCACATCTATTACCTATGGCACTGAGAAAATATAAGACTCTATAATGAGCCTGAGTTCGATACCATAAATTGGTATGACTCTGAAGAAGTAAATACAGCTCTTATTTCATGGATAGAACGGCAAGAAGCAAGAATATAAATATTTGACAAGATAATTTTTATATGTTAAATTATTAATATACATTAAAATATTACTATGAGTGGTTTTAAAAAAACATGACTTATCGCATGAGGTAGTGGTCTATCATATTTATGACTCAAAGCAGCAGCAGATAGTTGAGTCGGATTTGCTCAAGATATTACTAACGTAATTGAGAGTGTAGCATCTGAAACTATTAATGTTTTAGAAAGTTCGTTTTCTGAAATAGGAAATCTTGCTCCAGTAAGTCAGCATTTTATAGATGAGCTGAGTGGAGTACTTATGAATACATCTCTGGTTGATTTAGGAATAGCAACTGGTATTGGTATATGAGCATGATGGGTATGAAAAAAAGGATCTCAACTCCTTTGAAAAATTACATGAGTTGAATCAGAGCATGATAATAATGTTTCAAAATTATGAATTGGAGCAGCCTGAGCTCTCTGAGTACTCGGAGCATCTGCTTCTGCAATTACTATATGATCAGGAACTGCCTGATATGTAATTGGTAGAAAATTAGGTGAAAAAATCCTTGGGGAAAAGTATGCAAAAATCACTGGTATTATTGGTGCTGTTTGAGGAGCAGGAATTGCGTTTTGAGCAAGTTCTTGAACTGTACTATGATTGAGCGCTGCAGCACTCTGAGCTGGATTTGTATGGAAATGACTTTGAGTAAGTGAAAATTGGAAAAAGCAAAACACTCGAAGGAAAAACGAATGATTCATGAAAGCTCATTTATGAATTGGAAAAAGCAAAAAATCATAAACTTAAAAAAATCTAGGATAAATTCCTAGATTTTTTGATAATATGCGAAATATGTGTTATTATCAATAAGAAAAATATTAATTATTTATAATCATATGATGAGAGAAATATTATCACAAAGAGGTTTTTCACAGGAAGAAATTTCAACATTAGAATCAAGAGATGACTATATAGAAGTTCGTGAAAGAGTAGAAAGGATGCAAGCAGACAGACTTCTAGATGAGCTTGAAACAAGAACTCAAGCAAGAGTTGAAACAGCAGAGGGCAACCTCGACGCAAGATGGGAAGCATTTAAAACAGATATAAATGCGATTGAAATTCCAGAAATAGAAACACCAGCAGCTCCAGAAACGTTGGAAGAAATTAGGACGAGAGTTGAAACAGAGGCTCAAGAAACACTCGAAAATTCTATAACACAAATAATGTGAAACATCCCTCTCATTGGGTGACCAATAGCTGGGTGGCTTACAACTCAAGCTCAAGAGCTAGTATTAAACACTCAAGAGGATACATCATTTTGAGGAAGTATCAAAAGATGGTTTGTTACATTCATAGCTGGTATTTTTGGTGTTAATTCCGCCATTGAAAATTTTGAAGAAGCAATCAATAGAGCAAGAAATATTACACTTCCTGAAGTGGATGCACCTTTGGTCACGGAAGCAACTGAAAATACTTCTAACGAAATAGTAGATGGAATTGAAGATGAAATCGAAAACTTAAGTGTAACAAATTTCAGATATAATTCTTGACTCAATACACTTTTATTTTTTTCAGACTGAAGAAATCTTGAAAATGATTCTAACGTAAGAAATAGGATTTTTGATAAAATAAAAAATCTTCCTCTTAATGAAGTTACTAATTTGCGTAATAGTCCTGAAAGACAAGTAGAGCTTTTTTGAGAAGAGCTTGATAGACCTTGATTTAGAGAATGACTTGAGGTTCTACTCCCTTCTTTTGAAAATGCTCAATTTCTAGAAGTTTGTGAACTTTCTCTTGGATGAGATAGAATCGAAAATATACTTTCTCCAAATGGGATAGAAAACTGAAGACTCTTCCAAATATTATGAGAGCAAAGAAGTAGAGAAATAATACGTCTCAGCAATATTGATTGATTTAATCTACAAAGTCTCTCTATGTTTGAAATCTCTATTTTATACTCGGCAAGTTTTCCAAATCTTGCGTATATGAGACTTGCAAGTAGTCTACAATTAGGAGTAGATATTGTAGATACAGCAAGTGAAGAATTTCAAGAGATGGTAGAAAATAGTGCATCATGAAGAATACTTGCTTACCTCGCAGCAAATGGTGATGGTACTAGTCTTTTGAGAGATGACCCTTGATTTTTATCAAGTATACAAGAAGCTGATTCTGAAATAAGTGTAGAAGAAATACAGGCAGTCATTAATTTTAAAAATTATATTTTAAGTGCTGATTTTCAAAATAATCCTTCACTAAGACTCTCAGGAGATACTCTAGCTTCATTTAATAATAATCTCAATTATACTAGAATTATACTCCTCTATGATATACTAAAATGAGGGAGAGTTGAAAACGTAAATCCTCTCAATTTTCCAATTCTTATACTTGCCATTTCAAGCATTATATGATGAAATGCTGGCAATAACATTGATAATGCTTGATTAGCTGAATCTTATAAATGAGAATTTATGAGAAATGGTGCAGTTGAATTTTTCGGAAGAAATAATCTTTCTCAAAGCGAAAGGAGAGCGTTTGAAATATATTGATCAGCTTTCTTAACTGCTGGTATAAGAACATATATGGAACAAGTTTATAAATGAACTCAATTTATAGAATGACTCACATGAATATCAGATGGTATGATGTTTAATTGATCTGCATGACTAGCACTCACATGAAGAATGATAGCAAGGCAATGAATGTTACGAACAAGTCCATGATTGTTAAGAATAGGATGATGACTCTCAAGAGTTTGATGGTGGGGAATGATAATTTATGGAGGAATATTATGATATGAATACTTCTCGTGAGATGAGTCAGAGAATAATCAGCAAACTCCTGATTTGCCTGTAAGAAATAATGGTGAATATATTGGTCATCAAATTGACTTAGATTTAGAGGAAGCACAAACTCCTTCAGAACAAATGAATGTTTTATCAAGACTTCAAGAAAATACCTATGAGTATATGATAGGAAATGAACCTATTACTGTCATAACATATCCTTGAGACATTCCACATGCAGTATATCAAGGGAAAATTTGGACATTTGAAGCTCTAGATTGAGATAACCTAGCTGGAGATATAGAGTGACATCTTGTGAATGCGATTCGTTGAATAGTTGAAGATGAAGAACTCAACGATGATTCTGTATGGACAGACTGAGAAAGGATACATGTATGACCTAGTGCTCAAAATTCTTACTCTTTTACAATAAATGAGCTTTTTCCACCAGAAAATAACTCAACCTTATGAGTAAATAAAATTCAAGACTTATCTTGAGCTATAAGGAGCTTTATGGATGAAGAATTTCCAGGGCATTGATATGAATGAGGACATGTTTCATGAGAATATATTATGATAATGCAACTTCCATGAAATGAAAATAAATTTCTATGACTTTTTGCAGTACCGAACTCACAGCAAAACATTCCAGTTTCATAATTTTAAAGCCCCTGCATTACTGCAGGGGCTTTTTTTTGGATTATGGATGAGATATCTATCTTCCGATTGATACCCGGCCTTTATCCAGTTCTTGGAGTTTTGCAGTGCCTCCTCTAAGTGAAATCCAGAGGTCCAATATTGCGACACCAGCGCTGAGCGCCAACATAGTTATTGGGAGCCAGTATATGGTGAAGCCATTGTCAACATACAAGTAGGTAAGTGTGTTTGAGGTGACTATAACCCAAAACACATCACCTTTTGTATCAGACAAAAGTTCTGATGGGTTTTCTGGCTCAAATGCTCCTGAAGCAGTAATTGCAAAGCATATACCCAGCAAAAACAATTGTGCAAATAGAATGGGCCATTCATTACCTTGAGCAAGTGCTGTAGCCTTGGGGAACTTCCAGACAGCAAATGCAGCAGCAATACTGATTGGCATCCAAACACGAATCCAGAAGATTTTTGCGAAAAAATTAGACATGACAGTCTCCATTTTGTTTTTTGTTTGAGAGTTCAGTTGAACTTATATACCATATTAAATATTTATAAAAAATGTCAACTTATATTTGACTTTAAAAATTTTTATTGTTATAATAAATAAAAGATATAAAATATTTTAAAACATGAATAACTTTACTAAAGGAACTACTATACTGAGAGCCTCTTGAAATCTATGAGCTAAAACTGCTCTCATATGAGAAGCTGCTGTTGTTTGAAAAAATATTGGTATAGCTCCTGAGGTATCTTCAGCAATTGTAGATGTTGCCGAACAACTCCCTGATATTCTCTCTATAAGTACTGAAATACCTTGAATGGGGAACTTTGTAGAAGCAGCTATAAATAGTTCTGAATTTTTACAAAATCTTGCTTGAGATGTACATACTGCAGTAAATCTTTGAGCATACGGAAGTGTATTTGCCCTCATATATTTTTTATGAAGACTATGATTCTGAGAAAAGTGAAGATTTGAAGCATGAACAAGTACTATAGTTTGGTCAGCCTTGTCAATTACTTTATTCAAAGAAATGTCTGATGTGTTGAATGGTTACTGACATGATATAATGTCTTGGCTTCCACTTCGAACATTTGAAGCTATGCCGGAGGCACTACGAGAAAGTTTTATGGACGCTGATAGTAGAAGAAATATATATGCTGGGACAACTTGAGCTTTATGAGTTTGAACAACATATATGGCTTGAAAAAATATTAAAAGGTTTTTACTCTGAATTCCCAAAAAAAATAAACAGTAAGGTACTCTCATCTTTTGCCATCATAAAAAATATATGTTACACTAATAACATATATTTTTTTATGACCTATTATGAGTGTAGAAGCACCAATTCAAATAGACTTATCAGATAACAGATCATGGGATCAAGTAGATTCATCTCTCTTAAGTCCAGAAGATAAAAGAAGACTTGCAGAGCAATTCGCATCTGAAACACAAGAGATTATTTCTCTGACTCAGGATGAACTGCAAACACTTCGAAATGCTCTTCAGTCAGAAGTTCCTGAAGAACTTGTAAACTTTATCTCTCAACAACGTGAAGAATGAATTTCTTTTCAAGATTTGTTTAATTGAATAGAATGAATTCCAGAAGAGTTTAATCAATTATGAGAACAAATAGCTACTATTTCTCGAGAAACACTTTTTTGAGAATCTGGAATTATGAACGGTGTTGAACTTACACATAATGCAAAAGAAAATATTTCTACCAGCTTTTCACTTGCTGCTCTCAAAGTTCTAGCAGAAATGGAGTGACTTACGAAAGAAAATTTTCAGGAACGTTTCAGTACGGCTATCGAAAATCAAGATGGTATTAGAAATGTATTTTCTGCTACTGTATGAGTAGACGATGGACTGAGATGAAATGTTCTTGAAATATCTTGAAGTTGAGAATTTAATAGCATTTTTATGAATACTTCTGAATGAATAACATTTTTTGAAGGAGTATTAACTGGAACAATTCATGAAAATCAGATTGAAGCATATATAGAAGATAGAAATTTAAATCAGGGAGATCCAGCATTGACTACGAATATCGCGGAACTCCAAACCCTATCACGCGAAACACTTGAGTGAGTACTCGAAAAAATGGGCTTAAGACTTAATACGCAAGAAGAATGAGATCCAGTAGCGACAGTAGCGTGAGCCGAAGCAGTAACTCACCCCCCTCAAATAGAACTTCCAGAAGATTCTCAAGAACGACAGAGTTTTCTTGAAAGACTTCAGAATTGAAATATGCTTGAGAAAATTCTTGCAGCTATACTTATGGCTATAGAGTGATTCACAGGACAAGAAGTCGAAGAGGAAGTAATCTCGAATTGAGTACCTACTGAAAGACCTCATGAAGTCGAAGAGGTGGTTCTTACTCCTATAGAAGCTACAAAAAAATCAATACGTGATGCTCTGAGTAGTGGTTGTCTAGTTTGAATGAATGCTGAAAGTATTGAAGCATTTCTCTGAAATGATGCAAATATAACACAGATAATGAGAATTATTGAAGAAATACCTAGTAGATGAGATGAAGATACCTTTGAAGAAAAACTCATGAATCTACTTCAATGACAAACTGAATCATGAGAGTATAAATTCACAAATTTTATAGAAGAAGGATGACTTGCAGAAATAAAAAATTCTGATACTACCCTCAATGCTGAAAATTTTATAGCAGCACTCACTGCTTACAAAAATTACAGAATTGCTTTTCATGCACATACTGGAAGTACCCCTCTCACATATGGTGATTACTTTGTAAATGCAAATGAGTAACTTGTGATTATTATTTTTTCACTACAATACCTAAAGATTTATTTTTAGGTATTTTTTATGAAATTATCACAGTTTGACTATCACCTACCAGATGAACTGATAGCGCAAAGTCCTGCAATGCCAAGAGACAGCGCAAAACTCCTTGTTGTAGACAAAAATAGTGGACAACGAGAAGATAAGGTTTTTTCAGATATTGCTGACATGCTTACTCAAAATGATGTTCTGGTTGTGAATGAAACCAAGGTCATAAAAGCGCGACTCAAAGGAACGATAGTCTGAACAGAAAAAAAATGTGAAATTTTTCTTCATACACAGCTTTCTGACACTACTTGGGACTGTCTCATATACCCAGGAAAAAAACTTAAACCTTGAGTAAAAGTACAATTTCAAAATACTGATTTAACTTGCAGTATACAAGATATCTCTGATTCAGGACGAATTGTTGAATTTTCACATAGTTGAAGTGATTTTTTTGAAAGAGTAGAAAGCTGTGGAGAAATGCCACTTCCTCCTTATATTAAGGAAAAAAATGCTGACGAAAACAGATACCAGACTGTCTATAATGATTGTGAAAAATCATGAAGCGTTGCAGCCCCAACAGCAGGACTCCACTTTACCCCAGAACTTTTGGAAAAGCTGCAGGAAAAATGAGTCAAAATTGAAAAAATTTGTCTGCATGTCTGACTTGGAACATTCTTAAATGTCGAGACAGAAAATATCCTTGAGCATTCCATGCATAGTGAAAAAATATTTATATCTCCAGATACCGCTGAGAGGCTCAATTCATATAAAAATGAATGAAAACGTATTATTGCGGTTGGTACCACTTCTGTGCGAACTCTTGAGAGTTTTTGTGATGATAATTGACAGCTTTGACATGGTGAAATGGACACTAATATCTTTATATATCCAGGGTATACATGGAAATTTGTCGACAGTATCATCACAAATTTTCATTTGCCAAAATCAACACTTATCATGCTTGTTTCAAGCTTTGCATGATATGAAAATACTATGAACACGTATAGCTATGCAGTAGAAAATAAGTATAGATTTTTCTCATTTTGAGATGCTATGTGGATACAATAAAAAAAACTCCTTAGGGAGTTTTTTTATTATTAGAGTGTAGATTCTTTATTTTTTTGAAGAATACTTTCAACTTTTTCGGTTGTATTCATTTTTGTTTTCTTCTTTTTTTCTGACTGACCTCAGCCGTAAAGATTATCTCTATATTTATCCACGAGATTGTTAATATACCTAGAGTGTTTCATAGGCTTTGGACAGAGAGTCATATCAAAACTTGGACTTGCACCTGCTGTGAGTATTTTGAGAGTTCCATAGTCAAATAAACTTGCAAACAGTCATTTTGTTTCAATATTTACTTCTTGAACTTTATCCAAGGTTGTCTCTCATACAGACCTATTGAGAAATGCTACTTGCTCAATACACACTATTCTATTATTGGTAAATATAAAAAGATCTAGATCATAATTAAGCCAATTGATATACAGGAACATTGAATAAAACATCCAAAAAATAGTAACTCCTAACAAAGAATAGGAGTTAATTCAAAAGAGTAAAAATATCGTTACAGAAAGAAAAATAGCTCAGAGAAAATATAGAGCGATAAGCGCAAAAGCTATCCAATGCCTTCGAACCACAATATCTACAACTTCTCACTTCTTGAGATTTTCCATTTTTACAGCCATATCATAACTTTTTATGAAATATTAGGTTTTTTTATATAGAGAGGTGCTATCTTTGTATTATTTTGCAGAGTCAGATGTTTACAAATACTCATATAATCTACTTCTGCATTCACATGTATATCACGTTCAAACACATCTGAGCGAATATCTCCAAAGATTTCTTTTCCCCTAAACTTTTCCTCAAATATACTATTTTTTTCTATCTGTATTATATCTCATTTTTGGTATTTTACAAATAGGTCACGTTTTGAGCTGGCTTTTACTATTGGATATTCATCAAATAAGTCAAAAAAACCAATTGGAGTCAGAGAAATATGTGGGTATATAAAAGCGAGTGTATTCACAATAAGAGAGATAGTTCGAATTCCTGTAAAACTTCCAGGTCCATTTACACATACAATATTATGTATATCTGTATAATCTACTCCCTGCTCTTGTAAAAATCATCTTATGAGAGCAATAGCTTTACTGCTCTCATTTCAAGCTATTTGAAATTTTTGTGAAGCAATTTCAGTGCGCTCAGGAGTATACAGAGCGATATATCAGCAACTGCTACAGGCATCAAAAAACAAAATCATAGTTCGATATTACGTAATTATATCCACAGTATAATCAAAGGCGGAAAAGCAAGAATTGTTTTTTTAAAAATTCCATTTATACTCCCTAAAATTTTTTTTAAATATTCCTATGTTCGATGCTCTCAAACCACATACCCAATACATACATGTCGGTGATATTTTTTCTCGTCTCTTACTTTTACAGGCAACTATTCAAACTAGCACATCTCTGGTTCATATACTCCCTACACAAAGCATAGAAAAAAAATATCAATTATTAGCTCAAGATAGAAAAATGCTCTACCACACTTTGAGCTGCTATCATGACCTCACAAAATTACGAAATATGGATGGGAGAATTTTCTCTCTGCTTATACAAGATGCTGAGCTCTTCCTTCATCCGCATATACTTGAGAAAGAGAAATGCTTTTCTGTATGAGAGAATATCTCTCTGCAAAACGCTATAAAAATACTCCTTGATTTATGATACGACTTCCACGAATATGAAAAACTCTCCAGTTTTCGAAGTAATGGAGACCTCTTAAAAATCACAAGTCCCTATAACGAAAACATAACACTAAGTTTTTGGGGAGATGATATTGAAGAAATATTGATTGAAAATAAAAAGACTGAGCATATTCGTCTCTGAAGTCTCGAACGCTTTGACACAGAAAAAAAACATAAAAATGCTCTAGCACTGACTGACTATTTCAAAATTCATAGCATTCATATAGTGCTTGACATGCTTGAGTTTCATCATCTCTATCAGCAGCTCTCATCATCAGAGTATACTGTAAGCAGCTTCAACATATTATGAAATCAGGAGAGTGAATCACAGATTATTGATTTACATATTTCTGACCTACATGCTCAAAATATTGAAGAGCTTCGAGCACTTTTGCAAGACCCACAAAAAAATATTTGCGTCTTTACGCAATATAAAACAATGTTCTGAGAATTTTTAGAGCGAAACAGCTTTTCACACATTACTGTCATATCCACAAAATCTCATCTCTATAAGAGCTTTAGCTATAAGAATAATGTGTGCCTGTGTGATGATATTATAGCGAAAATATTTATAAAAAAGCGAGTGAAGAAAAAGCTCTCAGAGGATATTGATTTGCTTTTGAAGATACAAAACGGAGATTATGTCGTACATATTGATCATGGGATTTGAATCTTCACCTGAATTATAAAAAAGCAGCTTGGAAATATAGAGCGAGAATATCTAGAAATATCCTATAAAGAAAATGATAAACTCTTCGTTCCTATAACCGAAGTACAAAGAGTCAGTAAATATGTAGGAAGCGAAAACCCGCAACTTACTCCACTCTCTTGAAAGGTATGGGAAAGAAAAATGAAGAAAATCCATGAGGATATCAGGGAAATCGCAGAAAACATATTAGAAAACTTTGCTCAGAGAAAGCTCAGGGCATGAAAAAAGAATATATTTTTTAAAGAAAAAATTAAGCTATTTCAAGAAAGTTTTCCCTATAGTTATACTCAGGACCAGAATCAAAGTATAGAGGATATTTTTGCAGATATGCTCAGTGAAAAAAATATGGATAGACTCCTTGTATGAGATGTGTGATTTTGAAAAACTGAAATTGCATTTAATGCAGCCTATCTCACTCTCACCAATAAAAAACAAGTTATTCTCATCTCCCCGCTTGTGGTGCTCGCTCATGAACACTATGAAAAAGCAAAAGAGCGGTTTTCAGGACTCTGACTCAGAATAGAAGTCCTCACACGACTACAAAGTCAACGACACGCAACTATGGTTCTAAAAGGACTTTCTGATGGAAGCATTGATATGGTTATCGGAACTCATAGACTTCTATCTGAAAAAATTAGCTACAAAAACTTAGGACTCATGATAGTCGATGAAGAACATAAGTTTTGAGTCGTTGATAAAGAAAAGATAAAAAACATTCGGTCAAACATAGATATTCTCTCTCTGAGTGCTACCCCAATTCCTCGAAGTCTCAATCTAGCATTATCTGGTGTACGAGATATATCTATTATTAAAACACCACCAAGTGGAAGAAAAAGTATACAGACGAGCGTGCTAAGATATAATGAATCTCTCATTCAAGAAGCCTGAAAGAGAGAATTTCAGAGAGGATGACAGATATTTTTTGTCCATAATAGACTGTCAAATATCGAAGTAATAAAGAAGCAGCTTGAAGCTCTCTTCCCAAAAAAGAAAGTCATCATCACACATGGACAGCTTCCAGGAGAAGAGCTTGAAAATAGAATTATGGACTTTAAGCATAAAAAGTATGACATCCTCTTGTCTACCACCGTGATTGAGAATGGAATAGATTTCTCCAATGTAAACACTATTTTTATAAATGAATGTCAAAGTTTTGGGATATCCCAAATCCATCAGCTGCGTTGACGAGTATGACGATCTGACGCACAGTGATACTGCTACCTTTTATATAGAAAAGATCATATAGATGGCGATGCAGCGAAACGACTCCAAACCATTGTAGACTATAGCTACCTCTGAGCTGGTTTTGAACTGGCTATGAAAGATCTAGAAATTCGCTGAGGATGAGATATACTCTGAGTGCGACAAAGTGGACAAGCACAAGAGATTTGAGTGTCACTCTTCCTAAAAATGCTGGAAGAAAAAATTACAGAGCTCAAAGAACAAAAAGATACATCTCCTGATTCACAAGACACAAAAGCAACTGTCCATATTGACACAAAAATTGATCTTATGATTTCTGCAGGAATTCCTGATTCGTATTTTCTCTCTGAAACTGATAAACTCAATTTTTATAGAGAGATAGAAATGATAAGCGACCATGAAGATTTAGAATTCATGCAGCAAAGCTTTTTTGGAAATGAGACACAAGAATCTATCCCTGAAGAAACTCAAAATCTTTTCAATCTCCTGAGATGTCAGATATTTTGTAAAAAGTATATGATTATACAGATAAAGAAAGTGGGTATAAACTATCAAATAGACTTTCATGAAAGTATGACTATTCAGCAACTCAAAGAATTTTTAACGCTTGATACTGAAGTGAAATTTGTTGTCAGTGATATCCACAGGCTCAGAACACCTGTAAAAGGTTTTGCAAATGATGGAATATTCATAAAATATCTACTACGTCTTTTTTCTGGGTGAATAAAAAACTCTAAAATTAAGCTAAGGAAAAAGGCTCTTTAATTACATAATATGTTAACAATGAAAAAAAATATATGAGTCATTTTGTGTCTTGCGCTTATAAGCGTACTTGCAAGCTGCAGCACTGGAAATGATGTAACTTCTACAACAGGGAGTGGAGACAATATTGAAACTCCTAGCACAAATACAGAAGCTCCAGTAAGTGCTTCTGATGAAACAGGAAGTGTGGTTCTCGAACTTACTAACCCACATCCTCTGGCTGGAAAATCACTTAATTTTGATGTCGTGGTTGAAGAAATAGAAAAAGCAGATGGAAATACTCAGACTGATACGGTAGAAAGTGGTGACAGTATAGAAGTAAACTATGTTGGGACACTCGATGATGGAGAGCAATTTGATAGCTCATATGAGAGAAATCAGACTCTTCCATTTACTGTAGGAGCTGGAGAAATGATTCCAGGATTTGACGAAGGAGTTCTTGGGATGCAGCTCAACCAAACAGGTTCACTCACTCTTTCTCCAGAAGAAGCGTATGGTCCTGAAGTTATTTCAGAAACAGTATCTATAGCTGACTTACGAAGTATTGTATGACCTGAATTTCAAATTGTAGTGGGAGCAAAAATCCCAACTCAAGCAGGTGATGCAACTATTATAGAAATACAAGATTAATTTTAATATAACACAGAACAATTATGTCAGAACTCACAGGAAATGTTGTGCTCAATATGAATCATCCTCTTGCAGGTAAAACGCTTCATTTTGAAGTAGAAATTGCGAGTATAGCAACAAAAGGAAAAAATAACACAGAAAAAGAAATCGTAGAAGCATGAGATAGTATTGAGGTACACTATGTCTGAACACTCGAAACTTGAGAGCTCTTTGATAGCTCAAGAGAAAGAGGTCAAACGCTTCCCTTTACAGTGGGAGCAAAACAAATGATTGCCTGATTTGATGCAGGAGTGGTTGGAATGAAAATAGGAGAAACAAAAATACTTGTTTTAGAACCATCACAGGCCTATGGAGAATATGATGAGACGAGACTCCAGAGTGTTCCAAAAGCTGAACTCGGAAGCTTTGTAGCTGCAGGATATAAGCTCGAAAAATGAGAAAAACTCCCAACACAAATGGGAGAGCTTGAGATAGTAGATGTCATAGATTAGTATGAGTAAGCTACTTCACATAATATAAAAAAGCGATGAGAATTCTCATCGCTTTTTTATATGGCTTAAATACATAGAGTCCTTCGTATCATGGATACAAAAGTTTAACTCAAAATCTAGACACAAAAAAACACCCCAAACATAGGTTTGGGGTGTTTCAGGAATATACAATACTTAATTATAGATAATTATCTTTTGTAAGTTCCAAGAGCAGTTCTAGATTCGTTAGTAACATTGTAGTTGTCTCCATCTACAGTGTAAACAAACCCAGCATCTGATCCTCTTAGGATTTCCATTAGGTAACTAGTATCAACAGCAGCAGCACCACTATCAATTCTAATTTCTAATCTATCTCCATCAACGATTTCAGCACCAGTAGCGAAAGTAATAACTTGTCCAGATATTGAACCAGTAGTACCAGCTGAGTAAAGAACTTCATCGTTATTATCAATATTGATAATTTCAGCAATAAGATTTGCATTATTAGATAATCTCATGCTTTGAGCAGTAACATCATCATTATTTAAATCATTATCACCCATATCAAGATTAATTTCGATTGCAGCTGTAAGGTCTCCTTCACCGAATGAATCGCTTACAGAAACTGTAACAAGTGCAGGTACTACAGAAACTGCAGTAGAGTTAGCATTGTCTCCAGCTAGTGTAGCAGGAATATCATCGTTAGATGAAGCACCTTCAGCATCAACATTGTTAGTAGTAAGAGCAGAAACAACGATATCACCAGCATTAGCAGAAACAACTCCACCTTCGTTAGTAATAATGTTTAAGTCAACTACAAGAGTAGCAGCAATTTCTGAACCTGTATCTTCAACTGTAAAGTCTTCAAATAGGATTTCAGTAGTTGAACCACTTAGAGTAACAACTCCACCATCAGCTATAACAGTAGAACCAGCCATAATTCTAGCATCTTCAATAGTGTCAACGAAATCACCGTTAATTACAAAAGTAAGTTCGTTTACATCTACATCTTCTTCCTCAGCTTCAAGAGTAAGCTCAGCAAGAGTAACGTTAGAAGTACCAGCAAGAACAACATCTTCGATATCATCTTTGTAATCACCGTTTCTTACAACAGCAACAGTAAGAGTACCAGTATTGTTCATAGTAATTACTGCATCATTAGCAGAACTATTGATTGTAATAGAACTAGCTATAAGATCTTCTCCATCTTCGTCTTCAGCAGAAATACTGTTAACATCAAAAGAGAAAGATTCACCACCTGTAATACCGTCAAAATCTTTAAGTACAGCAGAAATAAGAACTTCAACATTCTTAGCTCCTGAAGCAACAGTAATATCAGCGTTATTAAATTCTAGTGATCCAGTTTTTACATCAGCATCAGCAGTTACACCACCAATATTAAGAGTAGCTGAATCAATAATATCTTTGAAATCAAATGATCCAGTTGCAGTACCATTTAAATCTAAATCAACAAGAGTTACATCAGATGCATCTCCAACATTGATTTTACCTTGGTAAAGAACTACTTCAATTCCATTTCCAAGTACTAGATCTCTAGCAGAAACATTAGACTGAGTAAGTCTGATTGAAGCTGCTTCAATATCAATAGATTTAGTTTTAAATGAGTTAGTAGAAAGTACATCAGTTACGTTAGCAAGAGTGTAAGTTTCATCATTTTCTTCATCTTCAATTTCAGTAATAGAAATTGTGAAATCAAGAGCTTGTCCGTTAAGGTTAACGTTGTCGATAATTTCAGCAACGAGTTCAAGTTCAAGAGATTCATTGTTAAGAGTAACATCTTCGAAAACGTAGTTTACATCTATATCTGCATTGCTAGTAGAATCTTCGCTATCGAAAGCTCTACCATCTAATTCAAGTCTATCAAGAATATCAAGAACACCTGAACCGTTTGTAGATTGAACTCTAACATTAATTTTGTTGATAGTATAATCACCATCTGAATCAAGGTTAAACGTACCAACAAGAACATCTTCAGCACCTGGTTTCGCTTCATCAATATCTGATTTGTCGAAAGAAGCGTTGATTTCAGAACCGTCGATAACAGCAACAGTAGCGTTAAATGAAGTATCGTAAGTAATTTGAGCAATAACTCCAGTATCAGCACCAATAGCGTATACTTCAGATACATTAACTTCAACAGTATCAGCAATAGAACCAGAAACTCCACCAAGAAGTTCAAAATCTACTTCAGAGTCAGCATCGATAAGGTAATCTAGTTCAACAACAACTTCATCGTCGTTATCAACCATAAGACCGTCAGCGATAACTTCACCGTCAGCAGTAAGAACAAGGTCAGTTACATCATCCTCAAAATCAGCAGTACCGTCAAATGTGAAAGTAATAGATTTAACTACTACATCTTCATTATCAAGTTTTTCTTCAAGAGAGAAATCAGAGAAAGTAACTTCTTCACCTACAGTAATAGTAGAATCAGTAGTATTTTCATCAACTGTAAGAGCTGCAGTATTTGAAACAGTAAGAACGTTAAAAACAACAGATCTTACATTTCCCATAATTACATCAGCGCTTGTATTAAGCTCAGTAAGCTCAATTTGGTGAGCGACAGTACCAGAAGCAGTGTCAACTTTACCAGCAACCATAAATGTTACTGTTTCACCAGCTTGAACTACTACATCGTTTTCAAAAGAAATATCAGCTTCTTCATCATTGTTAAATTTCTTTTGAGATCGAGAAACTTCTTTACTTCCTCTGTAGATAGCTAGTTCAGAAAAATCTGAATAGTCAGAAAGACCTACGTAAGAAAGAGTAAGATCTTTTAGTGTAACGTCTGTATTACCAGCAGTTACATCAAAAGCTAGGAAAGAAGTTCTAGAAAGTCCACCAGCAACAACTCCAGCAGTAGGAGTAAGTGGAGAAAGACTAACCTCAGCAGTTCCTCCAGTAACTGGAGTAGTTGGTTCAGTTGGGTCAGTAGGATCAGTTGGGTCAACTACGTCATCATCATCACATGTTCCAAGAATAGAACATAGAAGATCATCATCGATAGTAACTTCTTCACCTGCGTCAATTGCTTCAGCAGCCCAGATAAATACTTGACCTCTAGATGCTTCAGCGTTGTAATCAGTGAATGGAGTAGCTATTCCAGCTTCTACAGCACCGTTAACTCTTTGTTCCATCCAGTTGTCTCCTTCACCAGAAGCAATATTTCTTGCTTCCATAACCCATTTAAGCGCTTCGATTTTCGTAGCGTTGAATTTAGGGTTAAAAAATTCGTTAGAAGCAGCGTATCCAGCTTGATTTAATGCTCTCGCATATTTTTCCGCCCAATCAGCGAAATTAGTATCAGCATATACACTTTCTTCTCCTTCAACTACTACTAATCCACCAAGATTAGCAATAACTTTAGAAAGCTCTTCTCTTGACGTAGTGTCAGCAAGTCTGTAAGCCGATGGATTAGCAGACTGGTCAACAATAACACCGAGAGTTGCAAGCTTGTTTGCAGCGTCTAGCGAGCTATACGCAGCAGATACTCCAGCTATTGGTGAAACTATAGAAAAAACTACAGCTAAACCAGCAACAGCAGAAGTAACTTTTTTTGCAAAAGTACTCATAATTGTTTACGAGTTACGAAATAAAAACAATGACCGGTTAAAGCCTTAACCCTGAGTTGTTATGCGCACAACTAGGGAGAAAAAAAAAGTAACTCGCGTTACTTCTCTCAGCCTCCCGAGTCCTACTATATAAAAGACAAGGTATTAAGAACTTTAAAACTTTTTAAGTTCGGTTCATGTTAAGGACCAAAAATATTACAGGAACTATTTTATAGTATTTTCTCACCTATGCAAATAGCTTGTACTCATTTTCACCGATTCTTCACACAAGTCACATTAAAGTTCACTTAAAAAATAGCCAATAATGGCTATTTATAAGTATTTCTATGCTTTTACAACTAACTTTGTGAAACAGTATCTGCAAGGTTCATAATAGGCTGCATGATAGCAATAGCAATAAATCATACCACTACAGCAAGGAACACTATAATAAAAGGTTCAAGTAGTTTATTAATAGTACCAGCGATATTATCAACTTGTTCATCATAAAAGTCTGCTACTTTGATAATAGTCGTATCAAGCTTCGCTGATTGCTCTCACACCTGTATCATTTGTACCATAATATCAGGAAAGAGATTGTCTCCCTCAAGAGATTCCCACATCTTCATTCATTGACGCACATCCTCTAATAATAGAAGTATTCTTTGCCTATACACTTCATTTCACACCGCATCAGCCACAATTTTAAGAGATTCTACTACTGAGACACCAGATGCCATAAGCCCTGCAAATACTCGAGAGAATTTTGAGAGAGCTACCTTTTTTACTATATTTCCAAATATTGGAACTTTAATAATAAAAGCGTCATAATTATACTTCCCAGATGGTGTTTTTTTCCAATATGATATAAATATAAATACAAAAACGAAGAAAAATATGATTAGATACCAATAATTTACAAACATATCGGAAAGAAATATCAAAAACCTTGTCGTTCATGGAAGTGACGACTTGTCAGAAAATATTTCAAGAAGTTTTGGTACAACCAGTGTCATCATGACAAATATCACCCCAAATACTACTACCATAATCATTGCAGGATATATAAGAGCTGATTTCAACTTCCCCGAAACTGACGCAACTTTTTCAACCTGATCTGCCAAAGAAGTCATAACATCATTGAGTTTTCAGGTTTTTTCTCAGGAACGAATAACCCCAATTTCAGCATCTGAAAAGCTCGATGTATACATGTCCATACAATCAGAAAGATTCTTTCACTCTTTGAGTCCCACAATCATTTCTCAAAGAATCTTTTTAAACTTTGGATTTTTTTCTTGCTTTTCAAGTACTGAGACGGATTTCACAAGACTCATACCAGCATTCAGCATCGTCGACATGAGTCGATAGAAAATAATTTTCTGCTTCGTTTTGATTTTTGAAAAACTTCCTACAAACTCATTGAGTTGTGTCATGAAGTCTTTTTGGGGCTCTGCTTTTGTATCAACAGGGCTAGATTTCAGAGGATTTGAATTTTCTTCTTCTCAGAGAATGATAATATCTTCCATCTTGTTATATTAAAAATTATTCTTCGTTCTGGGTTTTTGAAACTCTATATACTTCTTCCAGAGTAGTAAGCCCCTGAAGAGCCTTCACAATTCCATCTTGTTCTAGTGAAATCATTCCATCTTTAATGGCTTGTCTATTAATATTAAACGCCGAATCTCATCTGAGAATCATATCTTTTACTCCAGGTGTAATTTCTAGCATTTCATAGAGTCATACTCGTCATTTATATCCATTATTGTCACATTCTGGACAGCCCTTTGCCTTATAAAATACTGGGGCTTTTAGCACATCAGGGCCAACACGTCATAAAAGCTCATCTTTTGGTGTAATAGAAAGCGAATACTTAATATTTTTAAGAGTCGCTGGATCTATCTCTGAAATAGGCATCTTTTCCTTACAATGTTGACATATTTTTTTAATAAGTCTCTGAGCAATAACAATATTCAAAGATGCAGGTATAAGGAATGGCTGCACTCACATGTTAAGAATACGAGTTATTGTCTCGGATGCATTGTTCGTATGGATTGTCGACAAAACCAAATGTCATGTCAAAGATGCCTCAACCGCAATATCAACCGTTTCTTTATCACGCATCTCTCATACCATGATAATATCAGGATCTTGTCTGAGTGCTGTTCTTAAACCGTTTGCAAAGGTATATCCAATCTGAGGCTTTACCTGACTTTGACTAATACCATCAACCTGATTTTCTACCGGATCTTCAAGCGTCATGATGTTTACATTTGGAGCATTGAGCATCGTTAATATAGAATAGAGTGTTGTCGATTTTCAAGATCAAGTCGGTCAACTTGTCAAAATAACTCCGTTTGGCAGCTCAATAGCCTTGAGCAGTAATTCAAGATTTTTTCACTCTATACCCAGCATTCATAGTTCTGGGATTTTCTTACTCTTGTCCACAATACGCATAACCATCTTTTCACCATGAACCGTAGGAAGAGAAGACACACGAAGATCAAGAGGTTTTCACTCAATAGTCTTACTAATACGTCCATCTTGTGGAACACGCGATTCATCAATCTTTAACTCAGAGAGGATTTTAAACCTCGCGATAATCCCTGTATGCAAAAACGATTGATATTCTAGTATCTCAATAAGTTCTCCATCAATACGAAAACGGAGTCTTACAAAGGAGCTTAGAGGCTCTACATGTATATCAGAAGCTCACCCAAGTACTGCCGAGTAAATAATGAGGTCACATATTTTTTGTATGTTATCTCATTTATATACAAGATTTTTTAGCTCTTCTAATGTTTCGTTATAATTTGCCATTTTTTATTTTATATCTTCTAATGCTGTTTTTAGCTGCACATTTACAATTTGTAGTTTACGAGAGAGCTCAATAGCTTTTTCGTAACTTCATGGTATATTTTCTCTCTTCATATATTCAACTTGGAAATCTGAAACTTCTTTTGCGAGGCCTGTAATATAGAGATTAAGACTGCGCAAAACATCTAGTGCTTGTATTTGTTTTCAGCTCACGAGTGTAGCCTCTGCGGCTTGAGATTTCATAAATCAAGAATTTACCGATGCTTGTAAGAGCTTGAATTCCTCAAGTGTTGTTGAAATAAATTTTTCCATGCTATAGGTAGGAATACCACTGACAAAGAATCGAAGTGATACAGTAATACTATATCTTTCTTTTGATTGCTCTGTATTAATGATTTCTTTGAGACCTTGATTGAGTGTCAAGTTTGAATAATTAGCTGAATCAGGATAGTCTTTAAAAATAACACTTTGGATGTCTGCCATTTGGCCTTCGTAAATATTATTAGACTCTGTTTCCCCTGCTAACTGAAAAGAAATTTCATTGTCTGAATACGGAACAATACTATTATTTGCATAACTAATATTTCAAACATTTTCGAAATAATGAAGAAAATCAAACACATCTTTCTTTTGCCCAGTAATATCAAAGTTGAGAGGAATATAATATATTTTTTCTTCCAAACTTTGTGTCTTTTTAACAATTGGAAGACCATTCTCATCTAATTGTTGCTGTGGTTCAGGACTGTTTGCGTCCTTTCCATATTCTATTAAATCTCATATCCCAACATCACCGATTCGAGAAAGATTAAAGGTATAGAGAATTCTTTCTACATAGTTTACAAAATCAACTTCTGTAAGACCAAGAGAATGTCATTTTGAGTAAATAGGAAGTGTTTTTTCAAGAGATTGTTGTCTTTCTATATAACTTGGAGATGTTTTTTTCTCAGCGACTTCTTTTTTGAGACTCTCAATATGATCTTCAAAAGTAGCTCATGTACTATTTGTTATTTTCTGATCATAGAAATCTGAAGTTGCAGTTTGAAGTACTGTCTTGAGATAGACATTATCTTCCTGTGCTTGAGCTGAAAGAGTTGTAAAATCATCAAATGAAATTCATTGTTTCAAAGTAGTTGCATATGTATCTTTTACTGTATCGAGCTCACTTTTTATTTGTGAAAATGTCGATTGTTTTGGAAGTACATAGAAAAGTATCAATCACACAAAGAATAAAAATACAATACAGTTTAATATAAATGACTGTAATATTGCTCTTCGCATTCTAATAGTAATTTTCATAGTTTTTAATTATCAATATTAAATGTATTGTACTCAAGGGAGAGCTCTATACTTGTTTTCTGAGTATACGGTGGGAGCTGGACTTCTTCAGAAGTAAAGGTATTGTTTTGCTCTAATACCCGAAATGGTGATTCCTCATAGTTTTTCAAGAAATCTATAAAACTTACAGCCTTACTAATAGAAGTACCTCCTCACTGTTTAAAAGTCTTTATTCCATCTTTAAAAGTGACTATTTTTGTATCCCAGTCTGACGAATAGACATCACAATTCATTTCTAGAATATTATCCTGGCTGACTTCAAGCTCGTTACAACTAATTTCAGATTTATCCACAGAAGAATATCTATTTTTAAGCTCATCAAAGGCAAGAATTATCTTGGTTGGTTCTAGTCTATTTGCTGATCTCTCAAGAAGAAAAACCATTTTTTTAGAAAGATGAAAGTTTTCAAAACTATAGAGATCTCAAAAAATAGAAGCTATTTCAAAGGCTTGCTTCTCTTTAAGAGATTCTAGATTTTCTTTTTCTTGAGTCAGAAGATAATTGACACTATAACAGCTTCCATTTTCATTAAACTTTGAAATAAACACTTTACAAACGGGAGAAAGAAATGAGAAATTTCTTGCAGTTGTAGTGCCTTGTATGTAGGAATAGGCACTAAATAAAATGATAAAAAAGAACAAGAGCATATTAAAAACTATGAGCCCTGAACTCCCTAGTTTGAGATAATAAAAGACTCATTTATCTTTTCTGTTTTCTTGTTTTTCAACCTCATTTTTAATATCTATATTTGATGAAAGTTCATCGAATATATTGTCCTGTTTCGCAGTTCCATCAATTTCAGGTGACTTTGTATCTTTCAGCATAGAAAAATTGTGTGAGAAATAACTACATCTATAGTAACACAAAGAGGGAAATAATTACAAAAATCTCTCTTTACATTTTCTCATCTTTGTTTCTATCAAAGATACTTAATATTTTTTCACTGCTTGCATATCGAACTTTAATACCAACAGGGAAGGCAGATAAGAATTTTTCACCCCATTTTGTTGTATAGATTCTATCATCAAGAAAAAGTACTATTCAAGAGTCTTTTTTTGTTCGTATAAGACGTCAAAAACCTTGTTTTAATTTCAATATAGATTTGGGGATTGCATACTGCTCAAAACTATTTGAATATAGTTTTGAACGTGCCATAAATATAGGATCACTAGGAACAGGAAAAGGTATTTTATGAATGAGTAGATATTGTAAATCTTCTCATGGAATATCAATTCACTCCCAAAAAGAATCCGTTCACAGAAGTATAGAATTATGTGAATTTTTCTTAAAACTCTCAATTTGTTTATGCTTACTTCCACTAATTGATTGGGCAAGTAAATAGATTCATTCTTTTTGCAGCTCTATTTTCAAAGCCGTAAAAACTGATCGAATTATAGCAAATGCGGTAAATAAAACGAGCGTATTCCCACGAACTACTCTGAAAAATTCACCAAGAAAGAGAACAACTTGCTCAGCATTATTTTTTATACTTCACAAATCATTTGGAATACATACAAGGGCTTGTTTTGTGTAATCAAAGTCGCTCTCTAGACAGACTGTTTGAAATCATTGTGTTTGAAGGGTAGAATGAATATAAGCAAAATCATCTTGCATTTGAAGCGTAGCACTTGTGAGAATAATAGATTCCAACTTGTTCCAAAAATTGCTCTGCAAAAAACTACCTGGAGATAAAACAGTCATATTGAGCTGGGTACCATAGTTGTCATCATGTTGAATATAATATATATATTCACTAAATTGTGGCTTTATAAAGCTCTCTTGTATAACAAATATATATGAGACCATCTGCTGCACTTCACCCGCAAATATTTGCTGTTTATTTTTCTCAAGTGCTGCAATTATTTCTGTAACTTGCTGTAGAAGCTCTGTTATCTTTTCTCATAGTAAAGCGTATTGTTTTTCAGTATTAAAATCATCAGCTTGTAACAAAATAGTTTTGTATTTTGCTCCTGGAGAAAATGTTTCAAAAATTTTTCATTCCAATAAAGAAAAAATCTCAGCACTATCAAAGAGTATTTGCTGTTTTACTTGCATAAAATCAATAGAATCAATCTTTGTTTTTATAATTTTTTTCTCTATTTTTAGGAGTAGTTTATGTAAAGATTCATAGGAAATATTCTTTTTCAGCGCTGAGGTAACTACATCTTCTATCGCGTGGGCTTCATCAATAACGAGGTTTTTTACCTCTCATAATATTGCTCCATCAGATATCGCATCCTGAAATAATATATGATTGTTTGTAATAATTATGTTTGAGTTTTTCGCTCTTCTTCTTGCCCTTACAGCAAATTCTACATCTTTATGAATATTAGAATCATCAAAAACAAAAGCATTTCATGCATGAATTTCTCATAAAAATGAATATTCTTCACCATAAAAATCTAGCTCATCTAGTTCTCAAAACTCAGAGTTCATAGACCAGAAAAAGAGTTTGAGAATAAAAGAAATTTCTCAACTTGATCTCTTATCCTCCAATTCTAAAAATTGCAAAAACTGTGAAACAGAAAAATAATTTCTTTTTCATTTGAGTTTCGTATACGAAAATTCATGTGGAAAATGCTCTGAAAGAAAGTACAAATCTTTATAAAATATTTGATCTTGTAAGGCCTTTGTACTCGTCGAAACATGAACTGGTTCTCAAAACCTCAGTGAATGCTGAATAGCAGGAATTAAGTATGCAAACGTTTTTCAGATTCCAGTTGGAGCTTCGATGAGAATTTTTCCTCATTTTGTAAAAATATTGTCAACCTTGTCTATCATTATTTTTTGGCTTTCTCTCTGTTCAAATCATTGTATTGTTGATAAAAAATCAGATGAATTTAATGTGTCATGTGTCTGAAATGTCTCAGATATTTTTACCATATGTTTTTTGATGTTTTTCTCATACTGCATGATAATATCTTGCAATAGGGGCGCATCTTTTTTCTTTTCTAGGTATTCATCTCTCAAAATATGTATCCCAACATCTTGCGCTTTTGAGAAAAAATAATATAAAGCACTAGAGTGTTCTCTTGTGAGACTTTGAAGTTTTCATACTAATTTCATAAACAACTTAGCGGTAGCAACGGTATCATCAATAGCTCTATGTGCATCACGTAACTGGATACCAAATACATCACATAAAAATCATAAATTCAGTGATTTCTCAAGAGGACATAAAAAGTTGGCAAGGAAAAAGGTATCGATTTTAGGATTTTTTGAAGTATCGACTCAGTGTGACTCTAGAAAACTTATATCAAAAGAAATATTATGGCCAATAAGTGGAAATCATTCTATGAAATCCATAATTTCTTCACATAATACATCAAAAGTTGGAGATCACGCAACATCACTATCAAAAATATTCGTTATTCCACTAATCATATCAGGAATATGAATTTTAGGATTTACAAAAGAGTGAAGCCTATCAATTTCCTTTCCTGTTTTTCTATCTATCTTGATAAATGCACATTCAATAATGCTATCTTCACGAGGTGAAAGACCGGTTGTTTCTAAATCGAGTACTATAAACATTTTGATTTTTAAGTTTGCAAAGTAATAAGGCAATATATAATAGAGACATTCTTAATGATAGTTCTATGAAATATATTTCTTCCTTGTTGATACTATGTATATTTATATGAAGCGCAAATCAAGTTATGGCGCTGAGTTATAAGGATAGTATTCAGAAATACTCTCAAACAAACATAAGCAGTAGAAATATACAAGAAGCGAAGCTCTTAGAGACACATGTTGTGAGATTTACTCAAAAAATACACGAGCAAGAGCTACAGTATAATATTGCATCTTCACATAAAATTCAAAGTAGCTATCGAGACTTACTCTTGATGAAAAAAAGTCTTGTACAAATACAAAATGGGGAACTATCATCGCAAGATGCTGAAGCAATTATGAAAAGCATTGTTCTAGATTTGAAAATAATGAACGCAACTATTAAAGACCTATTTTTAAACTTGGAAATTAAAAAAAATGAAAATCTTCACATAAAAAAAACATTCTATAATACCTTCACACAAAAATATTGATCGGGAATCACCGTTTTTATTGATAAAATTACGACTCTGTTTATCTCAAAAAAAGAATTAAGTAAAAATGAGAAAAAAATAGTACGTAAACTTATAGAGCTCAGAGAAGAAAATAAAAATATCCTGATATTTCAGGATACTGATTTTAGCTCTGAAGAGGATATGAAAAAATATCTTAAAAACTCAATTGAAAATATTCAAAAAATAATAAACGAGATTAAGTCACTTTCTCGCTAGTTTCATTCTCTAATCAAATTTTTGTAAAAAGTTCATTTTTTTCTCAAGTAGACAAATGTCTATATTCTCACTCTGCAATTCATTTTAAGAATATGTTTTCTATTCGTACACGCTTCAGTTTTTTAACCTTATGTCAGACAGCTTCTACCATTCTACGAATTTGTCTATTTCTTCACTCAGTCAGAATAATAGAGAACTTTCAAGCAGCTATTCGTTCTACCTTACATTTTTTTGTCAACTTTCATAATATTTCAATTCCATCTGACATAGCTCTGAGAGCACTGTCTTCAATAGGTCAAAAAACTTCTACTACATATTCTTTTTCGTGATTATATCTTGGATGCGTCAGAAAGTTCGTAATTCTGCCATCATTCGTTAATAATATAAGTCCTGTCGTTTCCTTATCAAGTCTTCCAATAGGAAAAACTCTTTCTTTTATGTCTATAATATCAATGATAGAACTTCCTCACTTTTGAGCACAAGTAGTCTCAATTCAACGTGGTTTATTATATTTATAATAGACATAGTTCTTTTGCTCCATAGAAGCTCCTGATCAGAGTCTTACAACGTCTTTTTCACTGTCCACTATTTGTCATATATGTGCTATTTCATCATTAACATATACTTGTCCTTCAGCAATATATTTTTCAGCTTTTCTACGTGAACAAATTCATGATTGACTCATAAACTTTTGTAATTTCATTATTGTTTCCATGTTTTTGGTTTAATGCTTCTCATACAAGTAAAATCTTTCTTTCCATCATTGTTCATATGACTCTCTCCAACTTCACAAAAAAAATTATCTTCACATTTTGCCATAATTTTAATTTCTTCAATACTTTCTTTTTCTACGACTCAAGAGAGAGAACTACAGTAGTTTCACTCATAATAGTAATGAAACACTAAAAATAAAGCGTAAATAATAAATAATGCTGAAATAACAGAAAAAATAAAAGAATGTCTCGTTTGTATCATATTATCGAGAATTAGTAATTATTTGGACTTCATTTTCGAGGTATATATCAAATCTCTCATGTACTTTTTGTTGAGCGAGAGATATTAATGCAAGTAAATCTTTGTAATTTCCATGTCCATCATGCATAAGAAAATTTGCATGCTTGTCTGAATAATACGCTCATCATATTTTATATCACTTGAGTCAAACTTGTTCAATGAGTGATCAAGCTGAGTGCTCTTTATTAGGATTTTTAAAAAAACTTCAGCATGAGTTTCATTTTGGCTGTTTGTTTTCTCGGAAATCTATATTGTCTACATCACTATGATATTTTTCTGCTTTAAAACTCAAATCAAAAACAGCAGATATAATAAAATATTTTTTTTCTTCTTTTAAGATTGAATTCCTATAAGAAAAATTCATCTCATCTTTTTGTATTTCTAAAATCTGTCCATTGTCTATATTCATTACCTTGCAACTCACAAAGTTATTTTCAGTCTCCAGTCAGAAACATCCTGCATTTCAATATATTGCTCCAGCAACACTTCCAGGGAGTCATATAAATCTATGCCAAAGATTTTGTCAATAATCTTTTTCAAGACGATATGCTATATCCCATATTTTTTCAGCACTATAGGTCTGCAAAGTTTGAGTGTCTTTGTCATATGTCCATCATCGGAGAGAATTTTTTATAACAATTCCATCATAAAGCTCAAAGGCAAAAAGCATGTTTGTTCAGCTACTTACCCATAATATAGACAATGAATTGTCTTTTGAAAAAGACAATATTTGAAATAATTCTCATAAATCATCTTCAGATGAAATCTCATAATAGTATTTCGCTTTTGCTGGGGTTCTAAAATTAGATAAATCTGTAATGTCCTTATTCTTTTCTAATATATCCATACTATTTTATAAAATGTTTTTCATAATTGAGTATTGCTTTTCATGTATAACTTTCGCTACAAGACTTCACATCATCTATACTTCAAGCAACCACGAGGTTTCATCCTTCGTCTCCTCATTCTGGACCGATGTCTACAATATAATCTGCATTCATGATTATATTCATATTATGTTCAATAACTAATACTGTATTTCATTTGTCTACAAGCGTATGAAGTATATGAAGTAATTTTTCAATATCTTGAAAATGAAGTCAGGTAGTTGGCTCATCTAGGATATAAATTGTTTTTGAGCTCGATCTCTTTGAAAGCTCTGTAGCAAGCTTGATTCTTTGAGCTTCTCCTCAAGAAAGCGTCGTTGAGCTTTGTCAGAGTCCAATATATCCAAGACCTACTTTGTCTAACACCTCTAAAACCTTTAGAATCCTTGGATGTGCGTGGAAAAAATCCTTAGCTTCTTCAACAGTCATAGACAATACATCTGCAATCGTTTTTCATTTATACTTAATCTCAAGAGTTTCAGGATTAAATCTCTTTCCATCGCAGGCTTCACAGGTTGTATAAACGGGTGGGAGAAAGTGCATTTCAATTTTCTTAACCCCATCTCCATCACATTCTGGACATCTTCACTCTCTAGTGTTAAAAGAAAATCTTCCTGGAGCGTATCATCTGAGCTTAGCATCATAACTTGAAGAAAAAACATCCCTGATATAGGTAAATACACCTGTATAGGTTGCTGGATTTGATCGCGGAGTTTTTCCAATAGGTGATTGGTCTATAACAAGCGCTTTGTCAAAATTCTCCTCTCAAGTAATACTCTCATGTATTCATACTGGTCTGCTTGCTCTATTAAGCGTATTAAGTAAATGGCTGGCAACAATATCATTTATAAGTGATGATTTTCATGATCAAGAAACTCCAGTTACGACAGAAAGTTGTCAAACAGGGAAGTCAACATTAATATTTTTAAGATTGTGATGTTTTGCTCATTTTATAGAGAGTGTTTTTCAAATTTTTCTTTTTTTTCTGTCAACTATGACTGTTTTAGCTCCACTCAAATATGGTCAAGTAACAGATTGAGGATCAGCGCACACTTGATTAAAATTTCCTTGCGATATAACATTTCATCCATGGATTCATGCTCATGGTCAAATGTCTATTATGTGATCACTTTCACGCATGATATCTTCGTCATGTTCTACTACAATAAGAGTATTTCATACATCACGCAGTTTTTTGAGATTTGCAATGAGCATATCATTGTCTCTTGGATGAAGTCAAATAGATGGTTCGTCTAAGACATAGATGATTCCTTCAAGCTTGACTCAAATCTGTGTTGCAAGACGAATTCTCTGTGCCTCTCCTCATGAAAGTGTATTCGCTCTACGCGCTAGAGTAATATATGAGAGACCAACTCCGGTAAGAAAATCGAGCCTTTCGCATATGTTTTTTAATACTTTTTCACTGATTTTCTTTTCTTCTGCAGAAAGTGATATGTCAGAAAAAAATTGGAGCGAATCCCTGACATTCATATTTGTAACTTGTCCAATATGTTTTCATCAAAGAAATACACTGAGGGGCTCTGGGGAAAGCCTATATCAATGACATGTTGGACACTCCATATTTGTCACATAGTCTTCGTAATTTCCATGTTCCACTCCTCAATCATAGTATCTACGCGTGAGGGTATTGAGTACTCACTCAAATTTTGAATTATAGGTATTTTTCTTTCCCTGTTCATTGACAAAGCTCACAGAATACTGCTTTTTCCCAGTTCCATTCATAACTATATTTCTTTCTTTTTGAGTGAGCTCAGAATATGGGACATTGAGTCGTAAATCGTATTTTTTAGACACTGCTTCTAGGAGCGCAAGAAAATAATTTCAAAATCCAGGGGGAAGAACCGATCACTCTGAGAGGGTCAACTTTGGATTTGTTACCACCTCTTCTAAAAACACCATTTTTTCTCATAATCAATGACACTCAGGACAAGCTCCATGATGAGAATTAAATGAAAAAGAGGATATTGACAGTGTGTCTGGAACATGTCCACAATTACTACATACAAAGACTTCTGAAAAATCTTTTATTTCTGCATTGTCTCAGAGCATATGGACAGAGAGTCTTCCATTTCCGTTTCTATATGCAACTGCAATACTATCTTTTAATCGCTTTGTATCTGGTGACTCATTACTTGAAAAGTCTTTTACAACAAGTCTGTCTATAACTAAACTAATTTTAATTTCTCAGCTTGTAGGAAGAGAAAAGTCAGAATTAATATTAAACTCTTCTCCGTTCACAAGAAACCTGATAAATCATGCATCTAAAACTTGTTTTTTGATTTTTTCTTGGCTGAGATTTTTTTCCCCTTCAAGAAATGGACAACTTATAAAAAACTTTACACCTTCTTCAAAAGATGAGACATAATGAATGATATCTTTGAGTGAATCTTTTTTTATGACATGTCAACAATCAACACATTTTCTCTCTCAAAGATTGAGAAATAAAAGTTTATAATAATCATAAATCTCCGTAATAGTTCCTACGGTACTTCTTGGATTTCTATTTGTGGTCTTTTGATCAATAGAAATAGTAGGAGAAAGCCCTAAAATTTCATCATAGAGAGCTTCATCCTTTCAACTTCATACAAACATCCTCGCATAACTCGAAAGACTTTCTAGGTACTTTTGTTGACCAATAGAGTAAATAGTAGAAAAAGCGAGAGAAGATTTTCCAGATCCAGAGAGTCACGTAATGACTGTCATGGTATTTTTTGGTATTTTGACATCAATATTTTTCAGATTATGGGTTCTTGCACCTTTGACTTCTAAAAACTCAGACATGAAAAAAAGTTAGATATAAAACTAACTTACTATTGTAATGAGATTTTTTGAAGTGCAAGGCTTTCTATTTCTTTTAATGCTGGAACTATGCTTTCTAAATTTAAATCTGCTCTTTTTCCATCCTTTACTTCTCATCAGAAGCAAAATACACCATAATTTCATTCATTTATCTTTCATGAAACGTATTGTATTCTATATCTTTTCTTTGTAATTCTTCCATTTGAGACCTTAGGAGTTTCAACCACTGGACCATCATATTTTCAACTTGACGGGTTAAATTTTCTTCATATATGTGTATAATTTACTCACGGATATTTATGCGTAATTTCAATTACTGCAACATTATAAAATTCATGATATTCAATTCTTAACACCCCAATTTCTCAAAGCTCTTCTCCGTCCTTAAAATAAGGTGTAGTAATTCATACAGGTATTTCATGATCAAATAAAACATCTTGTTGTATTTCAGCTCATGATTCTTCAGAATGATTCATACTTGCGATTACTTTCTGTGAAGTATCTGTCTGTAATTCTCTAATATCTTGTCCATTATCTCAAGCTCTCCATAACTCATATGCTTCCTGAGCTCGATTATTATTTGCTGCAGAAAATAATGGTAAATCATCAACTCATGGGAATGTCTTTCAGTAATTTTCTTTCGCCATACAATATATTTAAAATATATTTATACTCCTATTATAGTATGTATTTATAAAAAAATCCAATTAATCACTCGCAAGACAGACAGCAGAAACATTTTTATATCAATTTTGAGTAAGGATTTGAGATATTTCTCACAAGGTAGATCACGTAGAGACAATATCATCTACCAAATATATCATCGTATTTTTAGATATATTCTTATGATTTTTAAGCCCAAAACTTGATCCTAGATTCTCATATCTCTCCTTTATAGAAAGTTTGCTTTGCTGCTTTGTGTATTTTGTTTTAATCAGAAAATGAGTATTTATAGGAATTTTAATACTCTTTGAAAGATGAGAGGCTATTAATTCTGCTTGATTATATCATCGTTTCCATTTACGCACAAAATGCATAGGAACTGGAACAATCAATGCATTTTGACTTAAAATATATTCTTTAAAAAAATCACTCTTTCCATGCATTATACTAGAATATACCATTTTTTTATTATGATATTTTCATAGTCGCAAAATTTTTTTTATAATGGGAGTTCTATATCTGGTGAGAACTATGATCTGTTTGAGATGTGGAAATATTTTATTGCAGCTGTCATGAATCATAAAATTCTCTGAATATTTTTTACAGACATAACAATACGGTGTATATTCTTCAATTTCTTGACTACATTGTAGACAAAAAAAGTGTCACTCTTGCCCGCAAGAATAACACTGTGATTTTGATAAACAAGAAAGTATAAAATCTTTCAGTTTCATATTACATATTTTTGAATATAGATGACAAACTCTCAACTCCAAATCCTGTCATTCATTTTGGCATTTTTCCATATGCTTCAGCTCCATTGATATACGCTCCGGCTATATCAATATGGGTATATTTTTCATTATTGACAAGAAAGTTAGACAAGAATGCTGCCCCCATTGAGCTTCCTGCATGCACGCTTCTGTCGAGATTCTTTAGGTCTGCTATATCTGATTTTGTTTTTTCTAGAAAATGATCAGCAAATGGAAGTTCAATATATTTTTCAGTATTATTTTTCGAATAAGTAAGAAGGCTGTCTAACATATCTCTATCTGTCCCCATAATTCCTGCATACCTAAATCATAATGCCACCATCACTGCACCTGTAAGGGTAGCAATGGTCATCATAGAGCTTGTTTTATAATTTTTTCCGAGATAACTCATTCCATCAGCAAGTACGAGTCTTCCCTCTGCGTCTGTATGAATTATTTCTACGGTTTTTCCACAGTATGATGTCAATATATCTGATGGTTTATAGGCATTGCTTGACACAACATTTTCTGCGAGAGCAAGACAGGCTACTATATTTGTATCAAGTTTTAAACTATCGAGTTGCTTCATAAGAGCAAAAGTTACGGCTGCTCACCCCATATCCCCCTTCATCTCATACATAAAATCACCTGGTTTTATCTGATTTCATCCAGTATCAAAGGTGACACCTTTTCAGACAATTCCATGAATTGGCTTTTTCTTGTCTACAATATGTTCTAAAATCACCATACATGGTTTGTTCTCACTTCATTTTCCTACTCACTCAATAAGTCATAATTTCTTTTTTTGAATATCTTTATAACTCAGAACTTTGACTTTGATTTTTTTAAATTTTGTCGACTTAACCATTCCAGCAAAAATCTCAGGAGTGAGATCACATGCAGGAGTCTCTCATAGGTCTCTTGCCAAACATATATTTTCTACAAGTTCTTGACTCTTTTTTAACTCTTTTTTATCATGGATATCTCGCAAAAATACCTGTGTTATGAGTTTTTTCTTTTTAGATTTATATCTTTCTAAGCTATGTCTTGAAAGCTGACAAACTTCATACATTGATACAAGCGTTTCTGTATTTCAAGAAAACAGACATAACTCTTCTGGAAGTTTTGGGAAATGCTTTCCAAGAAAATTTACAGATTTTTCATAACTCTCTTCTTTGTCGACAAAAACATAGACTGTTTCATATTTTCTCCCTCATATAAAATATTCTTTGAGAGATGATTCTGTATTTTTAAGTGATTTTTTGAGAGCTGCTTGTATATTTTTATCGAGCGTTAAAAAACCTAACATTTCCATATCTTCTTCTGTTTTGAGAAAAAACACTAAATTTTTTACTGATATTTCTGAATGCTTAAGAGGAAAGAGTATCATAATTTTCTTTTTTTAGACTATAATATGAAGCTGAAAAGTATACTGATTCTGCAAGCAGAAAAAGTCCTGTTCCCAGTATAGAAAAATCTACGAAAAAGAAGAATAAAAAAACACAAAGAAGATTGACAATAAATGAAAAAATATGAAAAAAATACTTATCATATTCTTTTCTCTTTTTTAATATTTTATGTGCAAAGAGGAATCAAACTGAAAGGAAAAAATATAAAATATAGAAATAATTAAATTGTAGTTCTTCTCACAAAAATAATAGATATATACCTGTAAAAAATGTTACGATTCACAGTGAAGAAAAAAATAAAGCCATATAATTTTCAAAGTAGACATGGTATAATCAGAGTAAATACACACTCATTGGTAAGAGCATGAGAGTAAGAAAAGAAAAAATATTTTCATTGAGTACGAGGAGAGAAACCAAGATTACATGCATTGATAAGAAAATTACTCCAAAGAATCTTGTGATAAATATTGGAATTTTGAGTCTCTGTTTCAATACTTTTGAAAAACTACTGAGCGAAATTCAAAAGGTAAAGGCGAGTAGACTAAAAGAAAATACATTATGCTCAAAAAATATCTTTAAAAGTACACACAGTTCAAGGAAGACAAAGCTATAAATATAGACATAAAATATATTTTTATAATTTTCTTTCGGCGAATTATAGAGAAATAAATACATGAGAAAAAAAATACAAATGACGTTCATGATATCATAAATACTCAAAAGAATATTTCCACCAAATATAAATATAAGATGATAAAAAATATAATACAGTGAAATAATGCTTGTATTCACTCGAAGAAGGTCTCAAAAAATAGTTATTTTTTTTTCTCATAAAAAGAATAAAAAAATAACTATTATGTTAAAAAATAAAAAAATTTGAGGGAGGTAAATTTCTCAAAACAGCTCTCTAAATATGAGAAAAAAAGCTCAATAAAACAGAATTATAGAAATATAGTAGACAATATCTCTAAAAAAATATTTTATAAAATCTCGAATATTAAAAGAAAATAACTCTTTTATTTTTGATGCTTCCTGTATTCTTGTTTGTCTTGTAAATGATGCGAAAATAAAGAGTATACTCGCTGCTATGTATAAGTTTGCTTCTAAGAAAATACTTGGAAAGAGAGCTCATGAAATTTCAATTCATGAGAAAAGAAAAAAAATGAAAAAAAATGAAATTCACAGAAAAAAAAGCAAAAAGCTCATATATTTTTAGAGAAAAACTAAAAGTTTATTACTCAAAATATATAGATAACTGAGAGAATTACAATATTAACCCCAACAGCAAAGAATCACTTATTGAGTGAAAATATAATAAATATAAAATACAGTAAGATAATATATATTATTTTTGATGCGTCTAACATCGTTTGTAAAAGAGAAAATGAGTTTAAAACAGCAAAAATAAAAAATATTCAAATAAAACAAATCAGAAAAGTAAATATGTTCATTCGACAATAATCAATGTATGAAATACTTCTTTCTTGAATTTTTTGGAATCATTTTTTTATTCAGGTATATGACCCCATACTTCAAGTCTTTTTTGCTTTCAGAAGAGAAATATTCTGTTTTATTACTTTTCTTTTAAGAAGTATTTTTTCCTTCACTTCATTACTCGTAAAAGGATTTATAAAGTACTTAAAATTTTTTCTTTTTTCTTTACTATTTTCAGATAATTTTTCTTTGTATTTTTCAAGAAGCAGTACTGTTTTCAAAAAACTATAAGAATCTTGGTCAATGAGTTGTTTTTTTTCTTTTTTTGCTTCTGATTTTTCTTTTTCTGTTGCTGGTCCTGGTGAAAAAGACTTCAGAATATTATTTATAAATGCTTTAAGCATTTTTTTATAATCTTTACTAGCCTCTACATAATGCTTATCTGATCAAATTTTTTTGAGTAAAGCATTTGTTTCACTCAGAAGTTTTCTGGATTCAGCATCTTTACGTTTTTCCACACTTCTGAGCTCTATTTCAGCAATTTTTGCTAATGCAAGTTCTCAAATTTCCTGCATTTTTGTGATATTTGTGGAAGATTTAATTTGCTGAATTTTTTCATAAATCTTCTGGATTATCTCATAGCTTTCTTCGGTAATTTCAAAATCTTTTTTGTGCTCTAAAATATATTGCATTTTATCAGCTGCTTTTCGAACAAGAAGTGAAGTTTCATTAATTTTTTTCTTCAAATAAAATGTCTCTTCTGAGTCTTCTTTTTGTTTTTTTATCGTAATTGTTTTTTTCTGAATCTCATATCCTTTTCTGAGTTCCTCTATAATTTTTTGTCTTTTTTCATTATTATTATGAGCTTCATCACCCTCAGGATATAAAGAAATTACGTTATATCAGAGCTCATCTGTCAGTTTAATATATATTTTGAATATATCTTCTCATACAATAACTCAATTTTTAATTTCTCACTGCTTTTCAACCTGAAATAAAAATTTATTCCCCTTAATATCTCCTACTTCTAGAGGAGTTATTGTTAAAATAGAGTACCCGTCTTTATGGAGTTTCTCTTTGGCTTGTGATTCGGAATCTGCAGAAAGAATAAGGGTATATCGTTTCTGAGATTTTGATGCAACTATTTTATATTTTTGCATTTTTCTAAATTAAACTTGTTCTGTTGTAAGAAATTTTTTAAAAAAGCTGTCCATCGCAACTGGATGAAGTTCACAAAATTTTTCACATCTTTCTGATCATTCTGCAATAAATTCTCAAGAAGTATCTATATTTTCTAATTGTGATGTTTTTATATTGAGAGCTCTTTCAGGATTTCTTTCCTGTAAATCAATTTTGTTTTCATTTAACCCAAAATCTAAGTGTTCTGTATTTCTCATGATTTATAAATTATGAAGTAAAAAGGAAAAATTATTCATTTCCTCGAGTTTTTCTTCTGCTTCTTTTTTTCTCATTCATGCTATAGTTCCATAACTTTGTTTTTCTATATCTGAGAGTTCTTTCATTTCTATTTTTTCGACAAATCTTGTAAGATTCTCAAATAGAACTTGTGCTTCTATTTCTCAGAGTACTTCTAATGCCTCAAAATATAATTGTTTTTGAGTTGGCGAAATATTCAAAGAAGCTATCATGGTTCAAATCAGCATCTTTTGTTTTTTCATATCCTTTTGTTTTTTGAGAAATGGAAATAACATATGTGAGATATATGAAATAAAGTTTTACACATATACATTAGCATATATATATATAAATTACAAAATATTAAATATAGTAGTAATAGTAATGTGACATGTTAAAAACTTATATGCCAATTATAAGCCAAAAGCTCGTATCAGTTTTCAACAATGTTAAGAAAGTAAGGAGGTGTTTTTTGCTTTTCTTAAGGTATTAATTAGTTGTTTTCTTACAATATTTTTACAATGTTTTTCAAGGTCTATTGACTTGCTTTTATATCTAAAATCATATAGTGAAATATGTAAAAAGAATATGAATCTTTTTAGACACTTTGAATCTTTTTATTTAACAATATACAAATATGAAAAAAGTTTTTATCGTTTTTTTGACATCTTTTATACTTTGAGCGCTTTTTTCGCTTACAGGCTCACTTGTATATGCGAGCATAATGTGAAAAAGTATCTGAGAATCTACGAGCATTCAGAAAATTTGAGACTCGCCTCTTGATATGTCAGATTTTTGGGAAGTATATGAAATTATTAAAGATGAATTTTACACTACAGGAAAGATAGAAAAGCAAAAGCTCGTTGATGGAGCAATCTCATGAATGGTAGATTCACTTGGTGATATGCATAGTGAATACATGGATCCAGAAATTACAGAAAAATTTAATGCTTCATTGAACTGAGATTTTGAATGAATAGGAGCAGTTGTTGAAAAAGTCCCTATGTGAGTCCTTGTAGAAAGAATTATTAATTGATCTCCAGCAAAAAAATATGGAGTTCGATCTTGAGATATCATTATTTCTGCAAATGGAACAGAACTTGAAAAATTAGATATTTATGATGCGATAGAGGAAATTAAGTGACCAGCTGGTACGACAGTATTATTAGAAATACTCAGGGCTGATGAGGACTCAATACTAAAAATTGAAGTTACCAGAGCTAAAATTCAAATTCCATCAGTCGAAGAAAAATATTTTGAAGAAGAAAATATTGGTTATATTGCACTGAATATGTTTTGAGAATCAACTGCCAGTGAATTTAAAACGGCATTAGAAAATATTAAAAACTCTGAGGTTGATGGACTCATAATTGATATGCGTGATAATGGAGGTGGATATTTACAAAGTGCAGTTGAAATCCTTTCCGAATTTGTAGAAGAAGGGAAAGTTTTAGTAAAAACAAAATATAGAGACTCATTTTTTAATGAAAACTATTACTCTTTTAATAATTGAGAAATTTTTGATAAAAAAATAGTAATTTTGATAAACGGAAATTCTGCAAGTGCTTCTGAAATTACAGCATGAGCACTCAGTGACTATGATAAAGCTATTCTTGTCTGAGAACAAAGCTACGGAAAATGATCAGTACAACAGCCATTTGAAATGAAAGACGGAAGTCTCTTAAAACTCACTGTTGCAAGGTGGTATACACCAGATGGGATAAGTATCGAAGAATCTGGAATCACTCCAGATATTGAAGTTGAATTTCTGCCTGAGGACTATGAAAATAGATATGATAGACAACTCGAAGAAGCAAAAAAAGTACTTGATTTGTATAGAGAGAAAGGCACTATTGGACTTACTATAGAAGCATATAATGTAACACTTCCAGCACAAGATGTAACAGACCAAAACTCTCAGTCAAATTCAGGAAGCTCGCTTGAGCAGTAATTAATTATTTTATTTGATTATTGATTGCTTTCTTTTAATATTGAATTATAAAAATTTTATCTTCTCAGTGAAAGAACATGAATTATAATATGACTACAAAACTCGTTTTTTTAGATTAAATACTAAGAATTATATTTTCTTACTTATATTTCTAAAAACTTAATTATGTTACAAAATAATGACCCAATACTCGCTGAGATGATTTCAAGAGAAGCAGAGAGACAAGATCATGAAATAGAACTCATTGCTTCTGAAAATTATGTTTCAAAGGATGTGCTTGAAGCAAATGGAAGTATTCTTACTAACAAGTACTCAGAAGGATATCCAGGAAGGAGATATTACGGGGGATGTTCTATTATTGATGAAGTAGAAAGTCTTGCAATAAGCAGAGCAAAAGAGCTTTTCTGAGCTGAACATGTCAATGTTCAACCACTTTCATGAAGTCCTGCAAACATGGCTGTGTATATGGGAGTATTAAAACCAGGAGATAAGGTTCTATGATTTTCGCTTGATCAAGGAGGTCATCTCTCTCATGGTCATCCTATGAATTTTTCATGAATTTTGTATGATATAATTCCATATTTCCTTGATAAACAGACAGAGGAAATGGATATGGATCAGCTTGAAGAGCTTGCTTTACGTGAAAAACCAGCAATGATTATTGCCTGATTTTCTGCATATTCACGAAGTCTTGATTGGAAAAGATTCAGGGAAATAGCCGATAAGTGCGGTGCTATTCTTATGGCTGATATAGCCCATATAGCTGGGCTCATTGCTGCTGGTATTATTGAAAACCCTGTTCCTTATTGTGATATAGTTACTACTACTACTCATAAAACACTCAGAGGACCAAGAGGAGGAATGATTATGTGTAAAGAAAAATTTGCAAAAGCAATTGATAGAGCTGTTTTTCCTGGAATTCAATGAGGACCACACGAAAATCTCATTGCAGCAAAAGCAGTTGCTTTTGGTGAAGCACTGAAGCCAGAGTTTAGAGAATATCAAAAACAGGTGGTAAAAAATGCTCAAAAGCTTGCTAGTGAACTTCAATCTAGAGGATATAAAATTGTTTCTGGTTGAACAGATAATCATCTTATGCTGGTGGATGTATTTGCAAGTAAATGAGTTACCGGGAAGCAAGCAGAAAAAGCGCTTGAAGAAGTAGGTCTTTCAGTCAATAAAAATATGGTTCCATTTGATGTGAGAAAACCTCTTGATCCATCTGGTATTAGGGTTGGAACACCTGCAGCAACGACGCGATGAATGGGAGAAGAAGAAATGATTCAAATCGCTGAAATATTTGCTAGTGCGGTTGAAAATCACGAAAACACAGAAGTTTTAGAGTCACTGAAATGACAAGTAAAATCTATTTGTGAAGCATTTCCCATTTATAGCTAAATTGATTTTTGAGAATAAAAATATATAATCTAGAGGTTTATTTATATGAACTTTTGCTATGAAAATATTTTCAAATTTCGATACAAAGTTCAAAGAGCGAATTTTGCAGGAGAAACTTGCAAGATATACTCAAGAGTCTCTTTTCATTATTCATAGAAGTCGTTACTATTTTATACTGCGAGTTATCATCCCACTATTTATATTATTTTGAATAGCTCTTGCTGCGTATATTTTTCTATGACAACATGATTGGATGAAATATGCGCGTTATCCTCTCGCAATTGTATGGATTCTTATTGTGTGGTTCCGCCCTGTTCATAAGTTATTAAAATATTTTTACGATTTTACTATTGTAGATCCACATGGAATTACGACATATAAGCAAAAAGGAATCTTAAAAAATTCACTCAAGCAAATTCCAGCAAATAGAATACGTTCTATCTGAATGGAACGAAACTCATTTCTCGAAAATATATTTTGATATGGTTCTATTGTAATTCTTACTGATTTTACAGAAAATATGAAGATAGGATCAGAGGATGATGAATCACCTTCTGCAATATGTTTAACTTATGTGGATAATCCATATGCAACAAAAAGTAAAATTACCGATATTTGTTTTGATTAAATTTTGACTTCATATAATTATTTAAGAATATATATATTATCTTTCTAGGACACTTTATATAGAGCAAATATTTATTATTTTTATACAAGACATGTTGACATATTTGTTTTCTTTTCTCTTATCTATTTGTCTATCATATGTTCTTATTTTGGCTGTATCTCGTTTATTTACAAAGTTAGACATACTAGACAATCCTAAAAAATATTTTAAAAAGAGAAAACCAATCCCGTATAGTATAGGAGTGGTTTTCTTTCTTGCTTTTTGATTCCTGAGTATATTTTTTGTTGATTGGAGTTATAAACTTGGGTTAATTTTATGATTTTGATGAGTTATTACCATGGTGAGTTTTATGGATGACTTACTATCACTTTCAGCAAAGACTCGTCTTATTCTTCAAATTATAATTGGTGCAACAATAGGAATAACCTCTATTAAAATATGATATGTGAGCAATATTTTTTGATGAGTTCTTGATTTAGAAACATTGTATTTTACTGTGCTTGATAAACAGATATTTCTCATTCCTCTATTTTTTACAATTTTATGGTATGTATTCGTATTTAATGCCTTAAATTGGACTGATGGGATTCAATGAAATACCTCAGGTTTATCACTTATTTGCTTCTTTGTGATTTTACTTCTTTGATTAAAATTAGCTTTAACAGATACGTATTTAGGTGGTCAGCAAAATGCTCGATTTATAATGCAGATTTGTACAATTTTAGTATGAATATTAATTCCATTTTTCTACTTTGATTATAAAGAAAAAATACTCATGTGAGACTCTGGAACCATGTTTCTTGGATTTATGTTAGCGACTCTTGCAATAATTTCTGGATGAAAAATAGCAACGGTTATGGCTGTGTTTTGAATTTATGCAGTGGATGCAATTTATGTAATAATTCGCAGAATTCTCCGCAAAAAAAATCCATTATCTGGTGACTTTACTCACTTGCATCATAGACTCAGTGATATATGATTTTCTCGAAATCAAATTTTGATTCTTGTTTTTTCACTCAGTTTCTTTTTTGGAATTACCGCCTTATTTCTTGATAGGACCGGAAAAATTATTGTCTTTACTATTATTGCTCTCTTTGTTGTGTTTCTTTCCTATTTTGGAGAAAAAGTTAAAAAAATATCATTTAAAAAATAACAATGAAAATAGCTTTTATGGGAACTCCCGCGTTTGCTGGTGATATTTTGGAATGAATTTTAAAATTTCAAGAAGTTGATTGTAAACTCGTAGTCTCACAACCAGATCGGGAAGTATGAAGAAAAAAAGAACTTCAGAAAACAGCCGTAAAAATCGTTGCGGAAAATAATAATATCGAAGTACTGCAGCCAGAAAAGCTACGAAATAATCAACTATTTCTAGATACCCTGAAGTCCCTTGATTTAGATTTTATCGTCGTAGTTGCCTATGGAAAAATTATCCCGAAAGATATTTTAGAGATCCCGAAATATGGATGTATAAATATTCATGGAAGTATCTTGCCAAAATACCGATGAGCCAGCCCAGTACAAGCTGCCATTAAAAATGGAGAGAGTGAGACATGATTGACAATCATGTACATGTCCGAAGGAATGGATGAGTGAGATATGCTTAAAATAGGGAAAATAAATATAGACAATGTAGACACAAGCGAAGATATTTTTAAAAAATTTGTACAAATAGGTCCTGAGCTTCTTATACAAACTCTTAGAGAGATAGTTTCTTGAGATATAGAATGATTTCCCCAAAATGAGAGTGAAGCAACATACTGCTGAAAAATTACAAGAGAGGATGGAGAGGTGTTTTTTCAAGAGCAGTCAGCACAAGAAATCTATGATACCTATAGAGCCTATACTCCTTGGCCTTGAATATTTACATCGTATGAAGGCAAAAGATTAGTAATAGAGAAATGCTATGTGTCTGCTGAATGAGATATTGTTGAAAATCATTCAAGGGAAATTACTCCAGGCGAATTTATACAAATGGATAAAAAACATTTTTGAATTGTAACGTCAGATAAAAGATTTCTCATGGTCGAAAGCCTAAAACTTGAGTGAAAAAAATCGATGGATGTTATGAGTTTTATAAATGGAAATAAAGAGATAATCTGATATAAATTTAAATAATTATCTTGAATTAGCTATAAATCTTACTACACTGGCTAAAATATTACTATTTTTCAAACATATATATTATGCTGAATATTGCTAAAAATACTTTTAAAGAGATTGTGAGAAATAGGTTTCTCTATCTTATCCTCTTTTTTGCGTTTGTATTTATTCTCTTTTCTCTTGCTCTGTGAAAATTGACTATCTGAGAAAGTAGTAAGGTAATTGTTGACTTTGGACTTGCCATGATAGAGATATTCTGACTGATATGAGTCCTTTTTGTGTGAAGTCAGTTATTATTCAAAGAGGTAGAATGAAAGACTATTTTTCTCATACTCTCAAAACCGATAAAAAGACAAGATTTCATACTCTGAAAATTCTTAGGCTTCTCATGAACTATTGCTCTTATTGTTGTATTCCAATCAATATTATATCTCATAGTACTATGGCTGAGTTCTATCGAAATCACACAGTTGATACTCTGGGCTTTACTTTTTACATTTTTAAAGCTTGAAATACTGCTCGCTATAGTCTTCTTTTTCTCTACATTTATGAGTAATATCATGACAATAATGGTGAGCCTTATGGTCTATCTTATAGCTCATAGTTTTTCACTCATTATTGATATATTTGTGAGGCTTTGAGACATGTTTATGATTCAGGTGGTGAGAATATTTCAACTGATTTTTCCTCCACTTCAAGCAATGAATATAAAAGATGTTATAGGAAGTTTTTCAGATTTCCCACTCCAATTTTTTCTTTTCAATGGTGTCTATGCACTTTTGTATATTGTAATTATATTATTTTTTACCGTTCAAATATTCTCTCGCAGAACATTTGAAGATTAAGCTTTCATGAAAAAACAAGAATATATTGACCTTGGAGTTTCTCAGGGTCTTATGGTAGCTCAAATCGAGTCTATCCTTTGTCAGATACTTCAAGTATCACGAGAAGAATTTTTCAGAATGACAGATATATCAAGTAGCTATATTTATGCAGTTCAACAGAAATTTTTTGATATTAAAAATGGTGTTCCAGAAGAATATGCAATATGAAAAGCGAATTTTTATGGAAGAGATTTTTTTGTGGATCAAAGAGTCCTTATTCCAAGAAACGATACCGAAGTACTCGTAGGAATTATGCTTGATGAAATAAATCAAAATATCGATGTTTCAAATACAGTATATGTTGATGTATGAACCTGAAGTTGATGTATTCCAATTTCAATTGTTGAGGAAATATATCCTCTTAAGTTTTATGCGCAGTATGCTTTGGATATCTCACCTGAAGCTTTAGAGGTTGCAAAAATGAATGCGAAAGAACTCACTTCTATTCCCATTGATTTTAGAGAATCAAATCTTTTAGAGGGTTTAGCGCATGAAGATACTCTCAGCGGAAAGAATCTTTGTATCACGGCGAATCTCCCATATATCAAAAATGGAGATACAAAAAATATGGATGCAAGTGTTGTACATCATGAACCTGATAGCGCTCTGTACTGATGAGCTGAAACGGGATTTGAACTCTATAAAGAACTTATAAAGCAATGCTTTGGATTAAAAAAAATATTAGAGCTTTGAGATATCGTGCTTGCTATAGAAATTTGATTTGATCAATGAGACGTTTCAAGAGAGTATTTAACAGAACTGTGACTTACATTTGAATATTTTCAAGATAGTGCTAGTATAGAGCGAGTTATACTCATTCGTGGTTTTTAATTTCTGTATATGTCATTAGAAGATTATAGTACTCCCGAGTCGTCAGAATCCTGATCACAAAGCTCTGAGATATCAGAGAAGTATAAAGAGGCTGCCAAAAAGGCAGGCGCTGGTATTAAACGTACCCAAAAAGATGAGAAAAAAGCGAAAAAATATGATTTTTTGCTCGCAAAATTTTTGGTTGAAATGATTCTAAAGAAAAAATATGATAGTATTTTAGATGAATTATTTACCTGTCTGGATTCATGATATGGAACAAATTTTTTACTTTGAGTTCTCTCACTGATTTATTTGCCAATTAGTCATGAAATCAGGAATTTTTCAGGAAAAAATCATATTGATTTTAACTATGAAATAAGCCCTACAACTCAAGAATTTGATGATGGTGAAATTCCTGAACCAATTAGACTGAGAGTAAATGCTTGGATAGAAGATATGGAATCTGTCTGTCAGTTAGAAGTCTCTTCTATTATAACAAAAAGAACACTCGGTCTAATACTGTATGATGAAAAAATTAGACTCTTTACATCTCAAGTTTTCAAGTATTTCTTCAAAGAGCTTAATATATCAATGAGTGAAGCAAAATCAAGAAGCTATAGTGATTTTATCCTTGCTCAGCTTGAAAAAACTCTTGCTAAAAATATGCCTGAACTCACAAAAAAATGGACGCAGGAAGGGCTAGAAATATAGATTTGACTTTAAGGGGCTTTTGCATAGAATCACCGGGCAAAAAATCAATATACAAATACAAGATAATTCCTGCTGCTTGCAGGATACAAAGCGTTATAAAACTTTAATTTATTATTATATTCTTATGAGTCAGACTCCTTTAGACAAGGTACGAAATATTGGTATTATCGCCCATATTGATGCCGGAAAAACAACTACAACTGAGCGTATACTTTTTTATACTGGTAAAATTCATAAAATTGGGGAAACTCATGATGGTGCTGGTACTATGGACTGGATGGATCAAGAAAAAGAAAGAGGTATTACTATTACTTCTGCGGCTACAACTGCATTTTGGAAAGGTCATCAAATCAACATTATCGATACTCCAGGTCATGTGGACTTTACAATTGAAGTAGAGAGATCTCTTCGTGTACTTGATGGTGGAGTTGCTGTATTTGATGGTTCTCAATGAGTTGAACCTCAATCAGAAACAGTTTGGAAACAAGCAGATAAATACGGAGTGCCTAGAATCGCATTTGTAAATAAAATGGATAAAATGGGTGGTGATTTTGATATGTCTATGGATACTATCAAAAAAAGACTTGCTGGAAACAAAGTAGTTGCTATCCAATATCCAATTGGTGCAGCTGATACTTTTGAAGGTATTATCGATATTATTGAAATGAAAGCATATCATTTTGAAGGAAGTTCAGGTGAAAATGTAACTGAAATTGAAATTCCTGCTGATCTGAAAGATAAAGTAGATGCTCTCAGACTTGAACTTATTGAAAAGGTCGCAGAGCAAGATGAAGCTCTTATGGATAAATACTTCTCAGAAGGTGATCTTAGCGTAGCTGAAATTAAAAAAGGACTGAGAAAAGGTGTATGTAATAATGATTTATATGCAGTTACTTGTGGTTCGGCACTTCAAAATATTGGTGTACAAATGGTTATTGATGCTGCAGTTGACTACCTTCCAGGACCTCTTGATGTAAACGAAGGAATGATAGAAGTTACAGATGTTGATGATGATCAAAAAACTGAAAACATTAAAGTAGCAAATGATTCTCCACTTGGAGCAATAGCATTTAAGGTTGCTACTGATCCATTTGTAGGAAGATTAACATTTGTTCGTGTTTATACAGGAACTATGAAATCAGGATCATATGTATATAACGCTTCATCTTGAGAAAAAGAAAGAGTTGGTCGTCTTGTACAGATGCATGCGAATTCAAGAGAAGAAGTTGAGGAGATTACAGCAGGTCATATCGGTGCAGTTATTGGTCTTAAGGCTACAAAAACTGGAGATACTCTTTGTGATTTAAATAAAAAATTCCTTGTTGAATCTATCGAATTCCCACTTCCAGTAATTTCAATTTCAGTTGAACCAAAATCAAAAGCTGATCAAGAAAAAATGGGTATGGCTCTTTCAAAACTTGCTGAAGAAGATCCTTCATTCAATGTAAGAACAGATCAAGAAACAGGACAAACAATTATTTCAGGTATGGGTGAGCTTCACCTTGATATCATTGTTGATAGAATGAAGAGAGAATTTAAGGTTGAATGTAATGTTGGTGAACCACAAGTTGCTTATAGAGAAACTATTAAGACAGAGGCAAAAGATGTTGAGCATAAATACTCTAAACAGTCTGGTGGTAGAGGTCAATATGGTCATGTTGTTATTACTTTTGAACCATATAAAGAAGCTGATGAGGATGATGAAGATGGAATCAAGCTTACAAATAAATTTGTAAATAAAATTACTGGTGGGGTTATTCCAAAAGAATATATCCCTGGTGTTCAAAAAGGTCTTACTGAAGCATATGCAAGAGGTTTCCTTGCTGGTTATCCTATGGTAGATGTGAAGGCTACACTTACTTTTGGTTCTTTCCATGATGTTGACTCTTCTGAGCTTGCGTTTAAAATTGCAGCTTCAAAAGCATTTAAAGATGCATGTAGAAAAGCTCAAGCAGTACTTCTAGAGCCAGTGATGAAGGTTGAGATTAACACTCCTGAAGAATATATGGGTGATGTTATTGGACAAATCAATTCAAAACGTGGTAAAATTGAAGAAATGGGAGACAGAGGTATGGCAAAAATTATTACGTGTTATGTTCCTCTTTCAGAAATGTTTGGGTACACAACAGAGCTGAGATCAGCATCTCAAGGGCGAGCGACTTCATCTATGGAATTCCACCATTATGAAGAAGTTCCTACAAACCTTGCTCTCAAGATTAGAGAAGAAAGAGGTTTCAAATTAGATGATGATGAATAAAAATATTCTCTATATTAAAAAAATACTCCACATATGGAGTATTTTTTTAATATATTTGGGAAAAATAAAAAAATTTATACAATGGACTTACTGAATATTTTCAGTACCTCGTTATACAAAAAATCTAAAAAACATAGTTTTATACAAAACCATTATCATATTTTATTTTCTTACTCTTTGAAGTACCCAGTTTTAAATACACATTTTCTCTGATACTCATTATCAATGAGTAAGAAAGTAAAATATTATAGATTTTCGAGTAACATAATACTTGAATAAAAATACAAATATGGACATATGAATGATCATTATGTGAGTCATTTTTTGAATGGCACTCTCGGTTGTTCTTTTCTTTTTATGGGAAAATAGAAAGACACAGCATGCGGAATCAAAATCTGAAAATATTCTCTCAAAGGCTGAAAAAAAGAAAGATCACATCGTTGATGACGCGAGAAAATTATCTGATGAACTCATTGCAGATGCAAAATCTCAAGCTGCAGATATAATGGAAAAAGCAAGAGCTTCAGAAGAAAGAATTGCGAAAATAGAGGCAAGAGTTGTTGAAAGAGAAGAAAAAATAGAGGTGAAACTAGATCAAATTTCTGAAAAACAAGATGCAATATTACAGCAAGAGTTGGATTTAAAAGAAAAGAAGCAGCTGCTTGCAGAACAAGAAACACAATTGGCCTGAAAATTAGCAGAACTCTCTAAGTTGACAGAACAGGAAGCAAAAGAACTATACATGACTCAAGTATCTGAAAAATACGATGCTGATGCAAAAGGTTTAATAGAAAAACATAAAAAGAAAATAGAAAAACAAAAGACAGAAATAGCGAGAGAAATACTCTTAAAATCTATCCAGCAATATGCATGAGATGTTACCAGTGAAGTCACAACTACACTCATTCAAATACCAAGTGATGATATAAAAGGAAAATTAATAGGGAAGGAATGAAGAAATATCACTACTTTTGAAAGAAATGCAGGAGTTTCACTGATTATCGATGATACCCCAGACACCGTATTTATATCTGCTTTTGATTTATATAGAAGATATATCGCAAAAAAATCACTTGAAAAACTCATAGAAGACGGTCGTATACAACCTGCACGAATTGAAGAAGTAGTAAAATCTACTGAACTTGAGTGAGAAATACTTCTCAAAGAACTTGGCTCTAAAGTATGTGAAGAACTCAATATTCATACAATTCCTGAGGAAATTCTCCCAATAATTTGAAGGCTCAGATTTAGAACAAGTTATGGACAAAATATGCTCAAGCACTCAAAAGAAGTTGCTATTATTGCAGAAGCGATTGCTAGAGAACTCTGAGTAGATCAAAAATTAGTAAGAATGTGAGGATTGCTTCATGATATGTGAAAAGCCCTTGATCATGATATTGAAGGAACTCATCCAGAAATATGATGAAAAATAGCAAGAAAATATGGACTTCCTGAAGAAGTCATTGATATGATTGAAAATCATCATGGAGAACAATTCAGTATTTCTATTTATGCTGCAATCGTACAAGTTGCAGATGCTATAAGCTCTGTGAGACCTTGAGCAAGAAGGGAGGCAATTGAGCAATACCTTAAACGAGTTCAGGAGATGGAGGCACTGGTTCAAAGTTTCTCATGAGTTGATAAGGCATATGCACTTTCAGCTGGTCGTGAGGTGAGGGTTTTTGTAAATGCTGACAGTGTATCTGATTTAGATGCTCAGAAGCTTGCGCAAGAAATTGCTTGAAATATAGAAGCAAATCTCCAATATCCTTGAGAAGTAAAAGTCTCTCTCATCAGAGAAACAAGGTGCGTAGAATACGCAAAATAATTTATATATTTATTAGTTACAATGTACAATGCAAGTGAATTAAAGGTTGGAAAAAAATTTTTAATGGATGGTGAGCCTTATGAAGTGACTTCATATTCTCAAAAAGTAGTAGGAAGAGGAGGTTCAATCATTAATATTAAATGTAAAAACCTTATAAGTTGAGGAACAATCCCAAAAACTTTCTCAGATAAAGATAATTTTCCTCCAGCAGATATAGCGACCAATAGCTATGATTATTTGTATAATGATGGTGAAAATTACTTCTTCATGTCACAAGATAGTTATGAGCAAGTAGAGCTTCCAAAAGATGCTCTTGATGGAGCAGAATTATTCTTGAATGATGGAGATAAAGTACGTCTTCAAGAGTTTAATGGAAAACCTATTAATGTCAGTCTCGATCCAAGTTGTGAACTGGAAGTTATGGATACTCCTCCTGGAGAAAAAGGTGATACAGCAACAGGTGGAAGAAAGCCAGCTACCCTTGTTACAGGACTGGTGATTCAAGTACCATTATTCATAAATATATGAGATATTCTTAAAATTGATACGCGAACAAAAGAGTATCTTTCAAGAGTATAATTTCATTGCAATTTCTCTTATATAGATTACTATAAGAGAAATTTTTATTTTTTAATATTTCATACTTTGTTCCCATTTTTTGAAATATTTCCTGGAGTGTTTGTCTATAGTTTTGGTATTACCCTTACAATTTGTTTTTTTGCATTTGTTTGGAATCTACAAAGACTCGCAAAAAGATTTTGATATAGTTTTTCTTTTTTTACACAAAATATACTGTGGTTCTTCTTATCTGTATTCTTCTTCTCTCGAGCATTTTATATAGCCTGAAGATGGCAGGATATGAAGTTTATTCAAGATCCTATTCAATTCTTTCTTATGAATGAATATAGTTTCTCAATTTTTGGTGCTATATTTTGATTTCTTGTTGTATTAGGGATATTAACTCGTCTTGAGCGCTCTAGTATCTCCAGGTATATAGATTGAATAGTACTCTCATTTCTTTTTGTACTCGTATTAGGATATATTTGATCACTATTTTGAGGTCAAGTATATGGGAAGCCTACTGACTTAGGGATTGAGATTAGTTATACAAATTCTTATACTCAGGTTGAATATCAGGTTCCTATATTTCCTCTTCCAATAGTATATGCTTTTGTGTCATTTTTGATTTTTTCCGGACTCTATATTCTCTCACTCTTTCTTCATATAAAAGGCTTTATTGGATACATGTGACTTATCTTATTTTCTATCATGATCTTAATATTTGATTCATTTAGTGGAAAACAAGATATTATATCTGTCTCTAGTGTTTTTAATCTTCCTCAAATATTCTCCTTTATTCTGCTTGTTTGGAGTAGTTTTAAACTCTACAGTATATTTAAGAATAAGTCTTCTTCTCAAATAGAGAAAATATAGTTTCAACATGAAGATAAAAAATAACACATATTTTACTCTCGTATTATGAGCAATTCTTTCTTGAATTGCTTGTTTTTATTTTACAAAAGATGCTATATTATCTGCATTCATTGTAGGAAATTTTACAGTTGCTTGTCTGATTTTTTTGAATTATTATAGACAATATCTTGTCCATATTTTGTTTGTATTATTTGGAATAGTTTTATGAATATGAATTGCCCACTATGATTATATATCTGTCCAAGAGCGTAATGACATAGTGGACAGATATGAGAATATGTACGTTTCTCAAACTTGAAAGGTGATAGAGCTCTATAGACGAAGTGATTATTATGATGAATATGTGCTGAAAACTCTGTCTATTAATGACACTGATATAGACAGAGAAATACTCTCTCTGCTCAGGATACCTAAGAATTTTGACCTTGTACCTGGACAACTTATCTCATATGCATGAAAAATATATCCACTTGAAAATTTTGATGGATTTTCATATAAGAGTTTTATGCAGTCGAAAGATATTTTTTATTCAAGTTCGACAAATATATTTGATACTTTAGAAATTGATACAAGTTATAGATATAACCTATATATAAGTAGACAAAAATTACTCAGTATTATTGACAATAAATATCCGCAAACAGAAGCTATTTTTCTCTGAGGTATTTTATTTTGAGCTCGTGAAAATATCCCAAGTGACTTAAAAGAAGACTTTAATAATTCTGGTCTCACGCACTTTATTGCGGTGAGTGGATTTAATATAACACTGTGTATTATTTTTATAAGTTTTCTCTTCTCATTTTTTCCTCCAATAGTAAGGAGTATTGGAGTGATAATAAGTATCGTAGCTTTTACGTATTTTGTATGATTATGAGCCCCAGTTGTGAGGGCAGCGATTATGTGAATTATTTGATACATCGTACTGCAAAGTGGAGCAAATGTACGAAATATTACTTTGCTTTTATTTACGGCTTGTATAATGACTATATTTTCCCCTATGGTACTCATCTATGATGTAAGTTTCCACTTAAGTTTTCTTGCAGTTATTTGAATCATTTATACGCAAGATTTTTTTAAGAAAATCTTTGATTTTCTCCCGTCAATTTTCGCTATTAAAGAAGCCTTTATTCTCACTATATGTGCACTGTCTTTTAGTCTCCCAATTATGATATTTCAATTTGGCCAGCTTTCACTTCTTTCTCCTCTTGCAAATATTGCTGTAACATGGACTATTCCACTTGCCATGCTATGATGAGCCTTGAGTTTGCTCGCAGAGTATATTTCACCTTTACTCTCGGACGGAATATGATTTATTACGTGGATTCTCCTTCACTATGATATACTCATGGTACGATTCTTTTGAAACTTAGATTTTGCACTTATACGCTTTGATTTTTGAGCCTATAAAAACTATCTACAAATTCTTTATTTTATCATTCTGACTTATGCTGTAAGCCTTTATCATCTGAAACAAAAGAAACAGCCTTAGGCTGTTTCTGGTACTCATTCTTGTATACTATCGGAAAATATATCAAGCTCTCATCATGCAAGAGCCGTTGCTTCTCAAGAACTTATATTATTTTCCTGAGTTAAAGTTTGTAATTGTTCTGCAATGAGGTTTCTAGCTTCAGAATTAATGCTTTGTTGCTGGTATTGTGCAATGAGCTGTTGAAAATGCTCTAATTGTCCTTTTTCTGCCAGTTTTCTGTTTGCACTTATTCTCATTTGTTCTGATGTTCTTCGTCATCATTTTATTCAATCAACTCTATTGGTTATTAGAGAAATTTGTGCGAGTGCCTCAAAACGCTGCGTGTTTGATATGTCAGTATTTCTTGCAATAGACATGTTTTTGTTAAATGTTTCGCTATTTCCCGCATTAATATTTACTTGAGCTCATCTTCAGAGGCTTTCAGCTGCCATTGAGAGAGCCATAGATAAATCAGTATTTCTTTCTTCAGGAGTTTTAGTATCTCAGCCTATGTAGTGCTGTGATACTTCATTGAATGCATTTGCATGAAAATCAGTTCTCCAAACTACTTCTGCAGATGAGGAGGATATTTGAGCTTCGCTGAACACATCTTTAAATTCTGTATTGAGTTCACTCTCAGCTTCTTGAATTCGAGTAGTGTCAGTAAGATAATCGAGGGATCATACTAATTCTGTTTTCTTTTCAGAATCTATTTCTAGTCCTTCTATAACAGTTGCATAATTTTCGGAGTTTATATCTCATTGTTGAAGTTTTGCTAAATCATTGAGAGTGATCTTTCATTGAGTAGCAAAATTCTCAAAAAGCACAGTATATTCTCATTGTGGACTTGCATCTAGTACTTCAGTTGATTCATTTCAAGATATGGGAGCTTCTTGTGAGCTTGCTCATGGAATCTCTTCTCATAATTCTATCTCACTATTTTCAGGATGAGCCTCTCATAGCTCTGATTCAGTTCTTTTACCTTGATTATCTCTTTGCTCACTCTTTTCTATTGCCTCGTTTCATGCACTTGATTCAACTACATCATTTCACGCTCCATGTTGATTTCATCATTCTGTGATTTGCTGGTTATCTCAATTTCACTCGGCTGCTTCAAGCTTTGCAAATAAATCTTCATCAGGGTCTTCTTCTTCTGACTCCTGTGATGCTACTAACTCTTTTGCTGCTTCTTGTCTATTTGGGTCAAATTCATCTATTCAGAGTCACTCCATAAATTCCCGAGAAGCTTTTGTAAAATCAGCATTTTCTCATCTTTGAGCAAATTCTTCTTCTGCTCTTTGTTTTGCCTCCATTTGTTCAGCATTTTCTGAAACAGTAGGTCCTCCAGTGTTTGGAATGATTGCCATATTTGTAATTCTATAAAAATATCCCTTATATTGTAACATATAAGGGATATTGAATGCAAATCCTGGAGTTTTTATGCTTTAAATCATTTTGGTATCATAGATTCTTTCAAATTTAGGTGTTTTTCGAGCACATGAGAGACTTTGAAGAGTTTTTCTTCCTCAAGTCTTCCAGAGAGCATTTGAAGTCATACAGGAAGCATTTCTTTTTCATCATCATTACTTTGGGCAAAGCCGCAAGGGATAGAAATTCACGGAAGTCCTGCGAGAGAAGCTGGGATAGTATAAGCGTCCTCTAAGTACATCTTTAAAGGATCATCATTATTTTCTCCTATTTTCCAAGCTACTGTTGGGGCAGTTGGTCCAACAATGACATCAACACTTTCAAAAGCTTTTTGAAAGTCTTCTATAATGAGTGTTCGAATTTGAGCAGCTTTTTTGTAGTAGGCATCATAAAAACCAGCAGAGAGAACATATGAACCTAAAATAGATCTTCTTTTTGGTTCACTTCCAAGACCTTCTCCTCTATTGTGAAGATAGATTTCATCCAGATTATTATTAGGTTTTTCAGAGTTATGACCATATCTAATTCCATCAAGTCTTGCAAGATTTGTGGTAACTTCGGCAGGACAGATAATATAATATGCAGCTACGGCATATTTTGTCATAGGAAGAGAAATATCTATAATTTCTGCTCAGAGATCTTTTATAGATTGAATAGCTTTTAGAATTTGCTCTTTTACTCCTGTATCAAGACCTTCTTCAAAATATTCTTTTGGAACTCATACCTTGATTCATGATAGATCCTTCGTATTCCAAATATCTGTATCAACCCTATCTTTATTTTTTATGGTAGTGCTTTCAAGTGGGTCTTCACCATTCATAATTTCATAGAGCATTGCTGCATCTTGTACGTTTCTGGTAAATGTTCCTGGAGTGTCAAGACTTGAGGCCATTGGCATAATTCAAAAGCGAGAATTTCTTCCATAACTTGGTTTAAAACCAACAACTCAGCACATACTTGCTGGCTGTCTAATTGATCATCCAGTATCTGTTCCAAGAGAAGCTGGCACAAGACCTGCTGCTACTGCAGCTGCTGATCCAGAGCTTGATCCACCTGGAATTCTACCTGTTCCATGAGGATTAAGAGTTGGAGTAAATGCTGAATTTTCTCCACTACTTCCCATAGCAAACTCATCCATATTACACTTCCCAAGACTGCTCATACCAGCTTCACGAAGTTTTTGTATTGTAGTAGCATCAAAGGCAGGAGTATAATTTTCAAGCATTTTTGAGCTCGCTGTTGTGACAACATCTTTTTCTGAAAAAATATCTTTGATTCACAGTGGAATTCCAGAAAGTATTCACTCTGAGCTATTAAATCCATCTTCGTTGATAGAATTGAAACTTTTCAGAGTATCGTCGTATTTCTTCGTTCGGTCTAAGAAATAATTCCATACATCTTGTGATGAAATTTCTCAAGCGTCTATCATACTTTTAATTTCTTGAATACTTTTATAGGCTAGGTTCATTTGTATCTGTAGTTGTGAATAATATGAAGAGAGTATACCCAAAAATCATCTATTTAAAATTTAAATTCATAAAATTTTTAGCTCTTTTTTTATCTTATTCATTTTTTAAAAAACCACATCATTACAGTACTAAAAAAGAGCCATATGGCTCTTTTTTAGTACTGTAATGATTAAACTATAGTTCTGTAAAATAAATTGCAGATGCTCCATCGAAATCATATTGATAGTCAGGTGCAGTATCCCCATTTTGTGTTGGCATCATAAATCCAAGTATTTGTCCTCAGGCATTTGCTCTTTCTGCAACCATTATTATATTTGTTTCTGGACTGTATGCTACATCAACAGGATTTCAAAGGAGTGAATTAGGTCCTGAAATAACTATTTGCTCATCTGCGCTAATAACCTCGTCTTCTATAGCATCCATGAAGTTATTCACTACTATAATTCATCCATCTGAATCACTTTCAGCGCTTCAAATATCTGTAAGAATCATCATATCATTTTCAGGATAATACGTGAGTCCATGTGTTCTCACAAGGTTTTCAACTGTAACAGTAGAATCTTGCACTGCTAAATCTTCTTCTAAATCATCAAACTCATTAAAAATTGCAAGCGTATTTGAGTTGTCAATAATCGCAAATAATATATCATCGTTGGCCTCTATTCCCCAAAGATTAAAATCTGTATTATATGCATTTTCAAACTCGATTTCATCACCATTGACTTCATACACTGCAAGACTATTTTGGTTTTCATTTTCATCATTTCCATCTTGAGCTACAATAAGTTTATCATCAAGCATGGTTAACCCCCGACCGTTAGAAAAATTTGAAGTTGACATGAATGAAGTTTCAATAGCATTAGAATCCAAATTTGTATCAGTAGTGTTTGTATATGCTACAACATTGTTTTCACTACGGTTTGTTTGGTAGAGTAAATCTGAAGAAGTATCATAATAGAGTCCATCAGAATCTTCTCCATTTGCAGTAAAACTCATGTAAGAAACACTATTATTTTCTGTTTCATCAAAAACTCCTATAGTGTTCATAGTATTTGAAGAAGCAAAAAATCTTCCAATAGCTAGAGAATCATCATCCATATTCATGTCTGTTGAGTCATCATTTGCATCTGTCATATCTGTGTTTGTGGTAGTATCAACGTTATCATTTGTATTTTCCATGTTATCGTTATTAGTACAACCAGCTATTACTAATAAACTCAGTATAGCAGCAAATATGATAGAATATCTATATGTTATTTTTTTCATAATTATGTAATTTAGTGAGTCACTGGCTCAAAATATTTTTTAGTGATAATGGCATTATATGAGGCGAGTGTATGATTCCTGTAATTATTTAAAGATAATCTTACTCATGTTTCCACAATAAAAAAAGACTCTTCATTTACTGAAGAGTCTTTTTCGGTATACACTAAAATGTTTGTAAGCTTTGTAACGAATGAGAAATATTATTTTTCTTCGTTGTTAGTGTTTTCAGCTGGAGCTTCAACTTGAGATTCTGCTTTTGGAGCAGCTTTTGCTTCTGGATAAGAAACGGTAGGAAGTGCTTTTTCTGCATTTAATTCGTCTTTAGACATTTTCACTTCTTTGAGTCTTGCAGCCTTACCAGTAAGATCTCTAATAAATTTGATTGATTTTCTTCGTACTTTAAATTGTCTGAGTACTTCAATTTTTTCAATAGTGCTAGAGTGAACCGCAAATACTTTTTCAACTCCAAATGCTCCAACCTTTCTTCGAACAGTAATAGTTGATTCTAGTTCGTTTTTCCCAGCAGTTTTGATAATAATTCCTTTAAATCTCTGAATTCTTTCTTTTCCGTTCTCTTTAATAATTTGGTATACTTCTACTTCCATACCTGTTCTTAAATCTGGTCTCCCTGCTTGTAGGAATTCATTTTGTACTTTACGTACGATATCAATATTAGTCATAATTTTTAGTAAAAAAATACTGGCCATTTGCCAATTCGGGCATATCATATGAAAAAGTGTATAAAAGGCAAACTTTTTTCTGTATTTTTTCTAGGGAATATGTTAACATAAGAATAATTAATTTTAAATATATTCTTATGGACTTTACTACAATAAAAAAAAGAGCAACTGAGCTAAAAAATAAAGCAGTGGAAGCTGGGAAAGGAGCTGTAGAATATTCAGCATGAAAGCTTGCAGATTCAAAAATGACGCTGAAAAGTATCTGAGAGCTTGATCTGCTTCAAAAAAAATCAGTAAACACGACAAAAAAACTAGAATCTGGAGAAGAAAAGACTTTTGTCCATCGAAGTGGAGTTATTTTTATAGATACAAAAAGTGATTTTTTCTCAAAAATGCTTCTGAGTTTTCCAGTACTTCAAACGAAGGCTTATAGTCAAAACATGAGTATGAAACTTATGGATAGCTGAGTAAAAGATTTGGATGTAAAAAAATATTCAGTGACGCAGTTGCCTGCGCTAGTAATATTTGAAAATGAAAAAGTGTATAAGGTTATACAGGGGGAAGAAAATATACAAAAAGTTGTAAAAACAGCGAGTTTAGATATAAATAAGACAATAGAAACGCTGTAATAAAAACATATGATTGAACTCTCTATATTAGATTTACTCTTCCTCGTCCTTACTTTTTTTGTCGTAATTATTGGGACTCTTCTCACTCTTGTGCTTCTGCGAGTTTTTAAAATTTTGCGAGTCTGAGTAGAGATTGCTGACTATTACGAGCAAGTGAAACAGATGATAGTGACGTACGCGATGGTACCCTATGTCATCAAAGATAGAATTTTTGAAAAATTTACCAAAAATTCCGATAATTCCAGCGAAGAAGAAAAACCTCGAGACCCAATCCTCTAACGAGGATTTTTTATTGCCTGAATAATATTTTGCAATATCATATTTCTATATTATAGAATAAATTTTTTTATGCCTTCTCAGATAATCACACTTTCAAAACAACTTGCCAATCAAATCGCTGCCGGTGAGGTAGTAGAAAGACCGCTTTCGGTGGTAAAAGAATTGGTAGAAAACTCTCTTGATGCTTGAGCTGATGAGATTTCTATCACTTTGCTACAATGATGAACGAGATCTATTGAGGTGCAGGATAATGGGGCTTGAATTTCACCAGAAGACATGCCAAAAGCACTCGAAAAATACTCAACCTCAAAAATATCTAATATTCAAGACTTGTATAATGTCATGACCTTTGGTTTTAGAGGAGAAGCGCTTGCAAGTATATCTTCGGTCAGTGAGTTTACTATTATTTCAAAAACTCCAGAAGCGATGTCTGGAAAAAAGCTTTTTACCAGTGGATGAGAGGATATTGAAATTACAGATATTTCTGCAAATACTGGAACTACAATCCGCAGTGAGAATCTTTTTTTTAATACTCCTGCTCGCATGAGCTATCTTAAAAAAGATAGAACAGAGTATGTGAAAATATTTGAGTTTATTCAAAAAATTTCTCTCATCTACCCCGAAGTACAGTTTACCTTGACCCATGATGGAAAGCGCTCGCTACACTTTCCAAAAAATCAAGAAATGTCAGAACGTATTTATAATATTTATGGCGAGGAGTTCTATGAAAATATGAGAGCAGTGTCATATATGTTTGATGGGATTAAAATTTCATGATTTATAACAGGACCGAAAACATCATTTTCAAATAAAAATAAACAGCTTTTGTTTGTTAATCATCGAGTCATAGGCTCTCCTATGATTTCAAAAGCTATTTTTGATGCGTATAATCGATTCATTCCTCATGGAACTCAGCCATGATATATTCTCCATATAGAAGTTGATCCTACTAGTGTCGACGTTAATGTCCATCCGAGAAAAATGGAAGTACGATTTGCGAATGAAAGTTCTTTATTTCGATGTGTCTATCATGGGGTAAAAAACCAGCTGGAGCGTGAAAGTCTCTCGAGTACACCAGATTTAAATGAGAATCATACTCCTACGAACTTCACTCATGCAAAGCAAGAATCTTGATTTGAGAACAAAGAAGTATCACCGCAGTATTATACCGGTTCTGGAACGAAATTTAAGAATTATTCTCCATACAAAAATACGACTGCAAACCCAGCACAAAATGCGCTTGCATTTAGCGCCAGTATTCTGTGAAAAACTGATTCACAACAAAAATCTTACCCAGAGAATCAAAATTCTTTTTCTTATGATGTAAGCGAGACCCCAATATGAAAAATAATCTGACAAATGCATAATTCTTATATTGTGGTCGAAACCTCAAATGGTATTCAAATCCTCGACCAACATGCACTTGCCGAAAGAGTAATTTATGAAAAACTTTCATCAAATAGCTATACTCCAAAGCTTCAGTGAATTCTTGGAGGCATATGAATGAAGCTTCGCCTCTCTGAGCTTGATAGTTTGCAAGAATATATGCAGGTATTTGAATCGATGTGATTTGAGATTGAGATTCTTTCTGCAGGAAATATCATCATAAATGCTATTCCAGATTTCCTGTGAAAAGAAAATATAGAGAAAATATTTAAAAATATTCTCGATGATATTTCTGAAATAGGGTCAAAGAGTCTTGATGAAATCAGGCATAAAATATGGGCCTATACGGCATGTAGAAGTGCAGTAAAATTTTGAGACCCTTTAAGCGTGTTTGAAATGCAGAAGCTAGTGACTGATGCATCACTCGATTATAGTGCTACTTGTCCACATGGGAGACCGGTGGTATATAATGTATCACTCGAAGAACTTCAAAAAAAATATGAACGATAAAAAAAATCTGAGGTATCTCAGATTTTTTTTATTGATATTATTGGTATATCCAAGGAGCTACGGCATTGAGTATCACTCACGAGAGCATAAGTATAACAAGACCTATGAGTGTTTTCATAATTCTCTCTTTGGCCGCTGATTTTAATCCATCATTGATTCCAGCCATTGAGTAGAGGACTCAATTCACGACAATAAACAATACAGCTCATAAACCTGCAAGGTATGTGAAGTATTTTATTATTCAGCCCATAACATTTTGTACTACAGAAAATCATGATTGTACGGTACATGAACTTGAACCACAGCCGTTGATAAAACTCAGGTCAGTTGTAATAGGAACGGTAATACTTGCTGCATTTCAAATTCCTATCAGGAAAATAGAAAGAACTAGTCAGAGGAAAAAGTGTAATATCGTTTTCATAATGTATAATTATAAAGTAGCTAAGTCCAGCAAGAAGGTATATGCTGCGAGGAGTATAAGGGTTGCGAGAAGCGTATTGACAATGATACTCTTTGCTTTTTTGATTTGATCTTCATCTCCATTTGAGGTCAAATAGTAATACCCAGCAAGTGTCAAAAAGAATATAGCAACAGGCGCTGCGAAGAAAAGCGCAAGGTTTGAGAGGGTTTCAAAAAGATTCACTCCATCTGAAATTTCTCCACCAAAGGCAAGATTTTTCCATGCCTCAATGATACCTACAAATATAAGAGCAAGAATGGTATAGAGTACTTTATTTTTTGCTTCTTTGAGTCTATCTTCTCTTCATCTTGAAGTCATAAGTTGTATACCAGCAAGTGTCACCATTGCGATAGCACCTATAAAAATCATAATTTCTAAAAAGAAAACAATTTGTCATCCAAGTGTCGTTCCAAATGCGCTCACATTAAAGAAGAGGTTTCATGTACTCTCGGTAGTTTGATTATCAAAATTTCCAGTAGTTATAGTGTCTCCCAAACTATTTCGTCCATCTTGATAGAATGAGTTATAGAGATTTCCTGGTATATTGATAAAAATAAGTGCAACAAGAGCATACCATATTTGTCTTTTTGAAGATGAAAGTTGTTCTTCATCAGAACCCATAGACATAATCATCATAGCTCCAGCATATACGAGGAATATGACAAGTACCCCCATAAGTATTCTCTTAAAAATTGGAAGAATAGTATAGAGTCATATATTTCGGATTTCGCCTGCAACATCTGATGATCATCCTCATATATTCAGACTGACATCTCTGATTTCGTTTGTTCCAGGAATGTTCACTACTGCAAAGACTGAGTTTGTTTGAAAACAAAACCAAAGTCCAAAGGTGAGAGCAATAAAGAGTAGTATTTTTTTCATAGTTGTTTTAAATTATAGATTCAGGTCTAAAGAAAAATGTTAAGATCAAGAAGTTAATGAGCAGTATAAAAACTCAGATTGCAACATATATAATAGCTCTTTTCCCTTTGCTCACTTTTTCTTCATCTCCACCAGAAAACAATATCTGGAAACCTGCATAAAGTATCATTAATAGCACCGCTATAGCGACAAATCCATTGAGCCAATTAATAATATTAAAAATAATATTTGCTCATTCAGAAATATCTAAACTATTGGTACAAGAATCACTTATGAGGCCATCACACTCTACTTCACCGTAAAAAGCTTCTATAATCGCCTGAGCAAGTTTCACAAGTATGAATCATGCCAGAGCATATACGATAGTCATTTTTCATGACTTTACGGCTTCTTCATTTCAATTCGCAGTAACCAGTCTATAGAAAGCATAAATTGCCATTGCTATAAAAAATACACTTGCGAGAGTTCGTATGAGTTCAATCATAGGAAGAACTATGGTATCAAATAGATTTACTCACAGTCTTGCGGAAACTCATCTATCAAAGAGAACCGTTGTAATTCAGAACGCAAGCTGCATCACGATAATACCAACCGTAATCCAGATAATTCACTTTTTAAAATCTCAAATAGCTTCCTCTGTATTTCAAGCAAATATAAGCTTTAAACATATTACCAAAAAATAGAGTGTCGCTAATGCATAGAATAGATTTTTTAAATCTCTTGCAATTTGGAGGAGTCACATAAAGAGTCATCTCACTCATCCTTCTGAAATATCGATAAAATCTTCTGGTCCTGACGTAGAAACATTTTGAAAATTATCAAGCTTATCAAGGTTATTTGAGGTACTTGATTCATCTGTTAATGTACTTCAAATTCATACATTTGTCGCAGCAAAAGTGCTCTGTATGCTTCAAAGTGTGAAGAAGCTACACAGAGTAACCATAAGAAGTATAAATATTTTTTTCATAGAAAAAGGGATTAGTTTATATGAGTGTATCATAGTATTTTTATTTTTTCAAAAAATCGCTACTTTCGTGCTTCTTCATTCATAATTCAGAGTCTTGCTTCGATTTCTATATCGACATATTTTTTCTTTCTACCATATTTTTTTCTAGAATATTCTCTGAGAATTTCAGCTGCTTTGTGGTTTTGATAGTTATTATCCCATATCGTTTTCATATCAAATGGACGAGTCGTCGCATTATCAATATTGAGTTTAAGATAGGTAGTATAGTTCGCTACTCCAATAATATCCTGCTGAGAGAGGAGAGGAGCATATTCTTTTTCCATATACTCGGCATCATCAGCACCAACTTTAAATGACTGGATGGTTCCGGCATTCCCGAATACCGCATCTTTAATACTCGGCTTATCTCATTTTTTCGCTCCGGAACCTCAAATCTGGGCAATAAACTGATGCGCCATAATAAGAGCAAGGCGATATTTACGAGCCTCTGAGAGGATTTCACCAAATGTTTCCGTCGCAAAGTTCTGGAACTCATCCACATACATGTAAAAGTCTTTACGCTCTGATTCTGGTATATCCGCACGACTCATCGCAGCCATGTTAATTTTTGATACAAATATAAGTCCGAGAAGCTGTGCGTTGAGGGCTCAGATTTTACCTTTTGAGAGATTTACCAGTAGAATCTTTTTATTGTCCATTACATCACGAAGATTAAAGGCAGATTTCGGCTGACCGATAATATTTCTTATGGTTGAATTGGTAATAAAAGGACCAAATTTTGCAGAGAAATACGGAATCATTTCTTGTTTTTCTCTATCTCCTGTATTTGCATATTCATGTTCCCAGAACGATTTTACCACTGGATTTTTGAGATTTCTTGTTTTATATTTCATAAACGCTTCGTCAACAAAGAGTCTTGGTACATCTATGAGTGTTCCACCATCTTCCTGGTCTTCCATAAGGGTGAGACATCCGTTTCGGAAGTAATGCTGTATTCGAGGACCAAATATCTCGTCCCCAAATATTTTGATAAATATTTCTGTTGCGTCCATGGCAGCTCTGTCCATTTCACGTTTTGCAATATCTGGATCTGTCGCGATTATATCGAGCATGTTAAGCCCCATTGGTCTTTCAGTGTCAGACGGATCAAAGATAATTACATCCTTGGCTCTTTCTTTCGGAACAAATGAAAGAACATCCTCCACAAGGTCCCCATGTGGGTCAATGACACAAATACCATCTCCATTCCACACATCTTGCCTAGCAAGATATCCAATATATACGGACTTACCTCACCCAGATTTTCAGATGATATATTGATGTCTTCCGCGGTCTTTTCTACTAAAGTAGATTGGTGTTTTTTTGTTTCTATATTCATTCCACCCGAGCAGTACACCATCACGAAATACTGGAAATCCACCAAGATGCCTGTGTACAAGAGAGCTTTCTCAAGTTTCTGGATTTTTTTCCTCCAGCATCGTTGGTTCGGTTGGGAATTTAATATTATGTGGAACAGGAAGTTTTTTATATTCTAACCAGTTAATAATAGGTGATTTATTGTAATTTATGTCTGGCATATGGTAGAGCGTTGAGGCTTCATCTGCAGAAAAGACAGAAACATTTTGAAAAAATCCTACCAGCTTATGTCTAAAGGCAAAATGTCGACATGGAGTAAAAATCCATGGAAGTGAGTCTTCATAGAGCTGAGGATTATCAAGCGCATTATTGTACTCATCGGTAAATATTGATGCAGCAGCAACTATAGCGTGAACGGCATTTTCAGCCTGCTTATAGCTCTTTGAAGCTACGATGATACGAATAGAACTCTCAAATGATGGCTGCGCTGCGGATTCCCCCATAACTTTCTGAGATTCTGTTTCAGCTTGGTTGAATATCTTATACGCATCTCCCTCACTTGCTCCTGGAGCATTATTTCCTCAGACCATATCGTCCGGTCCTGACACCATAGCGACAAGTGGATTCCAGAGCCATGTAAATGGCTTGAAAATCACTCTGATGAAAGTGAGTTTTCTATTTTTCTTGTATTTTCCTTTTGCAACCATACTTGCCGCTTTCAGGGCTTTATCATTCCATCTCGAATTTGTAGGCTTTATAACAACTTGGTATACCGCCTTATCCTCTTTTTCAAGTCCTCAAAATACATTCGTAAAGTTGTTTATCGGATCATCCTCTAAGTACTTAAATGTTTTAATTGGAAATACATCATCATGTTCTTTTCCAAGCGATGCAGCGCGCATTTTGTAGCCTGGAGTTTTGAGTTTTACATAATCTGCCTTATCTACTTTGAGAATTTCAGCATCATTATAAATAGAAGTTATATGCTGCGATACGAGATTGACATAATTATCATAGGTCACGATGTAGAAGGTAACTTCACCATGCTCATACACGAGTTCGAGCGCTATTTTACTATGTCCAAATATGAAATTGAGAAGCGTGTCACGCAGACCTGCTTCAGAAAGTTTATGGATAGCCTTGTAAAACATCGACATTTGTCCAATTTTTTCCTTAAAATCTTTTTTGGTTTCTCTTTCTTTATCAAGCTTAGAATCAGCTCTAGGAAGTGTTATTTTGAGATATCTCAGATTTTTTGAATAATAGAGCTCAAAAGCGAGACGTACAGATTTATAGATGATAAAAACTACAACTATTCAGAGAATAATATAAATGATAGAGTCATAGGCTGTTTGAAAAGCAGCTCATAGAGAGCTCAAAAACCCACCAGAACTTTCACTTTGAGTTTCTCTTATCGCTGTACCAGAGCCAGGATTTTGCTGAATCGTTCGCCCGAGAGCTGCATATGCAGTATGCGAGTAGGCAAGAAATATTGCTATAAAGGCAATAATTTTTTTCATAAACTTTTCTAAAAAATATATATTTGTTTTAGAATATCAGATATTTTCAGTATTTGCGAGGAAGAGAGCTTGACGTTACTCAGTAAAATTATATAGATGTATTTGAGAAATATTTTTTGCAAAAAATACGCATTTTTCTATAATAAAAAGCGTTAATTTGATTTCAAAAATTATGACATATATTTTTCTCAAACACAGCTCTAAACGTTTTTATTAATTTCGATTATGGCTTATTTTTTGTGAGAGAAATACTATGCTGTTTTCGAAAAGAAAACAGTTTTTTTATAGGTTAATGAGAATAGATGAAAGTATACGATACACTAGGGAAATTTGAGCACGATGTATGTGAAAAAGATATTCCACTCGGCTCAATAGATTGATTAAAACATAAGATTATAGGTTTTATACATTCAATACTTGATAATTTACATAATAAAAAATAATAATGGACTACTCAAAGGAGTCGCAAGACAGAATGAAAAAAATCCAGGATCTCAAAGATGCTGGAGTTATTTGTTATGCAAATAACTATCACGGAAAAATAGATATTTCAGAGATTAGGAATCGTAGTGAAAATGACTCGCAAGGATGATTCATACGAGATATTGAGAATCTTATGGCTGGGTGAGCTATTGCTGAATTCCAAACAGCAGGAAGAATCATTTCATCAAAATCTCATGGAAAACTTACTTTTGCGAAAATTAGAGATCACAGTGGAGATATTCAGGTTTGTTTTATGAGAGATCTCGTGAAATTCAATACTGGAAGAGAAGTGGTAGAGGAGATTGTGGTAGCTGGAGAAGCAAAATCAGCCTATAAAATTGCGGAAAAATTTTGCCAAGTTGGTGACTATATAGGAGTGAAATGAGATTTATTTGAAACAAAGCATGGAGAACTTACTATTTTTGTAAGCGAGTTTCAAATCATGTCCAAGGCGGTACGTCCTCTCCCAGAGAAATGGCATGGAATTAAAGACCAAGAAGCAATCTATCGTCAGAGATATCTTGACCTCATTATGAATGATGAGAGTTTTGAGAGATTTAATTTGAGAAGCAAGTTTGTGAAATCTCTCAGAGATTTTTATGAAATATATAATTTTATAGAAATTGAAACTCCAGTACTGTGAAACGCAGCATCTGGAGCTGCAGCTGCCCCATTTACCACCCATCATAATGACTATGATGAGGATTTTTTCCTTCGTATTTCCCCTGAAACAGCTCTCAAAAAAGCGACAGTATGACGCTTTGAGCGCGTTGTTGAGTTTACAAGAAATTTTCGAAATGAGTGATCAGACCCAAGCCATATGCAAGAGTTTTCAGCTATTGAGCACTATGCTGCTTGGTGGAATTATGAAGATAATATGAAGTTTACCGAGGATATGTTTGACCACGTATTTGAGAATATTCCTGAACTACAAAAAGAAGTGGTTGTAAAAGATAAAAATGGACAAGAAAAACAGGTAGATTTTAGAACACCTTGGGCAAGAGTTGATTATATTGCAGGAGTGAAAGAGAAGTCTTGAATTGATGTATCTCTCTATGGACCTGAAGATGAAGAAAAACTTAGAGAAGAAATAAAAAAAGCAGGATATAGCTGGGAGTGAATAGACACGCAAGTTACTGCTACGATGATAGATTATCTCTATAAAAAAGTACTCAGACCAGGTATAACAGGGCCAGCATTTGTATACAACTATCCAAAAACTATGCAACCTCTTGCAAGAGGAAATGATGAAAATCCTGATATTGTAGAACAGTGGCAACTGGTTATTAATGGTTGGGAGGTTATCAAGGCCTACAGTGAGCTTGTTGATCCAAAGATTCAAATTGAAAATTTTGATGCACAATGAGACGCGCTTGCAAAGTGAGACGAAGAAGCGACTTCGAGTGATGATGATTTCGTGCTTGCAATGGAATATGGAATGCCTCCACAATCAGGTTGGGGAATGTGAATTGAGAGAATTCTTGCGCTTCTCACAGGTCAAGATAATCTCAGAGATATGGTCTTGTTTCCACTTATGAAATCTGATGATAATCAGCAAAAATGACAACAAAAAACACAGCTTGCTGTGTCGATATTAAACAAAAGTTCTCAGCTTGAAAAATGGCAAGAACTTAATACGGTTGCTCATTTATCTGCAAGTTTTGCAGCGAGATGAGGAAAAGAGCTTTTTGAACGAGATTCTACGACAACGACCGATGGAGAAACTATTCCTATGAATATTCAGCATGCTATTATGATAAAGCAGGCTGAAACAAACTCAGAGTTACAAAAGCTCTATACTACTGCAAAAAATGGATGACTCAATGTTGTGCCTTTTACTCGAGAAATGCTAGAAACCAGTGATGATAAAGTAGTTGATCAAAAAACTTCGCAGAAAAATATATCTGAAGTAGAATACTTATGAATACTAATGTTTGGAGAGAAAAAACATGTAGAAAAGTTCACAAAAGACCTTCCTCTTTACTCATAAAATATTTTAATACATACAAAGATTTCTCATGAATTTTGATATAGTTTTAGCATGCATTTGAATATTTTTTTGAGAACTGTATTGAAATTTTGTCTGATGATGAAGTCTTGTTACACAAATATTTCTTCAGAATATTATAGGTTTTGATATTAAAAATGCGATAGCGCTTGATAATGCAGCAGTCCTGTGAAGCGAAATAGGTCTTCTATGTATGCTTTTAAGAAAAGAGAAAATAGAAAGTTGGATGTGGGTATTAGTTATCGTAGCGATCTTTTGAGCATTATTTTGAGCGAATCTTCTCAGTGTTGTTCCAAGTCAATACATGAAAATATTTTTTACGCTTGCGATAGTTGGTCTAGTGATAAAAAATTTATTTTTTGCTTCTGTAGAAAAATGAGAGAAGTGATGTATTCTCAGCCCGCAAAAGCTTATTTTTCTTTGTATAGCTTGATTTTTTATTGCTACGTATAATGCGTTTTTATCTGTTTGAGATTTTATTGTTGGTTTGCTCGTTCTTACCTCACTATTTCATTTCACGTATCACAGAGCACTTTTTGTATTAAGTTTTTCTTTTGTATTTGCAAGAGCTATTGGGACAGTCGAATATTTCAGACTCTGACTTATTGATATAAATTTTTATTTCCCAATGTTTTTTACGGCACTTTGTTCAGGTCTTATCGCAGGATATTTTGTTCATAAAATTCATAGTAATATTCTTGAGAAGTTTTTGAAGTATTTAAGTGTATTGCTTGCCTTATATTTAGTTATAGAGTTAGTGTAGTAGAGTTGAAAAAAAACTAAATTTTTATATATTGTTTCTCGTACATGTTTTATTTTTTAAATTTTGGATATTATGCTACAAGATTTTAAAAATTTTCTTTTAAAAGGAAATGCTGTTGATTTAGCTGTTGCCTTCATTTTTGGTGCTGCATTTGCTACCGTTGTTCGCTCTTTTGTTGATAATATTATCATGCCTCCAATTGGACTTGTTCTTGGAAAAGTTGATTTTTCAAATTTATATATAGCGCTTGATGGAAATACCTACCAGTCTCTTGCTGCGCTTGAAGAAGCTGGAGCTCCCGCAATCAAATATGGTCAATTCATTACAGACTCAATCAGTTTTGTAATTTTAGGTTTTATTATTTTTATGATGATTCGCTTTATTGAAAAACTTCATAAAAAAGAAGAAGAAAAACCAGTTGAAAAAGCTGCTATTCCTCAAGATATTGTGCTTCTTACTGAAATCCGTGATGCTCTCAAAAAATAATTTTAATAAAAAACCCTCCAATTGGAGAGTTTTTTATTAATCATACATTTTATCAATTTCTTCTTGAGTTGGACAAAGATTGTCTGGATCCTCTTCTTCTGGAACATCAAATCACGTTTGATTCCCATTTTCATCAAATGTAGGAACAAGAATTGGTTCAAAATCAGAATCTCAACTATAGTTTGATTCTTGGGAATCCTCTATACAAGCTTGGCTCGTACTTCATTCTTCAAATTTAGGTGGAGTTCAATTATCTATGATAGATTGAATTGCATCTTCTGGGTTATATGATGACCCTGATTCTATTCACATATTTTCAAAATTAATACTAAATTTCTTAAGTATTTTCTCATAATTTTTGTACTTATGCAAATTTTGTGGAAAATATACATTTTTGTACACATTATTTGTTCACTTTTTTATTGATTTAGCCCCTATTTTTTGTAATATGTTAAAAAGTATTCCTTTTTCCTTTTGTATACAGAAAATATTCAAATTATGTGGGTAGAAAAATTCCAAAAAATCATCTCTTTTTTCCTGATATTTTTTTTATTGTTTTCTTTTACATTGAGAGTTCCTTTTGAAATTTTTTTCTGACAGAGTGCATTTGCTGGAAATAAAGATTTTTTTAATCTTGTTTCTATTATTGTCGATGAGGAGAGCTATGATGATCTACGATGAACAATCATCCGGTATAGCCGTGATATTCAGTCCCAGCTTGAAAACACAAAAGTTGTTATTCTGCCAACTCCAAGTGATGCGAGCGCTTTAGATATAGCTTCACTCAATGAATCACTTTTTTTTGAGTGATATAAAAGTTTAGAGGATGTTGATTATGAATCTCGCCTTATATGAACTGTGTTAGTTGGGAAAATACCACTTCCTATTGTGTTTGATGATGCTCTTTCTGGAAAGAGTATTTTGCCGTATGTAGATTTTGAAAATAAATCATTTATATTTAATCACGAAAGTGAGAAATATGAAAAAAGTGATTCTCCTGAGAGTGATCTCTGAGCTGAAATATGGCATGGGGTTATTTCGCCAAATACTTGAAACAGTGGTGATGATATTGATGCTATCAGAGATTATTTTGACAAAAATCATGATTATTATACTGGACAAGGAGTATTTAACCAGGATTTTGGGGTTATCGATGGACAAGATACGCTTGAGCCAGATGATTATGAACCTTACGTTTTTTATTATGACCAATTTAGAGAAAATGCAGCACTGCAGTATCAAAGTTATGTTTGATACGAGATGTATCTCCAAAACATCGAAGATATCACCTATAATAGATATTCCAAAGAACTTGCTGAAAAAGTAAAAGACCAAGTCCTCTGAGTTCAAAATGCTGATATTTATGAATTACTCAGACAAGTGGATCCAAGTCTTGATCCATCAAGTTTTGGTGATACAGGACCTGATGAGAATAGCTCATCAGATATATTAACAAGATATATCACTGATAATGCAACAAAAAAATTCTTAGAAATTTTTAACGGCTCAACTCTTGGAGAGATGAGAAAGTATGTCTACAATGCTGGGCGATATAATGATGGCGGAAGTAGAGTTAATATGGATATGCCTCCATTTCTTATTTCAGTGCTTGATCAAGTGAGTAGTGAAGTCATAAAAAATGTAAATACGAGTCTTGAGAATGAAATTACAGACCTCGTTGCCAATGGTCTGTCCCAAAAAATCGCAATTCCAACCAATCGTTCTACAGTAAGTGGTCCAAGTACCTGTTCTACTACCTATACATGATTTTATTATGGAACACAATCAGCAAACATTAACTCCGCAGCCGATTGTAGTATTTACAGAGGAAATACATCAGGGACACTTGTAGAAGCAAATAGAGGATTTAATATTAATAACACGGATGCAGACATAGCTTTGTGTGGTCCAACCATGAGGACAAATTCAGAAGGGGTATATCAAGGATTGGAATGATATTGGTGAGGAAATTCTCCAGCTGGTCTTTCTGCAACATCTGGTGGTACGTATAATGATTTCTATCTTTTAGAATCTACACCAAAAACAGCGATCAGACCAATCTATGATATACTTGGTTCAAATGAAATTGAGGATGAAAATCTTATTCCAAGTCCGCTGAATTGTTTCACTGACGCGAGTCTTATAATGACTTTTGATGAAAGAGCTCAAAATACAGGTTGAGAAGATGGAGATACTATTTGTGTTACGGATATGCGAGCTCCAGTCTGAGGTCAGTCTGCTTTTGGTTGGTCATGTACAACAAATAATGTTGCCGTAGCATCTCCATCTTTTACTGATGCATTTAGTTCAATGACCTCTTGATTTTCGAGTGTTGCTGATTGAGGTATTTGTTACAATACATCATTGAGACTTGATGGGAGTGCGGTAAAAAGTAATACTCAAACATGTACAGGATGAGGGGAAGATGGTTGTAGCTGTGTTTCTATAAATAGACAGAATGACTTTAAGACAATCCCATCTTATATATTACATACTTCACCAACTGATGAAGAATTTGGTGCACAAATTGGTTCTCTTTTCACTCCGTCACTTCCTATAGATAGTGATAGATATATTGATTTTATTGGAGCAAAAGGAGGAAGCGCACCAGATTATGGGTATCAGAGAATAGATTTTCCTCAACTCTTCCGAGTTGAACTTCCTGTCTGACAAGATCTTACGCTTGAAAACGTAGAGCAGCAAACAAAAAGCTATCTTGATACTATTTCAGATCAGATTAACACGGTTATACAAAATTCAAATCCATCTGAGCTTTCATGAACTGCGCAGCAAATTTTTAATCTTCTAAAAACATGAGAGTATCCAAATGCTGATTTTGATTTATATCAGATTCTACAGGATAAACCACTCGAGGTTTTTACGAGTGATAATCAAAGTAAAGAGATTTCATATTATGATACGCTCGTTTTTTCTATTTTTTGGAATAATCTTGATAATGTATCTTCAAAATATAAATTTATTTTTGAAAATTATCTTTCAAATCAATTTGAAGGAAATGAGTATAATTTTCATCTTCCAAAATCAAAAAAGTCATATGAGACTGCCTACTATGCTGCTCCATGAGATGCACAAAATATGTATGTAAAACTTGACCCAGAAAGAAAAGGTAATCATCCATATGCAGATATACTCTCTGCAAACCTCGCGCTCAATACGACTCTCTCAGCTGCAAATATCGAAGACCCATCGTACGAAGAGCCTACTTTTGAATGTGCTCCACCAGATGGGGTAAATATTTTTCAATGGATTCCAGCGGTTATATGCTGGCTCAAGAATATGCTTCCTCCAACTATTAAAATCACAGATGGAAGCTGTTGAGTGACTCCATATACAGAAGAGCAATTAGAAGAAATAGCGGAATGTTCGGTTGATGAAAATGCAAATGGAATTATTGATTGTCTTGAGGATAAACTGGTAAATGGAAGTTTACTGCTCTATAGCGATCAAGGAAGATATTATTATCATACTCCTTGAATGCTAACGACTGAAATATATGATAATGATGATGAAATTGCCTTTTTTGATAATAATAGTTATATAGAGCATGAGCTTATTAGGCTCGAAATTCCAGATGACTCTGAGGTAGAATTTACGCAGAGCAATACAAGACTCATTTATGATAGAGATGAAAAAAATTCTCCTGAGGATTATGAAAATGCTCAGCGTTATATTTCGTTTAATTCTTCTGCTCCAAGGGCATTTAGAGGGAAGGCAAATACCTACTTTTATGGAAGAGGCCAAGATACAAACGCATATTTTTCTTCAACTCTTACCATCGATGATGCGCAGGGAAATAGGATTGTAGATTTACAGAGTGATACTCTCAGAGTAGAAGTCAGAGGTGATAGAATGCTGATTTGAAGTTATAAGGTTGAGAACTCGAATTGAGAATACTTTGCTTGAAGCGATGTGAGAGTTTCAAATAGAGACAATTTATGTATTGCTGACGCTAATAATGGAGTGCTTGATGAACTTGCTGATGAAGCATATTCTGTTTCAGATGCGCCAGAAAAACTTCTCCTCTCTATTCAAAATGTATCTCAAAATGGAAATACTCTTTCACTATGATATCCTCTAAATATAACATTGCTCAGAGAAGGTGAGGTAGTCTATGAGGAAATGAATGTGTCACAAAATGATCTCGCAAATACCAGAGGTATTTTCTCAGCGCAGCAGTCATGAATGTATGAACTCTACGTTACAGATGTAAATGGATTTAGATCATATAAGAGAATAGATGTTTTTCCTGATAGAGCAGAAAGCTTGCAGGTAATGCTTGGATCAAATATTCTTGAATCTGGCTCAAATATATCTACCCATTTTGTAAGTATATTCGATAGATTTCAAAATATAGCTTCAAGCGAAATGTATGTGCTTGATATTGAGATTCAGTGAGATGGAGTTGTTTTTGCCGAAAATAATGCAAAAAATATAAGTTATACACTTGCTGAGTGATATAAGGCTTTTAGAATGAAAACGACAAATGATACTGGAAATGTTTCGCTGAGCTATACGCTTCGGGATTTATGATGAAATCTTGTAACACAGACACAAAATACTCTCCGTATCGTAGATGATATCAGAGTCAATATAGAGAGAATTTGAGATGCCCCAAAAGTATGAGGATGAGAGTATACTTATAGACTGAGATTTACTGACACTGCAGGAAATACATATACATCTCTCAATTCGAGAGCGTATATGAATATAGAAAAACTTTATTGAGTTGCTCCTGCAAGTTACACTGAAATAGTAAATGGTACTGCAGAGATTTCTTTTAAAACGAAAACTCTTGCAGCAGAAGATATATTTTTAGAATTTCAACTTGAGGGTGGAAACGAAATCTATAAACAATATATAGATATACTTCCAGAAGATGCTATAAAAATAGACCTGAATCTCTCAAAATCTAAAATAGAAGCTGCTCCTGAAGCTTCAACGCTTCTTCAAGCAACTCTGAAAGATAGATATAATAATGATGTCTTTAATAATTCCAGTAGTGTTCTTACTCTTGAGCTTGCTGATGGAAGTAATGAAATTCTCAGACTCTCTGACACATCAAAAACGGTCTCTCGAGGAAAAGCGCAATTTGAAATCTCAGGGACTGATATACCATGAACTGGGTATTTTAAAGTGTCTGCTACTCCTGATCTTTCACTCACAAGCTTTGAAATAGTATGACAAACTCCATTTGATAGCTCTGATCTTACGATTCCTACTATGAAAAATGCTGAGGGGAAGCTAACTGATACGGGAAAGCAGTTTTATAGAGCCTATAGTGATGAAACTTTTGTAAGTGTTTTTCTTTCTGAAGAAAGTCTCGTGAGCAGCGATGCGTATGCAGAGCTTTCATGAGTATTGAAGCAGCGAGTTGTAGAATTTTGGAGAGAAACAAATTCACTTACCGTTTCAGGACTTTCGCAGAATGCTGGAAGTATTGAGACTTTCTTCTTCTGGGATAAGGAAGATATAGACGGGAATGCATATAATGCATATTATAGTGTTTTATTATGAGCTGAATATGGAGACATTAGCAAGGAAAATTATCTTGCTGGGTCTATGCTTTTTGATAGAAATAATTCATCACTTGCGGTGACAAGCCTTTTGAACAATCCTTATAGTTATTCTGACTCATTATCTCTTGAGAGAAATGGAAATATACGTGTAGAAAATACAAGAGATTTGACGCAAGACATTAATCTACGAACCGATATTGATTCAGATTGAAGAGTATTTGTCGATGTATATAATAATGCTTTGGAAACATATATTGGGAGAATTTTTTATAATCTCAGTTCAGATGAAGATATTACTGTTAATTTTATTGATGAGAGCTACTGATATAATGAAAACTCTTGAATTTTTAGAATAGAAAATGAAATTGGACAAAGTGTGTTTGAGGTGACTTCTGAGTGAAAAATGAAGAGAAAACAAGGAAGTTATATAGAAATCTCACCCCAGAACTCAAATGATCTTCGATTTACTTTGTATCACAATGCTCGCCCAATAGCAGATATTATTATTGACCAGTCATTTGATATTAATATTACTCGTGATTCTGGTCTTCTTGAGAATAAGCTAGAACTTCTGGATGACACGATGATTTTTTATATCGCTTCAAATAGTTACTCAAGTAGAGAAGTATTTGATTCAAGTTGAGAAACATATACAAAACTCTATTATCATGATCCATTTGCTGTGAAATATAGACTGGATAAACTTCACAGTGATAATGAGCTTGGACTCGAAGCAAGTTATGATGAAGCAGGGATTGGTTGGCAAGACCCTAATATGATGCTATTATCATTTTCATCGAGAGAATCTGTAGGAGATGCAAGTCAAAATTTTCAAAGTTTTTCATTGATAAATTTATGAGATCCGACTATTTCATTGAAACCTGTACGTGATTATTTTCCATGAACGAATGATGAAAAGTCATTTGATTCTACACTGTGAGAAATTATTTCTGATGAGGAGTGACTCGTGAGTTATCAAGTATTTGATTATAATGATGATGACGTGAAAGATATCCTAACACTCTTTAAAGATGGATATGCATGACTTTATGAGTGAGCGGATATAGAATGATGATTTATAAGACAAAGAGATCTTGTTTTTGCGGATGATGGAGGTTCTCCAAAATTAATAAAAACTGGTGACTTCACAGGAGATTGATATGGTGATATATTTTTCGTGAGTGAAAAAGGACAACCAGAACTCTTTAATAATAATACAAAAGACTTCTATAGGCTGGATATTTCAGAGCAATTATCCCTCAGTGGTGCAATTATTCAGGCTGAAGTATTTGATATGGATAGTGATGGCAAAGATGATATTGTCACACTAGATGATGCAGGAGAGATTCATATTTTTTATGGAGGAGGAAATACTTCAAACCCAAGTTTTACAAAGAAATTTGTGGGTGATGGATATACGATTGAAATTGTCGAAGAATCTCAAAGTTACGGAGGAGCTATATATTATGATGGTATGACGCAAATAGATCCAAATAATAGAGATCAGCTTTTTGATATTACCCAAGAATACTTGCAGCAGATGAATCAGGCCATCGAAAATGGTGATGAAGATGCTATTCCAAATCCTGAATTTATAAATGATGGACTCGTGCAATCACTCGTATACGTGGAAGTTCCATATGTTCCAACGGATTTTGAACTTCCTGAGATAAATCAAGAGTCTGTAAATGAAGCTTTTTCTGAGCAAGTATCTTCACTGTGAGAGAATGCTCAGAGTCAATGAGTATGAGAAACTACAAGTGAACTTTCAAGTTTTCTTTCAAACTATGATCAGTACATACAATATAGCGGCTATCAGAATACTCGTAATGACACGAGTTACTTTCTCAGAAGTCAGTATGCAGATACAGCAGGAATAGAGGTATCAAAGATTTTTATTGATGATACTCCACCAAAACTTCAAACAGGAGATACGGTATATTATGATATTGCTATAAAAAATACGAGTTCTGAAATAAAAGAAAATGTTGCGTATGTAGATTATATTCCAAAATATTTTACTTTTGCTTCAGATGAATATACAATTTCAGGAATAGAAGATCCCATTCCTCGAAAACAAGGTGTGTGAAATTTTAATATACTATTAGATGGAATTTATCTTAATCCAGGAGAAGAAATTACGGTTCGATATGAACTTATAACGCAGCCACTCACTTATGGTCATATGCAAGTAGGACTGTATGAGTCAGGAGAAGTTGGGGATGATATATATGGTGATATTATCCTGAAAGAAGATGAAAAAAACTGTGGTTTAGAGGCTAAAATATTTAGATCTACTGATGTAAGAAGTTATGTAGAATGAATGACAGTCCCTGTTTGTGATGAGTCAAAAATAGAGATTTGAAATACATTTCCTGAGCTCACAGATGAGGATGGGAATGGAGTCCCTGACTATCTTGATGATCTCCTTACACAGGATAGTGAGGGATATACGGTTCCTACAAATGACAATGCTGCCGTTCAAGAATACTCACAGGATGCCCTAGAAGATATGTCAGTAGATACTGATGGTGATGGAGTGCCAGATAGTGATGATAGAATGGATAATACTGACAGTGCGACTGATTTTATGTGAGCGCTTGATCAAATTAATGCTGCAGTAGATGATATCGCAGCAGAAATTGATACCCTCATTGAGTGATTTTCTTGCTGATTTGGAGGTTGAAGCTGTTTTGCAAATCCACTTAACTGGGCCCCACTTGCTCCTGGAAATGATCCTACGCTGTTTTGAATGCCAATCTGAGACGGTCTTCGTGTAGGAGAAGGTATGCCAGTATTTTCTGCGTTGACGTGAAGACAAACTTCATGTGGTACAAGTCCATGTTGTCTCCCATCAGTCTTCCCAAGAAATAGTGCAACATTTATACCAGGTCCATTTTGTGGTCCTCCAGGCGCTGGATGATCGAGATGAGTCACCTCTCCAACAAACTTCGTACGAATGTTTGTAACTCCTACTCTGACATGAGGTGCGGGAATTGCGGTATGTTTTTGAGCGCCAGCTCTTGCAAATGGAAACATTCCTCCTATGTGAGCGAGTCCAGTTGTTCCAGGTTGAAATTGTATAGTTGCAGCGATGCCACTAGCTGGGTGTGAATGAGGTGAGGGAGATCCATCATGACTTTGATATCCAATTATTTGAGATTTCTGAGTGATTCATGCAAACTGTGATGGAAATATCTGACAAGATCTTGTTACGCCTCAAGAACTATCAAATGATTTTATTGAAGATTATTTTGTATATCTAGAAACTGGCGTGATGCCAGCAGGTATGTATGACCATTATGTATCAAGTTTTGAATACTATGATGATTACGCTGCGCAAAATTTTACATTCCCATCTGAGCCACTTATAAATATCGGTGGAGGAACAGGTCTTATGTCTACGAGTGTAGATCTTGACCTCTCTGCTCTAGGAACAGGAAATCTTTGAGATGTAGTACAAATTCAGAATAAACGTATTGGTTGATTCCCTAATTTCCTTATGGATTGGGTAGAAAATCAACTTGATGAGGTAACCAGTAAACTCACAAATCTTCCAAAGATTTATGTGATACTTCCAGATTTTGGATGAATTTTTGATGGATGATTTTGAGACTTTGGAACATGACTCCAAGAGCGTTTTAATGCGGGGAGTAGTGAGAGACAAGAAAATAGAACAGAGCAAGTAAATCAACAGCAAGCACTCAGAGAGGCACGTAGCTCACTTGATTGTAGCGGAAGTGATGCACTCGAATGTTCTCGCTTGAATCTACAAATTGCAGCGCAATGAGGAGAAAATCTTGTGACAAATACCAATGAAAGACTTTCGTGAATTAAAGAAGTATATGAATTTATTTGAAATATTCCTCTCGTTACTATAGAAACACAGACTATTGCAGTAAATGTACCATGGATAGACCAATCTGAGCTTGGAAGATTTATTGCTGATTGGGAATTTACCGCAGAGCAGTGGAAAAATGAACTTGAATCTAAATCACGATCATGGAGTATGGGAGCTACTTGTAGTTGAACCCCAGAAGAAATCGAAAACTGTCAGGAGCAGAATGATATTCGTCAAAATGCATATCTAGAAGCCTCTAGCTTTATTTCTTCACTTGAGAGAAATATTGAAGTCCTTGAAGAATACAAACGTTTTCCAGAGAAATTATCAAAGCTTATAAATATCAAGGAAGTATGGCTTGAACAAATTCTTTGTAATATTGATGCTATATCCAAACTCATGGGAGAATGGATTAATACCAATGGTGAAAGATTTAAGGCTTGGGTAGAGCTCTATATGCTTATAAAAGCAATACTCAAATCATGGCAATTATTCATTGATGTGTTTAATGATTACGATGCAGAATGTCACGAATGTAAAAATGAGAGACAGGATCTTAATACTTTTGTATTTAGACTTATATCTGCAGTCATACCTTCTCCACCAATTATTGAGTTCCCAAAATGGCCAGATATTATTCTCGACTTCCATAATATTAGAGCTGGAATAACAATTGATATGCCAGAATTTGATATGAACATGCGTCCAATTGTCCTTCCTACACTCCCAGATTTAACTCTTCCAGATGTACCATCTGCAAGCTTTAATCTTCCTGAGCTTCCAGTTCTTCCTATGTTTGAACTCCCAGAACTTCCTATGCTTCCAAGTCTTCCGACAGTAGAGCTTCCAGATCTTCCACCACCACCAAAAATACCAAAACTTTTTGGTCCAATTGAAGCGGTTCTCAATATCTGAAAACTTGTAACCAAAGCAATGTGTATTTTGAAGCAGTCACCATTTGTACCTGAGTGGAGAGCTGGAGATCAAATAGCATTTTTGACAGAAAGAAATGGATATCTCCCAACAGATTTTATTGATATTCAAATGCCTGCATTCTCATATTCTGCTATTTCAGCGATAAAGGTTACAACATATGTAAACCTTGAGTTTGAAACAGAATTTATTGTTGAAGCGGTAAGAGCTATCACTGCTCCAATAGATAAAGTGACAAACAACATAGTAAATATGTTTGACTTGCAAATATCTGATTTAGATTTTTCTAGCACTGTTCCTACAAGTATAGATACCAATATTGAATTAGATGGAAGTACAGAAACTGATATTTCTCTTGCTCCACTTGATGAGAATCCTGAATGAATTTATATGATTGCTGGAATGATGGCATCAAGTATGCTTGGATTCCTTGAAAAACTTGCGAGAGATGAGTGAGAAATGATGGAAGGGAAAGAGTTTATTACATATATGAATACTCAGCTCTCAAATCCAGAATTTACTGCGGATGTGAAAACACAAGAACTTCGAAATCTTTGGTCTGAAATGCAGCAAATATCGTATTCAAAAGAAGATGAATTTATTGCTGATTTAGCTTCTCACAATAAAAATAAATTTGATACACTCAAAAATATTATCTCAACAGAGATAGACTACACACAAAAAGTTCAACAAAATCTTGAAAACTCATCTACTTTTGAAGAATTCATACAGGTAGATGCTCTCTCTGATATGAGAATAGAAGAGTACAATACACTTCTTGAGGGATATAATATTTCTACGCTTGAAGCAGCTACTGCTCTTCTTAATTGAGAAAGTGAAGAGGCAAAAGCATTTCAAGAAGATTTAGACAGAGAAGCAAAGAACCTTATAAAAGAAGTTGGAACATGATTTACATCTTATAGAAATAATCTTCTTGCAGCAGAAAGCTCAACATCATCAAGTGCTGGCTGAAGTTGTATTGGAACTGGAACATTTGAGTATAATTACGAAGGAATCTACGTGCTAGAAGATGGTAAAAACTATAAACTCTTTGACTATACTGAGATTCTTGAAGGTGATGAAATTCCTACTATTACAGATTTAGACAATGATGGTGATGAAGATGTACTCTATTTAGCAGCTTGAAAATTGTTCTTTAAAGAAAATAGAAAACAAGAAAAGGAGAAAACTCATGTCACATGAGTACCAGTAATTCTCAAAAGTGGTGATAATAAATTTTATAACGGCGACATATATTATGAAGCTGTAAACTGATTTACGCAGTGAGCTGTGAGTGATGGGGCAATGAATATTGAATTTTCTCGTCCTACAGACCCATCTCTTCGAAATTTTAGATTAGAATATAATACTATTGTAGATAGATACTTAGATGATACAGACTCATTTGTCCCAAGAAATATTCAGACGCATATTGTGGATGCAATTGCTATGCCAGAAAAACGACCTGTTATAGAAGAAAACGGAGAATATATTCGTAAGTCACATCTTGCTACATTGAAATATACTGGAGCCATAAGAGATATTAGACTTACAAATGAAAAACTCCTCTCTGTAAAAAATGAACTTGCAGAAAATAGACAGGTAAATCTCACTTCTGGTACATCTATATATGCTGGTGATCGAGATTTTGAGATAAGCTATCTGTATTCTGGAAGTGATGAAGTAAAAACACTACGAGTTGAGAAATATACTCAGTTAGAATTTAAACGTCCTGCTCAAATTATTTCTATCAGAGAGGATGCATATATTTCTTTATGAATATTGGAAGATATAGAGGATACTGATATTATTGATTACATATGAAAACCTCTCTTACCAGGCGCTGAAATTGTATATACATGAAATAGACTGAGTCTGGATGAGTCATCTCATATAGATATTTGATACTATGATGGAAGTGATAATTTTATCGATTTTAGAGAAGTAAGTTCTTATACTCTCTATGATTTATGAGAAAGACTTTCTGATGATATGAGAATAAGAATCCTCACAGAAAATGATTTTTATTATGGACGAATTACTCCATTTAAGGAAAATAATTTTGGAACGCTCTCACGTCAAATTCTTCTCTCTCCACAAGTATATAGTGATAGTTTTGCTCCACAGATTTGACTCAATCAAAAGATTAGAATTCCAGTATATCAAGAGCAGAGAATTGATTTGACCTCATACATTTATGAAGATGGAGGACTTTCAGGAATCACAGATGTACGAATAGATTTTGATTTATGAGATGATAGTGATGGAGACGGTAATTCACGAAATGATGCTGACAGTGATAATATCAGTATAAATAGAACTCCAGCATCAGTGAGTATTGATTTTGGACCATACGATGAAATTTTTGAAAGAAATATTATTATAGCAATTGAGGATGACAACGGAAATGTTGGAGAGAAAGAAATCGGCTTTGAAGTATATCCACCAGATCCAAGTATTGAAGACATACGAGATAATACTATATCAGGAGCGATAGATGAGACACTGCTTGATGAACCTGTGAGACTTTATAGATATAGAGGTGGATTGATACAAAAACTGCAATCTGAAGATGGAAATGATGTAGTTCAAACTGATTCTGTGTGAAACTATAGCTTTACGACCGTTCAAACTGCATCTGGTCTAACGCTTTCATACTCTGGCTCAACAATAGCTGAAATTGATGAATATTCAGGACAGATACAATTACAAGATATACTCAGTTCTGTTCGTGTGTTACCATCCAATACGCCTGAAAATAATTCTATTTTCCCAGAAATACAAATCCTCAGATCCTGAATTCCTATATTCTCTCAGTATCTGATGATGCCACAGTGAGAGCCAAAGCAAGTGACGAGCTTTAATGATATAACAGATCAAGGAATATATATCAGAATATTGAATCAATCAAGCTTTAATTCGTATAGAATTCCTCTCTGAGCTCCTTATAATCCAGGAAGTCTCGTAGTGTACCGATGAGATGATAGTGAGAAAAGAAGTATTATGACTATTTTCCAAGATGGAAGAATTGATATAAATCGAGCCGCATATGAGCTCATATATAGAAACAGAGATAATAATGTCACTCTGGTACTGAGAAATAGATCTACCCTTGAGGAAGTCGCGCAGGTACTATATGAAATAGAGGCAAGTTATGTTTTAGATTAATAATTTTAATATGAATAAAAATCAATATGCTTTTACTTTAGTAGAGCTAATTGTTGTAATTACAATAGTTGGAATTCTTTCTACTGTTTGATTTGTAAGTTACTCAGGTTATTTGTCAGGAGCAAGAGATTCAAATAGATTTTCACAGCTTACAAAACTCTCAGACTCGCTTCAAACATATGCTGCAACTAAATCCTTACCTCTTCCTGATGACTATATAGAAATTACAGCAAGTGGGGCTAGCAATGTAATTGCATATCAATGATATGTATGAGTTGATGTACTTGAAACTATAGATTATACCAACGGGGGAAAGGATCCTAAGGATGATTCATATTTCACCTACTACCTAACTAAAGATAGGAAATCACTTCAACTTCTTGCCTTTATGGAAGACACAGTAGCATGAAATATTCTTCAAGAAGGAAAACAATTATTTGCAGAAAACTATGTGGAAAGATTTCCAAAAGTATATGGTCAAAAGCTGTGAATATTGATTTCATGAGCAGAAAATACAATGAATACTCCAGCTCAAGAGATATCATCAAACACAGTATCATGATATTTAGATATAGCAAATGCACCTCAATTGTATTCAGCATTATATGATAATGATGGAGATATATTGAGAGCGAGTTGATATGCTCTGTATGGATTAAATGCTACGCGAATGTGAGAAAAGGCACCAAGCGAATGTCCTGAATGATTTATATGAGTTCCTTGAAATCCAGAATTTAATACTGAGGAATGATTCTGTGTAGCTAAATATGAGATGACACATCAGGATTCAGACACTGCAAATTCTATTTGAGGATGAACAGATTATAACAGTCATTCTTATGTTCCTTGAAAAGAAGTTGTTTCAATTGCTTGAAAATATCCAATTGCTGATATAGATCCTAAAGAGGCAGTAGATGCATGCAATCAAATGTGAAAATGATATCATCTCATTACAAATAATGAATGGATGACTATAGCAAGAAATATCGAAGCTAATAGTAAAAATTGGTCTACCTGAAAGATTGGTGAATGATATATTTATAATGGAGTTTCAGGTACATCATTAGGATGTAACATAACTTGATGAAACAACGAGCCTAGATCATTTGGCACAAAGACAGGAGCATGAAATTCTATATGCAATCCTCTCCGACAACTTCATTTAAGTAATGGTCAAATAATCTGGGATTTCGCAGGAAACATCTGGGAATTCGTAAATAAAGCAAATACGTTAGATTGAAGTTGATACAATTTAGGCCAGACTTCTGTGGGTGGTACTTCAATTCCTGGAGGTTGGGATGATAACGGTATATATGATGAGTGAGATATGGAAAAATATGGTTCAGCCTTATTTCTCGGTGATGCAAATGGTGCATGAAGTGTTTATCAGTGAGGTGGTATTAATAACAATGTTATTATTAGATGAGATAATGCTTTATCAGGTGAGAACCCATGAATATATTCTATATGGCTTTGAAATACAGGATTCACTAATCAAAAATATATAGGATTTCGATGTACATATAAATAATAAAAGAGCTCCCAATTTGGGAGCTCTTTTATTATTTATATTTCTCTAAGAGATACAGCATTAGTAGATTGTTTTTTCTCAAGTTTCTCCATTAATTTCATACTCATCATAGTAGTATATGTTGTTGTAACCATCAAAGTAATATTCATCTGTATCTTTATCACAATAGTTTTCACCAGTTGTAGCAGTATAATCATAACAGTACTCAGTATAGGTATCATAATAATTATAACAGATGCTTTCACCATTTTCATAGATATAACAACTTTGCTCATATTCTGGAAAGGTATTCTCTTCTATTGTATAATCAGAGTAATCATCTTCAAAATAACTATCGTCATAATTACTCCCAGTGAGAGGATAAAAGTCAATTTCATTTTCTTCTAAAAATTCCCAAAGATCTTTTGTTTTTTCTGGTACTGAGATATGAGTATTTTTTACTTCTTTCATAGTTCCTATATTTTCCATGAAAAAGGAAACTATAATATTTTCTACTCATCCTTCTAGAGAAAATTCTAACTGTACATCATTTCGATTATTTCTCATGTTATAATTTCCAGAAGTAGAGAAGTTATATTCCTCAATTTCACCAGTAAAATAATCTTCGCTGTCAAAGCTACAGCTTCATTTGATATCTCAGTAGCTCGCTTTAAGAATTCAAGTAACTTCACAGCTTCCTGAGAAGTATCAGAAATCTAATGTGCTTTGAATATCTAATTTTCACTTATTATATGTTACAGTGGTATTTGAAGTTTCATTGTTTACATCCCAATAGTCATAGCTTTTTAATACGATATCAGCTTTTTCAATTGAGTTATTATTTCAAAGTATAAATGAACTTGTAAAATACAGAGTATTCTCTAATTTCATATTCAACTGCATATTTTCTTCAGGTATGTACCTAAAGTCTATAGCATTTACTTCTGAATTATTTGGTTCATATATGTTCCCAATAAAAGATATGAGTCCATAATTTGAGTATTTTGCCTCGATATATCCCTCTACTTCATTATTGGTCATTTCAAGTCTCAGATTTTTGTTGTCTCATGGGGTAAGAAGAAGAGTAAATCATCCTGTAGAGAAATCCTTGAGCATTTTTTTATATTGAGAGTCGCTACAACTTGATGGAGAAAATGGATCAAATATAGCAAGAGTTTGTTTTATAAGAGAGCAAAATTCTTTCGTTGGTCTTATGAGATAGCTATCGCTTTTCATAGCGTATGCTTCAAAAAGTTTTTTCTCAGTTGTAGTATCGATTATTTCGCTCAAATCTTTCTGAGAGCTGAGTCAAGTAATGAAGTCACTTATATACTGAGAGCTGAGATCTTGATATTCTAGGAAAATATCATCTTTTCAAAGTTTTTTGAGTGCATCTACGAGTTTTGTAGCTTCTTCACTTAATTCTTCCGAAAGATTTATTTCTATATCATTCGTTTTAATATAAAAGGTTCCATCTTTTGAAATTAAGTGGATATCTCATGAGCTGCTTCATGAGAGTTCTTCACCAAAAGCATTCATACTATAACTTCAAGAGAGATTTCCTTCTATAGCCGAGTCTAGTCCCATGCTTTTTGCTCTATAGTCATCTAAAGAAAGATCAAGATTATAGGCGAAATCTTTAGATAAAAGTGCTGAGATATTCATTGAAAAGTCTCAATTTTGTTCATAACCACTCTCTAAGCTGAGTGAATCTAAAAATATTTCAGAAAAATCTTTTATTTCACTGCCAATCATATTTTGGAGTACTTCTATTTCTTTGTCTGACTCATTTATTTGTTCTACACTGAGGTCTATCTCAAGTATTGCAGTATCAACTTCATCTTGCGCGTTTTCTGGTAGGCTCGATCGAGAAAGAAGCTCCGCCTGTGAAACTACCCAAATAAATGAAAGAAAATCCTCTAAGTCTTGTGATATATCTTCTCGTAGTGCATTTTGTACTCTTGTTTGAATATCGCTGAGTTTTTCAGAGCTGAGTGTAGGAATTATTGCTTCCAACTCAGAATTATATTTTTTTCCATACTCTGTTTGGGCTGCATTGATTTTAGCCTGCAAATATCCGCTTGTTTCATACGAATAATCTCAGGAAGCAAAAACACTGTTTCATGCAAGCAGGCATAAGAGAATAACACCTGCACATATTTTTTGTATCATAGAAAAGTAATTAGATAATATACAGTGAAAGTATATTATTTTTTTACTTCATACAAAATTACTTTTTGTCACTGAGTATTTGTGAACTCTTTTTTACGTGAAAAACCTTCTGGAGTATTTTCGAGATACTGAGATAATGCTGGTCTATAGGTGAGAAAATCCATGCTATCTACCACAAGATAATCTATATTGTTATATAACGCATATTCGTGAATATTTTCAATTTCATCTGTATAGGGAGTAATATATCTTGTTTTGCTTCATGAGTAGTAGGTCACTATTGGAAATCTTTCTAAAATTCGAAGTGATTCTGGATACTCAGAGTTTTCATGGAGCCATGTTCAGGCATCTTGTTTTAAGCTATAGTATTCGTCTTTTTGTTTTTCTGTATTTACGTAGACGAGAGCCGACAGTAAAAATACTCAGATAATATTTAAGACGAAAAATCATTGTATATATCTATGGTATTTTATAGTAATGTGCGAGAGTCCATAACAGTAAAACACAAGAAGAAGAGGAAGAAAAATCAAAAAATATCGATTCAGCGTAAAAAAGAGCGTAAAAAATACGCAAGCTGGTAGGAGATAGCTGAGCGTTACTCCGAATAATATTTTCTGATGTACCAATACTTTCCAAGTTCCATACAGCAGCAGTAAGAGTGGTAGAATAGACCAGATGAGAAATACAATATTATTTCAAAATCTACTATCCTGCGAGCTATAGAGTCATGGAGATTTTCATAAAAATATTTCAGGTATATTTCGCGTCCATAACTTTCCTTGGTTTATAGAGACTCTTTGTATGAATCATCAAACATCTTGCGTGATATATTCACTCAGACTTCAGTCTATCCTCGGTTTGTCATAGGGCATTCCTCCAGCAAATCATGCTATGAGATGATGATTGTCTAGCGTGAGCTCTGCAACAGCTTGCTCAAAGCCAGCATCATCCATCTTGTCTTGTCCTCTGAGCTCTGCTTGGCGAAGATTAGAGGCTCATTTATTTGTGAGTCCCCATTCTCCCGTGAGTCAGTGAAGAAAGAAAAGATATGGAGATATAAATATAAAAAAACTCAGAAAAAATACACTTCACATAATAAAAAAATACTTGAGTGAAATTCTTCTCTGAGCGAGAAGTGCTAGAGAGACCAATCATATAGATCAAATATAAATAAATGCTTCAGCTCGCGTCAGATACATGAGCGCTATAATAATTCAGAGAAGAGATATATTTTTTGCTTGGGATTTGAAAAGTACTTTTTGATTCGCCTCTTTGTAATATGCTTCTATTACTTCAAGAGTTTTGAGAATGAGCCATAAAAAGAGAGGAATATATATATTTTCACTCAGTACATGAATATTAAAGTGGAGAAATGTTGGTGAGAGAAAAAAGAGTACAACGGTGAAGTGTGAAAAAAAATTACTGAGATATTTTCTTGCAAGTTTCCAAATTAGCAGTCATGAAATATTCAGTAAAATAAGATTTACTATTTTTGCTGCGAGGAAATCATTTTCAATAAATGCATTAAAAAATGCTATCGGGACACTGTAGAGAAATCCAAACCATCCATTTCAGAGTCACTGCTCAGAAAAATCCTTGAGATAATGAGCCATCTGTAAATACGCAAAGCTATCTGCCACTTTTAGTACCTCATTAAGTGGAAGAAATGCTATATGAAAGAGGGTTCATAGCAGGCAGATAATTCAGAGTATGAGAGCGTTTTTATTTTGCATGTTTTTCTTGAGCCATACTTTCAGCCAGTACCAGTCCTATGAAGAAAAAGAGAATATAACTTGTTGCTGCTTCTTCAAATGCGTGTGTAAAGAGTGCCATAAAACAGAGTGCAAAGTAGGCGGTTGCTATCCCAACTGAGAGATAATCTCGATGTTTTTTAATACGAGCAATAAGTCTATATCCAATAAATATAATCAATGTTATGAAGATAGAAACTCATACAATTCATTGCTCAAGAGCGATTTGAACATACCAATTTTCAGGAAGGAATCTATGTACAGACAGTACTGATGCTGCAGCTATTTGCCAGTTTCCTGCTGACTCTATTGAATTTCCAATTTGACTTGCAGGTCCTGCAATTCATAAACCATATCAAAATGGATTATAGAAAAACATTTCCATAGAAGTTTTGAGATTATCAAGTCTATTGATTATTGCTCACAGATGGAGGAATAGTTCCCATTTTACGAGTGCTACAATAGCAATAGGAGTAAAGAATATTCCAGCGAGAATTCCATAAAATTTTCTCGTTATCTGCTTTTTATAGATATATTTATAGGTTAAGAGCATAAACATACACGCTGCAAAAACTACTCAGAGCATAGATGTTTTTGAGTATGAGAAAAATATTGCTGGGAGTAAGAGTATCATGAATCCAGCTATCATCATATAACGTTGTTTTTTTACAAATCGAGTTGATGAGAGTATCCATCCCATGAAAAGCGTCCCAACAATAGTGAGGAAAACAGACATTCGAATCGGTCCCCCAAAAGTAGCTTGGAATCTTGCGTGTCATCCTTCTACATTTTGTGCAAAACTAATACAGGCATTTGCTGTGTAGGTTGAGACCTCACTTGAATATCAGAAAAGATGAACAGTACTTTCAATATTTCCAAATAAAAACCAAGGAAGGAAGACAATAAGGATTCCAAAGGTTGAAAGAAAAAGAGTCTTGAGAAAAAATCTGATTTCTCCTATCAATCAGCAATAGAGACCTATTATCATAGCAAAAAGGAAAAATACATCATAGCGAAATCCTAGAACACTGGCAGTCTTTATTTCAAAAAATGGAAAAAAGATATATATCGCACTACAGATGATAAATGCGGTTGTGAGTCAAAGAAGCGTATTTTTATGAAATAATTTTTTCAGTGACCAGTCATTTTTTGCGTACTGCACAAAAAATAAATACAGACAGACAAAAAGAATAACAAGTTCTTTCCAGAATCGTAGGAGGTTTGTGTCTATCCCGTATTTACACTTAAAAACCGTTATAATAAAGGCGTGAAGTGGCAGGAGAAATATAAGAACTCAGAGGATATTTTTCATGGTGGTGTATATAGTTATATTTCTCTGAATATACGAAAACTATGAAAAAAGTCAAAAACCTTATTGTGAATCTTGCACATAATCTAAAATCCTTTTTTGAAACAGTGATTCATCATACTGCTTTGCTCTTTTTTTGCACTTTTCAGCTGTATATTTTCATTCGATATTATGAGCATGAAAGGCTTTGAATTGATGTATAAAATCACTTCATTCACTTTCATAAAAAAAGTCTCAGGTTTCTCACTCTAACACCGTTTCGGTAAGTCCTCATTTTTTGAGGGCAAAGACAGGTTTTCCAGCTGCCATAATTTCTATGGGGACAATACCAAAATCTTCTTCTCCAGGAAAAATAAGTCACTGTGAGTTTTGTACGAGCGTGACAAGATCGTCTCAGAATTGTGCTCCCACAAAAAAAATATTTTTTGATGCTCCTGCGAGCTTTTCTAAATGTTCTTTGTATTCTCCTTTTCAGATAATAACAAGATTTGTCTCTGGAAGGTGTTTAAAATTATTTATGGCAACATCTAGTCTTTTAAATTCTGTGAGCGCTGAGAGGATAATATAATAGTTTTTCTGGGAAATAATTTTTTGAAAATCTTTTCAAAAAACTCAGCTTCTGTTTCACTCAGATTCAGACAGTTTTTCAAAAATTTGTCACAAAATAATTTCTTTATCTCTGTGAGAGATGTTCTTTGCAAATCTCTGAGTTTCAATTGGAGGATAGAGAATATCTGATTCTCGGCGAAAATATTTCCAAATACGTTTTTGTGTTGTCGCACTATTGGCTAAAAGTATGTCATTATTTTGAGCTGCACGGTTATCCCATGCTCGAAGCTGTAAAAGCAGTTTTCCAAATAAAAATCATTTGATTCATGCATTCATTCCAATTTCTTTTCGGTATTCGTGTGTCCAGTCCCAGAGATATCTTGCTGGAGCATGATAGTAAATGATTGTTTTTGTATTTTTTTGCGTTTTGAGTCCATGAGCAAATCCACTCGAACTTACTATGACGACATCATAGGCTTTAAAGTCGAGTTTTTCTATACTTCTTGCCATAAGCGGAAGTGAGAGTCTTTGTTTTTTTGTCAATCAGTAGAGTCTTTGGGAGGGTATATGAAAGCAGCTGGAATGTATCTTGTTTTTTGGAAATATTTTTCCCACTTGCTGCTCATCATACATCAGGGTAAAAATATCTGCGTCAGGAAAAATATGCATGAGAGATTCTACAACTTTCTCTGCACCTCAAAGTTTAATAAGCATTTCATGAAGAATAGCAATTTTCATATTTTTGTGTTATGCTCTAAGAATAATATTTTTTTGCCATATATAAAATTTTTGTTATTATTTTGGCATATAATCTTTGTTAGACTCTATGAAAAAAATTCTACTTCTCTGTGCTGCTCTCCTGTCTTTTTCAGGAATTTCTTGAAATGTGCAAGCCGCAGGTGATATTACAAATGACAGTTTTACCATAGAAGTGAGAGATTTTACTCCTGGAGGAACTCAATTTCTTGATGAAGATGCTGGGACAGCGAGTACGGTGAACAATGTCCTTGAAACGGTTCTTGAAAAACTCATTGTTATATTCTGAGTTTTAGCTGCTTTTATGATGACGATAGGGGCTGGGTATATGATTATTTATCACGGTCAGGATGAATTTCTCTCCAGATGAAAAGCTATATTTATGTCTGGTATTATTTCCCTCGCTATAGCACTTTCTGCTGGTATTATTGTGCGACTGTTTACCTATATTCTCTACTAATATTATGATTCGATTATTGAGTATTATATCTCTTTTGATTCTTGGAAGTCTCCCTACTTTTGCAGCAAACCCACCAATAAATTGTGGAAATCTTCCTGGCTGTGATGGAGGATGAGCAAATGAAACTGAAACCTTTGGTATTATTGGAAGCGTTATTGAAACGTGAATTCAGTATGTCGCTGTACTAGCGGTTCTTGCTATCATGTTTGGTTGAGTGATGTATCTCGTTTCTAGTGGTGATGAGGAGAAAACAAAAAAAGCTAAAAATATTATTATATGGGCGCTTGTAGGAGTTATTATCTCTATGTCTGCATATGGACTTATTAGCATTATCAATAATTTTCGCGTATAACATGAAAAAATATCTGTATACATTTGTCAGTCTTATAACTTTCGTATTATTTTCTCAGAGTGTGACTGCTGGAGATCCTCTCTCTAGAGATGATTTAAAATGAGCTATTATTCCAGGATCATCGAACGATGTTCTCACTGCTTCGACTGCAGGTGAAACTGGGACGAACTTCTTGGATCAAATACTTGGATTTGTGAGAGACTCTATTTTTACACTCTTAGTGCTTATAGCAATAGGAATGTTTCTGTTTATTGGATGAAGACTCATTGTTGCAAGATGAAATCCAGAAGAATTTAAAAAAGCACTCAAGAGCTTTGTATATGCTATCGTTGGTATATTTGTAGTATCAGTTGCGTGGGCAATTGTTCGACTGGTTTCAGGTATTGAAATTTAAACAAACATTATGAAAAAAATCTGAATATATATTGGACTGATGATATGAATACTTTTATGCCTATGAAGTGTAGATGTTTTCTCAGCTTGTTCATATAATGCTGGGGCATCTATCACATCCAACTTAGATGGATGTTTGTCAGGAAGTGATTCTATGCTGGTGAATCCTGGTGATGGGCTTATAGAATCTGGAATTAAACAAAAAGTAGTTTTTTGGACGAACTCTATTGCGACTGCTCTCTCACTTTTTGCAATCGGAGCTATTGTATATGGGGGACTGATGATGACCATTTCTTGAGGTGAAGATGAAAAAATCACAAAGTGAAAAGATATTGTTAAATGGGCTCTTATTGGTTTTCTTGCAGCAATATCAGCTTGAGCAGTTGTACGACTTGTTGTAGAAGTAATATTCGCTGTGGCATCATAAATATGCAAAAAAAACATCTGTGAAAAATACTTTTTGTTCTTGTGTATACCTCTCTTTTTACTGCACTTATTTTTGTCGGAAAGGAGATTTTTTTTCCGTCTCCTGATATCCATGAAGTATATTTAGAGCCAGTACATGGAATTATGGATTCCTGAGAAGATTTTTCTAGTTTTTCTGGTGTCACGCAAGAAGATATTAACTCAACCTTGAGTCAATTATTGTACGAAGATTTTAAAAATAAATACGAAGAAGATAAAGCTAGAGTTGAAATTCGCTTTGTTCCTCTTGCGTTAGAGTCGATAGTAGAAAATTCTTATCTTCCCATTGCCGAAAGTTTTTTACATCATAGTTGGATTCATACTCATATTAAAAAACTAAGAGTTTTTTTGTATCAAAATAAATGAGATACGAGAGGGCGAATGAAATCATGAAATATACATATGTATGGAATTTTATCACTCCCAGATGATGAATTTCTTTCTGTACTAATACATGAGTTTGCTCATTATTTTGATATTTATTCATTAGCTGGAAATGCATTTTGAGATGTGAGCCAAGAATTTTATGATATTTCATGGACTTCTGTAACCACTGCGAAAGTCTGACAAAGTTCAAATGATTTTGTTTCTGGATATGCTCTTACAAATCAATATGAAGATTTTGCTGAGTCATATACCTACTATATTTTGCATAATGCTGCTTTTCAGAAAAAGATGCTACAAAGTAGTGTTTTACAAAAAAAATATGCTTTTTTTGAGGAAAAAATTTTTATAAAAGGACAATTCCAAGATATTAATATTTCTCAGACTCCACAAAATACATATATATGGGATACAACGAAACAAGAGGTGGATGTAAAAAAGTTTTTGCAATATTTACAAGATGCTATATAATTCGCTTACCAAATAGTGACGCGCAGTTTTTCTCTCTGCATTCAATAGTTTTCCGAAAATACCAATTTTTTTCTAAGGTCTATTAAGTTATTCATACGCTACCAAATTGTAGCAAACATTGTCTCACATATGGCAATGAATGACTTCTAAACTTTATAAACATAATTAAAGTTTTCAATATATTACTTATTAATTTCATAAAAATATGAAAGATTTTATGGATGAACTTGATATGGAGCTCGAAGGAGTTATGTCAGGTATCACCCCAAAACAAACACAAAACAAACAGGAAGCTCAGACTCCTAATACGAAAAATACGCAAGATACAAAAGCCGCTCAAATTTCTAAGACACAAGCAGAAAGAAAACCAGAAATTGCAAAAGCAATGCCAGTAAAATCTCAGCAAAAGAAAACTCAAGGTGAAAGAAAACCACATCAAAATAATAATTCTGCTCAGAATAATAAAAACAAACGTCCAAATCAGTGAGCAGGAAACACTAAATCATGAGACAATAAATACGGGAGAAAAATTATTCAGTTTCCAGAAACAAAATTTTTTCTTCCAACTCTCAGAGAATGATACACGAGATATATTCCAATTGGTTGAAATAATGAAATTGGGGCAAAAAATATGTCTATGATGCAGTATGGAGATGATATAATTCTTATAGATTGCGGAGTTCAGTTTGCTGAGCCTGATATGCTCTGAGCAGATTATTCTATTCCTGATGTTTCATTTCTTACGAAATATACAAAAAATATTAAAGGGTTTCTGATTACTCATGCACATCTCGATCATATCGGTGCACTTAAAAATGTACTTCCAGTACTCGATATGCCAACACTCTATGGTACAAAACTTACTCTCGGACTTATTAAAAAAGCAGTTGATGAGGCTGGACTTATGCCATATGCAAATTTTGTAGAAATTGACGCTTCTGTTGAAAACAAGACAAAAATAGGACAATTTGAAGTAGAATTTTTCTCAGTAAACCATTCAATCCCTGATTGTGCGGGGCTGTATATCGAAACGCCAGGGGGAGCTAAATTTGTTCATACTGGAGACTTCAAAATCGACCATAATCCACGTCTTGATAAACCAGCTGATTTTGAGAGATATGAGTCAATTGGGAATAGAGATATTACAATGCTTCTTTCTGATTCGACGGGCTCAACGACAAAAGGATTTTCTATGAGTGAAAAAGAAGTAGGAGATACACTTGAAAAAATTGTATCAGAGTGGGCCAGTGGGAGGCTTATTATTGCAGCATTTTCTTCTTGGATTTCAAGAGTGCAACAGCTTATAGATATTGCAGAAAAATATGATAAATATATTTTTCTCTCTGGGAGAAGTATGGTTGAAAACATTGCTATTGCTCAAAAGCTCGGATACCTCTCAATGAAACCTGGAACTATTAAAAAACTTACAGTAAAAAATACAGGATCTATTCCAGCGAATAAACAAATAATTGTCACAACATGAAGTCAGTGAGAGGAATATTCTGCTCTGAGCAGAATGTCTGAAGGAAGACATAATGCAATCACTATTCAGGCAGGTGATACTGTTGTATTTTCATCATCTGTCGTTCCAGGAAATGAGCGATCAGTGAGCTGAGTTATCAACAAGCTCATTAAGTATGGTGTAAAAATTATTACGAAATCTGATCTTCCCGTTCATACTTCAGGGCATGCATACCAAGAAGAGCAAAAGATATTTATTAAGCTGTTTAAGCCAAAATACTTTATGCCAATTTATGGAGATTTATATTTCCGAACTCGTCATGCTGAAACAGCAATGTCGGTTGGGGTAAAAGAGAGTAATATACTGCTTCTTGATAATGGGAATATTGTAGATTTCGCTCCAAATGGAAGTGTCTTCAGATCAAAAATCAAAGTGCCAATTCAAGAATATGTGATTGATGGAAATGGAATGGGGCTTACTACGAGTCATGTTATTCAGGCACGTGAAAAGATGATGAACTCTGGAGTACTTGTCATTCATTACAAGGTTGATAAAAAAACGAAAGCCATTATCGGTCATATACGAGTTGAGACTCGTGGTCTTGTCTATGTTGATGAGGTTCGATATATTCACAGAATTATTATCAAAAAAGCGAGAGAAATATATGAAAATACCATAAAAGATATTCCAGATATGGAAGAAAAAGATCTTATAAAGATTCTTAGAACGGATCTTGAAACCTTTCTTCTCAAGAGAATTGAAAGAGAGCCAATGATTATTCCAATGGTGACAGAGGTGTAAAAATATTGTAAGATACCTGCCAAGGGTATCTTACTTTTTTTTGCTTTTCATCTTTGGGGTCTTATAATATGAGAGATATTTTTTTAATAAAAAAAATGAAATACATACTACTATTTGTGACACTATTTTTGCTCGCTTCTTGTGGAAATTCAAAAGATATAGAAACAGCAAAGAAAGAGCTTCTTTCTCCAAATCAAACCCAAGACACTAGTACTCAGCAAACGAATAACACGGCACAAGATGAGCAGATAAATGAGCAAGAAAATGATGATAATGGCCCTGTGAGGGTTCAGGTTATTCCACTTTGAGAAAATAATTTTCTTGATTTCGATGATATCTCAAATGACTTTCTGAATCTTTGAGAAGTTGAAATATCAGGGAATACCATTTGAAATGTAGAGAGTATTTCTGTAAAATTCTCTAACCCAACATCGTCTTACCCAGATGATAACTATGTACTACAGACCTATAAACCTGAGGATTGAAGATTTGTATATAGAGCAAGTTCACGAAGTCAGGTCTTAGATTATGGTGAAAATAATTATATATTTACAGCAAAAAGCTGAGATGAAATTTCTCAGACAAAAATTGTATTGAATGTTCCTGCAAAAGATGATGAAATTGAGCCAGCGGCTTGAGTAGAGGCAGAGCTTTTATGATATGAAGGTAATACGCTCCAAATTCAATTTCCAACTTCATCAAAATATGGTGAACCAATTAAACTTTGAGAAGCAAGTTTTACCTATTCTGGAATTAAGGGCTTTGAGGCGAATAAAGAAATTATCCAAACACCGACTTGTGACGAACTTTCTGACTATTTAAAAGAAAGATTAAGTTCTTGGTATTATTGGAATACGTGTAGAGATATCGTACAAGATTTCGGAATCAAATATAATGTCATACGACTTGATGGTGAGCAGTATATATATGAGCGTCATTATATAGATTCTAAGCATGGTATTTATGCAACCTATGAGCTTGAAACGTGAACGTGAGTAACTCCTGATAATATCGCTGAAAAAAATGAAGAACTCAAAGAACAAGAATTTCCATCTATAGAAGTAGTAGATGATTTGATGAAAGATATTGTGAATTCTTAATTATTCATATAATAGGCCAAATACTAATTTAGTAGGGTCTGCAGATATCCTGCAGGCCTTATTTTAAAATAAAAATTATTATGAAACGAGTTTTGTTAAAAATTTCTTGAGAATCTCTCTGTGATGGTGAAATAAAAATATCTCCAGAAAAAGCTGAGAATGTAGCGCATATGATTTCTGAAATCAAAAATTTGTGAGTAGAAATCGTAATTGTTGTGTGAGGTGGGAATATCTATAGGGGTTCAAACCTTATTGCTTCAGGAGTGAATGCAGCTGATTCACATAATATGAGCATGCTTTCTACGGTTTTTAATGCCGTTACTCTCAAAAATTTTCTGAGTAAAATTGATATTAAGTGTGAAGTACTCGATGCACTGTGAATAGAGTTCTTAGAGCGATATACCCAAAACTCAGCAAGAAAATATCTAGAAGAAGGTACAATTGTAATTGCAAGTTCAGGGTCTGGAAATCCTTTTTTTACGACAGATTCAGCATGAGCCCTGAGAGCTGCTGAGCTAGGATGTGAAGCCATGATAAAACTTACAAAAGTTGATGGAGTATATGACAGTGATCCACTCAAAAATCCAAATGCAAAAAAATATGATGCACTCAGTTATAAGCAAGTACTTGATGAAGATTTAAAAATACTTGATGGTACAGCAGTGATACTTGCAAGAGATAATAATATTCCAATGTATGTGACAAAGTTGGACGATTTAGATGCTGTAAAAGCAATTGTTGAGTGAAATCATGCAGGGACAAAAATATCATAGAGAAATATTAAAAATTTTTTGACAAACAGCATTTTTGCAATAAGATGTGCCGGCTTAATTAAAATTACATTTCAAACAGACAGATTATGTTAGGAAAACTTAAAAAAAGAAAGAGACTGAGAGTACACGGGTTTTTAAAAAGAAGTTCAACAGCTTCTGGGAGAAACGTGCTTAAAAACAGAAGAAGAAAAGGAAGACACCAACTTACTGTGAGTTACCCAAAAAGATTTCAGGAAATTAACGGGAAGTCTAAAATGCATATTGTTGCATGAGGAACTGCAAAAAAATCTCCTTTCGATGGAAAAGGAAACTATGTTAAAAGAAAATAATTTTCACGCGTGCTGGCAAAAAAGTACAGACTCAGTGAACGTGAAGTAAAAAAGGTTTTGCAAAAAGGAAAACCTTTTTTTTCTTATACTATTGTTTTTAATGTTATTCCTAATAAACTAGATTACAACAGATATGCAATTGTTATATCTGGAAAATCTGTTCCAAATAATGTTGTGAGAAACTTATATCGCAGGGCTTTTTATGATATATCACGTAGCTTCCAGGATATGTATCATGGAGATATAGTCTGTGTTGTAAAAAGTAAAACACGACTATCAAAGACGGATGAGTCAATGAAAAAATTTTCAGGTGAAATAAAATATATATACCAAAAAAAATTATGAAAAAATATTTAGATATTATACTTTTTACATTGTTGTTTTTTCTTTTGTTTTCTTACTTTTCAGGAGGGAATGAAAATACAAATTCTCTTACCTGAGTAAACTTCAGACTTTGAGATAATAATTATAAAGTTCCAGCTGGAATTCAGCTCTTAGTTGATAACAATTCAGCTCAAGAGATAAATTTTAATACATGTGATGCTCTTACCGTACGATATTCTGGTGAGCTGGTAATGCTTCCTGAATCTGTTTGTAAAGATATTACCTTGAAGCCCACTGAGTCTGAAGTCATAGATTTATCTCGCCAGTATGAACTGTTTTCTGAACCGGGACTCTATACATTTACGTTTCAAAATGATGGAAAAGAGCTCATTGATCAGGCAGATGTTGAGTACAGAGGGACAATCTGAAAAATATTTGTAGGACTTTTTTATGCTCCTATTTATAATTTACTCGCGTATCTCATTAGTATTTTCAATAACTCACTTGGTCTCGCAATTATCGCTATTACGGTGATTATGAGAATTTTGCTATTATTTCCTCAGCATAAAATGCTGGTATCGCAGAGAAAAATGCAGGCTATTCAGCCAAAAATAAAAAAACTTCAAGAAAAACATAAATGAAATCAACAAGCAATGTGAGTAGAGCTTATGAAGCTCTATAAAGATGAATGAGTAAATCCTATGGGATCTTGTGGTTTCCTCATTATTCAAATGCCTATACTCTTAGTGATGTATAATATTATCATTAATATTACCTCTCTCACGAATGAATTTTACTTATATTCATGACTGCAAGGCTTTCATATTTCACAGATTGATTTCAATTTCTTTGGATTAAACTTACTTGGATCAGGTGGTGTAGCTGGATTACTTCTTGCCTTAAGTGTTGCAGCGGTTCAATTCATTCAGGTGAAACTATCATTGATGCATAAAAATAAGGATGTTCCAAAAGATGGATTAGTACTAGAAAAAAAGAAATGAGAAAATTCATATAGTAGTATGATGCCTGATCCTGAACTCATGAATAAATTCATGTTATATGGGATGCCTGCTATGGTTTGAATCTTTACTTTTTCTCTTGCTGCTTGAGTTGGTCTCTATTGGGGAATATCTACACTCTTCGCGATACTCCAACAATTATTTGTAAATAAAATCATTAAAAAGTAAATATTTCTTTTAGGATAGATTTAAGCTTTTTGTTTGACACAGAGTACAATTTGTCTTAGTATAGCGACGTTATTCTACTATTTATTATTTTTGTATATGAAAAATTTTACTAAATTTTGTGCTGTTGTTCTTCTTGGGACATTTTCTATGTCTAGCTCATATGCTGCTGTAGAAACAGTAAGCTGTGATACTAACCCTGCATATGCTGCAAATGCATGTGATCAATGTTTTTCTGGAGGAAATGTTTCAGTTGGAGATAATAAAGGACTTCTTACTGATGCTTGGGAAAACAACTCTGAAACATCACAACTTCTTTATAAAGAAGAACAAGATATGCCAAATATGGTTGCATTAGGTGGAGCTTCTTGGTCAGAAGTTAAAGCAAGTGAATCAGTTGATTTTTGGCAATATACACCAGAATTAGATGCTCTCTACGATGAAGAAAATCTTGGATATAAATTAGAGGCTGGTGAAACAGTTACTTGGTTAGAATCTTCTCTTGGAAGTGCGTATCAACTTGTAAGTAACCCAACAATGGAAGGTGAAAACGTTGGTATGCTAGTATACGATATAGCTACTCACACGCTTGATGATGATGGTACTATTGATACAAACACTGATATGCATAGAGAATGTGTACTTTTCACTTCTGGAGAATCAGAAGAAGTACCACCAACTGTTCCTGAAAACCCAGAGCTTCCACAAACTGGACCAGAACATATTCTTCTTGCAGTTGTAGCTCTCCTTCTTGGATTTGGATTCCTTTCTTTTAGAAGAAAAAATTCGTAATATATTTGAAGAAGATTAAAAAAATGTTAAAGGTGTCTTACCAAATGAGTAAGACACTTTTTTTGTCATTTTGTCCAAATATATAAAAACATATTTTCGTCAAGCGTATTTATTTGTTAATTGTATAAAAAGTATGATAGGATATTTATGTTATCTGTTTTCGTAAAACAAAAACACAATTACTTTTTTACTATATATATTATGTTTACACTCCTACGAAACTATAAGATGCTCTTAAAAATGTGTATGACAAGTTATCAACAAATGGAAACTTGAAATGCTTTTGATGTTGATGAGAATAATGATATTTCTCGTGAAGAGTATGAGGCTATGCTTGCTTCACCAGAAGCCAGAGCTATTGAGGAAGAAACACAGCTTGATGCTCTAGAGGCTGCGGTTGATATTTCTTCGGAAATTCTTGCATGAGAAGTTACTTTTGATACGAGTACTTCTACACTTGAAGAAAAAACTGTACAATTCTTAGTTACTAAAATTCTTAGACTCAGATGAGAAAATGTCGCAGATAGTTCTATAGATGGAAAAATCTGAGCAAATTCAAAAAGAGACATTTCTGCAGTACTTTGAGAATCTTTCGATGGAGAAAAACTGTCAGGTAATAATATTACGCAATTGTTATCTATAGCTGGTGATCTTATTAGTGAAAAGAGACTTGCTTTAAGTCAAGCACAAGAAGCACAAGAAGCTTCAGAGTCTGAGGCGAGAGAGATTGTTTCAACTTTTGATGTAGAGGCTGATAGAAATAATAGTGATAAAGTGAGAGCATTACAAACAGCACTTAATACTCTAGGGTATAGTTTAAGATGAGCAAATGATGGTGTAGATGGTGTATGGGGAGGTTCTACAGAATCATCGTATAATGAAGAAGTTGCGAAAATTAGAGAAATTAATATTACTTCACGAGCTGAAGAGTCAGCTCAAGCAGCTGATGCTGCGGGTGCAGAAGCTGAAGAATCTGCAGAGCGTGTAGCCGCAGCGCAAGAAGCTGTTGAACGTGAGCAGGCAGAATTAGACGAAGCAGAAGCAACTCTCGATGCACAGTTAGCTGAAATTGATGCAACAAATGAAAGACTTGTAGTTTCTGAGGGAAATCTTGAGACATCAAATACTGAACTAGCGTCTATTCAGGCTGAAATTGCTTCGGTACAAGAAAATAAAGATAGACAGTCATCTGATTTAGCTGCGCTGAGAGAATCACTCGCAAGATGACAAGAACTCACTGCCTCTGAACAATCAGAACTTGAAGTAGTAAGAACTGAACTTCAAAATATTGAAAACTCTATAGCAGCTCTTACAGCAAGAGTAGCAGAAGAATCAGCTCAAGCTGAAACAGAAATTCAAGAAAGAGATGCTGCTGAAGTAACGCTTAATAATGCTCAAGAAACTTTAGATGCTGCTCAAATAGCTGCAACCGAAGCTAACGAGGCATATCGTAGATCTTTCTGGACTTCAATTTGGAGAAGACCATTAAGAATTGCAGCAGAAGAAGCACAAAATGCTGTTATTCAAGCTGAAGAACTCGTAGTAACTGCTCAAGCTAATTTTGACAGAGAAAGTGGTGAAGCTACTTGAATTCAAGAGAGAGTAAACTTGCTTAATGCACAAATTGCGAGAGAACAAATATCCCTTGCTCAAACACAAACTGAAGCTGCTGCAGCAGAGGCTGAATTTGTAGCGGCACAAGAAAGCCTTGCTCAAATCTCTGAACAGTTAGAAAATTTTGATATGGTAGATTTTGATGCGAGACTTGCTACTCTTCAAGAACAACTTACAGCTAGTATTGCTTGAGTTGAAGCGAGTACTGTAGCTATATCAGAAATTACGACTGCAATTACAGCTCTTGAAGCTGATATAGCAAGCCAAAGAGAAGTAGTTGAATCTGAAGCAAGTGACGTAGAAGAAGTAACGAGTCAACTCTCAGCATTAGAATCTGCAGATGAGTCTGCAAGAGTAGAGCTTGAACGTATTAGAAGAGAGGCAGCAGAAGCAGCTGAACAAGTAGAAAGAAATTTTCCAGAATTAAGAGAAATAGAGGTTTATATTCCAGAGCAATCAGAAATTAATGATTATTCTCGAGAATCAATTTCTGAAATGAATAAATACGAAAGAGAGGCAGTACAAAGAGATGTAAACGCTGTACTTGCATGAATGGGAGAAGAATTAATCTCTGTTGATGGAGTTATTGGTTCTGGAACACGAAGAGCTATGGGAAGAATCGGAGTGTATAATCCAGACACTCAAGAATATAACTTTGTGAAATTAGTGAGACTTGCTCAAGTAGCGAGAAATGATGCACAAATTGATACCAGCTTAGATGCTGCTAATGAATATCAGGATTTGAGACTTCAAGCTGACGATTTACTCTCTACTATTACTAATAATTCAACTGATGAACAATTAGAAACAATTAGTTCTCAACTAGCACTTCTTACTGATGTTCCTGATGAAGATAATGATGGAAGAGATGATTGGACAGAAGAAAATAAGACAAGAAGACTTGCTCTTACACAATATATCACTGATAGAGCTTCTCGACTTGTAGATTCATGAGCTATTAATAATATTCAAGCATCAAAAATTATAGAAGAACTTCTCGCTCAAGAAAAATTTGAATCTGCTCCTTGAAGAGAAGCTGTTTCAAGAATGGTGAGAAATACCATTGATGATATAAATGCTCTTACAAGAAATGAAACTGGTCAAGAAGTAGCATCTAATTTTTCAGCAAATGCAGCTATTAATGCTATAATGAATTCAAGTGAACCTATGTCTATGGGAACATCTCTTGATAGAGGTTTCTTCAGAATTGCAGGACAAAATTATGATATTGATAGAGCTGAAGACATGTATATTGTTACAGGTAATTGAGTACAGAGAATTGGAATGAGAGATACAGCATCTCTTGAATTAACGAATGTTTCAATTGTTGGAAATACGATTGTTGCACTCATGTGAAATGGTTGTGAGGGAAATGTAGTGTATATACCGCTTGATGTTAATGTGGTACCAAGACCCCCAAGAGTAAACACTCCGAGACAAAATCCACCAAGAGTGGTGCCACCAACAGTAGTACCCCCAACCACTCCACCAGAAAATCCTAGAGATCTTGATGAATATGAAAGATGTGAAGGAAATGATTATGTATATTCTCTATGGGATGGTCAAGGAACATGGAATCCGTTTGATGATGTTCTCATAAACAAAGTTATACTTAGAAGAAATGATCCAGATTGTATGGATGATGGTTGAGATGATGATACACCAGATACGTCTACTCCAGGAACAAGAGGAGGTTGAGATGAAGGTGGAGGTTGAGATGATGGAGCACAATGAGGTGCTGGTAGAGGATAGTTTTAAATAAATATGAGAACGAAAGTTCTCATATTTATATTTTATAGAAAAAACTTGACAATGTTGTTATTATAAATATAAATTAAATAGTTATATGAAAAAATACAGTATAATCTTATGTATTGTTATTGGTATATTTCTTACTTCTTGTACTAAAAATACCAACGACACTACTCAGGATACAGAAACAAAAACAGAATTTTTAGATGAGCTGGAGTCAAGCGATACAGGTGGAGGTTGAAATAGTTCAGTTCAAGAATCTTCTCGTTAATATTATTTTTAATACATTCATTATGAAAAAGATAATTCTTTTTTTTGCTACACTTCTTACTATAAACTTTTTTACATTTACTTCTGCATTTGCAGCGGTGTGTGATCAAAGTTTTAATGGTTGACTTCTCAGATATGATAAAACATATGAGTTTTATGATGTTTGGAATAATAATGGAACCCAGCCAGATTACATGAATAACTTCTGGATTGGATATACACAAGGAGGTAGCTGGGATGAATGAACAACCGCAAACTGGTCATATCTAGATAAAGGTTCAGATTTTGCTTGGACACAAACATTAAGAAATAGAAATTTTACAGTTGCATGAAATTCGAGCCTTGAGATAATTAATTCAGGGAATACAAAGTGGAGAATTCAAAAAAAACCATCTACTCGAACAAATGGAACTAAAAATAGTTATGATTTTGGGTTAAGATATAGAATTTCATATGATAATTCTAATAATTATCCAAATACTAATGACGATAAAATACATACTGAATGTATATACTATAGTGTTACATGGTGTGGTGATGGTGTGAGAGATGCTGGCTATGAAGTATGTGATCCAAATGATCCAAGTAAAGCAGGATGGTGAAATGGTGGATGTAATAATAAATGTGAACCTATCACTGTAAATCCACCAGCAACGTGTGATGCAATAACTGTATCTCCTAGTGGCGGACAAGCTCCATTTACGACAAATGTAGCGTGTTCTGGAACAAATGCTAATTCATATAAAATTCAATGTGGAAATGGACAAGTTATTAATGCACGAACAGGAGTATGTTCATATAGTGTAGGTTCAAACTACCAAGCTCAGTGTATTGTAAATGGAAATATTACTTCAAATGCTTGTAAAAAAACAGTGAAAGTAACTAATCCTACTCCAGGAATTAGAATCGATAAGCTTGATGCTAATAACGCAGATTTAGATGGAGTTGTTGGAAATGATACTCAAACAGTAATTCCAAACAATAAAGCAGTTTTTAAGATTAGAGTTACAAATTCTGGGAATGAAGCATTAAAAAATCTCCAAGTTACTGATGCCCTAGCTTCAGCTTGTGCTTGAAACGTAACACTACCAAATACAAAACCATCATCATGGTCAGGATTTAGAGTGGCTGGATCTGGAAATCATTCTAATAATGTTTTAGAGCCAGGAGAATATTTTGAATATACTTGTGAAAAAGGAAATACAACAGCACCATATGATAACAGGGCAAATACAAGAGGTGTTGGTGTGACAAGTGGCGGAATTGTTACTGATACGGATGATACTGAAGTATTACTGGTTTCACCATCTGTTCAAATTGTAAAAACTGATTCAAATCCTGCACTTGATTTAGATACTGTTGTCTGAAATGATACTCAAACAGTTAATTCAGGCACAAAAGCCGTATTTAAAATCAGAGTGACAAATGATGGAACAGAACCACTTAAAAACTTAGTAGTTACTGATGCGGTTGGACCAAATTGTGCTTGAAACGTAACCCTCCCAAATACAAAACCATCATCATGGTCAGGATTTAAAGTAGCTGGATCTGGAAATCATTCTAATAATGTTTTAGAGCCAGGAGAATATTTTGAATATACTTGTGAAAAAGGAAATACAACAGCAAACTATACTAATATAGCAAATATAAGTGCTCAGTGAAATACAAGTAATATTACTGTTACTGATAGTGATCCGACTGATGTGATTGTAAAAAAACCAGTTGATAATACTTATGACCTTGCACTGAGAAAAACACTTTCTACAACAACTCCATGACCATTTAAAAATGGTGATACAGTAACCTTCCAAATTAGAGTATTTAATCAGTGAGATGTTGATTCGTGAAGCATTGAAATTACTGATTATATTCCAGAAGGACTTAAGTTAGATGATACGCAGTGGACAGAATCTGCAGATAGTGTAACTCCAGGGGTTATAAATAGATATGCAAAACGAAATATTTGAAATACGAAACCATGAGAATCAACGGTTGTATCTATAACATTTAAAATTGACACAAACCTCAGTACAACTCTTTATAACTATGCAGAAATTTCGAAAGATACATGAAATGATTGTGATAGTATTCCTGATGCAATAAATGGGAACCAAGCCGGTGAGAAAGACTCAACAGGACTTATCGACAATTCAATTGGGTCTAAGTGTGAACCAGGTTGAGATGAAGATGACCATGATGTTGAATCAATTGATGTAAATAAAGAAGATGTAAATACAGATGTATATCTCGTTAAATCTCTTGCTTCTGACCAACCAATTTCAGTAAAATTGGGTGATACAGTTCATTACATCATTACTGTGTATAACAGTGGTTCAGTGGTTGCAGAGAATCAAAAAGTACAAGATCAATTTAGAGAGGCTTCACAGTGAGCATTAGAACTTGTTCCAGGACCAAATTGGACTGAAAATAATGGTATTGCTACATATAAAGAACTTATTGATATTCCTGCAAAAGGAAGTGTATCACTTGATATTTACTTTACTATCGCTGCAACTGATCAAGAATATGTAAGAAATCTAGCAATTGTTTGTGATGAAACTACACAGGATTGTACTCCAACTGAACCAGTGTGTGATCCTGAAACAGAAGATTGTTGTGAAGATGAAGATGAAGTAGGCGATAAAGAAGGCTGTGTTATAGTCTATACACCACGAGTAATGATTGATAAAACTGATGCAAATCCTGGTTTTGATCAAGATGGAAATATTGGATGAAATGATAGTCAAAAAGTAAATAAATGAGAAAAGGCTGTATTTAAAATACGGGTAACAAATAATGGATGAGAAGATTTAGATTCAATTGTTCTTACTGATGTACAAGCACCAAACTGTGCAGGAACTGTAACACTTCCTGGAACATATCCAAGTACATGGAGTAATTTTACAACAGGATGAACATGAGATAAAACAGACTGAGTATTAGAGTCAGGAGAATATTTTGAATATACTTGTGAAAAAACAAATACTCAAAATGATTATACTAATACGGCTCGAGTAGATGCAAAATGAAAAATAAGTAAAGGTACTGTTAATGATTCTGATGATTCAAGAGTAGATATTGACACTGGAGGAGGAAGTGGAAGTACCTATAGATGTGATGATATTGTAAAAAAATCTGGGAATACAGTTACGTGTGTTTGAAACTCTAAGGTAAAATCATTCAAGTTTGCATGTGGAACAGGAGACGATAGAACACTTCAATATAAAAATGCTGTTAAAAATAGTGTAACTGGAAGAATGGAAGCTAACTTTAATTGTGGTGAGGTTGAAGCTCAATGTTTTGTAGAAAACGATGCGAACCAAACTGAAGAATTTGGACCGGCATGGAGATCAGGGAATCAGTGTGTTACAAACCTCAATCCTTTCTGTGGTGATGGTGTTGTAAATAATGGAGAACAATGTGATATTAGTGCTGCACCATATGGTGATTGGGGAAGTTGTTGAAAACCAGGGACTGCAAGAGCATGTAAGCTTCCAGGTGGTGGATCAAATCCAGATCCTTCATGTGAAGATGATAACTCTTGTGTACTCACTTGGCCAAATGACGGTGAACTTATATTTGGACCAAGAGGATTTAAGACACTTGGACATAATGTGAATCCACTTGTAGTAAATGGAGAAAAACCATATCTTTACAATAACTCTGATTATGATTTCTCATTTGATGAAATTTGTGTAACAACAAATGTAAATGGAATTTCACTTTCTAAAAATCCAGCGAATGTTGTTGATGGAATGAAGTGTTTAGACCTTACATCGAGAAATAGAATGATTTATGCATATGAAAGAATAGAGTTAGATATACCTACAAACTTTATTACAGATAAAGCGCAAATACCTTCTTGAAAAGATTTTGGTACGGAGAATATCGTTACTACCATTAAAGATGATGGTATACTCTATGATACTGCATACTTTGCAGGAAAATTAGAAATTAGAGTCGCTAAACCTGCTGTTTCTACAGTTGGATGAGGTACTTCATATGTAAAATCTACTGATACTTGAGACGTTAAAAATATTACAGATGGTAAGGATACTAACTTTGTATGAGTATCTGCCAGTGATGATACAAAAACTATCTCTAGTAACGTTGAAGAGGTGAATAGTGGAAATTCTGATGTGATTGATTCTATTAACAATGAAAAAGATAAAATCGATAATGCAGATTCTGTAATAGATACTTCATGAGTATCTAATGCAACATTGCAAAACTATAATGGCCTTGTAAATGTATTTATATATAAAGGAGCAGATTTAAAAATATCAAGTATACCGACTGATTTAAATACACTCTCAGCGCCAAGAACTTATATTGTTGAAGGAGCAAACCTTGTAGTTGATAGAGACGTAGTTTCAAATAAAAATATTGCATTTGTAGTACGATGAGGAAACATTCTTATTGAGGACAATGTAAAACAAATGGATGGAACATATATCTCAATAAAAACGACTGTTTGAGGAAAAATTATTGCAGAGCCAACGTCAAAACAACTTGTTGTAGATGGGTCGCTCTATGGTGATATTAAACAATTGGTTGAGAATAGATATTATATCTCAGATTCTTGAGATGGACTCTCTGTTGGTACTATCGTTTCATTTGGTTCAAGCCTCTTTACAAAACCTGCTCCACTTGTGAGTCAGTTTGTAGGTGAGTACCTAGAATCAGTGAAAGTTGCAAAGTAGTACTTTCAAAAACAAAAAAAGAAGCTTTTAAAAGCTTCTTTTTTTGTTTCTTGTTTTTGCAATGCATATATTTTGACTATACTACAAAATAATTATTAGTAACTTAGTGAGTTTATGAAAAGAATCCTAACAGGAGTAAAGCCAACAGGAAATGGAATGCATCTATGAAACTACCTTGGGATGTATCGTCCTTTTGTTGAAAAAGCCCAAGGAAATGAAGCATTTTTATTTCTTCCAGATTTTCATTCTCTTACCTCTGTTCATGAAAGAGATACTCTTTTGAGAAATAAACATCGTCTTGCTGCAGAACTTTTTGCACTCATGCCAGATGACGCACCTTTTATGGTTTTTGAGCAATCTCAGATGAGTCATATTAATGATATAACTTGGATTCTTTCAAGTGTGACTCCATATAGTCTCATGCTTCGAGCCCATAGTTTTAAAGATTCTCAAAATAAGAATTCAGATATAAATATGGCTGTATTTAATTATCCAATTCTCATGGCTGCTGATATTATTGGCTATGATACAGATATTGTTCCTGTATGAAAAGATCAACAGCAGCACTTAGAGTTTGCACGAGATATAGCCTGAAATTTTAATAAAACCTACGAAGTAGAATTTTTTAAACTGCCAGAAGCATATATTGATGAAGAGCTTGCTCTCGTTCCATGAATTGATGGACGAAAGATGAGTAAAAGTTATGATAACTTCATATGAGTATTTGATGATGAGAAGTTACTTAAGAAGAAGATCATGTCTATCGTGACAGGAAGTGAAACGCTTGAAGAATCAAAAGATCCTGATTCTTGTAATGTATTTGCACTTATGAAGTTCTTTGCAAGCTCAGAGAGATTACAGTCTATCAGGGAAAAATATCTTGCAGGAGGATATTGATATGGACATGCGAAGCTAGAGCTTTTAGAAATTTTACTTGAATACTTTGGTCCTGCACGCAAGAAGTATGAACTGTATATGCAAAATTATTCACTTGTAGAAGAACAGCTCAAAGTATGAAATAAGCGTGCAGAGCAACTGCATTGTGAGAAATATAATACATTGAAAAAAATTGTTTGATTAGAGAAATAAAAAAAGAGCATCTGTTCTTTTTTTATTGTGATAGAGAATAGATAATCTTTACTTCCTCTGGAGACAGAGCTTTGTTAAAAAGATATACTTCATCGAGTTTTCCATCAAAATATCAAGCTGTCTCATTTCATGATCAAATAAGAAGTTGAGTGTATTGATATTGTCTTTTTATGGCTATTGCGTTGGATGATAGTTTATTATTTTCTTCTCCATTTACATATACTGCCATATAGTTATCTCAAAAGACACATGTTACATGAGTCCACTGGTTTATGGGAACTTCTCCTTGTATCTGTACTTCTTGACGACCACTTTTTCTAATACTACTACAAGCTTGCCTTAAACTCGTTGTTTTATGTTGCCATGCAAATTCAAAGAAATTTCCACCTCAAGAGTGTAATGTTTTAAAAGGAATTGAAAATCTATAGTTTGCTCATGATGGATTATCTGGGTTAATCCAAAATGAAAAGCTATAGGTTGCATCTCATCCAAAATCAAATGAATCAGCAAAATAAATATTACTTCAAACATCATCATCATTTACGTTCGCTAAGAAATCTAATGCATTTCATTTTCTTCAAGCAATATGATTTGCATTTATGCTTCATGAAAGAGTTCAGTTTCATGTATTAGCGGCAGTATTTTTTACAGATGTTCCACTTGTTTCATCAAAAGACCATTTTCAAAGTAATTTTCCTTGCGTAATAATTTCTAGTCCTATGAGTGCTCAAGTTCACTCTGAAGGAGTATCTCCTATAAAGGTCTTGTAATTATTAGGTGTATGTATTATATCTAAATATCCATTTGTTTTATTTCAAGAGACTTCTTGGGCAGGTAAGTTATAGCTGGCTTCTTCACTAGAGACTAATACTCATAATTTATTTCAATACACCACAGGAGATCTATTCTCATAATCTACAGCATAGCTATTATTCGTAAGAGAGCTGCGGACTATTTCTTCCTCCATAAGAGCAAGTAGCTGAAGTTTTTTCCTATCTTTTGTAAGATAATAGGTAAAATATGAATCATCTTTTGGATCTTTTCAACCATTTGTATAGTCAATTGTTTCAAGTACATCATTTCAAACATATCCTTGGTACGCAATAGTATTTTCAGAACCACTTGATGTAATTTCTATATAGTCATCAGGAAGAGGGAGAGATTTTGTTGCTGCGTAAGTTTGAAGGGAATCAGAGAGTTTTGTTAGTTGAGAATATCTATTTGAATCTCTTGCTCAAGTGAGATATCAGGAATAACTTACAAATCCAACAGTAGATAGTATCCCAACAATAGTTATCACAACAATAAGTTCTACTAAGGTAAATCACAGGATAGGCTTTCGCATGTAGATATATTTAAATAATTATATATAACTTAGTATTTTGATTTTTTCTAGTTTTTCGTTCACATCTCGTAATCAAATCTTCCTATATCTTCATTGTATCTGTAAATAATTCCATAATCTCTATCTTCATATTGTTGATAATCTGTGGGAATAAAGTTAATATATCCTTCTTCATATAACTTTCCTGGTGTCATAGCTGAAACTTCATCAGGATGGTCAAGGACATATTTCTCATCAGCCTGTTCAATATACATTAAATTTATCTCTCTAATCGCTTTTGCGAGAAAGTTCGTACACTGGGTATCTGCGAGGACATCTTGTTCATTTTCTTCTGAGAGCGTAGGAAGATATAATTCGCTCGCTGCTTGTATGTTTGCTATAAACTGACCATTTAACTCAAGGTTTTCACTACTTATGTAATTATAGGCTGCTTGTACTTCACTTGTGAGTAAACCGCATGCTTCACCATCTGATGAAGTGTTTTCCGCAAGTGAGAGAAACATGTAGAGTGATTTTTCTCTGTCACCACCCTTTCATTGCATGATTGCAGCAAGAACTCTGGCTCATTCTGGAGCATCTTCTTGAGCAGATACTATTTTATAATAGTTTGCAGCATTGATATTTTCCTTTAAATAAAAGTAATATATGTAAGCGAGGTAATATGGTATTTTAAAACTTTTACAAGGATTTTTATATTTTTCATTATTTATGATTTCTGCTAAATTTTCTTCTTCTATGATGAGGTTAATTTTCTCAACATCACAAAAGTTTTCTATTCCTTTTAGTCCTAATGCTTCTCCATCTTTATAGTCTTTGAGATTATCAGGATTTTTTGTGTCTTCATAAGCTCCATCACTTGAGGGGATAATGAGTTGTCCGATAGTGTAAGGCGCCTCAAAATAAGGGTTCATATTTGTAACGAGATTCATCATCACAGCAAGATATTTTTTGTATTCTCAGCTTATAACATTTCATCATATATACTGTACGGTTCTCAGCCAATATATATCTGCCATCATATTCATAAATCAAAAGCTAGATAATTTTGCAGCTTCACTTGTAGGAATTCAGTCAGGATGATTTATTATTTGAGCTTCTATATTTTTTTGCTGTATATAATTTGTTTCATTGACAGCATAAAAACCATATAAAGCTGTTATCAATCAAATTATTAAAAAAAATCTGATAATATATTTTTTATATTGCATCATTTTTGTTCTATATATTTAAGTACTTGAATGTATATGTAAGATATTTAAATATCATCACCATCTATATCAATAGTCATTTTTTCGTCTTTTTTGCAGAGATGAATTCTCCTTTCTTTTCCTTCACCACGGCTTTGAGTGAAGATAGTACCACCATTTTCACTGACATATGAGTGCACCTTCTTTCTTTCATACGGTGACAACGCTGGAAGAATAACTTCTTTTCCCGAACTTTTTACCTGCTCTATTTTTTTCTGTATAAATGACATTAATTTTTCATCTTTTTTTTCAAGATAATCATTTACTTCAAGATGTATTTGAATGTTTGTATCAAAATTTTTAGAAATGATTAGTTTCAGGATATGTGAAATAGTATCTAAGTTTTTTCAGTGAGGTCATATTAATAAATGAGAATCATCACTTTTTAGAGAGATTCTATATATATTTTCAGCTTCCCCTATAGTAGTTAATTCACTATAGTCGACTCATAATTTATCAAAAAAGTCACTACTTATCTTTAAAATGCTCTCATTCATAACAGACATCTTTGAAAATAAACTGACCCAAGATTAATATTATTTTGCTTCTTGGCAAGTTTTTATAATTTTTTGACAATAGAGGAAAAAGGCTTAAGATTCGGCTATTATTTTAATTTCTCATCATTAAATTCATACATATATGACCCAGAAAGTAGACGATTATTATTCAAGTATTTCATCATCCGATGATTCAGGCGCAGATACGTCAGCGGCTTCTCAAAAAAAACCTCTTATTAAAAAGAAATTAAAAGTACGAGTTAAGAAGCCACAAGAAGAGACACAACAAGTACAGGAGCAAAAAGAAACGAGTACTTCAGTACAGAGCTCTGAAGAAAAAGATATACCTAAAACAGAAGAGATTTCTCTGAATGATACCATTTCAAAAAAATCCACTTCAAAAATGCAGGTTATTTCAAGGTGATCGGATTCTGAAAAAAAATCCGAGACTCAAAAACAACAAAAAACAAAAGATGTTCAAGAAATAAATCAGAATACTCAAAAAAATGAAGAGCGTGTGAAATCTTCTGGATTTACACAAAGCTCAGACTCTTCAGGTGCAAAGTTTAAGACTGGCTTCTCAAAGACAACGAAACCTGTTATAGGAAAAAAACTAGAAGAAGAATCTAAATGAGCAAAAAAAGCAAAACTCTATTCTCAAGATAGGTCAAGAAAATATAAGAAAAACTTTGAAGAAGATTCTTGATTTACACGATCAAATAAACTGAAAACGAAAAAGAAAGAAGAAAAAAACATAGAAGATATTAAACAAAATCTTACTGCTAAAACCTGAGAGACAGTTGTTTTAAACGAATTTGTTTCTTTGAAAGAATTCTCGGAAAAACTATGAGTTCCACTTCCTAAGCTCATTGCTGAGTTTATGAAGAATGGTATGATGATGACCATCAACTCTCAAGTAGATTTTGATACTGCTACACTTATAGCAGAATCATTTGATATTACACTGCAAAGAGATGCGGGAGATTGAATTTGAGCTGCAGAAATTGCAAGCGGAAATATTAAAGATCTTCTTGTTGAAGATGATGCTTCAAAACTAAGTGAACGTCCTCCAGTGATATCAATCATGGGTCATGTCGATCATGGGAAGACATCTCTACTTGATTACATTAGAAAATCACAAATTGCCTCTGGAGAAGCTGGGGGTATCACTCAAAGTATCTGAGCATATCAAGTGGAACATAATGAAAAGAAAATTACCTTCCTTGATACTCCAGGACATGAGGCATTTACTATAATGCGTTCACGAGGGGCAAAATCTACAGATATTGCTATTCTTGTTGTTGCAGCTGATGAAGGAGTAAAACCTCAAACAAAAGAATCAATTTCACATGCGAAAGAAGCAGGAATACCAGTTATTGTTGCGATAAACAAAATGGATAAAGAAGGAGCAAATCCAGACCATGTAAAAGGTCAATTAGCTGAAAATGGCCTTACTCCAGAAGATTGGGGAGGTGACACTCCTATGGTTCCAGTTTCTGCTCAAACTGGTTTTGGTATAGATGAACTTCTTGAAATAATTCTCCTAGTTGCAGAAATGCTAGAACTTAAAGCTAATCCTGATAGAAATGGGGTTGCTACGATACTTGAATCACATCTTGATACGCAGCTCGGGCCTGTTGCTACAATACTTGTAAATACGGGTACTATCGAAAAAGGAAGCTCTATTGTGTGTGGAAGCTCTTATGGGAAAGTGAAAGTACTCAGAGATTTTACAGGTAAATCAATAAAGAAAGCATGTCCTTGAGACCCGGTGCTTGTCGTTGGTCTCGATAAAGTAGCTGATGGAGGTGATATTATGCAGGTAGTAAATAGTGTAGATGCAGCTCGAACAAAAGCTATTGAGTATAGTGAATATCTCTCAAATCAAAAGAAACTCAAAAGTTCTCAACTTGATATGCTCATGAATAGAATTAAGTCAGGAAATCTGAAACATCTCAAAGTTGTTTTGAAAGCTGATACAAATGGGAGTCTAGAGGCTATTAAGAATGCATTAGTAAAACTATCGACAGATGAAACATCAGTTTCTATTATTCACTCAGGAGTTGGGAATATTACAGAAGGTGATGTCCTTATGTGTGGCGGGAGCTCTGCGTTACTCGTAGGTTTTGGAGTTTCAGTAGGTCCAAATGCTAAGGGAGTTTTAGAAAAATCAGGTGTCGAGTATATAGAAAGTAAAATTATCTATCATATTACTGAGAGAATTGAGAAAATAGTTACTGGAATGCTTGATCCAAAAGAAGTTGAGATTGACTTATGTATGGCAAAAGTTCTTAAAATATTCTTTACTTCTAAAAAATTCCATATTCTTGGACTTTCAATTAAGGGTGAAGATGAAACAATTGAGAAATGAGCCCTTATTAGAGTTATACGATGAGATAAGGTAGTAGGAAAAGGAAAAATTGAAAGTTTGAAACAATGAGTTGAAGAAGTCAAAAAACTTGAGTGACCTATAGAGTGTGGTATTAAGTTTACCGGATATAACGCAATAGAAGAAAAAGATGTTCTTGAAGTGTATAAAGTAGTAATAGAAAAATAGTTATAAAGTTTTGTACTATTTCATAATTATCTGATATTATTTAGATGTTACTATTTTTTATTAGAATAATGAATTACTTCAAAAATATAGAAATGTTTTCAGAAATATCTGAAACTGAGCAAGAAAATCTTTCTGATTTTTGTCAGATGCAAGTACTAGATTCATGAGACCTACTATTTCAGCAGTGAGATGAGCCTCAAGCATTATACATTGTTGACTCTTGAAAACTCTCGGTAGTGAAGAATGAAAAAGAAATTGCAGAATTATCCGAGTGAAATCTTGTATGAGAAATGGCATTTTTTTGAAATCCTCCCCTCAGAAGTGCTACAGTAATAGCGAAAGAGCAAACAACACTTATTGTTATATTACAATTTTCTGTAGAAGCCCTATTAAAAAAATACCCAAAACTCTATGAAAGCGTAAAACAAATAATAGAAGAAAGGACATTAGATAATTCAAGTTCATATAAAGATATTTAAAAATATTAGTCAATATATCTAGATTTTCTTTTTCCCAATAAAACCTTATAAATACAATAATTCTTTTATTTATAAGGTTTTTTTATGATTAGATCTTTCAAGCATTGATTCACGCTCGTTGAACTCATTGTTGTGATAACAATTCTTGCAATTCTCTGAACTATTGGATTTATCTCTATGCAGGGATATTCTCAGTCAGCCAGAGAAGCTACAAGAATTAGTGATCTCACAACAATAGAAAAAGCACTTGTCTTTTTTCATACGACAGAAAATTACTTTCCAGAACCAACAGACTTTATTAATATAACTTACTCTGGTTCTCTTGCATGGAAACAGTGAGTTTTTGGAGAAGATACAAGACTGGTAGTAGGCCGAATTGATGAATCACCACGAGATCCCCTTACAGATAACCTCTATGCCTATTCCGTTACGAATAATAGACAAGAATTTGAGCTCTGAGCTATAAGTGAAACGCCACTTGCCTCAATAAACAATATATTCAGCGAAACATACGCAGATAATAATTATTATTCATTAATTAAATGAAACTATAACAAACAAATAGTCACCGTAAAAGAACCAACCAGATTATATATTCTCTGAGTTCCTACTCTTATTACGAGTGAAATAACCGATGTCACAGTACAAGATATCCTTGCAAGAGGAACTTTCTCAGTGAAGAACTCAAAGAGTCTTCCAGCAAGTTATATAAATAACCTTCCAGAATGACAAACACTCACTGG
>Ga0100402_1000035_pt1 | contig 193404 bp, 161 predicted proteins | sample CryGeyme20150102_FD_80419 | JGI IMG/M metagenome (GOLD analysis project Ga0100402, IMG submission 80419) | Groundwater microbial communities from Crystal Geyser aquifers in Utah, USA - Crystal Geyser metaG 2015-0102 | ecosystem: Environmental > Aquatic > Deep subsurface > Groundwater | place... | reverse complement strand
TGCTTCAATCTCATAGTTCAGAACACGCCAGCCGCGATCAGGGTCTGCCGGATTAAAGATCAGCGGTTGCGCACCAACTGCTATGCGATCGACTTTAAATCCTGTCCAGATCCGGCGCTGATATGGGCGACTGTCGATCACTTCGTTTTCGTCGTTAAGATCCCACTCAAGAAAATCTTGCCCCTGGTCTTCAAAAAAGATTGTTTTCACTTTCCACCTCGCGTGCTGCGCACGTCGGTTAAATATTGGTGGCATATCCGGGTGTTGTATTTGCCAACACTGATACGGTTATGGCACGCCCTCGGCTTGGTCTTTTGTTCAATTCTTACTGGCCCACAATGCGGGCATTTAGCGATCCAGATCACGTTTTCTCTCCTAAGAAATAGAGCTTTCCGCGCCAGCGGTTCAGACGGTAAATACGTCTGTTTTCAAAAACGGTAATTCGGGTTCCGAACATGGTTGCCATCCACAGTGTTAGCGGGTGCGCTTGCAGCGTATTAATGGCAGATTTAGCAATGCTTTCATGGTTCACGGTGGCCCCCTGACTCTTTTTGCCTGATTAAATTGCTCGTCTAATAGCGTGACTACGCCGCCGCACGCAGGCGGGTTTTGGCGGCGCAGGGCTTTGCTGGTTTTTCTGAATGGCGCAGGGATTTAGGGTGGGAGTCAGCGCCACTTCCTGCGGCGCTAACGTCCCCAGCGGCGGGTGCTGCTGTGTTCGGTTTTGAGTGACTAAACAGGGTGCGGGTCGTCAGTACGACCAGGCATTGCAAAATGCACAGTGCGAGCATTTGCATGGCCAGCGGCAGGTACAGGCTAAGTGCCGCCGGAGCTGCTGTTACTGATTCATTCTGCAGGCGAGCCAGATTGTCACGGGCCTGTGTCAGTTGTTGCTGGGTATTGGCAATTAATTCATACCAGCCCGCACGGGTCTGACTGTTGGCGTTGTACATGGCCAGCGATGCCTCCAGTGAAGCAATGCGTTCACGGGCAGCCTGTGTACGCTGCGGCAAGGTTGTGGCGGCTTGTTCTGCAGAGCGTTGCTGATCTAATACCGGCTCTGCCAGGTCGTACAGCGGTGCGATTAACGCCAGCGCTGTTGCGAATACTGCAATGCCGTTGCGTAAGCCGTTTTTGGCCGACCACAGCCAGATTGCACCCGCCTCAATCACCAGACTCCACAGCCAGCCAGTGGCTTGGTCGTACTGCATCCACCAGTTCATGGCGTGGTTTTGCAGCAACACCACCGCCCCAATCAATAACACCAGCGCCGGCACATTTTTAAAAAGCGCTTTAATCAGTGGCATAAGGTTTCCTCCCATTGCAGCACACAGGTTTCCCACATGGCGCGAACCTGTTTTTTACCGGCGGCAGACATCGTGGCAATGACCCGCACACCCGGCACACCGCTGGCGTTGCTTGTTTCCAGTGTGACGCGCTGACCGTCTGCGATGCTGATTGCAGAAACAGCTACTGCATGATTCATCAGAATTTTCATTGCGTCGCTGGCCTGAGCCAGCCCACAGGCAACCTGGTAATTGCATTGATCTGCATACTTACTCATGGCCGTACCTCCCACTCGATGCGGCAGTCTTTCAGGCGAGCCTGCATGCGGCTGATAACGCCTGTGGCTGATCCTCTCCGGCTGAACAGGGCACCCTTCAGGCTATTAACTGCCGTACAGGGTTGAACCGTAATTACAGGGCGAACACGGTTAATATCGACTTCAATAACTGCGATATTCATCTTCGAAAGCGCACCGATTGCCGCTGCGACCGCCAGCAGGCGGTCGGCATAAATGGTATTGATCCGGGCCATATCACACCGCCTTAATTACGTCGGAAGTAACACGCGGCGCACCGATATCGGCGGCCATATTCATGGCGGCAATCAACTGGTTGCCGATCGCCAGCGGATACAGCAGGCTGATGGCACGGCTGGCTTTATCGCGTGCTGGTACAGTCAGCTTTGCGCGCAAGGCATCGATAGCGGCGGGTTCAATAATGTCGCTCAGTTGCTTGCCCGCCGCCTGCAGGCGGTGTTGCAGATAGCCTTCCAGGTGGTTGTCCATCGGGTCGAGGGTAATCAGCTCAATGCGCTGCACTACTTCGCGGACTTCGCTGCGGTTTTCAGCCAGCTTCTGGGCCAACTCGGTCTGGCCAATCAGCACAATGCTGAGCAGGCGGTTAAAGCCGTCCTCTAATTCATAAAAACGTTTCAGATGCTTCAGGGTTGGAATGCTCAGGCCGTGGGCTTCTTCGATGATCAGCACATGACGGTTACCAGCGCGGCGTGACTCTCGCAACACCCGGTGCAGTTGGGCATAGCGGGCTTCGGCGGTCTGGCAGATGCGGGCCTGGGGATCGACGGTGCGAATAATGGCGGCGGCAATGTCGGTGGCCTTCAGGGTTTTGCCCTTGTTGTCGTTGTCTTCAAGCCCCAGCACATAGGGTTCAATAACGATGATGGGCAGGCTTTCACGGTTGATGCGATCCAGCAGGTCACGGCGCAGTGTGCTTTTACCCGCGCCGGATTCACCGCACACGGCGATGAAGCGCTCGCTGTTAATGGTTTGTGCCAGGGCGGCACGCACATAGCGCACGTCTGGGGTGTCGTATACCTGGGCAGCGTCGGTCAGCTCACCGAATGGGTCGGCAAATAACTGAAAGTGCTTTTTAGTGAGTGGATACAAAGGTTGTTTACGCAGTAACATATCGTTCTCCTTGGGTGATTCCGCGCTTCCTTTTTCGTTGTGGGGCGCATTGTCGTTGGTGGCAGGGTCAAACAGGGATGCCAGCGTTGGCGCGCTGGCACCTCTTTCCTGCAGCAGCCTGGTAATACGCTGCTGCAGCTCTTTCTTGTCACGGCTGGCTGGCCAGTGTCCGTGGTTACAGATAACGCTCATGGCGGAGCGGCCAATGCCCACATGGGCGGCCAGCTCTTGCCGGGTGATGTTTAACGCTTCAAGAGCGGCGTTCAGCTTCAGCATGCGCTGCCTCCTTTAATGGCTTTGCTATCGCTATTCCACTCCTGTGCAAGCTCACTGATGGCCGACTCTGGCACGCCATCGGGGAAACGGCGGGTGATTTCGGCATAGTGGGCTGGTGTCCATTCGGTCTGTTGTTTGAGCTGCAGAGCCGCTTCTGCATGGGTCAGCATGCGGTCTGCAATACGGCTGTCTTTTGTTGCTGGGTGTGCGACACCACGGCGCGGCAACACAGCAACGTCGGGCAAATTCTCCATGTGTTTGTATGGGTCGATACGGCCACCGAACGGTACGGTTTTGGCTTTGGCTGCCTGCTCCGCTTGTTCGTCGGTGTCTACCTCATAGATGCGGCGCTGAATGGCCTTGCGGTTGGTGTCCAGCTCGGTGTCAGCCATGGGTTTGAATTCGCGGCCAATGAGTGGCGCGTCGGCTTCAAAGCCGTGTTCGTCTTTCTCAACCTTCCGGATCGGCTGCAGCAGTTCCTGACCATCCACCCAGGTGGCGACATAGGCGGTATCCGGTTGCAGCGGATTGACGGTGATGGCCAGCTTTTCACCGATGCGAACACCGTGAATACCGGATACGTCGTACAGGTTGCCTTTAAATGACACGCGCAGATCGTCACGTACTTTCTTCTCTTCCGGTTCACGGGTTAGCAGTTCGCGGGCTAAATCCACATCGACAATACGCAGCTGGAACTGGGTGATTTCCATCCAGACATTCAGACGGGTTTTTCCGTGGCGGCTGTGCTTTTGTGTTGAGTTGTACCAGCGGCAGAACTGGCGGGCTTTTTCGTTAATCCAGTCGATATTCGGGACGTGAGCAAACTTAAAGCCGACCTCGAACTTGGTTTCGACAATGTTGTGGTGAACCTCAACCTGGCCGGTGGCGCGGGCGTTCCCCACCGAGTGAACAACCGGGTTAACGCTCAGGGCGCGCAGGAAGCGTTTAAAGGTTTTGGTCGCGGCTGAACCCGGATCGTAGTACAGATAAAAGGGTACGCCGTACAGGGCTTCGCCTTGTTTTTCGCGCATGGCTTCCAGCAGGCTTTCGCCCAGGTTGGCAATGCTTTCGCCACCGGCAACGTACCAGCAGAAAACCGCGCCGCTGGTGTGGTCGGTAACCACATAGCGCGTGAGGCGCTGGCGTTTGATTTTTTCAAAATTGCCGGGTTTATTTTTGTAGAACTCTCCGGGGGCCATGTCTTTCAGGCCGTCTTCCGGTACATAGAATAATGTGCTGATAGAGGCGTCGATTTCCCATACGTCATTCGGATGAGCGCTGCGCTGCTGACGGCTGGGTGTCGGGCGGCGCAGCTGATCAGGGTGCAGGCCGTACTGGCGCAAGGCTCTGGCAACCGCGTTCTCGGACAGTGGGAAAAACTCGCCGGAGGTTTCATCTACCCGGCCCGCTGCGATCATGCCGTTAGCGCGCAACACCTCCAGCGCGCCGCGCACGGTGGTCAGCTTTTTGTTGTTGGCACGGTAGCCCTGCATCATGTACGCGCTGATGGTCTGGGCATCGGCCAATGACAACACCCTATTGCCAGCATCGGTGCGTTGCTTGCGGCCCTTTTTAAGACCCAGCGCTTCCAGCTCGCGGTACAGTGTTGCCATAGAAACCCCCAGGCGATCAGCCAAGTCTTTTAATATTGCTTGCTTTTTGCCATGCCCGGCAGCTTCGGCAGCCCGCCAGGCATCGACCAGCATTTCAGCGGGCAGCGCCATATCAGGCCTCCGTGTCCCAACCTTCGGTATTAATCAGGGCAAACGCTTCGCGCAGCTCCTGCACTTCGCGTTCGATCTGATTTAACAGGCCGACCAGAATGTCGTCCGAATTACCACCGCCCAGGGCGTGGTGGTCGGATATCTGAGTCAGGCATTTGCGGTAGGTGGTACCCAGGGTTTCGGTGATTTGCTGTGTCAGCGTTGTGACTTCTGTCAGGCTTTTATTCAGCAGCTCTTCGGGGGTGTTAAGGCGGGCGGCGCTGCCATCCAGCTTGGTGTGCAGCTGGTCTATTTCGCCGTTCTTTTTAGCCAGCAGCTTGTCTTTGGCTTCGTCTTTGGCTTTGGCGTCGCGCAGCTGTTTGCGCAGCTCGGAAACCGACATGCTGTCAATTTCATCCAGTGAAATACCGCGCACTGAACCGGCGTATTCCAGCTCTTTGACTTCCTCGTCATCCAATGCCAACAGCTCAACAATCTTGCTCTTTCCCAGTTTCTGCAAATGCGTCGACGTCGACGCATTTGCGAACTTAAGAGTCGCCTGCATAAAACGCTGAGCCATACGCGGAGCGATATCCAGACGTTCAACGCGCTCCATAAAATCACCGTGTTCGCACTGCTCCTTTAGCAACAACAAGCGGGAACCGATAGAAAACAGCTCCATGCTGACGCGCTGCTGGCTATCTCGAATTCCAGCCTCCAGCGCATCCGGATGCATCGGGCCGTCGTAGCGCAGCTGGGTGGCCAGCGCCTTGGCGTTTTCTGCCTGCTCAAGCGACACCTGCACCATCTGATTGGCGGCGGCACTTACAGCCGGGTTAATTTCGAGTTCGTCGTGGTCGATGACGGTGGGTTGATTCTGTTTGCGGGCCATGATGGTTTGTTCCTCAGTTAACAGGTGTGGTCATACGGGTGCGCAGCTCGGCTAAGCGCTGCTGGGCTTTGTCGAATTCGTGCAGCACGTTCATCGCCCGCTGGGCAACGCGGATGCTGGCGCGAATTCGGTTGGTTTCTGGAATGCGTTCAGCCCAGCCTGTTGCCTCCAGCGTGGCCACGTAGCGGCTTACGTTGGGTGCGGTGTAACCGGTGGCCTTGCAGATGTCTGATGCGGTCAGGCCATGCACCGTATGGCGCAGCAGCAGATCCAGAACGTTCAGAATGCACTCGGCTGATTTGTGGGTGCTCATTCAGATGCCTCCCATCCGTTCAATAGGGTGGGAACCGAACCTTTGTTAAGCTGGGTGTCTGCAACCACACCAACCAACAAAGGCCGGATTCCCATGACAAAACTAACGCTTGAAGAGCGCGTAAAAGTGCAGGAAATGCTGCTGGAGGCGATCATTTTTGGCCCCCTGCTGGGTGAGCGACGTTTTCGCCAGCAGATTGCGCAGCAGCTGTACTTAAATCTTGAAGCTGCTGAGCGAACCGGCTCTCTTTCACCTGCTGTGCAACAAGCTCTATTTGCGCACGCAGACGCCATGGCAGAGCTTGATAATCTGCCGGATGGGCTAAGGCCCGCTTTGCGAGGTTCCTTACCGCCAGTGGACTTTGACGAACCAAAACGCCGTTAAAATCGATTGCCAGCGGAAACAGCCGCTCAAACTCGGGCATGGCGTACAGCGGGCACTCGGCTGATTTGTGGGTGCTCATGGCGATCCTCTATTGCACCAGCAGGTTCTGGTTAATGGTTTTGCCCAACTCACGCAGAATGGCGCGGGTTTTCTGGCCCCAAGGCTCTCCTGCGTGGCCGCCTGCATGGCGGTCCACCACATTCAGTACGGTGCTGTATTTAAAGCCGTGGGCGTCACTCCATGCCTTCAGGGTGGTGCCCTGGTCGTAGAGGGCGCGTTTTACGGCTGCGGCATCTGCTTTGCTCATGGTGTAAACTCGCTTTGGTTTTGGTTAATTGGCTTAAGTTGGATTTAGTATGGGAAAGATTTCTTTCCCTGTCAATTCGATTTGAGGGAAAGTTTTTATGTCTATTGGTGAAAGAATTCGCTCTGAAAGAGAGCGTTTAGGGATGAGTCAGCCTCAGTTTGCAAGTGTGGCCGGGACGACAAAGCAAACCCTGTTCTCATGGGAGGCGGGAAAAACGTTCCCAAATGCGAACCAGATGGCGGCTCTGGCGGAGATCGGTGTTGATGTGATGTACGTTCTGACCGGTCAGCGGGGTTCACCTGCGCAGCCAGCGTTGTCACGCCGTGAGGCCGCGTTGGTTGATAACTACCGCCACTGTGCTCAGGAGGATCAGCAAGCCATCGACCGGGTGGCTCTGAACGCGGCGAAAACGCAACCGGATTTGCTGAATAAAAAACAGGATGTTAAAACTGCGTCTTAATGTTGGTGTTTGTTGGATAGTGTTAAATTAAGGAAGGAATTCAGGGAGGAGTTATGTTTAGGATAATTTTAGTCAGTGGCATGTTGCTACTTGGTAGCAATGCCTGGTCCGGTGCTTATTTTGTATGCACGGGTGCTGATGGCAAAAAGACATTTCAGGATAAGCCATGCCCAGGGCAAGGTGTCGATATGCCGAAGTCTGTTGATGAGCAGCAACAGGTTCTTGCGGAAAAAAAGGAATACCAGTCAAAACCTGTTAAAAAAAATCAGTGGGTTTTTAATCAAACCTTCGATGATATGACGGGTACTAAAACTTGCGGAATGGTACTTGGTCCGATCTACATGGGATACATTCAGCAAAAAATTTCTACGGCACAATTTATCCTCGTTAAATTAGATGGAGTTATATCTGCTGGCTTTCGTTCGGCAGGCTCAAGTCCAATTTTGCACAATGATATTTCAGGCCTTGGCGTAAAGATTGGTGATAACGACTTCATTCCAGTAAGTATAAAGTTTGGCCAGACATCCATTGGATTTTCTGCACTGGAAACTAAAAAAATAATTGATGAGATAAGCACTTCAGAGTTTCTTCGGGTTCGCCTGAGATACTGGCCTTACGATACCAGTTATGACAGTAGCTCATATCCATATACAGGATTTGCTGCAGCTTATGAGCAGATGATGGCTTGCGATAGTTAATAATTAAAGCCGCTGACTATGGTGTCGCGACGGTGAGTGGAAAACTTTAAAGGGAGAAAGATAATGAAATTACAAGGCGCTGTGATTAAAGAGCAGGGAGTAACCTTTGCCATCGTGGTTGTAAAGCGTTCGGCGATCACGACGAATCACCAGGCAGATCAAACCCGACAAGCTTTCCAGCCATTTTTTCCACAACTGCCACTTGTGCTCGCTGCTCAGGATTCATCTGGCAGGTTCGAGTATCAGGGTCGAACTGATCTGGTAAAATTTCTTGCAGCTTTGCATCCTTCTCAGATCCCTTGGAAGGAATACACGTTCTCTTGATCATTTCACTTTGACTCATAATCGTCTTCCTTTGTTGGTAATTAACTGAAACGCCCGATCAACCCCAGTGAATCTCAGCGCCCTTGTATGCCCCGGTCTCTTAGCAGCATTGAGGCATCCGCGCTGTCGCATATGGTAATCAGCGTTAGGGTGAGTATTGCTGCCAGGTCGTCTTTGTTGGCAGCCGGGTGCTGCTGCTTCATGTGTCTGGCCAAAGCGGCAGCGGCTTCCAATAATTCAGTCTGTACCATGTCTGTCTCCGGTGAGCTTATGAAAGCCAGGGCTGATCGTCTTGGCTCTGGTTTGGTTTGTTCTCTTGAGGATAAGACTGCATTAAAAACGTTGAAGGCTGTGAACCCCAAAGCGCCAATACCAGGGCGTTAATAAAATTCAGATCGGCTACTGAAAATCGCCCCATGCGAATGGAGTTAAACACGCCTTCTTCGCAGGCTGTTCGTTCGGCTTCCTGCTCGCTGTTGGTAGTCTCTGATTTATTCATAATCGTTTTCCTTTTGTTGGTAAGTAACCCATGGAACCACAAACATTTACCGCGTTAATTTCGGCTGGCGCTGCCATTCTGGGTGGCGTCGTTGTTCAGCTCGGATCCATTTTTCGATCCGCTTCTGACAAGCGCGAAGCAGAGAAAGCTTTAATGCGCTCCAGGCTTGAGGAACTGTTGGATAACGTTCATCAGACGACGGAGTGGATGAATCTGGTGCTGGATCGTCATAGCCCCAAATTATCATCCTCATGCGATGAATCTGTTCCTCTGTCAGTCTCTGCCCGTCGGGTTTATGTTCTGGCATTGCTGTATTTTCCGGCATTGAAGAATGATGCAAAAAACTTCCTTGATTCAACTTACGGTTTTTATCGGGTTGTAACGTCTGCTGTCCCCCAAGAACAGGAGTCCATTATTGAAATATCTGAAGCCTTCAAAGCGGCAAAGGCTAATATGGATTCTTTGGCTGTGATTGAAGCAGAGAAGTTGATTTAACCGCAGCGCTACGGAGGTCGCAGAATCGCCTCCAGCTCTTCAGTGTATTCCCGCATCAACCGTTGCCGGGTCGCCAGCGCCCGGTAGGTTTCATCATTCAAACAATCCAGATCTGCTGCTGTGATTGGCGGTAGTACCGGACGCGCCGGTGCAGGCAGAGTCACAGGCTTGTAACGAACCGACGAGCAGCCGCTATTTCCAATTGTTATCAAAATGGCTGCGATCACCATCAGCGATCTGGCGTTCTTCATTGGCTTGCTCCCGGCGATGCTTTTTTTGTAATTCATCACGAGCCCGGTTGATCGCGATCAGCTGCTGTGTTGCGGCTTCGGCTTGATCGGCACGATGCTGCTCTGCCTGTGCTTTTTCAGCGGCTGCGCGTGAGCGCCAGTACATGGCCAGCATGGCCCCCAGCACAGCCAGGTAACGCCACAACTTGCTGAGAAAATTATTCACGCACGATCTCCGGTTCTGAATGATGGGCGGTTGGGTCTCTGATTCGTGTCAGGCTTTTTTCGGTGTACTCCCGGCCTACCCAGGCACCCAGAATACCCACGGCCGCCAACCCAAAATCAGCGGCATTCATATCCGGGATTATCCCAAAGGGCGTGGTCAGCCCTGCGGCCAGAAACTTGATGATGAGCACCAGCCAGCTGATGGCCACAAAAAATAGCGTAACGCTTTGCTTTCCGCGTGCATCGCACAGGGTTGGTACTGTTCTCATTATTTGCTCCGCTTAACGATAGCCAGCGCTTGCTCCTGAGTATGGAGACCTTCCACGTACACCGTTTTGGGCTTTCCCCAGAGCTTCGGCACTTTGACTGCGGTTAATACCTGGCGGCGTGCCTGCCCCCGACGCAGTGGCGCTGATATGTGCACCCATTCTCCGAATTCCAGAATCATTTGGTCGTAGTCGACACGCCCCATGATGTCTTCGGCTAATTGCATCGGGGTAATACCGGCGGCGGTTATGTCGGCCGCCAATCCCTGTATGTGCTGAGAGGTCGGTACACCACCAATTTTTTTATTAACGGCAGGGCTTCGGTAACCCGACGAAACGGTAATAGGCCGACCTGTTAAGGCGCGTACAGGTTGCAGAACGTCGTTACACAGGCGATGTATTCGGGTATAGATCACGCCGCCGATACGCACGCTGTTATCCAGGCCATACCGCGCAGCCGTTTGGCTGCGGGTAAATTCGTCCAGGTAAAAGTTTTCTGATAGTTGATGGCGATCCATTACATAACATCCCCCTTGCTGGTTCTGATTTTTAAAACAGCTTTTGGTTTTTAAAACCGAGTGAGGTCAGTTTGCATGGCTCGCGCGGGGCAATCTTTTAAAGGACTTTAAAATATTGCTTATAAACAGGTGGGTACACTGAGGGAAATTAGTTTGAGGCTACATCATGGGGATCATGGATGCACTTAAAGATTGGTGGGTGCCACTGATCACCATTGTTAACTTCATTGCGGTTTGGGTTGCATGGTCATTTCGTAAAGCGACCGTAAGCCCTGATGATTTCAAAGGCTTTACTACCGAAATTGCCGGATCAATTGAGAAGCTGGAAAACGACCTTTCCGGATCAATTCAGAAGCTGGAAAACGATCTGAAGGGCCAGAAGAGTGCTCAGGATAAGATTCTGGCAGAGCAAGACAGGCGCCTGGTTAAAGTTGAAGCCGAATTAAAACACCTGCCCCGACATAAAGACTTTGAGGATATTCATGTTCGCATCGGCGGAATATCCCGATCGTTGTCAAAAGTTGAAGGCGCTATGAATACGATGAATCAGCAAAGCAGTCTGATTTATCAGCATCTGTTAGACCAATCCAAATCCAGGGGGTGAAGATCATGAATTTCTCAGACCGTGTGTCTGCCCGTGAGCGGCTGATTGTTCTGCAACTGTTAATGCAGGATGCCGACAACGCTGTTACTGAATACGAACTGAAGCAGTCTATGGCGGCGGTCGGCCAGACAATTTCAGGACAGGATTTAAAAGATCAGTTGCGCTGGCTGGAACGCCAATGGCTGGTAAAACTTGAGCCATCGCTGTTGGACAGCACAGGCATGATCGTCCGCATTACTGAGCGTGGCGCGGATGTTGTCAGTGGCGCGATGTCTGTCGATGGCATTGAAAAACCACGTAAAGAGGTGTTCTGACATGGGTCGTCAATCCAGCATTAAACAGTTGGCTCCGGATCTGCTGGATAAGCTGAATGAGCTGCTGCGCGATCCGCGTATTAGTCAGCTGGATGCGACGGCTCGTATTAACGAGATTCTGGAAGATCTCGGCGAAGATCCTATCAGTAAATCTGCGGTAAACCGCTACAAGATGAGCATGGATCAGGTGGGACGTGCTATCCGGGAAAGCCGGGAGATGGCCGATATCTGGATCGGTAAGCTGGGTGCTGCCCCGCAAAGTAAGGTGGCTAACCTTACGTCGGAGATTATCCGTAACTCGCTGATTGATTTATCGCTGGCGATTCAGCGCATCACGATGGGTGAGTCTGATCCAGAGGTTGTCGCGGGTGCCGTTAAGATGGTTAAGGATTTAGCGTTTAGCCATGAGAAGCTGGAAAAAGCCGTCAGCGAAACCACGAACCGTGAAGCCAAAATTAAAGAGCAGGCCCGACAAGAGGCATTGCAGGAAGCAGCGAAAAACGCTGAAGAAACCGCGCGCGCTCAGGGTATGGATGAAGACCAGGTAACGTTCTGGCGTAACAAGGTTCTGGGAGTTTAACCCATGGCGATTAAACCCCGCGCCGATACTATCCGCTGCGTTGAATGGGATGAGTTGCCCGCCAGTGCGCGCAACATTCCCGACGGCTTTAACCCTGCTGCTGAAGGCGTTTTGATGAAGCACCAGGTGAAGTGGTTGCGCATCACTGCACCTATCAAAGTTTGCTCAAAAGGCCGCCGAACTGGGATTACCTTCGCCGAAGGTTTGGATTCACCGCTAACCGCTGGTGCAACGAAAGCGGCTGGCGGCATGGATGTTTTTTATATCGGCGATACCAAAGAGAAAGGTCTGGAATTTATCGGCTATTGCGCGAAGTTTGCAAAAACAATCGCGCAGGCACAGGCCGGTGGTATGTCGGAAATTGAAGAATTTCTGTTTGAAGATCAGCAGGAAGACGGCACAACAAAACACATCACCAGTTACCGCATTCGCTTTGCTTCGGGTTTTAAAATTGTCGCGCTGTCCAGCAACCCTGCGAACATCCGCGGTCTGCAGGGTAAAGTTATTATTGATGAAGCGGCATTCCATCGTAACGTCGCGGCAGTTATTGATGCTGCAACCGCGCTGCTTATTTGGGGTGGTCGCGTTTCTATTATTAGTACGCACAATGGTCGTGCGAACGCATTTAATAGCCTGATTAAAGATATTGAAGACGGCCGTTACGGTGACAGTGCTGAGGTATTTACCTGCACGTTCGATGACGCGGTAGCCAATGGGCTGTATGAACGTGTGTGCATGATGAAAGGCGAAAAGCCAACCATCGAAGGCAAAAAGCAATGGTATGCCACCATCCGCAATGCGTACGGCCCACGTAAAGCTCAGATGCGCGAGGAGCTGGACGCAATTCCCCGCGACGGCACCGGTACGAGCATGCCGGGTATCTGGATTGATAATGCAATGCCGGATAAACCTTATCGGCCCGTCGTTCGCCTGGCACTGGCAGATGACTTTGCTCAGAAGCCTGTAGATGAGCGTGAAGACTGGGCGGCTGACTGGATCAGACGTTACATCGACCCGGTGTTGGCACTTTGCACGCCAGAGCATTTGCATGTGTTCGGCCACGATTTTGCCCGCCATCGCGACTATTCCATTTTCACGCCGCTGGCCATTGAACCAGGGCGGCATCGTTACTGCCCCTTCGTTTTTGAAATGCATAAGGTACCAACGCGGCAGCAGGAGCAAATTATCTGGTACATCCTTGATCGGCTTCCGCGATTTTGTGGCGGCGCGATGGATGCCACAGGCTCTGGTGAAACTCTGGCGGAATATACGGCGGATAAATACGGCAGCGGCATGATTGCTCAGGTGAAATTGAACCGGGGCTGGTACGGCAGCTGGATGCCAAAAATGATTCAGCAATTTGAGGACGGTACGATTCAGGTTCCGAAAGATCAGGATCTGGCAAATGATCTGCGCGCCATTGAGGAGGTTGATGGTATTCCGCTGGTGAGCAAACAGCGCCGACAGGATTTAAAAGATCCTGACACGTACCGCCACGGCGACTTTGCGCCGTCTCTGGCGCTGGCAAATTTCGCCAGCATTGAAATGCGTCAGGGGCCGGTTGAGGTGGCCAGTCGCCACCGCCGCCAGACGGCTGGTTTACTTGAGGGGTATGTATGAATAACGGCATCTGGATTAGCCCTGATCAGTTTGTGCAATTCGGCGAAAAAGCGTCAGGGTTTTCTGATCACATTGTGACCCGCGATCGGGCACCTGATTTTTCTGGCCTGGGTAGTTATCTGCCTAACCCTGACCCTATTTTGAAGGCTCAGGGTAAGGATGTGTCGGTCTATCGCAGTTTGCGCGGGCATGCGGCTGTTGGTGGTGCTATTCGTCGCCGTAAGGCCGCTGTAACCGCGCTGGAGTCGGGTATTAAACGCGGTAATGCATCAGCACGCGTTGAAGCCAATATTAAAGCCATTATCGACGATATCGACGTCGTGCAGTTCGCACGCGATGTGCTGGAAGCCACGCTTTATGGTTTTCAGCCGATTGAACTGTTGTGGAACAAAGGCCAGCGCTGGACGATCCCTGGTGAGTTAATCGCTAAGCCGCCGGAGTGGTTTACCTTCAGCACTAAAAATGAATTGCGGTTCCGAAGCCGCCAGTCTCCGTTGGAAGGTGAGCCGTTGCCGGAACGTAAATTCCTACTGCCGCGCAACGATGCAACGTATCAGAACCCGTGGGGTGTGGCGGATCTGAGTATGGTGTTCTGGCCAGCCACATTTATGAAAGGCGGCCTGCGCTTCTGGGTTCAGTTTGCGGAAAAATACGGCACTCCATGGCTGGTCGGTAAGGTTCCCCGCAACACTAACCGTTCTGTGAAAAATGATCTGGCAGCCGATCTGGAGGCCATGATTCAGGATGCGATCGCAGTGGTACCGGATGACTCCAGCGTCGATATTATTGAGGCCGGATCGAAAGCGGGGGCGGCTGATGCGTATGAGAAGTTGCTGAAGTATTGCCGATCTGAGATCAATATCGCATTGCTCGGCCAGAATCAGACCACGGAATCGAACAGCACAAACGCCAGTGCAACTGCGGGCCTTGAGGTTGCGGATGATCTGCGCGACAGCGATGCGGGATTGGTATGCAGCACAATGAATACTCTGATTGAGTGGATCATGTATGCCAATGGAATGTCTGGCCCTGCACCCAAGTTTGATATGTGGGAGCAAGAGCAGATTGATGATGTTCAGGCAAAACGAGACCAGTCGCTTACCGGTGCCGGTGTTCGCTTTACCAAAAAATACTGGATGCGAACTTATGATCTGAATGATGACGATCTGGAAGATACCGTAAAGGTTGAACCAAAAACTCCGGCCCCAGCGGTTCAGTTCGCAGAAGGTGATCCCGCAAATGACAACCCGGTACGCAAGCGGACAGCTGAGCTGTCAGAGCAATTGATGCAGGCTGCTGCTGATCCTCTTCGCGCCTGGCTGGAAGTTATCCGTGGTTTGGCGGCCGCTGCCGGTAATCTGGATGCATTGCATACGCAGCTGCTGGAAGCGTATGAAAGCCTTGATGCTGAAAGTATGACGAAGCTGTTTGAATCTGGATTCATGGTGGCTCAGGCGCGTGGTATTGAGGACGTGGCGACTGAAGCCGGTCAGTCTATGGGGTATGCCTTCGCCGAACCAACGGCGGTGTTTGCCGAGCAGCTGGCGGCTCTGCAAATCCGTCTGCGAAATCTTGTGCCAACAAAGCGCTGGACAGATCTGCAGAAGAACGCGCATGACCGGGCCTTTGTTGTCGCTGGAGCAAAGAAAGCGGATCTGCTGAATGATCTGGCCAGCGCAGTTATGACAGCCATTCAAAATGGCGGAACCATTGAGTCGTTCCGTGCTGACTTTGACGCGATCATTGATCGAACTGGCTGGTCATACAATGGCGAGCGTAACTGGCGTACGCGGGTTATCTATTCCACCAACATGAGCAGCAGTTACCACGCTGGGCGCTTATCCCAGCTCAATGATCCTGATTTGCAGGCAGTGGCGCCATTCCGTATGTATCGGCATGGAGGTAGTGCCGAACCACGCCTGGAACATTTGAAGTGGGATAAAATTACCCTGCCCGCAACAGACCCTTGGTGGGATACCCATTACACGCCGAATGGTTTTGGCTGCAGTTGTTATGTGATTGCGGTATCCCGCGCAACAGCAGAGCGTATGGGCGGTCGTTTTGAAACACCGCCAGCAGACCTTCCGGGGGATATCGGTGAAGGGTGGGATTATGCACCTGGTGCAAATTCAGAAGCGGAGATTCGGCTAATCGTTGAGCGTAAACTGCTACAACTTCCGCAAGTGTTGGCCAGAGCTTATGCCGATGCCTGGCGGGCGGAGCTGGGGCGTGTACGATGAGTATCAGCATTGAGGTGAACGACGGCGAAGTCGGTACGGCTTTACAGTCGCTTTATGATGCGCTGGGGAACATTGATCCCGTACTTAAGGAAATCGGTGAGGTGCTGGTCGACAGCACCAAACAACGCTTTAAGACAGCTACCGCACCAGACGGAACCGAGTGGGAGGATAATGCTGAGGTTACGATTCTTCGTTACCTGAGATTCAAGTCAGGCAAGACATCCTTTAAGAAGAAGGGAGGACTCACAAAGAAAGGTCGGCAACGATTTGCCAGTAAGCGTCCAGGAACTGGTGAATCCAAAAAACTAGGAGAGCAAATTTTCTACAACGTAAAGAACGGCGTTCTGGAGGTTGGATCGCCCCTGATCTATTCGGCCACGTTCCACTTCGGTGCGAAGAAGGGCCAATACGGGAAAGGCGTTCCGTGGGGAAAGATTCCTGGTCGCAAGGTTGTGGGTCTATCAAAGGAAGATCAAACCAGCATCAACGACATCATCCCCCGCTATCTGGGCTTTGCATAGGCTGCAATCTTTTTGCAAAAGCGTTCCCGATATTCCCCCGTACTTCCCACTATCTCCCGTAATTATCGCGTAGTTCGTTGTTGGAATATCTCAGTGGTGTTCACCTTCAACACAAGGGCGCTGGTGACGACTGGCCTGAGCCAAATCCAGCAGTTCCCGTAAGGCAACAGACAGCATGGTAAACTCCAGCGTATCCGCCGCTTTCAGCTCATTCAGCATGTTCGCCCAGCGAGCCACCAGTGAAGCATACTCTTCCTCCCACTGAGCAATCGAATCGGCCAGCGATACACCATCTTCCTGCGCACCGAGAATACCGACGGTCAGAGCCCTTTGCTGCCAATCGAGATCATCACGCAACGTTTCCCGAGCCAGTGCTTCCCAATGGCTGTTGGATGGCAGCGCATTCACCTGCTGGATAAACCAGTTCAGCGATAAGTGCTCACCCATTTCAAAATAGGCTTCTGCAACCTGACGGATGTCGCGGCCGGTTTGAGCGGCGGCTTCAATAATACCCAGCGCAGAATACAGATTGGCTGCCCCCGCGGTTAACGCCGCCAGTGCTTCCGGCACGCCAGCTTCAACGCGGCGGTTATACACTTCCTGCCAACGCTCCAGCGCCGAACCTTTAAGGGTTCGGCCCAGCTCGGCGGCGATGCTCTGTACCGCCGGTTTAAAACGCGCGACCTCGGCGCCGATATCAATTTTGGCGCGACGGTTACGTAAAAACCAACGGCTGGCGCGACGCACCAGACGCATCAGATCGGCCATCATATCTTCCTGCTCGGCCGTGCTGATGTGATAATCCATCGCCGTAATCGCCTGCCAATGTTCCGGCAAAGCAAAAATATCGCGGGCGGTAATATACGAGCGGGCAATATCACTCATATTCGCGCCGGTTGAATCGTGCAGACGGTTAACGAACGTTATCCCCATGTAATTGACCATATCGTTGGCCAGCTGCGTGGCGATAATCTCCCGGCGCAAGCGATGATGACTCAGCGGTTCCGCGAAGCGTTCACAGAAAGCGTTTGGAAAGGCGGTATGTAAAATACTGGCCACGTATTCATCGTCATAAATATCGGGATGATTCAGCTGCTCTTTTAAATCGGCCTTGGTGTAAGAAATCAACACCGCCAGCTCCGGACGGGTCAGCCCCTGACTGGCCGCTCGACGCTCCATTAAGACTTCTTCGTTGGGCAAAAACTCAAGTGCTCTGTTGAGTTTGCCGTGGCTTTCATATTCCCGCATCAGACGCACATATTCATCTAAGCGTACTTTACAATCACGGTATGCCAGCGCGATTGCCTGGGTCTGGCGGTAGTTATTATTCAGCACCAGCCGGGCAACATCGTCGGTCTGCTGCATAAATATTTCGTTACGTTGTTTACGCGTCAGATCACCACTGTCGAGTACTTCGTTAAGCATAATTTTGATATTCACTTCGTGGTCGGAGCAATCCACACCACCGGCATTATCAATAAAATCGGTGTATGACGCCCCGCCCTTCAGGCCGTATTCCACACGACCTAACTGAGTCATCCCCAGGTTACCGCCCTCGCCGATGACCTTAGCCCGCACTTCTTTACCGTTAATGCGCAGGCCATCATTGGCTTTATCACCCACCTGAGAATGACGCTCGGCTGAAGATTTAATATAAGTACCGATACCACCATTCCAGATCAGATCAACCGGGGCGCGTAAAATGGCTTTGATTAAATCATTGGGTGGCAAACGGTCTTCAACAATGCCAAAGCGCTGCTTCATCTCCAGAGAAACCGGCACACTCTTGGCCGAACGCAGAAAAATTCCACCGCCTTTGGATATCAGTTCTTTGTTGTAATCATCCCAGCTGGAGCGTGGCAGCTCGAACAGCCGCTTCCGCTCTACAAAGCTGCGTGCGGCATCCGGGTTAGGGTCAACAAAGATATGCATATGGTTAAACGCGGACACCAGGCAAATATGCTCAGATAACAGCATGCCGTTACCAAAGACATCTCCGGCCATATCGCCGATACCGACCACGCTGAAATCCGTTTCCTGAATATTAATCCCCTGCTCACGGAAATGCCGTTGCACGGATACCCAGGCTCCACGGGCAGTAATGCCCATTTTTTTATGGTCATAACCAATCGAACCACCGGAAGCAAAAGCATCGCCCATCCAAAAACCACGGGTTACCGCAATTTCGTTGGCAATATCGGAGAATGTCGCCGTGCCTTTGTCAGCCGCAACCACCAGGTAGGGATCATCATCATCGTGACGAATCACATTCTGCGGCGGTACAACCTGCCCTTCGACCAGATTATCGGTTACGTCCAGCAAGGCACTGATAAACGTCTGATAGCTGGCAATCCCTTCTGCCATAAACGCATCGCGGCCGCCGTCTTTGGGCAGGCACTTGGCAATAAAACCACCTTTGGCACCCACCGGTACGATGACCGCATTTTTAACCTGCTGGGCTTTTACCAGTCCCAGCACCTCGGTGCGGAAATCATCACTGCGATCCGACCAACGCAAGCCACCACGGGCCACCCGGCCACCCCGCAGATGCACACCTTCGACACGAGGTGAGTAGACAAATATTTCAAACATGGGGCGCGGCAAAGGCATATCGCTGATCGCCGCCGGATTCATTTTCAACGACAGGTAAGATTTGCTTTGGCTGTGGTCATCCAGCTGGAAAAAGTTGGTACGTAAGGTTGCCTTAATCAAATCAATGTAGCGGCGGATGGTGCGGTCTTCATTTAATTGGTCAACACCATCGAGTGCTTCGATCAATTGCTGCTCACATTGACTGATATCGTCATCGCGCTGTTCCAGCGAGCGATCCTGTAAACCGAAGCGCAGATGAAACATGTGCACCAGTTTGGCGCTGATATCAATATAGCGGCACAGGGTCTCGGCGATGTAGCTTTCGGAAATACCAAAGCGGATTTGCTTCATATAGCGGGCATAAGCACGCAGTATAGAGATATCTTTCCAGCTTAACTGTCCGCCCAACACTAAACGGTTAAAGCCATCATTCTCAGCCTGACCTTCCCATACGGCGCGGAAAGAATCCTGAAACAAGCCTTTCACTGCGGCAATATTAATGCTGTCCGATAAGGTATAACGCAGCAGGAAATTATGAATCCAGATGCGTTCGCCATCGGCACAGATAATTTCGTAAGGGTGCTCGCCCATCACCCGCAACCCAAGATTCTCCAACACCGGAATAACATCAGACAGTGGCAGAATGGTCTTGCGGTTAAACAGTTTAAAACGCAGTTCGTTATCACCTTCTTCCAGTTCACGATAAAAACTCATCGCCAACTGGCCGTCCCCCTGCTCGCACAGGTGCTCCATATGCTGTACATCCACCACCGCAGTACGGGCACTGAAGCTTTCGCGATAACCGGCCGGAAAGGCATCACGATAACGGTGAAACTGGTGATTCCCTTTTTCTTCTCCCGCCTGCTCAATAAGTGCATCATGCAGATCGTCCTGCCAGGAACGGGCAACCTGCCGGATTTTTCTGGCAACGGCCTGTTCATCAAAGACCACCGGGTTATCGGGATTAAGACGCAAGGTGTACTGCGTTCGGGCCAGAATGGATTCAGAAAAGTAGGTGTTAAATTCAATATCCAGCGGTGAAAACTCGGCGGTTAAAACCGCTTCAATCCGCTGGCGCAGTTCGGTGTTATAGATATCCCGTGGCACATAGGCCAGACAGGACACAAATTTACTGTAGGAGTCTTTACGCAGATACACCCGCGTCTGGCGGCGTTCCTGAATATTCAGAATGCTCAGCGAGGTTCGGTGCAATTGCTCCGCAGTGGATTGGAACAGCTCGTCGCGTGGATACACTTCCAGAATACGGTTCAGTTCTTTACCACTGTGACTGGCCGGATTGAAGTCCGCCATTTTCCGCACTTCGTTCAGTTTCTCACGCACCAGCGGAATATTATTCGGTGTTTCTATATATACCATCGAGGTATACAGCCCCATAAAGCGCACACCGCCGGTGACTTCGCCCTCTTTATTAAAGAATTTAACCACCACATAATCCGGATAAGCCGGACGATGCACCCGGCTTCGGCTGCCGGATTTCATAAAACTGACGATCTGCTGATTGGTGATAAAATCACGCACTTCGTCTTCCAGATCACGTAACAATAAACGATCACGACTGGCTTTATTGTAATTAAACAGCCCCAGATCCTGCGTACTGTCGCGCACGACGTACTGCTCTTTACCTTCACTTTCTATATGAAATTCATCGCAGGCCAGAAAAGTAAAATGGTTACTGATCAGCCAGCGTAAAAACTCCTGGGCTTCTTTATAGTCCGCCGCACGGTCTTTATGATGAGGTTTACTCAGACGGGCAAGGGTGGTTTCTGCTTTTTTGACTATGGTCGGAAAATCATTAACGCAGGCGTTTACTTCGGCAATAATTTCCAGCAGCTCTTCCGTCAGGGATTGCAGTAATGCCGTATCGGAATGATGGTCAAACTCTATATAAATAATGGCTTCAGCCGTTGTTCCTTTATCGTCTTTGTGCCAGTCGTTTTCCGTTTTCAGCTGGTGTTTTTTATCACGCTGAGCGTTCAGTACGCAGTAATGAATCGAATGCAATGACAACTGCCGGGCATTCAGTTGCATGCGCACCGAATCGACCAGAAATGGCATATCATCGCAGACAATTTCCACCACCGTATGAATCGACTGCCAGCCATGATTTTCGTAATCAGGATTAAACACCCGCACCTTAGGCTGATGCGGTTTACGCTGTTGAATAAACTGCCAACAGGACAGTGTTGCGCCATAAACATCTTCTACCTGACGAGCCAGCAGCTCATCCGCGGGGGCCCCTGAAAAATACAAATCGGCAAAGCGTTGCAGTACAGCCGCCTGCTCGTTATGGTTACGTTCCTTAATAAGGGTGTGCAAAGCAGTTAGCATAGTGGTATCCGTATTGAGCCCTGATAACGCCTAAGCTTAGATCATTTCGCCACCAGCGCGGTCTCCACACCGAATTAAGCAGCACGGTGAACTTTCTCCAACGCAACCAATCAGAGCCATTGACCAAATGCTTTGAGTCTCTAAAATCCGAATCAAATCAACGCTCTGGGATAAAAAGAAGATGACTGAACAACAGGGTTTTGCGCGCTTAAAAGAAGCACTGCAACAACAGATTATTGGCCAGCCGCATCTTGTTGAACGCTTGTTAATTTGTTTATTAAGTGATGGCCACTTACTGGTTGAAGGCGCTCCCGGCCTGGCCAAAACCAAAGCCATCAACGCACTGGCTGATCGCATTGAAGGGGATTTCAAGCGCATTCAGTTCACCCCCGACCTGCTGCCCGGCGATATTACCGGTACCGAAATTTACCGTCCGCAACAACAGACCTTTGATTTTCAGGCCGGGCCCATTTTTCACAACCTGATCCTGGCCGACGAAATAAACCGTGCTCCCGCCAAAGTGCAGAGCGCCTTGCTTGAAGCCATGGCCGAGCGTCAGGTGACGGTTGGCGGAGTAACCCGTCCGCTGTCGTCCTTATTTATGGTCATGGCCACGCAAAACCCCATTGAGCAGGAAGGCACCTACCCATTGCCGGAAGCTCAGCTTGACCGTTTTGTCATGCACGTGGTGATTGATTACCCGGACAGCGAAGCCGAGCAGAAAATTCTGCGTCTGGCCCGTGGCGAAGCCATGCAGCAACACAGCAGTGAAGTGGTCAAGCTGTCGCAGGAGATGGTGTTCGCTGCCCGCCAGCAGGTGCTGAATCTGCATATGAGCGATGCCGTTGAGCAGTACCTGGTACAGCTGGTCATGGCCAGCCGCCGCCCGGAGCATTACGGTAAAGACCTCGCCAGCTGGATCGAATACGGTGCCAGCCCGCGCGGTACTATTGCCCTCGACCGCTGCGCCCGGGCCCACGCCTGGCTGAACGGACGCGATTACGTCAGCCCTGACGATGTACAGGCCGTGGCCCACGATGTGCTGCGTCACCGCCTGCTGCTCAGCTTTGAAGCCGAAGCCTCGGGTATGACGGTGAACAAAGTCATTAATGAACTGCTGCAACGGGTACCGGTTGTTTAATGGTGCAGGACGTATTTTCGCAGCGTCAGCAGACGCAGTCGGCCGCGCTGCACAGTGGCCAGTTTTCGGCCGGAGCAGAAATTTTGCCGGCCAACCTGGTTCAGCTGCGCACGCTGGCACGCCAGTTACCGCTGCATAAACAGAAAAAAGTGCTGAATGATCTGGCTGGCAGTCATGCCTCGGCAATCCGTGGCCGTGGTCTGGATTACGCCGAAGTGCGTGAATATCAGGCCGGTGATGATATCCGCGCGATGGACTGGCGCGTGACGGCGCGCACCGGTGATGCGCATGTCAAAGTGTTCCGCGAAGAAAAAGAACGGCCGGTCCTGCTGGTCTGTGATTTGCGCGCCGGCATGCGCTTTGGCAGCCGCCGGGCACTGAAGCAGGTGGTTGCTGCCGACCTCACCGCGCTGTTTGCCTGGGCCGCCCTTGAGCACGGTGACCGCATTGGTGCCCTGCTGTTTAACGATGAACAGGAAACCGATTTGCGCCCCAAAACAGGCCGCAAACAGGTACTGCAGTTATTAAGCGAATTACCGGCACTGCCCGCGTCAGCGGCGGTTGAACCACAACAGCGCATGCAGCAGATATGTCGTCATCTGCGCCGCATTGCCCGCCCCGGCAGCGCCATTTATTTTATCAGTGACTGGGCAGGCTTTGATGCCGAGTGCGAACAACAACTGCACGCAGTGACCCGCCATTGCGATCTGGTTGCCATCCATATTTCCGATCCGCTGGAAGCCGAATTACCACCGCCGGGTCTCTACACCCTGAGCGACGGTCAGCAGCGTTTATCCCTCGACAGCACCACCAGCGCTCAGCGCCACGATTACCACCAGGCCTTCAGCGATCGCCTGTCACTGCTGCAACAACAGCTGCAACGCATAAAAGTACCCCTGATCACGCTGAGCACCAGCGACGCCGATCCGCTGCCGTTACTGCGTCAGGGATTAGGGCTGGGCATGCTCAGCCGGGCCAGCGGAGGGAAGCGCGGAGCATGAAACCACAAGCCGAATCCCTGCCACTGTACGATATTCATCTGCCCGACCCGGTCAGTGCCTGGCCACCCGCTCCCGGATGGTGGTTGCTGCTCGCCGTGGTGATTATTGCCGTGCTCGTCGCGGCATTCTGGTGGCGACGGCAATACCAGCAACAACAGCGCCGGCGCGATTGTCTGCAGCAACTGCAACACCTGCGCTCCCATTTTGATAAAACCGATGCTCAGGCCTGCGCACAGATTAATGAAATTCTTAAGCTGTATTGCCAGCAACACTTTCCAGCCGCTATCGCGCTGCATGGTCAGGCCTGGATCGAATTTCTTAACCACAGCACAAAAACACCGCTGTTCAGCAACCAAAGCGCGCGGGCTCTGGCCGAGGCGCCTTATGCACCCGACCGCGCTGACTGGCGTCAGCACTATGGCGATCTGAACGATCTGCTGGCACTGGCACAACGCTGGTTAAAAAGCGCGCAAACAACACAGACACAGCTAAAAGTTCAACAGCAACAAGCAACAACAACGGAGGCCAACTGATGGAGTTTCACTGGCCCTGGGCTTTTTTCCTGTTACCGCTGCCATGGATCATCCGTGCTTTTTTACCGCCGTTGAAAATGGAACAGGCGGCACTGAAAGTTCCGTCGCTCAGCCCCTGGCAACTGAGCAAAAACACCCGCAGCAAGCGGCAAACCACCAATAACCTGAGTGGCTGGCTGCTGCCACTGACGTTATGGATTGCGCTGGTCGGTGCGCTGGCACGCCCATATCAGATGGGCGAAATCGTACAAATGCCGGTCTCCGGCCGTGACCTGATGCTGGCGGTGGATATTTCCCAGAGTATGGAAATTGAAGACATGCGCCTGAACAATAAACCCGCCAACCGATTGGCCGTGGTTAAACAGGTGGTCAGCCAGTTTATCGAACAGCGCAGCGGCGACCGCATGGGTCTGATTCTGTTCGGCAGCAATGCCTATCTGCAGGCACCGCTGACCTTTGATGCTCGTACCGTCAGCACCTTTCTGAACGAAGCTCAGATCGGTCTGGCGGGCAAAAAAACCGCCATCGGTGATGCCATCGGCTTAACCATCAAACGTCTGCAGAATAACCCGGAACAAAGCCGGGTAATGATTTTGCTGACCGACGGCGCTAACACCGCCGGCGAAATTGAGCCATTAAAAGCCGCTGAACTGGCCGCCAGTAATGGCGTAAAAATCTACACCATTGGCCTTGGTGCCGATGTAATGGAAGTGTCCAGTTTCTTTGGCACGCGTAAGGTTAATCCGTCACGGGATCTGGACGAAAATGCCCTGCGTGAAATTGCCCGGCAAACCGGTGGTGCCTTTTTCCGCGCACGTGATACCGAAGAGCTGCAAAAGATTTATCAGTTTATTGATGACCTTGAGCCCACGGAAAAAGACCCGCAGATTTACCGCCCGCAACAGAGCCTTTTCCACTGGCCGTTAGCCATCGCGTTTATCATCAGCCTGCTGATTGCCCTGCAGCAGCGCTTTAGTCGTTTATCTGCCGGAGGTCACGTCTGATGGAGTGGCTCAGTCAGTTTCATTTTTTGCGCCCGCTCTGGTTGCTCGCCGCACTTCCCGCGCTGCTTATCTTCAGCCTGCTGCTGCGCCGCGCCCTGAGCAGCGGTCAATGGGCCAGCGTTATTGATGCTCACCTGCTGCCTTACATGCTGGAGCAACGCCCGGGCAATAAACGCCAACAAGGATTGTGGTGGGTATTGGCCGCCTGGCTGCTGGCCTGTATTGCACTGGCCGGACCAAGCTGGGAGAAATTACCGCAGCCGTTGCAGAAAAATCAGGATGCACTGGTGATTTTGCTCGATATGTCCGCCTCAATGGGCGCGCAGGATCTGAAGCCCTCACGGGCGGTACGCGCTATTCAGAAAGTCACCGATATCGTCCGCAGCCGCGCCGATGGCCTCACCGCCCTGGTGGTTTATGCCGGTGATGCACACACCGTCACGCCGCTGACCGATGACCGCGACACCATTGAAAACCTGCTGCCATCGCTGTCACCCTTTATCATGCCCAGCCCCGGCAGCCGTCCGGACAAGGCCATTCGGCTGGCACAGCAACTGGTCACCGATGCCGGCATTCAGCGCGCGCGTCTGCTACTGCTGACCGATGGCATTATCCCAAAAGACATTGAGCGTATCCGTACGGCATTAGATAACCAGCGCTTCCAGCTTAATGTGCTCACCATCGGCACCGCCGAAGGCGCCCCCGTGCCCATGCCCGGTGCCGGTTTTCTGCGCGATGGCAGCGGCACCATTGTGCTGCCGCAACTGGACCTCGGCCCCATCCGCGACTTAAGCCAACAGCTGAATATCCCCTGGCAACCGCTGAGTATTAACGACAGCGACTGGCATACCCTGCTGCCCGACCAACCTCAAGAACTTGACCCGCAAAATCCCGATAATGCGTTTGCCAAATTCGATCAATGGCATGATGCCGGCTACTGGCTGATCATCGCTCTTCTTCCCATTGCCCTGCTGTTATTCCGCCGTGGGGTCTTGTTCAGCCTGTTGCTGCTGCCTTTGTGCTGGCCGGACAACAGCTATGCACTGGAATGGAAAGACCTGTGGCAAACCCCGGACCAGCAAGGGGCTGAACTGTTTGAACAAGACCCGGCCAAAGCCGCTGAAGCATTCAACGACCCGAACTGGCGCGGCAGCGCCGCTTACCGGGCAGGCGATTATGAAAGCGCCGCCAAAGCCTTTGCCGAAGGCCCGCAAACGGCCATCAGTCATTACAACCGTGGTAATGCCCTGTTACAGGCCGGAAAGCCGGATGAAGCCATCGCCGCCTACGATGAAGCGCTGAAGCTGAATCCGGAGATGAAAGAAGCGGCTGCGAACCGCGAGACCGCTGAAAAACTCAAACAACAGAAAGAGCAGCAACAGGACGGTCAGCAGCAAGACGGACAGCAGCAAGACGGTCAGCAACAGGACGGACAGCAGCAAAACGGTCAGCAGCAAAACGGTCAGCAGCAAAACGGTCAGCAGCAAAACGGTCAGCAGCAAAACGGTCAGCAGCAAAACGGCCAGCAGCAGGACGGTCAGCAGCAAAACGCTCAGGATCAAAGTGCAGATGATGCCTTTGCCCAACAGCAGGCAGACAAGCTGGCTCAGCAGGCCAAAAACAAGCAACAGGCCAAAGACAAGCAGCAACCAAACCAGGACGGTGCGGCCGCTCAGCCTGACGATGAGTCATCAGAAGAGCAGTCTGAAAGCGCAGCGCAGAGCGCCGGAGAGAAGCAGGAACACGCCGACGATGAGCAAACCCCGCAGCCCACTGCTCAGCAAAATGCGCAGGAGCAGAATGCAAGCCCGGCAAAGCAACCTGGCGCCGTGGAGCAACCGCTCAACAGCCTCAGCCGCGAAGAACAGGCGGCCATGCAGCAGTGGCTGAACCGGGTGCCGGATAACCCCGGCAACCTGCTGCAACGTAAGTTTTTATATCAGTACCGGCAACAGGCCGATCAGGAAAGTGAGGACGTTTTATGGTGATGCGCGATCTGGTCTTTAACCGCATTCACTGGCTGCTGGCGCTGCTGCTGTTCGCCGCTCAGGCTCAGGCAGCCACTTTCAGTGCCAGCGTTGACCGCAAAGAAGTCACCGAGCAGGATACCTTTAACCTGATGCTGCGTTACAGCGAGCAGGTGGGGTTTGGCTCGCCCGACCTGACTCCGCTGCAAAACGACTTTCAGATACTCAATCAGCAACGTTCTAACCAGTTCCGTTCGGTCAACGGCAAAACCGAATCCTTTACCGAATGGACCCTGACCCTGACCGCCAAACGCAGTGGTCAGCTGACCATTCCCCCCATCCGTTTTGATGATCAGCAGAGCCAGCCGATTACCATCAGCGTGCGTGAATTATCCGCCGATGTTAAAGCACAGATTGCCAAAGAGTTTTTCTTCGACATTGAAGTCAGCCAGCAGAGCAACTACTACGTGCAGGGACAAATTCTTTACACCGAAAAACTCTATTACAGCGTCAGCCATGAAGATGCTTCGCTGTCAGAATTTAAGGTCACCGACGCACTGGTGCAGCCTTTGGGCGAGGTTCGCCAATACACCACCATCATTGATGGCCAGCGCCTCGGGGTCTACGAACGCCGTTTTGCTATTTTCCCGGAAGAAAGCGGCGAACTGGTCATTCCCGGCCAGCGCTTTAATGCCCGCATCAGTAATCCTTATGACCGCTGGAGCCGCGGCCGTCAGGGTTCTGCGGTCAGCAAGCCCATCACCCTGCAGATCAAACCCATTCCGCCGAACTATCCGCAGGCGCCCTGGATTCCAGCACAGAATCTGAGCATCAGTGAAACCTTCAGCACGCCGCCGCAGCAATGGGTGGCCGGAGAACCGGTGACCCGCACCCTGACACTGACCGCCAAAGGCCTGCCGGGCAGTCAGCTGCCAGCCATTGCCCTGCCGGTGGTCGATAACCTGCGTTATTACCCGGATCAGAGCCAACAGAACGAACAAAGCAGCGAAGACGGCCTGACCGGCACCTCAGAGCAGTCTATTGCTCTGGTTCCCGGCAGCAGTGGCCGTATTCTGCTGCCGGAGATCCGCATTCCGTGGTGGAATACGCGCAGCGGCACGCTGGAATACGCCGTACTGCCGGCACACAGCATTCAGGTGCAGCCAGCCAAGGGGAGCAGCCCTGCCACCATCCGTCCTGAAACGCCGACAGATGCTGTCTCAATGCAGACACCGGCCGCAATCAGCAGCGCAAGTGAACAACCAACACTGTTGTATTGGCAGATCGCCGCCGGGCTTTTACTATTGAGTAATGCACTGTTATTCATTTTATGGTGGCGTGCCCAGCAGCGGATTCAGGGTCAGCCGCGAGCCGCTGACGGCCGCAACAACCCCACAGAAAACACCGAAAAAACGCTGAAGCAACATTGGCAGGCGTTGACCAGAGCCTGTCAGAAAGGGGATGGCGTCGCCATTCGCAGTGCCCTGCTCGGTTGGGTTAATGCAGGTGGTTTAAGCGCCACGATAGCCGTCCGGCACTTACCCCTTGCCAGCTTGAATCAGCTTGCCGGCCTTACGGCTGAGCCAAAGCTTCAGGCCGCACTGGCGGAGCTGGATGCTTATCTGTATTCGCCCACGGTGAATTCGGCCTATAACGCCCAGAACCTGCTGTCGCTGCTCAAACAACAACAACGCCCAAGCGCCAATACCACGCAAACCAAACCGGCGCTGTATCCGCTGTAAAGCCTTGCGGCAGACAACGGCGCCAAAAGGAGTGATGCCAAAAGGGAATGATGCCAAACAGAATGACGCAGTTTTACCGGAGGGATAAGCCTGCGTATTGATCGAAGGGTCAACTGGAATGAGCAGGCAGAGGATTACTGGCCGTCTTCCGATGCACAACCCCGGTTATTGGCATCCGTCGCTGATGGCGGCAGCGTCATATCAACAGAATGGCCAGAAACGTTCTCAGACTCAGCACTGGTATGCGCATGGCTGCCCGCATGCGCGGACTTGTCGAGATACATCGCCTGGTCAGCGACCTCAATCCAGCTGTTAGCGTCAGCCACATCGGGATAGCCGACATAGGCCAGACCAATACTGAAATGAACCGGAAATGTCCCCGTCGGCGTCTGATGGCGTAATACGTTATTACGCAGGTTGCGCAACGCCAGCGATGCTTCGCGGACATTACTCTGCGGCAATACCACAACAAACTCATCACCGGCATAACGCGCCAGAATATCGGTGGCCCGAATATGCTGGCGGATATGCTCGGCCAATGCCTGTAAGGTTTCATCACCGGCGATATGGCCGAAGGTATCGTTAATTTTTTTAAAGTCGTTCAGATCAATAAACAACAGCGAGCATGGCGTCTGATAGCGGCGGTACAATTCCAGCTGATGCTCCAGCTCTTCATACAAAGCCTGGCGGTTAATACAGCCGGTTAACGGATCGGTACGGATCAGTAAATTAAGCCGTTCGGTCGCCTGATGCGCCTGCTCTAATGCCTGTGCCATGTCGGCTTTGGCTTTCACCTGATCACTGATATCAGTCGCCAGGCCGATGATATATTCCAGTTTACCGGCGCTGTTAAACACACCTTTACCGCTATCAAAAATATGTCGCAGGCCATTCTGCGGATGCTCCACACGATACTCAATTTCCCAGCGCCCTTCTTTATACCGCTCTATTGCTGCGCGTACCCGCGCCCGGTCATCGTCGTAAATGCCGTCGAGAAAACTCTGCGGATTGTCATATAAACTGGCGCAGCTGCGTCCCCATACATATTCATAAGCCGGATTCACAAACAGCATCTGATCCATCGCCGGTGTCGACATCCACACCACCGACTGGATGGTTTCGGCGATGGTACGGAACTTGGTTTCTGACTGCAGCAGCAGTAATTCGGATTGTTTACGATTACTGATATCTTCGATCACTGAAATAAAATAATCGGGGAAATTCTGTTCATCACGGATCAGAGTGACCGTCAGATTGGCCCAGAAATAGTGCCCGCCCTGATGCAGGTAACGCTTTTCAATGCTGTAAGAGTTGGCGGCACTGTTCAGTAACCCATTCACATTACCGATATCCAGTTCCAGGTCATCAGGGTGAGTAATGTCCTGAAAACAACGCTCTAAAAGTTCTTCACCGCTGTATCCCAACAGATCACATAAGCGACGGTTTACCCGCAAAAAACGCCCGCCCAGACTGACACTGCAGATACCCACGGCCGAGTGTTCAAACAGCTCATCGTAAGCTTTATGTTGCTCACGCAGCTTACGTTCAGACATCCACAGCGTGCTGGTATCCAGAATACTGGCAATCGCCATGGGCTCGCCGTCGTAATCCACCAGTGCCAGATGAATTTCGGCATTAATCTTCTGGCCACGGGCATCGTTGATCCAGATACGGTTATTCATCCTCCGCTTGCCAGTGGAAGAAAAAAACAGGGCAACCAGATGATGATGCTGACTGCGGATCTCTTCAGGCACCAGAATATCCAAGGTTTTCCCAACCATGGAGCCGTCGTCATGGCCAAGAAAATGGTGCACAGCCCGGTTTGCCATACGGATAATGCCGTGGCTATCCACCAACAATACCGGGTCAGGGCTGAGTTCAAACAGCGGTTCGGCGGGTAATACACGAGGGCGGCGATGCTGCAACACAGCAGCACTGATGATGACAATGACTAACAGCAGCCAGGGAAGTACTTCCATGCATACTCCATTACAGAAAACCTATCCTGCCAGGAAAATGCGTACAGCCTGATCGCATGGCAACAATCCACTCCGGGACAGTACCTGTAAGCCTAGCAGGAAAGCGCCGCGACGCTTTCAACTGCCAACAGGCTTTTTTATCAGCCGCGGTCGGGCGTGACCTGCGGCATCTGGCCTAAACGAACAGGCGGCGGTCTGTTGAAAGTGTCCTGACCAAACAGCGTGCGCCAGAACCAGTTACTGTCTAGGTCTTCCTGACAGCGCACCAGCTGCTGCTGATATTGCCTGGCCCGGCGCTCAACCTTTCTCGCCACCTGAATCAGCCAGGGCTTTTTCTTGTAGGTACCGCGCAAATAACCACCGGCGCCGTCGTGATAAGCCAGATACAGGTTGTAGGCATCGTGCGGGCGGATACCGGTACGCTTAATGGTCCGGGCGTTATACCAGCCGATAAAATCAACAGCGTCTTCAAAGTCATCACGATCAGCGCCCCAGTTACCGGTCAGACGCATATATTCTTCCCAGGTCGGATCCAGGGCCTGGGCATAGCCATAGGCTGAGGACGGACGCGGACCGGGGATGATCCACAGATACCATTTACGCGGTGGACGGTTGTCGTCGATAAACTTCGATTCCTGATGAATAAACGCCATGGTCACCGACTCCGGTACGCCATACTTTTTCTTCACCGCCTTGGAGGCGTTATACCAGTCGTAATATTCGTCGTAGATATCACAAACGTTGTTGATGTTTTTCGGTTGCGGGGTGGAGCAACCCGCCAGTAACAGCAACGCTGCCAATGCCAATATTTGAATAGCGGTCCGGGTCATGCCTGTTCCTTGTTGTTCTGTATCGCCTCACCGCCCTGCTTCAGGGCCGGATACCGTGTTCATCCAGCAACGCCAGAAATGCATTTTCGTCCAGCACGTCAACATTCAGTGATTGCGCCTTGGTCAGTTTGGAACCCGCTTTCTCACCCGCCACCAGAAAATCGGTTTTAGCGGAAACGCTGCCAGCCACTTTAACGCCCAACTGTTCCAATAAGGCTTTAGCATCATCACGACTCATGCCGGTCTGGCTCAGCGTACCGGTAATGACCGCTGTTTTACCGCTCAGCGGCAAATCATCGGCCTGTACCGGCTCTTTTTCTTCCCAGCTCACACCGGCACGCTGCAACTGTGCAATCACCGTGCGGTTATGATCTTCGGCAAAGAAATTATGCACATGCGCGGCGACCACAGTACCGACATCAGCAACCTCCAGCAGCGCCTCGGTATCGGCATCCATAATGCGTTGCAGAAAACCAAAATGCGTCGCCAGATTATTGGCCGTAACCGTTCCCACTTCGCGGATACCCAGCGCATATAAAAACCGGCCTAATGTGGTTTTTTTCGCGGCATTCAAAGCATCAAGAATATTCTGTGCCGATTTTTCGGCCATACGCTCCAGGCCCGCCAGCTGCTCCAACGTCAGATGAAATAAATCATCCACTGAGTCAATTAATCCGGCATCCACCAGCTGTTCAATTAATTTATCGCCCAGGCCTTCAATGTCGAGGGCTTTGCGCGAGGCAAAATGTTTAATCGCTTCTTTACGCTGCGCCGAACACACCAGCCCGCCGGTACAGCGCGCCACCGCTTCGCCTTCAACTTTTTCTACCAGTGAATCACACACCGGGCAATTCGCCGGAATCTGAATCTCACGGGCATCCGCCGGACGTTTTTCCGCCACCACAGAAACAACCTGCGGAATCACATCGCCGGCACGGCGGATGATCACGGTATCGCCAATTTTTACGCCTAAGCGATTAATTTCATCCATATTATGCAACGTGGCATTGGACACAGTAACGCCCGCCACATGCACGGGTTTTAACCGTGCCACCGGGGTAATCGCACCGGTACGGCCAACCTGAAAATCCACGCCGAGCAATTCGGTCATTTCTTCCACCGCCGGAAATTTATAGGCAATGGCCCAGCGCGGTGCTCGGGCAACAAAGCCCAGCGTTTCCTGCAGCGCCAGGTCATCCACTTTAAAGACCGTGCCATCAATTTCGTACGCCAGACGATGACGCTTTTCACCCAGCTGTTCAAAAAAAGCCTGTGCTGCGGCTGCGCCATTCACCACACGCATTTCTTCGTTAATGCGTAAGCCCCAATGTTTTACTTTTTCCAGAATAGCGCTGTGTGTTGCCGGTAAAACAATATCGTCACTGAACACGCCGATGCTGTAAGCACAGAATTCCAGTGGCCGTTTGGCAGTAACATTCGGGTCGAGCTGACGCAGCGAACCGGCTGCGGCGTTACGCGGATTAGCAAAGACTTTTTCGTCATTGGCGCGGGCATTCTCGTTGTACGCCTCAAAACCGGCTTTGGGCATATACACTTCCCCGCGCACTTCGAGACGTGCCGGATAATCCTCGCCCTGTAAACGCAAAGGAATATTCTTAATTGTGCGGACATTGCGGGTGATGTCTTCACCGGTCTGACCATCGCCACGGGTCGCCGCTCGTACCAGCAAGCCTTGCTCGTAAAGAATGCTCACGGCCAGGCCATCCAGTTTCGGCTCGCAAGCCAGCGCAATGTCTTCAGTGGTTTTTAAGCGTTCCTGCAAACGCTGATAAAACGCCGAAAATTCTTCCGCATTCATGGCGTTATCCAGCGATAACATCGGGCGTTCGTGAGCCACGCTGACAAATTCACTGAGTGGCGTGGCACCCACCCGCTGGGTTGGTGAATCAGTGGTAATTAATTGCGGATGCTCCGCTTCAAGCTGCTGTAATTCACGTAATAAGCGGTCGTACTCGGCATCGGGAATACTGGGTTCATCCAACACGTAATAACGATGATTGTGCAGATTAATTTCGTGGCGCAGCTGCTCAATACGTTGATTAACGCTGGTCGCCGAAATGCTGCTGTCAGAAGAAACAGAGGAGCCCATTGGCTCCTCTGAAAAAAGATCATTTTGTTGTGTCATATTATTTAGCTTGTTTTTTCAGGGCCAGACGCTGGCGTCGTTCAAAATCCATAATTTGCTGGCGATCATGTTCCATGGTTTGCGGTGTTAATGCACTGCGGGCACCGTCGTACACATCGGCATGTAATTTACGCGCAACCACCAATGCCATTTCCGACATGGCTTCGTAAGCTTCGCGTGGGTTCTTCGCCCCCGGCAGGCTCATAAAGAAACTCAGGCCACGGAAATGCTGTTGCGCCATGGCTGCCGGAACAAAAATACCGGGTTCATAACTCTGCGCGACTGAGAACTGAATACAGCCTTCGCCATCGGCTTGTTCAAAACGGTGGAAAATGTCTTTTTCGCCAAAGCGCAGATCGCAGCTGTTAAACAGAAACAGAATATCTTTGCCGGAAAAACCCAGCGGATCACGCGCAATGGCATGAATTTCCAGCACCAGCTCCGGTATCCCGCGGCTGGCCAGTCGCTCGGCATTGGCGCCGGCAAAATTCACCGGCTGCAATGGCAAATCAGACGGCAGTTTATCCACTTCCTGTTCCAGGTGCGGATCATTTATTTCGGCCAGATCATCGATATGCGTAGATTGCTTTGCATCAGATTCGGCCAGCTCAGGCTTGCTCGGCGTGTCGGTATTTTCTGCCGGGCCCTCAGCGTTGCCTGCTGTGTCCTGAGCGTTGCCTGCGGTGCTGGCGGGAGTTTTTTCATCAGCGGCCTGAGCATCAATCTGCGGTTTGATGTCATCGTCACCCAGTTCTTCGACATCCAGCAGTACCGGGAATTTTTCATCCAGATTGACCGGTCGGGCTTTGGGAATCAGCGGCGATGGCGGGATATCCAGATCTTCTACCCGATGCTCAGATCTGGCCTGAGCAGCGTTGGCATGAATTTCCTGGCTATGACCCAGCTGCATATCGGCATGTTCTGCGCGCTGTTCTGTTCGCTGCTCTGCTGAACTGCCAGCAACGGTATGATCTTCTGCGTCATCGGCTGTCGTGCTTGAGCGGGCGGCAATGCTGCTGTCAGCGTCATCGTTGTCAGGCAAAGATTCAGCAACCGGCGCTTTGGCAGCCGGTTTAACCACCACGGCCGATTTCACCACCCGCGCCGGGCCCAGATCGTCTTCCCACGGAATCACCGGCTCTTCTTCGGTTGAGAAGTTACCTTCCAGCTCGGTAAAAACCGGCTCCTGGGCATTGTGACGGGCGCGCTCCTGCTCAGCGGTACGTTGCTGGGCCGAACGGAACCCTAATAACGCATCATCATCGTCGTGTTGCTGGCTGCTTTGCTGCGGGCGTTGGGCATCGTGCTGGGCAGAATGCAGATCATCCTGCTCCACATTCTGGCGGTCGCTATTCCGGTCGTTGCTGTTTCGGGTTGCCGCCGCGTGATTTACCACGCGCGCCCCACCCGGCAGCTCCGGGTTATGGCTGTCATCCGGGAAACGGTAATCGTGGCTGACATCCAGACGCAAAGCTTCCGCACGGGCACGACGCATGCGGCGGAAACCATCAATTAATATTGCCACCATCGCTAATAATCCAATCAGGATCAGGACGGTTCGCCAACTCCATTCCATAGTTGCCTCAGACTTTCATTCACTGTTTTGCCGCTCCGGAAAAGCGCTCGATGGGACATCAGAACGGCAGGGGTTATTTGGGTTCAAAGTGTTACACAACGATTCACGCGAAAACAGACCCCGGACGGCGCTTTTGGCCTCTTTTTTGCGGCCAGGCATTCCTTGGTATGACTTTCTGCCAGCATCGGCTACCACAACAATCAGCTGTCGCAGAGCCGGCCACGGCTTTAGTCGCCAGCCATCAGGCGTCGATCATTTCTGCCGCTTCTTCGACATCCACCGACACCAGACGGGAAACCCCCGGCTCGTGCATGGTCACCCCCATCAACTGAGACGCCATTTCCATGGCAATTTTGTTGTGGGTGATATAAATAAACTGCACTTTTTCTGACATCGCTTTCACCAGACGCGCATAGCGGCCAACGTTGGCGTCATCCAGTGGTGCATCCACCTCATCGAGCATACAGAACGGCGCCGGATTCAGCTGGAAGATGGAGAACACCAGCGCAATGGCAGTCAGGGCTTTTTCGCCACCGGACAGCAGATGAATGGTGCTGTTTTTCTTGCCCGGCGGACGCGCCATAATCGCCACCCCAGTGGTCAGCAAATCTTCGTCAGTCAGCTCCAGACAGGCATGGCCGCCACCAAATACTTTCGGGAACAGTTCGGCCAGGCCGGCGTTCATTTTGTCGAACGTTTCCTGGAAGCGGGTACGGGTTTCACGGTCGATTTTCTGGATCGCGCCTTCGAGGGTGTTCAGCGCTTTTTCCAGATCATCATTCTGCGCATCCAGATAGACTTTACGCTCGGACTGAATACGGTATTCATCAATCGCGGCGAGGTTAATCGCGCCCAGGCGCTGAATACGTTCGGCAATGCGTGCCAGCTCTTCCTGCCAGCTGTCGGCATCCGCCTCTTCCGGCATATTGTCGAGCACATCTTTTAAGGTGAGCTTTTCTTCCTGCAGGTTTTCTACCAGCGCCTGACGACGGATATCCAGTGCCTGACACTCCATGCGCACTTTTTCCAGTTCGTTACGCACTTCCAGTGCTTTTTTCTCGGCTTCGGCACGGGCCTGCTCCAGTTCGCGCAAGCGGGCGTCGACGGCTTCCAGCGCATGGCGTGCGGCCGACATAATCTGCTCGGCATCGAGACGGCGCTCCAGTAATTCTTCCATTTCCGCTTTCAGCTCGTCGAGATCGGCGCTGTGATCGCGGTTCTGGTTATCGAGAATCTGTTGTTTGCGTTCGCGCAGGCGCTGCATCTGGGCGGCCAGACGCTCAATGGCCTGTTGCAGGCTCTGCTCGCGGCTTCTCAGCGTTTGCACTTTCAGTTGCAGCTGATGGGCTTTGTCCTGATGCTGACGCGATTCCATGCGCGCCCGCTCCAGCAGTTGCTGCACGCGGTTACGTTCGGCCTGCAGACGCTCGCGCTCGTCGGTATCGTCATCGATGGCGCTCATTGCTTCCTGCCAGGTCAGGCGCAGCTCTTCCAGCGCTTCGCGCTCCAGCGCCTGCTGCTGACGGGCTTCAGTAATGTCCTGATTGAGTTTGTCGGTGCGCAGCGCAAACTGCTCAGCACGTGCCTGTTTGCCGGACAGCTGAGATTTTAATGTGATGAGTTTCTGGCTGACCTGTTGCTGTTCACGCTGGGCGGTTTCACGCTGCTGCTCCAGCGAACGCAGTTTAAGCTGGTCAGCATCCAGATCGGCATCCCACTCTTCAACCTGAATATCCAGTTCTTCAATCTGATCGTCGAGTACGTCCAGTTCCTGCTGACGCGCCAGTACACCACCTTCGCCATCGGCAGCACGGGCTACACGTAACCAGTTGGGGCCAATCCAGATGCCATCGGCAGTAATAATGGATTCGTGGGCACCCAGCGTACCGCGCGCCGCCAGCGCAGAGGCCAGATCTGCGGCCACTTTAACCCCGGCCAGCAGGCCGCTGACGTCCTGACGGCTCTGCACTTTGGCTGCCAGGGTATCGGCATGGCCGCTGCTAACCGCAGCAGCACCCTGCCCCTGCTGCCATAAACTGAGATGGCCTTCTTTAAAACTGCCGAGCCAGTGTTGGGCGGGGTCGAGCTGATCAATCATGACCGCCTGCAGGTAATCACCCAGAACCGTTTCAACCGCCCGTTCCCAGCCACTTTCGACCTGAATCTGTTCGGCCAGACGCGGTTTACGCGCCAGTTGATGGCTTTCCAGCCAGTGACTAACGGCTTCGGAGCCCTGCCCCAAAGCGGCTTTCTGCAGCGCATCAAGGGTGGCTTTGCGGTTCAGCATCTGCTGTAACTGCGCTTTACCTTCGTCCAGCTGACGGCGTTGCTGCTCCAGCTGTTCGCGGCCATCACTGACCTGTTCCTGCAAGCTGTCGAGGCGTTCCTGCTGACTGTCGGCGGCCAGTTCCTGCTCGCTGACTTCTTCGGCCAGCAGCTGAATTTCTTCCAGCTCCGGGTTGTCTTTCAGCTGCTGCAGTTCCTCTTCCAGACGACGAATCTGCTGGTCAAGACGGGTAAGCTGCTGCTCGCTGTTCTGAATGCGGGTCTGCGCCACTTCTGCCTGGCGGGTCGGTTCACTGGCGCGCTGGGTAAAGCTGTCCCAGGCATCCTGCCAGCGGGCCTGAGATTCTTCGGCTTCCAGCAGCATGGCGCTGGCTTCTTCTTCACCGGCTAACAGCATCTCCAGTTCTGGCTCCAGCAGCATCAGTTCTTCACCGACGGTTTCACGGGCAAGCTGGTCTTCTTCCAGTGATTTCTGCGTTTCGAGAATGGCCTTTTCGGCTTCGGCCATATCCTGATCAAGCTGCAACGCCATCTGCGCCTGATGCTCCAGTTTCTGCTCGTGGCGGGCAATGTGAGCACCTACTTCGTAGTATTTGCTCTGTGCGCTGTTGAACAGATCGCCTTTTTCCTGATGTTCCAGACGCAGGCCTTCGATTTCGGCATCGGCGGCACGCTGTTCAGCCATATGGGCTTCGAACTGGGTCTGATGCTCGGCAATTTTCAGCTCGCGCACGCGGTAGTCCGCATCCAATGCCTGCCATTTCAGGGCCTGCAACTGCGCCTTTTTCTCGCGCTCCTGGGTTTTTAATTCTTTGTACTTTTCTGCCGCCTGGGCCTGACGCTGCAGATGGGATAGCTGCCGCTCCAGCTCCTGACGGATATCCTGCAGGCGCTCAAGGTTTTCATGGGTGCGGCGCATGCGGTTTTCGGTTTCACGGCGGCGTTCTTTGTATTTGGAAATACCGGCGGCTTCTTCCACATACACGCGCAGCTCTTCCGGCTTGGCTTCAATCAGGCGTGAAATCATGCCCTGTTCGATAATGGCGTAGGAGCGCGGACCAAGACCGGTGCCAAGGAAAATATCGGTAATGTCTTTACGGCGGCATTTGCTGCCGTTAAGGAAATAGGTCGATTGCCCATCGCGGGTTACCTGACGGCGCAGGCTGACTTCAGCGTACCCCGCGTACTCTCCACGTAAAGTGCCGTCGCTGTTATCAAAAATCAGATCGACACTGGCTTTGCCCACCGGCTTACGTTCGGACGAACCATTAAAGATAACGTCGGTCATGGCATCGCCACGCAGATATTTGGCTGAGCTTTCGCCCATCACCCAGCGCACCGCATCAATGGTGTTGGATTTACCACAGCCGTTGGGGCCAACAATACCGGTCATATTGGTACTGAACGGCACCGTAGTCGGATCAACAAAGGATTTAAAGCCCGCCAGTTTGATGGCTTTTAAGCGCATGTTGAGGCCTCCTCAGCCATCGCTGCCAGCACCAGTTCACGCTGATGCTGACCATAATTCTGTAATAAGCCCGGTAGCGCCTGCAGGTTGCGTTTTAATACCGCTTCCATCAGGCCGGCAAAAAAGCGCGCGGCGTATTCGGTTTCGTGGGGGGAACGACGGATCGCCAGCGCATAAGTTCGGTGCAATACCGGTTGCAGATCTTCCAGCACTTCCGCCAGATACTGATTGCCGGCAATGGCAAACGCCATGCGCATAAGGACGAAACCGGATTCAACAAAGGCGACTTTGTCTTCACTTTGCTGCAAGGACTGGATGGCCTGCATCTGTGCCAGCAGCGGCCGGACATTATCATCGGTCCAGTTTTCTGCAACCCGCTGCGCCAGCATGGTGAGCAGATTGATGTACAGATCGTACAGGCTGTTGACGCCTTGCTCTGTAAGCGTTGCCACCACCGCGCCACGACGCGGCAGAATATCAATCAGATGACGGCTTTCGAGTATCAGCAACGCTTCGCGTACCGAACCGCGGCTCACTTCCAGCTCACTGACCACGCGGGTTTCCTGAATCCGTTCAGCGGATTTAAGCTGCCCCTGAATAATGCGTTGCGCCAGATAGCGGGCAATCTGTTCGGAAAGGCTTTCAGGCGCAGAAAAACTCATGGGGGTCTGTTCTCTGTTGATAAAAAAATCCGGCGGCGATGTTAGCACAGAATGCTGCACAACCGGGCTATGCCGAACCCTGCTGGCATCCATAGTGGTCACTGATTTTGCGGCACAGTTCCGCTTCTGGCGACGGTGGTGGTAACCACGCTGGTAACAACTGAGACCGCAGACAATCATAAGTCCACCACCGGGCATCCTTGCTGCCCGCCAATATGGCGTTACCCGGCCGCAAATGACCAGACAAAAACCCTGCTCGCCGGACAAAATTGTCAGACAATTCTGAACACAATAACAACAAAGTACTCAGGAGATGAATATGTCTGAACAAGCATCAACCTCCCGCATGCTGTCGCTGAAAAAGTATGCCTACCTGCTGGTTGTCGTTCCGCCGCTGTTACTGCCGCTGTCGCAATGGCTGTGGGAAACCGTCGGTTACGCCAATCTGTTCGCTTTCTTCCCGCTGCTGTTTGTGTATGGCGTCGTACCGGTTTTTGATCACATCATCGGCAAAGATCCGGTAAATCCGGACGAAGCCGTGGAAGTGCCGAAACTGTCGGAAGAGCGCTTTTATCGTTTGCTGACGCTGCTCTGTCTGCCGATGTATCTGGCGGTGATGTTCTATGCCGGGCATGTCTTTATGACGGCTGAACTGAGCTGGGTGGGCCAGCTGGGCTGGCTGATGTCGATTGGCACCGTTGGCGGCATTATTGCCATCAATGTCGGCCACGAGTTGATTCATAAAGATCCGAAAATCGAACAATGGGCCGGCGGCCTGTTGCTGGCCAGCGTGTCCTATGGTGGTTTTAAAGTCGAGCATGTCCGTGGCCACCATGTGCATGTTTCCACGCCAACCGATGCGTCGTCTTCACGCTACGGTCAGAGTCTGTATCAGTTTTTACCCCATGCTTATCTGCACAATTTCCTCAATGCCTGGAAACTGGAAGCCAAGCGCCTGCGCCATAAAGGTCATTCACCGTTCAGCTGGCGCAATGAGCTGGTCTGGTGGTATGCATTCAGCCTCTTATTGGCGGCCACATGCGGCGCCTTGTGGGGCTGGATGGGGGTGTTATTTTTTGCCGCACAGAGCTTTTTTGCCTTCAGCCTGCTGGAAGTGATCAACTACGTTGAGCATTACGGCCTGCATCGCCGCAAGCTGGAGAACGGCCGTTACGAGCGTCCGGATATCGAACATTCGTGGAACAGCAATTATCTGCTCACCAACCTGTTCCTGTTCCAACTGCAACGTCACTCTGACCACCATGCGTATCCGAAACGCCGTTATCAGGTGCTGCGTCATCACGATGTCAGCCCGCAACTGCCCAGCGGTTATGCCACCATGGTGGTCATGGCGCTGATTCCGCCACTGTGGTTTAAGGTGATGAATCCGCGCGTTGAAAGCTACTACAAAGGCGAAGAGCACCAGCTGCAAAGCGTCTGAGCGGAAACGCCGGAACACCTGCACTGAGCCGGAAGTTTATGGCTCAGTGCAAAGCCAGACCCGCCGTGGCAACAATGATCAGCAGCATCAGCAGCAACTGCCACGGTTTGACCTTTTCCCCGAACAACCACACGCCCCAGCAGGCCGCACCGATAATACCGATGCCACGCTTTGCCGTTTCGACAATGCCCGGATGAACCTCATCCAACGCCAGCCACTGGCCGCTGACTGCCAATACAAAGACCAGCAACGCCAGAGCGAGCAGCCCCTTAGGACCATCGTAGTGCGGCAACTCAGGCTTTCGCTTACGCCGCACAGAATCCAACATTGAAGCCAGCAGCAATACCAGACACATTCCGGCACTCTGAATCAGACCATGGAAAAACACCGTCGCTGACGTCAGCGCCAGCTTGTCGAACACAATTCCGGCACCCCAGCACAACGCCACAATTAACATCAGGCCAAAACCGCTGCCCACCGCTCTGGGTTTCAGCAACAGATTCCAGCCGGAATGCAGCAGAAAAATAGCCAGCACAATGCTCAGCATGGCCAGCCATTGCAACTGGCTCAGAGACTCATCCAGCAACCAAAGACTGAACAGCGCAGCCACCACCGGCGTAAACGACAGCACCGGCACCAGCAAGGCAATACGGCCGACACTGAGCGCCTGGATATAACAGACACTGGCCAGCGCCGAAAACAGCAGCGACACCAGCGCCGGTGGCCAATAAGCAGCCTGCGGCAATGCCGCACCCTGACTCAGCCACAACAACAGATACAGCGGTGTGACACCGGCACTGAGCCAGATAGCCAGCGTTAACGGCGCGGCATGGGCCGTCAGTTTTTTGCGCGCCAGATCAAACAGCGACCAGGCCAGCGCAGATAACAACATAAACGACATAGCAGTCCCGGTGATGATAAATAAAACCATCTTACGTGTTCACCGGGCTGACGTCAGCGACCTGCTGAAAATGAATCAGGACGATGCACCCTGTATTTTTATTGCGCAAAAACAGGGCAACGTCAGACATAAAACCAGACATTTTTCTGCAATAAGGCGGAAAAATCAGCCATACCAACGGAAAAATAAAACTGGCACGTCTTCTGCTGAAGATATTGCATCCACATCAACGATGATGAGGAAAACAATCTGAATGACCGGATAACGGCGTCCACTCCGACTGTATATTGCAGACGGATGGGACGCCGTTTTTTTTTGCTCCTGAATTCTGAGATATCGCTCCGCCAGCAGATATATCAGACACCACGTCAGAGCAATGTTTAAAACATTAATGAGGTAATACTATGTCTTATCTGATGCCTGCCGAGTTTGCCACCAAAATGGTAGATGCCGGTGAAGCAAAAATTTATATGTCGACCCGCGATACGCTGGTACGCGCTTTTATGGCCGGTGCCATTCTCGCTCTGGCGGCGGTTTTTGCCGTCAGCGTTGCCATGGCAACCGGTTCACACCTGATTGGTTCCATTCTGTTTCCCGTTGGTTTCTGCATGCTCTATCTGATGGGCTTTGATCTGCTCACCGGTGTATTTATGCTGACGCCGCTGGCCTGGCTGGATCGTCGCCCTGGTGTTACCTGGGGACAGATTCTGCGTAACTGGGGACTGGTTTTTCTCGGTAATTTTGGCGGCGCGTTAACCGTTGCCTTTCTGATGTCTTTTATTTTCACCTACGGCTACAACACCGATGGCGGTGCCATTGCGGAAAAAGTGGCTCATATCGGTGAAGCCCGTACCCTGGGTTACGCTCAATACGGTGCAGCCGGCTGGTTTACCATTTTTATCCGCGGCATGCTGTGTAACTGGATGGTTTCTATGGGTGTTGTCGGCGCCATGATTTCCACCAATGTCAGCGGTAAAGTGATCGCTATGTGGATGCCGATTATGCTGTTCTTTTTTATGGGTTTTGAACATTCCGTTGTAAATATGTTTCTGTTTCCGTTTGGCCTGATTATGGGCGGTGAATTTTCGGTAATGGATTATTTTATCTGGAATGAAATTCCGACCGCATTGGGTAATCTGGTAGGGGGCCTGGCCTTTACCGGTTTAACCCTGTACGCCACCCATGTCCGCACTGCGAAAAAACGTGCGCTGATGACCTCTCAGCCACAGCCACAAATGTAAGCAGTTAAAGCAATAAAACCCCGGACGAATTTTCCGGGGTTTTATTGCAGATTACCCATGGCAACCCAATGACTTCTTCTCTTAATATCCGTCTTGGTCAGTATTCAACGGCCGGATGCAAAGCCGTTAATCAGGATTTTCACGGCGCCTGCCTTGCCGATACCCTGCAGAAAGAACGCAAAGGTATCGCCATTGCTCTGGCCGATGGCATCAGCAGCAGCAATGTCAGCCAGATTGCCAGCGCCGCTGCCGTTAAAAGTTTTCTTGACGATTATTACTGCACCCCTGATGTATGGAGTGTGCGTAAAGCGGCGCAGCGGGTTATTCAGGCCAGTAATTCCTGGCTTTACAGCCAGACGCGGCGCAGTCAGTACGCCTGGGAACGGGATAAAGGTTATATCTGTACTTTTTCGGCGCTGATTCTGAAATCCACTCAGGCGCATATTTTTCATTGCGGTGACTGCCGCGTTTATCATTTGCAGGGACACTCGCTGGAGCAATTAACCCAGGATCACCGGGTACAGATTTCTGCCGACCAAAGCTATTTAGCCCGCGCGCTGGGCATGGACCAGCAGCTGGATATTGATTACCACAACATGCCACTGACTGCCGGCGATGTTTTTATTCTCGCCACCGATGGCCTGTATGAGTTTGTCAGCCACGGACAAATCACAGCAGCCATTGCACAGGCACTGAAAATTAACAGCGAAAACAGTCTGGAGCTTTGCGCACAGCAACTTGCTGAACTGGCATTAAGTCAGGGCAGCGACGACAATATCAGCATTCAGCTGGTTTATATTACCTCACTGCCCGATACCGACATTAATGAATGGCAGCAGCAATTACAGCAGCTGACGTTACCACCGGCACTGGATGAAGGGGCGGAATTCGATGGTTTTACCCTGCTGCGCCGTTTGCATATCAGTGGGCGCAGTCATGTGTATCTGGCCCGCGATCAGCACAGTGGTGAAAACGTCGTTTTAAAATTTCCGGCCTCAGATATTCAGGCCGACAAAGCCGGCCTTGAGCGCTTTCTGCTGGAAGACTGGATTGCCCGGCGCATTCACAGCCCCACTGTTTTACGTGCGGCCGCAACTAACCGACAAAAACAGTATTTGTACAATGCCACGGAATGGGTTGAAGGTCAGACACTGCGCCAGTGGATGCTGGATAACCCGCAACCCGGTTTAACCAAAGTACGGGATATCGTTGCCCAGATCGCAAAAGGTTTAAGAGCGTTTCACCGGCTGGAAATGCTGCATCAGGATTTAAAGCCCGACAACATTATGATTGATGCTGACGGCTGCATAAAAATCATTGATTTTGGCGCCGTGCAGGTCGCCGGTCTGGCAGAAACGCATCAGTCTCCGGCAGAGAATCCTTTTCCGGGTACCGTGCAATATATGGCGCCGGAGTATTTCTGCGACGGTTATATCGGCACGCATTCCGACCTGTTTTCTCTCGCCGTCATCACCTATCAGATGCTCAGCGGCGGCGAACTGCCTTACGGTTTAAACGTCGCGAAAGCGCGGACGCTGCATGCGCAGCGACGCCTGCAATACCGTCCGCTGGCCATATCTGGCCGTAACATACCGCCGTGGATCGACACCGCTCTGGCAAAAGCATTGCAGCCTCTGCCACATAAGCGCAGTGCGGAATTATCGGAGTTTATTTTTAATCTTAATCAACCGGCTGAGGATTATTTACGTCAACAGAAGCCACCGTTAATAGAACGCGATCCTCTGCTGTTCTGGCAATCGACCACCGCTATATTGCTGCTGGCGGTGGTCTGGCTGAGCTGGAAGCTGTTGCACTAACGCGGTCCTGACACAGCACTGACACAGCACTGGCACGGCGCTAAAACACGGCGCTAAAACACGGCGCTAAAACACGGCGCTAGCAAGGCAATACGCAGCAATAACGCCGGCATGTTTCAGCTCTGCCAGCGCTCCGGCGCATAGGAAAATACCGGTAACGACCAGCGCCAGCGAATGGCCGCCAGACGCATCGCCAAACCAACCGAAAAAGCCGCCAGCATAGTAACGCTTTCGTTCACGCCAAAATGCAGCAGCGTTAAATACAGCAGCGCGACCAGTAAAGAAACGCTGGCGTATAACTCATGGCACAACACCTGTGGCGTCTGATTACAGAGAATATCGCGCAGAATACCGCCGAAAATACCGGTAATAATACCCGCCATAACCACCACCGGCAGGCTGTAATCCAGCTTCAGCGCAACGTTACAGCCGATAATGGTAAAGGCCACAAGACCCATGGCATCAAGAATTAAAAACAAACGCTGTAAACGATGCATAAAACGCGCAACCACCATGGTCAGCAAACCGGCGGATACGGTGAGATAAATATAGGGGGGATGCTGAGTCCAGGTCACCGGGAAATTTCCCAGCAGAACATCACGCACAGTGCCGCCCCCCAGCGCCGTTAAAAAGGCGATTAAGGCCACACCAAACATATCCATATTACGACGACCGGCGGCGAGCGCCCCGGACATGGCTTCAGCGGTAATAGCAATTAAATAGACAGTGGTCAGCACACAGAACTCCTGCGTAACCTGTGCCCCTCCCCCTGTCCTGTGTACCTGAGAGTTTAACCGTGCGGAATGGTCCGCCGGCTTGCTCCTTCGGTGGACTGCATCAAGTGCAGCCTCTCTCCAGATGGCCTGTCAATGAACCCGCAGTCCGGTAGCCTGAGCGTTTATGGGAGTTTGCGCCTTCGGCGGGTGCGCTGCTGTAAGCCATTTTAATGACAAAGCACACACCACTCTCCTGCGGGGCCGCCATTGTAGACAATCGGGCCACAGAACACCAGACGCTGAACGAATGATCAGTTTTATATCCCCGCCCGCCTGAATCGCAGGCACAAAAAAACCGGCCGAAGCCGGTTTTTTATGTAACTACCTGACCGTAGTCAGGTGCCGTGTGCGCTGGTAAGACAAGGCGAAAGTGGTTGAGGAAACGGAGTGTAGTTACCTACATGAGGCAGATTTTTGCTCCTGCAAAATCTGCATTTCCGCCATCCATGGCGGTCATATTCCGAAACCCTGCAGGCACAAAAAAACCGGCCGAAGCCGGTTTTTTTGTATCTGGAAAGCAATGCTTTCTGGGCGTTGCGAGCGACGGTCAGCCGCGGCGGAAGTTTCTGAGAAAGCGCAATGTAGATGTCCTACCTGAGCATTTCGAAGAAACTTCCAACAAAGGCTGGCCGAGCGCAGCAGACCAGAATTACATACGTTCCCAAACGGTCGCGATACCCTGACCCAGACCAATACACATGGTCGACACACCGTACTTACCACCTTCCTGCTCAAGCACGTTGATCAGAGTGGTAGAGATACGCGCACCGGAACAACCCAGTGGGTGACCCAGAGCGATGGCACCACCATGAATGTTGATGCGGCTGTCAGCGATTTCGGTCAGTTTCAGGTCCTTGATACAAGGCAGAGACTGAGCACCGAAAGCTTCGTTCAGCTCCCAGTAATCGATATCGGTGGTTTCCAGGCCAGCACGCTTCAGTGCTTTCTTGGTTGCAGGAACCGGGCCGTAACCCATGATCGCTGCATCAACACCGGCAACCGCCATACCAACGATACGGGCACGTGGCTTGAGGCCCAGTTCCATCGCTTTCTCGTAGCTCATCAGCAGCATGGCTGATGCACCATCGGTGATCTGAGAAGAAGTACCGGCAGTTACGGTACCGCTCTTAGGATCGAAAGCAGGACGCAGGTTACCCAGGCTTTCAACAGTGGTTTCCGGACGGATAGTTTCGTCTTCGGTTACCAGAATCTGTTTGCCTTCAGCATCGTGGCCGTACATCGGAACGATTTCGTTCTTGAACTTGCCTTCCAGAGTCGCTTTGTGAGCCAGACGGTGAGAACGCGCGGCGAACTCATCCTGCTGCTGACGGGTGATACCGTGCATTTTGCCCAGCATTTCCGCAGTCAGACCCATCATGTTGGAGGCTTTAGCGAAGTGCTTTGAAGACTCAGGGTTGTGGTCAAAACCGTGCTGCATGTTCACGTGACCCATGTGTTCAACACCACCAACAACGAATACATCGCCGTTACCGGTCTGAATAGCCTGAGCCGCCGTGTGGATAGCAGACATCGCAGAACCACACAGACGGTTAACCGTCTGAGCGCCCGCTTCTTTAGGCACAACAGTCAGCAGACCGATCTGACGTGCAACGTTGAAGCCCTGCTCCAGAGTCTGGTTTACACAGCCCCAGATAACGTCTTCAACCAGAGCAGGATTAACGCCCGGGTTACGTTCGAACAATGCGTTGATCAGATTTGCAGAAATGGTTTCCGCACGTACGTTGCGGAATACGCCACCTTTGGAACGACCCATAGGTGAGCGCACTGCATCTACAACAACGACGTCTTTTGGATTGTAAGACATGGTTTAAATCTCCTAGTGCGCCTATTAACCGAAGTAGCTTTCGCCGTTCGCAGCCATTTCACGCATACGAGCGGTTGGTTTGTACAGATTGCCCAGATCGGCGTACTTGTCGCACAGAGCAACAAATTCAGCCATACCAACGGCATCCATGTAACGGCACGCACCACCACGGAATGGAGGGAAACCAATACCGAAGATCAGACCCATATCGGCTTCAGCCGGAGTATCAACGATACCTTCTTCCAGACAGCGGGCGATCTCGATGCACATTGGGATCATGCAGCGTGCGATGATGTCGTCAGCTTCGAAGTCTTTCGCTTCAGCAACCACTGGCTTGATCAGGTCGTAAGTGGCCTGGTCAACAACTTTCTTCGGCTTGCCTTTCTTATCGGTTTCGTAAACGTAGAAACCTTTACCGTTCTTCTGGCCGTAACGCTCGTTTTCGAACATAACTTCCATAGAGGTTTTGAAGTCAGCCTTCATACGATCCGGGAAGCCTTCCGCCATCACTTCGTTGGCGTGAACACCGGTATCGATACCAACAACGTCCAGCAGGTAGGCAGGCCCCATTGGGAAACCGAATTTCTCCATCACTTTGTCGACTTTCTGGAAGTCAGCACCGTCGCGAACCAGGCCCGCGAAACCAGCGAAGTAAGGGAACAGTACACGGTTAACCAGGAAGCCCGGGCAATCGTTTACAACGATTGGGGTTTTACCCATTTTCTTGGCGTAAGCAACCACAGTGGCCACAGCTTCAGGAGAAGTCTTGGCACCACGGATAACTTCAACCAGTGGCATCATGTGCACAGGGTTAAAGAAGTGCATACCCAGGAAGTTTTCTGGACGCTTCAGGTCAGCAGCCAGCAGGTCGATAGAAATGGTAGAAGTGTTAGACGTGATGATCGCATCTTCGCGAACCTTGTCTTCCAGCTCAGCCAGAACCATTTTCTTAACTTTAGGGTTTTCAACAACCGCTTCAACCACGGTGTCTACATCGCCGAATTCAGCGTAAGACAGAGTAGGACGAATACGGTTCAGGGTTTCACCCATTGCCAATGGCTTCATTTTCTTGCGCTCAACGCGCTTGGCCAGCAGCTTGTTCGCTTCGTTCAGACCCAACTCGATACCGGCTTCAGCGATATCTTTCATCATGATCGGAGTGCCTTTCAGCGCCGATTGGAAAGCGATACCGCCACCCATGATGCCAGCACCCAGAACGGCTGCTTTGTTGGTCGGCTTAGCCGCTTTGTCGAATTCTTTCGCTTTTTTCTTCAGCAACTGGTCGTTCATGAACAGACCGATCAGAGCGTTGCTTTCAGACGTTTTTGCCAATTGTGCAAAGCCTTTGGCTTCCACTTCCAGTGCTTTATCACGACCCATGTTGGCCGCTTTCTGCATGGATTTGATGGCAACGATTGGTGCTGGGTAGTGACCTTTGGTCTGACCCGCAACGAAACCTTTAGCGGTTTCGAAAACCATCATCTGCTCCATCGTGTTCAGCTTCAGCTTGGAAGTTTTTTCTTCACGACGGGCCTGCCAGTTGATTTCGCCAGCGATGGCGGCTTTCAGCATGGCAACAGACTGGTCTTTCAGTTTGTCAGCAGCAACAACGGCATCAACAGCGCCGTCTTTCAGTGCTTTCTCAGGCTTGTTCTCAGCGCCCATGCAGATCCATTCGATCGCATTGTCAGCACCGATCACACGTGGCAGACGGACAGTACCGCCGAAACCAGGCATCAGACCCAGTTTAACTTCTGGCAGACCGACTTTGGCCTTCTCAGACATAACACGCAGGTCGGTAGACAGACACATTTCGAAGCCGCCACCCAGAGCGATGCCATTAATAGCGGTCAGGGTAGGAACGGAAAGGTCTTCGATAGCGCAGAAGATTTTGTTGGCTTCGAGGCCCCAGGCCACGATTTCTTCTTCGCTTTGTTTGAAGGCTTCACCGAATTCGGTGATATCCGCGCCGACGATAAATACGTCTTTACCAGATGTAACTAAAACGCCTTTAACGTCGCTGTTGCCTTGAATCGCTTCAACTGCTGCCTTCAGGTCTTCCAAAGTAACGCGGTTAAACTTGTTAACAGAGTCGCCTTGCAGATCGAATTTCAATTCGGCGATGCCGTCTTCGATCAAATTTACCGTGATGGCTTTACCTTCGTAAATCATCAACTGATCTCCACATGGTGGTTAGCTATTGACTGGTCTGCCCGGAGGCGGATCAGCATTCTGCCTGTTGGTGAAACAACGCACGATGATGTTCATAAAACGAACAATTCATACGAGCGTTTGAATCTGAGTGGCACACATTCGGGGAAAGCGGTTTGAAAGTCAATAGAGAAGCAGGAATTGACGGCCATGCTGATTAGTTTCTGCACAAACCACGATCCTGAACGGCGCCATTCTAGCAGGTAAAGAGTCATTCGTGTTGAAAGCCGGTCACCAGACAGGTAACGATTCGACAACTATTACGTTATTCACAACAGGGATCGCCCAACCCGGAAAAAGGCACGAGACAGGACACGACAATAACGGACTAAGCTACTTTTTGCTCATTTTTGTTACAGTTTGTAATGTCCTATAGGGATAAAATGACCTATCTCATACACTGCCTGAGGAAAGAATGTGATTCTTTTACGACAACTATATAAAACAAAAAGAAGAAAACATGATGCGTCTAGCCCTCAACACCGCACGACTGGTGGTTCTGCTGTTACTGAGCCAGGCCGCACTGGCGACCCCACAGCAATTACTGACTGACCTGCAACACATGCGCCTTGCCGCAACCAATGCCGTCACCAACTTTTATATGTTTTCTGGCTTAGATGCGGACAGTAAATACGAGCGCCGCATTGATCAGAGCATGAAAAATTTCAATGACAGCCTGACCAGCGCACGTCAGCTTGCCTCTATTAACAATATGGGTGAAAGCATTGCCAGCATTGATGCTGACTGGAAAAAACTGTCTGAGCTGATGATGATCAACCGTAACGACATGCTGAAGCAGGGATACCCCAATGTCCGCCTGGTTGACGAAATGGGCCGTAAGAGCTCTGAGATCGTTAATAAAGCGTCAGCCGCTTACACCCAGCTGGAACAAAGCAGTGGCATCAAACCCAGCCCTATCGTGCAAAAAGCCCGCGACCTGGCGCTGTTAATGGAAGAAATCACTTCCCAGTATGCCGCCCGCGGCACCACCAACCTGGGTCAGGTATTTATGGGCAGCTACTCCCGTACCCTGACCGAAATGGCGGAAGACTTTCAACAGCAACTGACTGAACTGGAAGGTATGGTCAAAGCGCAAAAAACAGAAATTCTGATGAGCAGCGTGAAGAGCAAATGGCGCTTTATGGAAGAGCGCATCAAGAACTACAACGAAAACACGGTGCCATTCCTGGTCGTCAGCTATAACGACCGCATCATTGAGCATCTGGAAGAGCTGGAATCGATGTTCCAGTAAGCGTTGCCGATAGCGGCTACACGCCATATGTTTCTCGCTCACACGCTTCGCGTGGGAATGCAACGGTACCGGTAAAGACTACCACGCAGAGCGTGGGAGCCAGATGCAACCCGTATCACGACTGAAAGCCGTTCCCACAGATGCAGTTTTTTCTCGTTCTCACGCTCCGCGTGGGAATGCAACGTAACGGCAAAGGCTGCCACGCAGAGCGTGGGAGCCAGATAGTCCGCTGAATACGTTTTTTTATGGCGCTGAAACGCTTAAAAAAACGCTTCCATAAAATGCTGATAGGCTGCAGCGCTGGCCGTTTTGTTTTCAGCCGCCATCAGCGTCACGCGATTTTCGTACACTTCCAGCATCAGCAGATCATCCTGCAATTGCGGCAGCATACGGCTGAGCAGTTCGGCATCAGCCGCACTGCCCTGATTATGCCAGCTCAGGCCGTCGGGCAAGCCGTCATTATCCCAGCCCGCCTGACCAACTACGCGGAATTTAAGGTCTCCCCCCTGCTGCTTACCACGGTGCAGCAAGGTGTAACTGGTGCCGGGAATATCATCGCGGACACCGGTTTTGGCGGAGTCCGGTTTGAAGGTGAAGCTGCGCACCTGCAGGCCATTACGAATGGCATCGAAGCGCAACGCCGCCAGGCGTGTGTCGCGAGGGCTGGGTTTAAGCCAGATGATTGATCCAACCAGTGACAGGGTCACGGCAACAACAATCAACCAGATCATGATGCCATGTCCTCCAGCTCCAGCCAGCGTTCTTCCAGCGCTTCAACCGCACCTTCAGCCTCGGCCAGCTGTGCCAGAACGGCCTGTATCTGCTCAGCATCGCCATTGTAGAAATTGGCGTCGGCAGTTTGTGCCGCCAAAACATCGCGTTTCGCCTCGGCTTTGGCGATTTTTTCCGGCAAGGCATCCAGCTCACGCTGTAATTTGTATGACAGTTTTTTCTTAGGTTCGGCCGGGGTCACAGCATTACTTTGCTGTACGTTTTTGGCCGCTCCGCCGGCGTTTGTCTGAGAGGCTGCCTGAGGAGCCTGAGCGCGGGCTTTCATCCGTTCCTGCCAGTCGGAATAACCACCGACCTGCTCGTCGATCACGCCGTTTTCACCGAACACCCACAGCTGCGTAACCACGTTATCAATAAAGGCACGGTCGTGACTGACCAGCAGCAACGTCGCCTTGTATTCCATCAAACGTTCTTCCAGCAGCTCCAGCGTTTCTACGTCCAGATCGTTGGTCGGCTCATCCATCACCAGCAGGTTGCAGGGTTTCAGGAATAACTTGGCCAACAATACGCGGTTACGCTCACCACCGGACAGCGCTTTCACCGGCGTACGGGCGCGCGCCGGAGCAAACAGGAAGTCGCCCAGATAGCCAATGATATGGCGGCTCTGGCCGTTCACCTCGACCTGATCTTTACCATCGGCAACGTTATCAGCGATGGATTTTTCCTCATCCAGCTGATGACGGGCCTGATCAAAATAAGCCACTTCAAGTTTGGTGCCGACTTTAATGCTGCCTGCCTGCGGCTGCATTTTGCCCAGCAACAGTTTCAGCAACGTACTTTTGCCAACCCCGTTCGGACCGATGAGACCAATGCGGTCGCCACGCATAACCGTTGTGGAGAAATCATTCACCTGCATTACGTCTTTCCAGGCGTAGGTCAGATGTTCAATTTCAAATACCTGCCGACCGGAGGATTCAGCGGCATTCATGCTGATATTGGCGCTGCCCTGCACTTCACGACGTGAAACGCGCTCTTTACGCATTTCTTTTAACCGTTCAACCCGGCCTTCGTTACGTGTGCGGCGGGCTTTAACGCCCTGGCGAATCCACTTTTCTTCTTCACTCAGGCGCTTATCAAACAAAGCATTCTGAGTGGCTTCGTCTTCCAGACGTTTTTCGCGGTATTCGACAAAGCTCAGATAATCGCCCTGCCACTGATACAGATTGCCGCGGTCGAGTTCGACAATACGGGTCGCCAGATTCTGCACAAATGCCCGGTCGTGGCTGATAAATACCAGCGCGCCGTTAAATTGCTTGAGTTGTTCTTCCAGCCATTCGATGGTGGCAACGTCCATATGGTTGGTTGGCTCATCGAGAATCAGCAGATCGGGCTCCACTACTAAGGCCCGTGCCAGCATCACCCGGCGCTGCCAGCCACCGGACAACTCTGAAAACATCGCCTCACCCGGCAGGTTCAGTTTCTGGATAATGGATTCCACTTTCTGCTGCCAGCGCCAACCGTCAGCGGCTTCGATGCGGGTCTGCAGCTGCTCAAGTTTTTTCAGATCGGCGTCAGCGCCTTTAGCGCTTTCGTCATGATACTGGGCGATCGCCTGACCGACATCGCCCAGACCTTCGGCAATCACATCGTAAACCGGCGTATGCGTGGTCTGCGGCAATTCCTGCTGCAAAGCGCTGATGCGCAGCATATCGCGGTATTCCACCCGGCCATCGTCGGTCTGCACCTGACGGTTAAGAATCTTCAGCAGCGTCGACTTACCTTCGCCATTGCGGCCAACCACACACAGACGCTCGCCGCTCTGGATATCAAGATCGACTTTATCGAGCAGAACATGATCGCCAAACGCCAGCTCAGCCTGTTTCAAACGCACTAATACCATGGAGCCTTAACCTTACCGCCGGTGAAAAGGCCGACAGTATACAGAGGAAGCGCCTGACACGCGCGAACTACCCGTGCGCAACGTGTTCTCTGAGCGAAAAGTAAACATTTGTCTCAAATAAAAGACAGTCTGTTTTAAATGGGTTTGCAAACAAGGCTATTGCATCTGCTGGCGGCAACCGTTAAACAGCTCCGTTGCCTTTTGCGCATTTCGTTCTCATAACCGGTACATAATAATGACAATACATCTGAATCAGGGACACATTGCCGCCCTGGTCATCGCCCTTGCCCTGCTGATCTGGATGGGAGCCGGCGCGTTCTCTGACACCCCTGACTTTACCAACCCACGTCCATTGGTTATGGACAGCGGTTTAACGCGGGTACAGGTAGAGCGCATGAAAGGTGAGCTGGTTAACCGCGACATCACTATTTCTGCCCATACCGCCGCCAACCGCCGGGTAGAACTGAAGTCCGAAATCCGCGGCAAGGTCATCGCCATCCACAAAGACAAGGGTGCTGCGGTTAAAAAAGGTGAACTGCTGCTGGAGCTTGATGCCCGCGACTGGCCGGCACGGGTAAAACAGGCAGAAGCTAATCTGAAACAACGCCAGCTGGAAGCCCGCAGCGCGCGCCAACTGAGTGAGCGCGGACTGGCCAACGAATCGCAACTGGCACAGGCCGCCACCGTATTGGCCAACGCCGAAGCCGAACTCACCAACGCCCGTATTCAGCTGGATGCCAGCAAAATCCGTGCGCCCTTCGCCGGCATTGTGGATCAGCGCATGGTGGAAATTGGTGATTTTGTTAAAGACAGCTCACCGCTGCTGACCATTCTCGATTTCACGCCTTACCTGATCAAAGGCCAGGCGTCAGAGCGCGATGCCGCCGACATCAACATCGGCGACAGCGGTTATGCTGAACTGGTCAATGGTGACCGCGTCGACGGCCGCGTGCGTTTTATTGCCGCCGAAGCCGATGCCAAAACCCGTACCTTTCCGCTGGAGCTGGAAATCCGTAATCCGGGCGGCAGCATGACCAGCGGCCTGACCGCCAAGCTGCATATTCCGCAGCCAGCAACCTACGCCTACTTTATCTCTCCGGCATTGCTGATTCTGGATGATGAAGGCCAGCTGGGGCTGAAAGGCATTGATGAGCAAAACCGCGTGGTATTCCGCGGCGTTAACCTGCTAAAAGCCGATAACAAAGGCATCTGGGTTTACGGTCTGGGCTCTGAAGCCAACATCATCACCGTCGGTCAGGGCTTTGTTGAATACGGGCAGCAGGTTGAACCCGTGTACCTGCAAGACAGCCAGGACACCGAAATCAGTGCCCAGCCGCAAGCGCCTGAAGATGACGCTGACGCCACTGCATTAAGTGCGGGGTAAGGCATGAATTCGCTTATTGATGCATCCCTGCAGCGTTCGCGCACGGTACTGATGCTGTTTTGCCTGATTGCGCTGGTGGGGATTGCCACGCTGATCACGATTCCGAAAGAAAGTAATCCGGACATTACCGTGCCTTTCGTTTATGTCTCGGTAATGCACGACGGCATTTCGCCGGAAGACGCCGACGCCCTGATTTATAAACCGCTGGAAAAAGAGCTGCGCTCCCTCGATGGTTTAAAAGAAATGGTGTCTACCGCCACCAGTGGCCACCTGTCGATCACGCTGGAGTTTTACACCGACGTCAATATCGATACAGCCCTGCTTGACGTGCGCCAGAAAGTCGATGACGCCAAAGGCGAGCTGCCCGCCGACAGCAAAGAGCCCAAAGTAAAAGAAATCAACGTCGCCCTGTTTCCGGTGATGGTGGTCACCCTGTCCGGCGAAGTGAATGAATCAGCGCTGTATGCCGTTGCAGAAGACCTGCAGGATCGTCTCGAAGCCCTGCCCGGCGTACTCGAAGCCACAATCCAGGGGAAGCGCGATGAAATCGCCGAGATCATCGTTGACCCGGCGCGGATGGATAACTACAACCTGGCGTTTAATGATCTGGCACGCCTGGTTGGCAATAATAACCAGCTGGTAGCCAGCGAAGACCTGGACACCGGTGCCGGACGTTTTGGCGTTAAAGTGCCCGGTCTGATTGAAAACATCCCCGATATTCTCAAACTGCCGGTCAAAGCGGATGGCGACACGGTGGTGCTGTTTCAGGATATTGCGGTCGGTCGCCTGGCCTACAAAGACCGTAAAAATGCTGCCCGGGTTAACGGTAAACCCGCCGTCACGCTGGAGATCAAAAAGCGTATCGGCTCCAACATCATCGACACCCTTGATCAGGTAAAAGGCATCATTCATGAAGTGAAGCCCTACTGGCCGGCCGGTATCGATGTGGGTGTCACCCAGGACGAATCGGTACAGATCAAAGACATGCTCAACGATCTGTTCAATAACGTTCTGGTAGCAACATTACTGGTGATGATTCTGGTGCTCGGCAGTTTGGGTCTGCGCAGTTCGCTGATGGTCGGCATGGCCATTCCCGGTGCTTTTCTGATGGCGCTGATTGTGCTCAGCATGATGGGTTACACCCTGAATATGGTGGTGCTGTTCTCGCTGATTCTGTCCGTCGGCATGCTGGTTGACGGCGCGATTGTTGTCACTGAATTTGCCGACCGGCGTCTGGCTGAAGGGGCGACCAAACTGCAGGCCTACAGCGAGGCCGCCAAGCGTATGGCCTGGCCGATTATCGCCTCGACGGCCACCACGCTGGCGGTTTTTCTGCCGCTGCTGTTCTGGCCCGGCACCACCGGCGAATTTATGAAATTTCTGCCGCTTACCCTGCTCTACACCCTGAGCGCTTCGCTGATTATGGCGTTGATTGTGGTGCCGACCATTGGCGCTGTTATGGGAAAAGACGGTCATCATAACAACGGTGCTCTGAGCGCGATTGAAGCCGCTGAACAAGGTCGTTTCGACGAACTGAAAGGCTTTACCGGTGGCTATGTGCGCCTGCTGCATAGAGCACTGAAACATCCGTTGCAGGTGCTGGGCATGGCCATTGCCGCTCTAATTGGCTCCTTCGTGCTGTACGGCTCACTGGGACACGGTGTGGAATTTTTCCCGGATGTGGATGCCGACATCGGCATGGTCGATGTCCGCGCCCGCGGCAACCTGTCGTTACTGGAGCGTGAGCTGTTGGTACAGCAGGTGGAAAAACGCATCTTCGATATGGCTGAAATTCAATCGCTGTACACCGCCACCTTTGTCAAAGCGCCTTCGGATTCCGCTGCCGATGTGATTGGCCGCATTCAGATTGAGCTGGTGAACTGGGAACACCGCCGTTCCGCCAACCAGATTCTGGCCGATATCGAACACCGTACCGCTGATATTGCCGGTATCGTCATCGAGACGCAGAAGAAAAAAGGCGGTCCTGCCGCCGGTGCCGATATTCAGCTGCAGTTCACTGCCGCCAGTAATGAAGCCATGGTGCCGCTGCTGGAACAGGTAAAAGCTATTTTTGAAGCCGATCCGGAGCTGAAGGACGTGCGCGACGACCGGCCGCTGGAAGGCATTGAATGGCAGCTGCAGATCGACCGCGAAGAGGCCACCCGCTACGGCACCGACATCGCCAGCACCGGCGCGATGATCCGCATGATTACCGGTGGCCAGAAAGTCGGTACCTTCCAGCCGGACTTCAGCGATGATGAAGTCGAAATCTTACTGCGTTATCCACTGCAGACCCGCAGCATCGACCAGTTTGAAGCCTTCAATATCAGCACGCCTTTCGGGCTGGTTCCGGTCAGTAACTTTATGCAGCGTAACGCCGTGCCGAAATCGGGCGACATTGTGCGGATCGACGGTAAACGCCGCTATCGCTTAACCGCCAATGTCACTGAAGACGTGAATGCGACGGAGAAAATTCAGCAGCTCAGCGAGAAAATCAAAGATCTCGACTGGCGCGCTGCCGGCGTCGAACCGCGCTTCCGTGGCGATTTTGAGCAAATGGGTGAAACCGGTGCCTTCCTTGGCAAAGCCTTCGCCATTGCCCTGTTCCTGATGGCCACCATTCTGGTCACTCAGTTCAACAGCTTCTACCAGGCCGGATTGATCATGAGTGCGATTGTACTGTCCATTGTTGGCGTGCTGATTGGCCTGATGATCCGCGGCGAGCCGTTTGGCATCGTGATGAGTGGTGTGGGGGTGATTGCCCTGGCCGGTATCGTGGTCAACAACAACATCGTCCTCATCGACACCTACAACGTCCTCATACGCCAGGGGCTGCACCCGGTAGATGCCGCCCTGCGCACCGGCGCTCAGCGTCTGCGTCCGGTGCTGCTGACGGCGGTTACCACCGTCGTTGGCCTGTTACCGATGGTGATGCAGTGGAATATCGATCTTCTGAATCAGCACTTTACCGTGGGCGCTCCCTCTTCACAGTGGTGGACGCAATTATCGACCGCTATTGCTGGCGGCCTGACCTTTGCCACGGTACTGACACTGATTCTGACACCCTGTTTATTGGTTTTAGGTGAGAAACGCCATCTGCAGGCCAGCCCGTTACCCGTGGTCGGTGAAAGCCCTCCTTCTCAATCTGTCTGATCAGCCTTTATACAATCGGCCGGTGTCTTTTCCCGCCCCGGCCGATTTTTTAAAGAATTTCCGCAAGTTACTGAAAAAAATCAAAAAAATCTGTGAAATAGCGTTGACATAAAGATCCCCGTGAGTAGAATGCCCACTCACTTTTGCAGAGGGTGATTAGCTCAGCTGGGAGAGCATCTGCCTTACAAGCAGAGGGTCGGCGGTTCGATCCCGTCATCACCCACCAAAGCTGCAAACGTGAATGACCCGCAAGGGTCGTATGAAAAAATGGACTGGTAGTTCAGTTGGTTAGAATACCGGCCTGTCACGCCGGGGGTCGCGGGTTCGAGTCCCGTCCAGTCCGCCATTTTTCATACAGATTTGGGTGATTAGCTCAGCTGGGAGAGCATCTGCCTTACAAGCAGAGGGTCGGCGGTTCGATCCCGTCATCACCCACCATCATTCCTTGTGAATGATACAGAGTGGACTGGTAGTTCAGTTGGTTAGAATACCGGCCTGTCACGCCGGGGGTCGCGGGTTCGAGTCCCGTCCAGTCCGCCATTTTCATTACGGTGACAAGTAATGAACAAGCAGTACAAGTGACAAATATTAGTGACAATATTTGGGTGATTAGCTCAGCTGGGAGAGCATCTGCCTTACAAGCAGAGGGTCGGCGGTTCGATCCCGTCATCACCCACCATCATTCTTAAAGATAAAACGCTTTAAGATTGGTATCAGCGGACTGGTAGTTCAGTTGGTTAGAATACCGGCCTGTCACGCCGGGGGTCGCGGGTTCGAGTCCCGTCCAGTCCGCCATTTTAAAAACGTTTTACTTTAGCTGTACCGACCAATTGTTCGCTCTTGCGATACCTTTGGTTATTGAAAGATCCTCCGATTTCCTCTGCCCGATTCGCACGTCTCCTTTCTGATCTGCCTTTCTTAGTAATCATCGGTTTTCATCTTGCTGTAACAGTACAGAATTAACTTACGCCTGCTTTAGCGCTGAATGATCTGAGCACGGGAACTTTAATATACGTTTCTTGCCTGATTCAGGGCTGGCTTATAGGTGTACGTTTTGGCACAGGGTGTGCTTAACGTAAAACAACCAAAACAATAATCCTGAACATGGAGGTAGTTATGTCTGACTACATCGAAGATCTTCTGGAAGTCGGTTTTGACGACTACGAAGACGATGTGGACGACGCGGTAGAGATGTAAGCTCTGCCCGACCGTTCACGAAAACGCCCTGGCGCTTCGCCAGTCCAGCGTTTGAATGCCCGCTGAAATGCCGTCGCTGATCCGAAGCCTAATACATAGGCTATTTCACCCAGAGTCAGCGACGTATCCCGCACATAGCTCACCGCAAGATCCCGCCGCGTATCATTTAATACCTGCTGAAAACTGCAACCTTCATCGGTTAAACGCCGCCTGACCGTCCAGGGCGCCATATTAAGCCGTTGCGCGACCTGTTCCAGTGTGGGCGTCTGACCGTTCAGCAGAGGGCCAATGGCGCGCTCGGTCAGTTCACGGAACGTTAATCCCAAGCGCACCCGTTCCAGCTCGCGATCCGCCAGTTGCTTTAATGCCGAATAGGTTGACGCACAGCGTTGCTGTACCGGCAAATCCAGTGCCCAGTCATGCAGCACAACCGCATTACGCTCTGCACCAAAATGAATCTCGCATTGAAAGATATCGCTGTAACGCTCACGGTAAGCCGGCGCAGAAAATTCAAACTCAACCCGCGCCAGCAGATCATCACGACCACTGAGCAACTGCATAAAACGATTCCAGCCCGACAGTACGGAATCAACGACAAACAGGTTGTATTCGTTATACGGACTGATGGAATAAAACTGCGCCACCCCTCTGCCCTTTTCCAGCAAAAATTGCGAACGCCCACGGGCGTTAAAACTCGACAATAATTCATACTCGGTCAGCGCACGGCAGGCACTGCGGATATCGGCGGCACTCTGCGCCAGCAAGCCCGCCAACCCCATCGCAGGTGGTGAGGTAAGACGCCCCATATCCAACCCCAGCCAGGGAATGGAAAACGCCTCAATGCAGGCATGCCCCATACGCATAAAACGCGGAATACTGATGCGTGCGTCCGGTGATGCCAGCTTTACATCATCCAGTTGATATTGGGCCAATACCGCTTGTGGACGGGCGCCGCTTTCTTCTACCGCGCGCGCCATCAGCTCCACATAAGCCACCGAAATATCGCCGAGTCTCATGGTCTTTTTCTGCAATTAAATGATGGGACATTATTACTGCGTATTGCATGACACGCAAAGCCTGTACAAGCACAAAGCACGGGCATAAAAAAACCTGCCGCAGCAGGTTTTAAAGCGCCTCTGATTCTGCAGTGCAAACCACTGCGCAGCAAATAAGCCGCTCAGGCATCAAATCCGGAATCCCGGGGCTTAACCGCCGGCTCAGCTGTCTCTGTTGGCAGACTCTCCTGCTCAGGCATTTGGGGCTCATAAAAATCCAGCAAAAAGCGATAGGACAGCGACAACATCACCAGAGAAATCAAACTGGTAATATAAGTACCAAACGCCGCCACATAACTCAGCACAGAATGATCCAGCATAAACAACGCTAAAAAAGGCGATGCCAGAGCAATTGGTACAATAAACACCACCAACACCAGACGTGAGCCATTACCGGCACTTAATGACCAGGCGCGCTTAAGGTCTGTTTTCTGACCCAGAGCTAATTCAGGCAAGGTGACAGACAAGCGTGACCAGATGTACAGCGCTGGCAGAATACCCATCACAGCTCCCAGCCAGGCATCTTCCTGCCCCAGAAAAATCATGGCGACCAGCATGCTGCAAAAAAAGACGACGGCACCGATGACGCCCAGTAATAATCCGCGCAGTAAATAGCGGAATTCTTCCCGTCTCATACCGTGTAAAGCATTTGCATCCCACTTATCCTGTGGCAACAGCGTAAAGCGATGACAGGACGTAGCAAATACCACGCTCAGCAATACCGATACGATCAAAAAACCAAACTGACTGACGTAATCATTTTCAGCCAGAAACGTTGAACTGCTCCAGTCGACCAGAGCCAGAATCAACATCGCCGGTAAAAACATTTTGATCACCGCCGTCCGCTTTGACCACAACAGAGTGATGGCTTCGGTCACCAGATCGGCAACCGGTAAATCGGCGTTTAATCCCAACGGGCTTTTCATTTCTGCTTCCTTCTCTTGTTTCTGTTTCCCTGCCAAAAGACAAAAAAAACGGTGGCAGCGCCACCGTTTTAATTTTCTGCCGCTCAGCCTGCCGGAGGAATATCTCCGTGGCGGGCTTTATGACGGGCAATAATGCGTTCCGGCCTGAGCAGATAATGCGCCAGAGCAGGCAGCAAGATCAAGGCGCCCAGCATGTTCCACAGGAACATAAAGGTCAGCAGAATACCCATATCCGCCTGGAATTTAATCGGCGACAGCATCCAGGTTGCAACACCGATGGCCAGAGTAATACCGGTGAAACTTACCGCTTTACCGGTGGATTTCAGTGTTTCCAGAAAAGATTCCTGCAAGGTTTTACCGGCAATAATCATCACTTCCAGACGGCTGTAGATATAAATACCGTAATCGACACCAATACCCACACCCAATGCAATCACCGGCAATGTTGCCACCTTAACGCCAATGCCTAAGTAGGTCATCAGTGCCTGACTCAGTACTGACGTCAGCGCCAGCGGAATCAGAATACAGGCCACCGCAGTGAACGAGCGGAAGGTCATGAAACACAGCACAAAAACCACCACATAAACGAAAATCAGCATGGTGTCCTGAGCGTCTGCAATCACCTGATTGGTCGCCGCTTCAATACCGGCATTACCGGAAGCGAGCTGGAAACGAACCGGCACGGAATCGATTTCTTTGGCGGCAATTGCCTGCTCAATTTCGGCAATGGTGTAGCCGAAATATTTTTCGTCAACCGTGTCGTCGTACTGCGCTTTGAATTCTTCAACCGCCGCCACTGCGGTTTCCAGCGTTTCAGCTTTGTGGTCATTCAAATACACAATCACCGGTGCCATTGAACAATTCGGGTTCAGCAGGCTGCTTGGCGCACGCTGGATAGAAGTATTCAGAATGGTCTGGTTACGCGACAGCGCTGACCAGTTCAGGTTGCCTTCGTTCATCGCCTTGGTCACCAGCTTGGAGACAGTTACCAGCGATGTCGTCGACTGCACACCCGGAACGTTTTCCATGTACCACATAAAGCGGTCTACGGCGTCCATCACTTTAAAGCTGTTGCACTGCTCTTTGGCCGTTTCAACCATGACCACCAGCACATCAGAACTGGTGGAATAATTGGACACCATAAAGTCGTTATCGAGGTTGTAGCGTGAATCAGCACGCAACTCCGGTGCACCTTTATCCAGATCACCGATTTTCAGGCCCTGGCTCATCTGATAACCGAACACCGCCATGACAATGGCAATCACAATCGGAAATGGTGCTACTTTCGGGCTGGCAAAGTAAGACATTGCCTTCCACAGTTTTGGCTCCGATTTTTCGGTTTTCTTGGCGTGGCGGACACCGGCTTCACTGATGCCAATATAGGACATCACAATTGGCAACAGCACCAGGTTAGTAACGATGATCATCGCTACACCGATACTCGCGGCAATCGCCAGTTCCTGGATAACGCCGATATCAATAAACAGCAGTGTCAGGAAGCCCATCGCATCACTGAGCAGGGCCAGCATGCCCGGTACGTACAAACCACGGAATGCCTGACGGGCAGCCTGCAATTTGTCGGCACCTTTACCGGATTCAATGGCGATACCGTTAATAATCTGTACCGCGTGACTGATACCAATCGCGAACACCAGGAAAGGCACCAGAACCGAGTACAGATCAACGGTGTAACCCATCAGTGCCAGTGCACCCAACTGCCAGACAACAGCAATCAGCGAGGCAACGATAGGCACCAGCGTACCTTTCGGACAACGGGAATAGAGGTACAACAGGATGGCCGTCATCACCATCGCCGCGAGGAAGAAATACGCGATGGATGTGGCACCATCGAGTAAATCACCCAGTTTTTTCGGTGTACCGGTAATGTATACACGGTATTTATCGTTGCCGTATTTGGCGCGGATTTTATTTTCCAGATCTTGAGAAAACTGCTGATAGCTGAGTTTTTCGCCGGTTTCCGGATCTTTTTCTACCAGAGGAACATCAATAATCGATGAACGGAAATCGTTCGATACCAAACGTCCGACCTGGCCGGATTTGAGCACATTCTGACGTACCTGCTCCAGACTTTCCGGACCGCCGTCATAGGTGCTCGGAATTACCGGGCCGCCCTGAAAACCTTCTTCCGTTACTTCCGTCCAGCGGGTATTCGGCGTCCATAAAGACTGCATACCGGAACGGTCGACCCCTTTAACGAAGAATACGTCATCGTTAATTTTGCTCAGGGTTTCCATATAGTCTTTGGTGAAAATATCGCCTTCGAGTGCCTCGATGGAAATTTTCACATTGGCCACACCGCTTTTCATATCATCTTTATGCACCAGATAATTCTGGATAAAGGTGTGATTCAGCGGAATATACTTCTCAATACTGGAGTCCAGTTTTACCTTGGTCAGACCGTAGGCAAATACCAGGGTTAGCAGACCCAGGACAATCATAACCAGCATGCGGTTATTAAAAAGGATGCGCTCTAAAGCCGGCTCTGTCTCTTTCGACAGGATGTAGTGTTCCGGCTCTGTAGAAAAATGATGCTGTTGTTCAGCCATGATTAAAAGTCTCCCGCCGCCATACTGATGGTCTGATCAATCAATTCGCCGGCAGCATTAAGGCGCTTAACACCCGCCTCGCCAACAATAATAAAGTTACCGTCTGATGCTTCTGCAACCGCCGCAAAGGCTTTACGCCCTTCCAGAATCGATGCCCGTGGTTTTTGCATCTGCGCATCAAAAATCACGACAGAACCGCCATTGCCCACCAGCAGGGTGTGCTTACGGCCAATGGTACCGGAAAGCAGAGTCTGCTCGCTGCCGGTCGCCTTTTCATCCCAGCTGATACCACCATCGACCGAGCTGAACACGTGACCACGCAGACCAAACATAAGCTGCTTGTCGCCAGCGGCAATCAGGCCGAACAATGAACCTTCGTACGGAGAATCCATGCTGTGCCAGCTCTGACCCAGATCATCGGAGCGCAGAATCATGCCCATTTCGCCGACCATCGCCAGGGAACGCGGGCCAACCGCGGCAATGGAGTTCAGGTGCAGACGATCCGGATTGGGTAAGCGGGCGGAAACATCTTCCCACGTAGTACCACCATCCTGGGTATAGAAGAACATGCCGTAAGCGCCGACCGCGTAACCGCGCTTAGCATCATAGAACCAGACATCGAGGAAAGGTTTGGTTGAGCCGGTCGTCTGATCGTACTGGGCATCCTGCAAACCATATGTTGCCGTCTCCAGCGCCATTTCGGCTTCTTCGATGGCGACATCATCGCCAGCCGCTTCGGCGGCTTCGAGACGATCTTTGGCACGCTGCTTGGATTTCGTTGCCGCAGCCACAATGGCCGAGTTGGCCAGGTAACCGTCAAACTGCTTAACCCAGGTTTTGCCTGCGTCTGAGGAATAAAGAATCACACCATCATGGCCCACGGCCCAGCCGTAGTCACCGGATGGAAAATACACCGCAGTTAATGTTGAAGAGACCGGAACTCTGGCTTGTACCCAGGTTAAACCGTCGTCGTCAGAGTAGACAATGTGTCCATGCGAACCCACCGCCACCAGGCGACGATCTGCCCGGACAACATCAAGCAGCAATGTGTGGTGAGCACGCTGGGTTTGTAACGCCGGGGTGTTAAGAGGGTCTTGCCACGCAGCCTGAGCTGAAACAGCGCTTAAGAGTACGCCAAGAATCAACCCAACCCGGGTAAAGCCTGTCGCAAGCGCTCTTCCCATAGCACGAGCGGAAGACTGAACCAAATCAGAATACATAAGGAGCTCCGTTTTTATAGTAATGTCGGAAGGCGGCTAGTCTAGCCGACTGATTTATCATTGACTAACGTCCAGTTGTTACAGAATGTAAGGGGAATATAGCCAGTTTTAGTCCCTTAAATACCAGAACGGATGAGTAAAACTCATCCGTTCTCCGTTCATTGACGCGATCAGCGTTTGCCGCGACGACGCAGTTCAGCCGGAGTAAAGTAGCGGTCACCCGGTGGTTCATTACTGAAGTCGGTTGTGCCCTGCTCTTCATTATCCAGGCCCTGCACGTGATAGCGCTTGGCTTTCAGATCATGGAAAACGTCCATGGTGGTCCAGGTGACCGGAACCTCATAGTAGTTTTTCATGTACGCCATATTCACGCGCCAGAGATCACCGGCCGAATCGTATTGGTCGGCCACTGCAATACCCCAGGTATCTTCGTCCAGATAGAACACACGCTTGTGATACACATGACGCATGCCTTCTTTTAACGTTGCTTCAACCACCCACACGCGGTGCTTTTCATAGCGGGTATAATCCGGATTGAGATGGCCGGGCTTGATCAGATCCTGATAGCTGACTTTATTCGAGCTCAGCTTGTAGCTGTTATAAGGAATATAGATTTCCTTTTTACCCAGCAGCTTCCAGTTGTAACGATCCGGCGCGCCGTTATACATGTCGGTGTCATCGGCGTAACGCAGACCATCAGCGGCAGCAATCGGAGTATCGTACGCCAGGTTAGGCGCACGACGTACACGACGCTGACCCGCGTTATAACCCCAGGCCTGACGGGCCTCATCCACCTGGTTCAGGGTTTCATGAACCAATACCGCACCACCGGCCAGGCGTGCAGGAGCTTTGGTGAACGACAGGTAATAGAACAGAATATTGTTCAGGTCTTCGATGTTTTTATCACGGCGATAGAAGTTAAATTCAACTTCCTGCTGTACCGTCACCAGCGAGAAATCACCATCAACATGCACAGCAATTTCAGAAGCCCGGCGGGTTAAATAAATACCGCGCCAGCGGGTTACGTGGTTCCAGATAGCTTCCAGGCCGTTTTTAGCCAGCGGAAAAGGAATGCCGCCATAGGCGTACATCAGACCGTTGCCGCCTTTATTCAGCTCGGCACGAATGGCATTTTTGTAGGTATTTTCGTACACCCAGTCAGGCGCAGCGGCAGTACGACGGGTCTTATACACCGGCATTTTAAAGGTATCAGGATAGACCTTAAATAACGCTTGCTGACCCGGCGTCAGGTACTCCGCATACTGTTTCATATTGGCGGCTGTGATGATAAACAGCGGTTTATCTTTAGCATACGGATCAATATGGTGCTGGCCGGATTTGTTATAGCCCACCGGCGGCAGACTCAAACCACCGCGCCAGGGTGGAATATCACCGTTATTACCCGCGCGTTCAGCTCCCAGCGGTGTCAGTTCCCCTTTCAGGCGATCCGCTTCTTTGACGGATACTGCCGCCATCGCCGCTGGCATTACCAATGCCAACGCCAATGCACCAGCCGCTATCCACTTATTTTTTTTCATTATGCGACCTCAACTACACCGCAGAGTGCGGCATTCTTCCCCGAAGCAAGAATAAAGAAACTTGCAGCGATGCTCAAATCAAACTCTTGCTGACAACCTCATACACATCTTTGGATAAAGCGTCATGCTGCATAATGCGTTGCAACTCGGCTTTCATCAACTCCGATAATTCCGGCACCAGGCGACGCCACTTTGTCAGCGGCGTCAGCAGACGCGCTGCAATTTGCGGATTACTGTCATTCAGACGCAAAACCGCGTCTGCTAACAAGCGATAACCGGCGCCGTCTTCACGGTGAAAATGACACAACGCCTGGTTGGCAAATGCTCCCAACACAGAGCGTACCTTATTCGGGTTACGCCAATCGAACGCCGGATGTGCCAGAAGTTGTTGAATAAATTCCACTCGACCCAATTCGGCAGAACCCGCCTGCACAGACAACCACTGATTAACCACCAGCGCATCCTGCGACCACTGCTGGTAGAAATCACCCAGCAATTGTTCTGCCTGCGCCGATGCACCACTGTTCACAACAGCGACCAGTGCCGCCATCTGATCGGTCATGTTATCAGCACTACGATACTGGCTTACCGCCTGCGCCAGACCATCGGCACTGCCTTTGACCCAATACGCCAGAGCCAGATTTTTCAGGCTGCGCGCCGACATTTGTGCCGGGACCGGCGCATAAGCAGCGGTCGATTGCAGACGCTGATAACAGGCCGAAAACTCCTTAACCAGAGAAGCAGCAATCGCTTGCTGCACCTGTTTGCGCGCCGCATGAATCGCCAGCGGGTCAACCTGCGCAGAGAATTCAGCGATATACGCTTCTGAAGGCAAGGTCAGTAAACAACTCACCATCGCCGGGTCGAGCGACTCGTCGGCCAACAAGCGGGCAAACACGTCTCTTACTTGCGGCAGTAATTCAAAATGTCCCTGCTGCGCGGCGCTAATCCAGCTCAGCATCAGGCGCTGACCCGCATCCCAGCGATTAAAACCGTCGCTGTCGTGTTGCAATAAAAACAACAGATCGTCGGCGGATTGTTCAAACTCAACTTTTACCGGCGCAGAAAAATCGCGGAACAGCGACAAACGCGGCTGCTCGCTGATGCCGTTAAAGACAAAGGTTTGCTCGGCTTCGGTCAGGTGCAACACCTGGCTGCTTTCGGTCCAGGCTTCCGCCGGCTCAACCTGAATTGCCAGATCCTTACCATCAGCGCCAATCAGACCCAGCTGCACCGGAATCCACTGTGCTAATTTATTGCTTTGTCCCGGCGTATCCGGGCAGCGCTGGCTGAGCGTCAGGCGCAATTGTTGTGCCTCAGCATCGTATTCACTGTTAACCGTCACCACCGGCGTGCCCGCCTGCTTATACCAACGCTTAAACAGCGTCAGATCGACGTGATTTGCATCTTCCATCGCCTGCACAAAATCATAAATCGTCACAGCCTGACCGTCGTGGCGCTCGAAATACAGGTCGGAGCCTTTACGGAAGCCGTCTTTTCCGAGAATTTTATGCAGCATCCCCACCACCTCTGAACCTTTCTCATAAATGGTCACGGTGTAGAAGTTGGATATTTCGATAAAAGAATCCGGCTGTACCGGGTGTGCCATCGGCCCACCATCTTCGGCAAACTGCACGGTACGCATAATGTTCGCGTCTTCAATGCGTTTTACCGTGGCGGAATTCATATCGGCGGAGAAGCAGGCATCACGGAAAACCGTAAAACCTTCTTTCAGACTCAGCTGAAACCAGTCGCGGCAGGTGACGCGGTTACCCGACCAGTTATGAAAATATTCGTGGGCGACAATGGCTTCAATGCGCTGATAGGCCGCATCGGTGGCGGTCGCCGGGTTGGCCAGCACACAGGATGAATTAAAAATATTCAGGCCTTTATTTTCCATGGCTCCCATATTGAAATCATCCACCGCCACGATCATAAAAATATCCAGATCGTATTCACGACCGTAGGTTTCTTCGTCCCAGCGCATGGAACGTTTCAAAGCATCGAGTGCGTAGTCGGTTTTATCAATATTCTGCGGTTCAACAAAAATTTTCAGCGCGACATCGCGACCGTTCATGGTGGTGAAACGGTCTTCTTTAACGCGTAAGTCCCCCGCAACCAATGCAAACAGGTACGCCGGTTTTTTATGCGGATCGTGCCAGGTCACTTTATGTAAGCCATCGTCCACACAATCGGCAACCAGATTACCGTTAGACAGTAAGACCGGAAATTGCGCGGCATCGGCAATAATGTGTGTGGTAAATACCGACATCACATCCGGACGGTCGAGGTAATAGGTGATACGGCGGAAACCTTCAGCTTCACATTGCGTGCAGTACATACCGCCGGAACGATACAGACCTTCGAGGGCGGTATTTTTTGCCGGATAAATGCGGGTTTGTATTTCCAGCTGTGAGCGTTCCTGCAGGCCATGCACGGTAAGGCTTTCTTCACCGGTTTCATATTGCCCGGCGGTCAGAGGCTGGCCATCCAATACCAGACTCAGCAATTCCAGATCCTGCCCGGCCAGTAGCAACGCGGCACCAGGCTGGGCCTGTTCGTTGCGCACACAATCCAGCTGAGCGGTCACCAGGGTATATTCATCCTGTAGCTCAAACGTCAGTTCGGTACGCTCAATCCAATAGTCCGGTTGCTGGTAGTCTTTCAGGTAAATGGCTTTTGGCTGTGCATCGCGCATGGAAACCCCTTAATCCTTTAATGCAAATGAAATGTGGTATGAGCTGAATTTACGCAAATTAATCACACCACCATCCAATATTAAATACTGGCCTTTCAGACCCAGCAGACGCCCGCTGACCTGAGGATGTTTATCAAAATTAAAACTGCTGATTTTGGTCGGATACTGAGTCACCGGATAGTCAAATTGCCAGACATCCGCATCGTTCAGCAACTGCACACTGCCAACGCCTTCGCGTTGTTCAATCTCCGCCAGTGGCTGAGCAAATTCATTCAGCAAGCGATCACGTTCAAGTGCCAGATCCAGCTCTGCTGCAGGACCTTTCAACAGCGTGCGCCAGTTGGTTTTATCGGCCACCTGTGAGCGCAGCAAATCTTCAACCAACCCAGATAAGCGCCGGTTTTTTACCCGCGCAATCGGTAATGCCTGCGCCGCGCCCTGATCAAGCCAGCGCACCGGCATTTGCGTCGCACGGGTAATGCCGACTTTAAGGCCGGATGAATTGGCAAGATAGACAATATGATCGTTAAAGCACACCTGCTCTGCCCATTCCGGCTCACGACAGGTGCCCGCCGCAAAGTGGCATTTTTCCGGGCTCATCATGCAGGAATCACATTGTGCCAGCGTGGTAAAACAAGGGTAACAATAGCCCTGGCTGAAACTGGTCTTGGTACGTCGTCCGCAATGACTGCAATGAATCGCACCGCTGTAGGTCATTTCAATGTGACGCCCGATCAGCGGATTTAAATCCACGCGCTGATCCCCCAGCACCAGCTGATATTGCACTTCGCTGTTACTGCTGCCCGGCTGCAGCGCCATTTTACTGAGCAGGCCACTGGCCAGTACTTGTGTCATAAATTACTGCAGCGTCAGCGTCTGGACGTCGTCGTGATCATCCTTACCGGACGATTTGCAGGCGTCTTCCATATAACCCACGCGCTGCTCAGCTGGCAGGTCATGAATCTGTTCATAATGAATAATGGCTTCCATGCACAATTCACGCTGCTGAGCTTCCAGTTTGCGACCATCGGGCCAGCGTCCCAGTTCCACAGCGCTGCGCAGATTCTGATAGATCTCAGGTGTCAGAGATTTAATAAGTTGTTCAAGTGTCATAGCAACCTCATCCAGACCAGCCAAAACGGACGGCGGGTCTTTTCTTACTTAAAATTCAGTATCACGGACCACTGCTTTTACCGGCCAGACTATAGCCAGAATAAAACCGCAGATCAGTCCTCCTAAATGCGCTCCGTGCGCCGTGCCGGATAATCCCGACACTAAGGTATCAGCGCTGATGGTCAGCAGCAGCCAGCCCACCATCACCGGTAATAACATACGGGGAATCTGGTAATCGATGTTACGCCGGCGCTGACGAAAGCCAACCCAGCCAAGCAATCCCAGCGTCACGCCGGAAATTCCACCAAACGCTGGACCGGCATACCACCATTGCACCACATTACCGATCAGACCGCAGGCCAACAGCAATACAAGCAGTGGCAGCCAACCTTCCTGCTGCTCGATGCGGCGCGCCAGAATCCACCACCAGAGCGAATTAAACAGCAGATGCAAAACGGAAAAATGCAGCAGTGTTGGCCGCCATAAATCCCAAAACCCCAGTTGCCAGTATGTGGCCAGATTAAAACGCTGCTCAGGCCAGAGTTCAGCCCCGCTGCTCAGCCAGTTTTGCCAGTCGGCAGAAAAATGCATCCAGGCAAACACTGCGGGCAATAACAATAAAATAAAGGTGCTGAACGGTGTGGCCAGAAGCTGCAACAGCCCTTGCCAGATTTTAGGCTCAACCGCTTCAGGCGGTAGCGGTGAAATCTGACCCGCCTGCCATTCTTCCAGCCACTGCTTAACCTGCGGCGCATGACCAGCATCCGCAAGATACAGACACTGCTGCCCTTCCTGTTCGATCACCCGATGGGCAATGCGCTCCGCCCATAAACGCTGAGTTAAGGGGGATAAATCGACAGCGGCCGGTGCGACCAAAACTAATACCGGTTCCATCAGCGTTCGCTCTTCTCCACCCGTACCCAGGTAAATTTACCCGGTTGCAGGCTGCGTTCGGTATCCATGCGGTAAGCGGCAAGACGCCCGTATTTAACCGCACTGTAATCAAGACAGGCGATATTAGGCACAATGGGCGCAGGTAACCCCTGCATCCAGTAATGACCAATAAACAGCGGTTTTTCCTGCGGGCCGTAAAACAGCAGTTGTTCACGCTCTTCACGACTCAACAAGGCGTGCTCAATATCGTCTGGCAGCGGATCGGGTTGAAACACCACATCGCTGTAACGCTCGGGCTCATCTTCCCAGAACTTGGTACGGAAAAACTGTCGAACCATGCCATCTTTGGCGGTCATGGCGCGGCCGTCGGGTAATTTTAACGACGTTCCGCGCAGCATCCGGTCAAGAAATTTGTAAATAAAAGAACGGGTATTGACCGATTCGGCCAGCATATTGCGGTGCAGTTTATTATCACCGTAACGCATTAAATACTCATCAATCATGCCCTGATCCCAGCAGGCATGAACCACCCGGAAGTGCTCATAATCAAGAAACAGCGGCAGGTCAACAAACCAGTCGAGAAACTCATTAAACTCGTGCGGATAATTGGCAAACTGTTCCAGCGTCTGCTCAACAATAAAACTGTTGCGTTTGGTATGCGGCCGTAAAAAAGGCTGGCGCATTCCTGGCGGCGCTTCGGTGCAATAGGTCACCACATTGTATTCATGGTTACCCATAACAATGTCGGCATGACCACCATCAACCATGTCGCGCACCACATGACAGGCGAGACGGATATGCGGTCCGCGATCGACAATATCGCCGAGAAAGACCACCTTGCGCTTCGGATGCTGATAAACACCACCGCGCTTGCTGTAGCCCATCTGCTCCAGCAATTCGATCAGCGTTTCGCCACAGCCGTGAATGTCACCGATTAAATCGTAACCCTGGTGCATACTTAATCCCCCAGGTTGCTACTCCAGCCCAGTTTAGTCCGGCAAATTTCATAGAAATTGTGGCCTTTGGGGTGAATCAGCTTCAGTTTATGGGCTTTTTTGCGAATGGTAATACTGTCGCCGGGTGCGCAGGGAATATGCGTCTGACCATCGCACCTGATGGTTGGATAAATGTCCAGGTCAGTATCAATGACGATTTTAATCTCGCTTTTACCGTCCACCACAATCGGTCGGCTGGAGAGGGTATGCGGGAACATCGGCACCAGCACCAGAGCGTCCAGTTTCGGATGCATAATCGGGCCACCACCGGACAGCGAATAGGCGGTCGAACCGGTTGGTGTCGATACAATCAGGCCGTCGGAACGCTGGTTGTATACGTACTGGCCTTCAATCCACAGATCAAAGGCAATCATGCGGGCTGATTTACCGGGGTGCAGCACCACGTCGTTTAACGCGGCGGCGGTGGCAATCGGATTGCCATCGCGCTTTACTTCGGCATCGAGCAGAAAGCGCATTTCACTGACGTATTCGCCATTGAGTACATTCTGCACCGCATCCAACATGGTTTCGTCCGGACTGATATCGGTCAGAAAGCCCAGACGGCCACGGTTAATCCCCAACACCGGCGTATTAAAACGCGCCAGCGCACGCGCGGCACCCAGCAGGCTGCCGTCGCCACCGACCACAATCACCAGATCACAGATCTCACCGAGCAGGTTCACATTACTGACCTGCATGCCATGACCCGGCATTACTTCGGCAATGCGGTCATCAAGAATAACGTGGTAGCCTTCATCGATCAGATAACGGGACAGACGCTTGACCGTCTCAATCACTTTATTGCTGTTCAGTCGGCCGATCATGCCGATATTACGAAACTCTTCCATTACTGCGACCTGGCAACCCTGGTGGATGATGTGGTGTGTTACTGCAACAGCAGCCCCACAAATGAATGGCCTGTTTTATATCACAGAGGAGTTAAAAACGCTTGTTTGCCGCTGATCATTCCTACTTCGCTCTGCCCGGCCAGCATCAGCGTGATCTGATCTGGAGCCTGTTCGGCCCGCCCCTGCTCGACTGCGGCTGGAGCCCGGCTAAGCAACCCTGGCTGCCCGATCAATGGCAGCCGCTGGCAGAGCAACTGAGCAATCTGGCTCCGGACTTCAACAGCCCGCGACTGGGACTTATTTTTGAACAGTTATGGCAGCAATATCTGCAACTCAGCGGCATCCGCTTTCTGGCCAATGTGCAGATTATTGATCAGGGAAAAACCCTCGGTGAGCTGGATCTGCTGCTGGATAACGGACAACAGCAATGGCATCTGGAACTGGCTCTGAAGTTTTATCTTGGCTACGGCAACGAACAGGGCCAGCACTGGGTCGGCCCCAACCGCGCCGACCTGCTGGCCCGCAAAATCCGCCATACCCATGAACATCAACTGCCCATGCGGCAGAATCCGCAGACTCAGCAGCAACTGTCAGAATTGAACTGGCAGCCGCAGGCCAGTCTGGCGGTGATGCGCGGCTGTCTGTTTTACCCGGCCAATCCGGCGTATCAGGCCAGTCTCCCGCCCGAAGTGGCTACTGATCACTGGCGTGGGCACTGGTGTCATGCGCAGCAGGCCGCCGACTATCTGCCCAAGGGGCGCTGGTATGTATTGGCCAAACCGCAGTGGCTGAGCCCGGCGCTGACGACTTTCAGTATTGGCCGGGAGGAGTTACTTGAGTACCTGCGCACGCATTTCCGTCACCTGACCTATCCCTGCTGCGTGATACAGACAGAAGAAGGCCAATATGGCTGGGCCGAACAGCAGCGCTGGCTGATTATGCCCGATGACTGGCCACACAACGGCACCCATAAGAATCTGCCGGTGAAACTGGGCTGAAACAGATAAAAGCGAGAATGATCAGAGCGAATAACCGCGCCGGCCCTGCAAGCCGCCGCTGTGCACCAGTAAAGCCCGGGCGCTCACAGGTTCAGTAACCAACTCCTGTTCAAAGGCCAGCATCAGCTTGGCGGTATACACCGGGTCCAGTGGCAGGTTCTGGCGGTCATAGCGTTCAATCAGTGCCAGCAGCTCCGGCGAAGTGCGGCCGAATCCCCCAAGATGGGCCTCATCCAGCAGGCGCCAGCGTACATTCGCCGGCATCGCCTGTTGCCAGGCCCGCAAACGCTCGCCCTGATCCGCCACCGCATTCACGCCGATCAGCTCGCAATCAATATTGAGTTCGCGCAGCCCTTTGGCGACCCCCAGCGCCGTGGTGCCGCTACCAACCGCCAGCCAGACCTGATCATAGCCGGCGCACAATGGTGCCAGATGCCGGCACTCCAGTGCTCCTGCATCACCTGCGCCGCCCTCAGGAATCACAAAGGCATCGTATTGCTGAGCCAGTTCCTGCTGCCATTGCAGATCATAACGGCGGGCATAAGTTTTTTTATCGGCGAAAACCAGCTTAGCCCCCCAGCTCTGACAATCCTGCAACGTAGCCGTCAACGGCAAGTGTTCATAGCCGCGCACTACCGCAATCACCGCAATATTCAGTGCCTGCCCGAGAGCAGCCAGCGCATGCAGGTGATTGGAATACGGTCCACCAAAACTCAGCAACGCGCGGCGGCCGGATTCTCTGAAGCGCGGCAGAAACCCAGCCAGCTTAAAGGCTTTGTTGCCGGAAATATTAGGATGCAGCAGATCGAGCCGCAGAATGTCGGGGGCAGCCGAATTCAGCAAGGGCTGCTCCAGTAAGGCGGGTGCAATGAATGCCGGTAGCGGCTGAATCAGACTGGCCAGCTCTGGCCAGTCAAATCCGGGCCAGTCAAACCCGGGCCAGTCAAATTCAGAACTGCCTGCCACAGACACGTCAACTGCCGGCAAGATGCAGCTGGCGGTGAAGCTTGCAGTAGGCATTGAGGTCGTGATCAAACTCACGTGGATGTTCTATGCGGGGAATTTCCGCCTTGCATTGCTGGCAGTGCGGATCGTCATAATGATCCAGCCAGCGGCGGTAAATATCTTCACTGACAAAGCATTTCTGCGCGGCGTATGCCAGAGGATTGTCGGCATAGCGCAGCATATGTGCCGGACTGATGGTCAGATGTCCGACACCGGGGTGGAAAGCCACCAACACCGCTTCGAGGCCGTCGAGACGGCCGACAAAACGCTCTGCACTCTGTTCTTCGGCACTGTCGAGGTACTGACGCAAGGTCGCTACTTCTTCTTTTAAACGCAGCGCCTCTTCATCACTCAGTGCTGACTGAGATTGCGGACGGCTTTCATTCAACGCCTGACGCAGACGTTCCGCTTCCTGACGCTCCTGCTCCAGCACCCGCGTAAGGGTTTCAATTTCTGCGGCATGGGCCGCCATTTCGTTGCGATGAACCTGACGTAACTCTTCCAGCTCAGTTTCACCGGATGCCCCAGCCTGACGCCCGAGTTTTTCGTTCAGACTTTTCTGCCGTTCAATTTCCTGCTGCAGCTGTTGTAACTGGCGCCGATAAGCTTCCATCTCGTTACGCAGAGTGCGCTTAAGATCTTCCACTTCCGGATCGCTGTGTTTTTTAGCCAGCAGACTGCCGGCACCGGCACCACCACTGACCCGCTCCACTGCAGAGACACGCTCCTGTGGCCACAGATCACGTTCGGTTAGCGGCGCCTGATCGCGCAGCGTATTACCACGTAATGCTTTACGGATGGCCATAAAATCGGATGTGACCGGTTCCCACAACGAATCCGCATGCCAACTGATGGAGCACTGACTTCGGCAAGCCAGGCGAATACGACCGGCGCCCATATTCGGACCACGCCCGGCACTGTCGGCCAGACGGCGTAATGGCATATACCAGCGCGCATCGATCACCGAGTGTTTGACCGGCGCTTCAAACAGTACCAGCGCCTCGGCCGAACGATGACTACCAATCTGCAGATACGCCGCCTGAACCTTGTTTTCAACCGCATGCTGCAGCGGTGTTTGCTGACGAACCAGACGCTCAAAATCCGCCAGCCAATAAGCTTCAACAACCTCATGTTCATGCAGGATTAACACGGCTTCCTGGATACTCATACTTGCGTCTCTGTTCGTGATATCTGAGTGGTTGCCGACTGCGATCAGCGGGTTACTGCAAAGTCCGATTGTCAGACACACTAATGAAAAGTCATGATGCCTAACAGGTCAGTTTCCGCCACCCAAAGCGGAATGCCTATTGTGTGACAAATATCACATTTCGTTTTTTCTTATGAATATCAGTATGTTGCGGGAATATCAGAATGCAGCAATCTGACATTTTACGACCCGCAAAAAGGACGTTCAGGATAACAGCGGCATCAGAATTTACGTTTCTCCGATGCTGCCGGATTGGTGGGAATACCAAAAGGATCGTGCTCGTCTTTTATTTCCTTCGACAGCGCCTGCGACAGGTTGTCCTCTTTCTTGTCACCACCACTATATAAAGACGCAGTACGCTGGGTCAGATCACGGATGCGCTGATTTTTTTCCGGATATTGCAGGTCAAATTCAATCAGAATTTTCTTCGCGGCTTTATAATAGTTGGTGGCGGTAATCACATCCCCGCGCCCGGCCGCCACATCGCCCTGAGCGGTATAGGTATCAACCTCTTTTTCCAGTAACGTCAGGCGCAAATAGCGGCGATATTCCATCATGGCGGTTTCAGAAATCAGCCGTTTTCGCGCCATTACATTCAACGCTTTCAGCACCCGGCCAAACTGACGCCGCGCATAACGAATTTCACGATCGCTTTTTAATACCCGGCGATTTCCCTTACCTTCATCAATTTTTCGCCGGTATGGTTCGGCATCAAATGGCTCTTCAGCCGCTTCGCCGGCACCGTCTTTTTTCGGCAGTGCTTCCTGATAAACAACGTACAGCTGCTCTACCCGCTCCAGAATGGCCAGCTGCACTTCTTTAAAGTTATCGACGAGAATCAGAAACTCCAGCGCTTCCAGCAGATCATCCGCTCCCTGTTTTACGGCACGGGCCTGCAAACGCTGGGCTTGCTGCGCCTGTTGTCTGCGTCCTGCCATCACCAGTCCGAACAAAATCAACGCAACCGGCAGAGCAATGGCTACTATCAAACCAATCGCCGACATAAAAAACTGTTCCCCGCAATCTATGCTATTCCTAAACAACAGCCTTGTTTTCAAGGCCCCCGGTGGCATCTGTATCGCCATACTCTGGTGACAAGTTTAGCAACGTTTCACCGCTCTGCCGGAGAGCATTACAAGACACTGACGGCGAGAGAAGCTTGACCACCCCCCCCGGTGTACCTATAAAGTGTCGCCTTCTGTGCGCCTGGCTATATCAACAAGAAAGGGTTAATCAAAGGAATATGGGCAAATCGCTGGTTATCGTGGAATCGCCTGCAAAGGCTAAAACCATCAATAAATACCTGGGCAAGGACTTTATTGTTAAGTCCAGCGTGGGTCACGTACGCGACCTGCCAACCTCTGGCTCAGGACAGCCCAGCGATCCTAAGGAGCGTGCCAAGCAGGCCGCTCTTACCCGCAAGATGTCGCCCGAAGCCAAGGCCGAGTACAAAAAGAAAAAATCGCGCGAGCAGCTGATAGGACGCATGGGCGTTAACCCGGAAAAAAACTGGGCGGCCAATTATCAGATCCTGCCGGGTAAAGAAAAGGTGGTTGAAGAACTGCAACGATTGGCCAAAGATGCCGATCAAATCTATCTCGCAACGGATTTGGACCGCGAAGGAGAAGCCATCGCCTGGCACCTTCGTGAGATTATTGGCGACGACAAAAAACAATACCGCCGCGTAGTCTTTAACGAGATTACCAAGAAAGCGATTCAGAGCGCGTTCGAACAACCCTCCGAACTTAATATGAATCGTGTTAATGCTCAGCAGGCGCGTCGTTTCCTTGATCGCGTTGTTGGCTTTATGGTATCGCCACTGCTGTGGAGCAAAGTGGCCCGCGGCTTATCCGCAGGTCGTGTGCAATCGGTTGCGGTACGCTTAATTGTTGAGCGCGAACGTGAAATCCGTGCGTTTATTCCGGAAGAATACTGGGAAACCTTTGCCGACCTCAGCACTCCCGGCGGTGAAGCGTTACGCGCTCAGGTCACACGCCAGAACGGTAATGAATTCCGCCCGGTCAACGAACAAGACACCATGTCGGCCGTGTCTGCCCTGCGCGGTCACAGCTACAACGTTCTCAAACGCGAAGATAAACCGACCAGCTCCAAACCTGCCGCGCCTTTTATTACATCAACGCTGCAACAGGCCGCAAGCACACGCCTGAGCTTCAGCGTCAAGAAAACCATGACCCTGGCGCAGCGTCTGTATGAAGCCGGTTACATCACGTATATGCGTACCGACTCGACCAATCTGAGTCAGGAAGCCGTCAGTAACTTACGCGACTACATCAGCGATAAATTGGGCGAGCAGTACCTGCCGGACGAGCCTCGCAGCTACAGCAGCAAAGAAGGCGCTCAGGAAGCGCACGAAGCGATCCGTCCTTCCGACGTTCGCCTGCGCGCAACCGATCTCAGCTCAATGGAGCCCGATGCGCAACGCTTATACGATCTGATCTGGCGACGTTTTGTCGCTTGTCAGATCAAAGACGCACAATTCACCAGCACCAGCATCACCGTTAAAGCCGGTGAATTTGAGCTGAAAACCCGCGGTCGCGTTATGCGCTTTGATGGTCACCTGAAAGTGCTGGCCGCCATGGGTAAAGGCGAAGATGACGTACTGCTGCCGGATGTCAGCGAAGGCGACACACTGCAGCTGGTTGAACTGGAGCCGAAGCAGCATTTCACCAAACCCGCTCCGCGCTTTTCAGAAGCGGCCTTGGTTAAAGAGCTGGAAAAACGCGGTATCGGCCGTCCTTCGACTTATGCCTCTATTATTTCCACGATTCAGGAACGGGGTTACGTCAGCCTGAAAGGCCGCCGTTTTTACGCCGAAAAAATGGGCGATATTGTTACCAGTCGTCTGGTTGAGAACTTCGATGATCTGATGGACTTCGGCTTTACCGCCAGCATGGAAGAGAAACTCGATCATATTGCTGAAGGTGATATCAACTGGACCGACGTCCTGGATGAGTTTTATCAGGGCTTCCAGCAAAAACTGGAAATCGCTGATGGCGAAAATGGCATGCGTCCGAATGATCCGGTTGATACAGACATAGCCTGCCCAACCTGTGGCCGCCATATGCAGATCCGCACAGGCTCTACCGGTGTGTTTCTCGGCTGTTCCGGTTACAGCCTGCCGCCCAAAGAGCGCTGTACACAGACGCTGAATCTGGTGCCCGGTGATGAAGCGATTTCTGCCGATGAAGACGAAGAAGCAGAAAGCCGCCGCCTGATGGACAAGCGCCGCTGCACTATCTGTGACAACGCCATGGAAAGCTATTTGCTGGATGAAACCCGCAAAGTTCATATTTGTGGTAACAATCCTGATTGCAGCGGGTTTGCCGTAGAAACCGGACAGTTCAAGATTAAAGGCTATGATGGCCCAACACTCGAATGCGATAAATGCGGCAGCGAAATGCAGCTGAAATCCGGTCGTTTTGGCAAATACTTTGGCTGTACCAACAGCGAATGTAAGAACACCCGGAAATTGCTGAAGAGTGGCGAAGCAGCACCACCGAAAATGGACCCTATTGCCATGCCGGAGCTGAAATGTCTGAAAGTAGACGACACTTACGTTCTGCGTGACGGTGCCACAGGCTTATTCCTGGCCGCCAGCCAGTTTCCGAAAAAACGCGAAACACGTGCACCGTTGGTTGAAGAGTTGCTGCCACATCAGGCTGAACTGCCACAAAAATACCACTTCCTGCTCGACGCTCCGCGACAGGACCCGGAAGGCAATCCAGCGATTATCCGTTACAGCCGCAAAACCAAAGAGCAGTATGTAATGAGTGAGCATGATGGCAAGGCGACCAATTGGTCGGCGTATTTTGTCGACAATAAATGGGTTGAGCACGACAAGAAAAAAGCCCCGACAAAGAAAGCCGACAAAGCCTGAGTCACACCAATGTCTGGGAAAAGTATCAGCTAATTTGATACTTTTCCCGGATTTTTCCGCAAAATATTCGTTGTTATGTTCAATACTCCCATCTCAAGGAGAGAACACTATGCAATGGATCAAGCACATCATCCTTTCTGCCTGTCTGACTCTGGGCGTCCTCAGCGTACAAGCAGCCGAAGCGCCTGCCACTACCGGCACAGAAGTCAAAGCCGTGAATATCAATACCGCCACCGCGGAGCAACTCAGCCAGCTTGACGGCATTGGCAAAGCGAAAGCCGAAGCCATTATTCTTTACCGTAAACAACACGGTCAGTTTAAATCTCTGGATGACATCACCCAGGTAAAAGGCATTGGTCAGGTTATTCTGGATAAAAATCGCGCCCTGCTGGCGCTGGAGTAACGCATAAAAACAACACATAAAAAACGCACATAAAAAAAGAGCCGTATTGCGGCTCTTTTTCATATTTCCTGATCCCCTCTCAGTCTGTTACCAGACAGTTCCCCCACTCACAACGCACCAGCAAATAGCTGCTATCCGGGCAGCGTGCATCGTAGACTTCGTGCGGCCAGGCATTTTTTAACAAATGAACTTCAGCGCCGGCACAACCATTGCGTTTCGCCATTTTTTCCACAACATAAAAAGAACGGCCATACACTTTCCCTGTTTTCTGCTCAATAGATGCCCGTTTCAGATTCAGATCGGTGCCGTCCCGTTGCAGGCGACGCTGCAGGTTAACCAAAGAGTCGTACACCTTATCCTGGCTGCGTAAATCACGCTCTCCCTGATTGTATTGTGACAGTACCCGCAGACAGAGGTCTTCTTTATCACCACTGGCATTGAGTAATTCCTGAACCTCTGCCTCGGCGGTCTCAACCACCTGCCAGGTCAGAGCCATTGCCATACGCGCACCGGTTTCGTTACGCTCATCTGTGACATGAATAATATCGTAGGCCAGCCCAAAATCCGCACTTTCAACAAACGCACCGTTACGCTGCCACCAGTTTTGCTTAGCGGTATAAGCCGCCTGCTTGGCTTTGGCGCTGACGTCTTCGCAGGAATCGACCCAGGTGCGCAATGTGGTATCGGTCTGCAGTGCGTAATAAACCGCTTCTCCGGTGGGCGAAAGCTGAGTACTGGAGCACCCTTGCAAAAGCGCCAGTGAAGCCAATAAAAGTCCAGAAAAAATCCGCATGCTCGTCATCCTTTATTCAGAAATAATGTCAGATTCGGCCGCTCCCGCAGCACTTAATGCCAGCCACTGCAGCAGCTGTGCTTCATCAAAAGGCCAATCAAGTTCAGCCCCGTTGTTGTCATTCAGAAGTACCGGAATGCGCAGACCATAACGCTCCACCAAACCTTCGGTGTCGACAATGTCTTCGAGATACACATCCACTGTTATCTGTCCGGCCACATTCATAATAACGGCCTGCGCCAACTCGCAGAGATGACAGCCCTCAGTGCCGAATAAAACCAGAGCCATCAGGCAATTCCAATAAAAAACAGATAGGCGGGAGTATAGCGGTTAGCGTCGGGACATGACAAAAAGTCTGCCCCACTGAAGAAATAATGAAGTGAGGTTTTGTCTCTCAGGCTTTATTGCCAATCAATGAATTCAGTCCGTCATGGAATGACTGCCATACGGGCAGGCGCTCTTCTTCTGACAGTAATTCATTCACCAGATCCTGCAAGGTTTGCGGCGCATCGGCCAGCGGGCTGGCTTTATCCAGTGCGGCCATGTAGGCATCAACATAAGAAGCCAATGGGGCTTTCATTGATTCAAGCTCTGGCGTTGGCAGTTGAGGCTGCACCCTGGAATAGGCTTTGGTTGATGTTGCCACCGTCTGCTGCGTCAGATTCAGACTCATGGATGCCAGCTGACTGCCATCAAAGCCAAGATCCATTGCCTGTTCGAGTGCGCTGCCAATATCACCGGCAAAAAAACGCTCACTCAGCGACTGCACATCGTCAAACAAACCTGACAGCGCCGAACGTTCGGCCTCACTCAGGTTGCCATTCACTTCCATACTCCAGTTTTGCTGAGCCGAAGCCTGCAGACTGAACGCCGAATTGCCACTGTTATCTTTATTTATGGAAGTGCTGAGACTGCTGCCCTGAGAAAAGCGGACCGTTACCTGATCACCTTCCTGAGTGAGTACCTGCAATGAAAGCTCATTCGCCACGCGCAATGAGCTGTTGCTGGTCATCAACGCCGACGCCTGCTCTGCCGGTTTGGAGAGCTGATCCAGACCGTCATCCACCAGCTGGCGTCCGGCGGCAATCTGATTTTTTAATTCGTCGTCCAGCAAGCCCATACCATCGAGCATTTCGGTGGCCTGAGCATATCCTTTGGCAATACCTTCACGCGCGGCCTGCAGGCGCTGATCAATACGGCTCTGATCGGCTCCCTGAGTACGCAGCTGATTAATACCATTTTCCACATGGCGCAGAATGGCGGCGGCCGTATCTTCCGGGCTTTGCTTCTTATCCAGTTGAACAACACCGGGCATGGCTTTCGCCAGAGATTGCGCAGCAGCGCTCTGCTTGGCAGCGGCGGCCGGCTCGGCAGCCGCTTTTTTGCTCCCCTCCTGACCCTGAGTGCCGTAGTTCCGGTATTGCGAGGGGGAAATTGTGATTGCCATAAAGCCTCCGCTCAGACTGTGTTGCCGTTCTGTTAGTTATCGGCAGCTGTCGCCGGAAGTTAAGTCCTGTGACAGTTTAGTCAGTAAACAAAAAAGCCCGCGACTGGCAGGCTTTGTGTTTTACGCTAACAGACTGTGAAAACCGGCGCTCAGAGCATCAGTAGCAAACGGCTCCCTGATGGTACTCATAACCAAAATCGAGCTTCCAACAGACTTTATTGCGCTCAATTTCATTCATGATGTGATCCGGGTGTTCATGCAAAAGCTGCATGGTTTTCAGCGTTTTATAGGCGGCATGCAGCGCACTCTGATCCAGACTGATCACTTCTTCTTTATTCATGATCCCCTGATTCAGCAACGCCTGACGCCACTCACTCACGTCCTGAGTCTGCATCAAATGCTCAACCAGCGGTTGAATCAGCGATAACTTTTGCATCTGGCTCATAAAAAATCCTCCGAATAGAAACTGGGGGAATTTCTGAATCCCGGCAAGGCTCACGCAGAGTGATTCAGCCATTCCAAGCCCACAATGGCTCAGACTCACTGAAAAAACCAGATCAAAAAATGAACACTATGATGATGATAAGTCAAAGATCACCCGCAGCGCGGGGACGATTCCCCCACGTTTGCGCGTAAATTAAGAAGAAATTATGACTGGCGACGCTGATTGCGGTATTCAACCGGGGTTTGACTGGTCCAGCGTTTAAACGCCCGATAGAACGTGCTGGGTTCGGAAAACCCAGTGAGGTAGACAATTTCATCAATACTTTCATTGGTTCCCGACAACAAACGCTTAGCCAGGTTGCATCGATAATCCGCCAGCAATTGATTGAAGTTAGTACCAGCTTCTGCCAGACGGGTCCGTAACGTTCGCGATTTGATATCCAGCCGCTCGGCAACATCTTCCAGATTGACCTGGCCGGTCTCCAGTATTTCACCAAAAACTTTATATACCCTGGTCACGATATCCTGCCGCTCCAGCTTGGCCACGTGCTCAATGGCCAGCTTTTCATGCAACTGCAGCAATTCCGGCTCAGCATGAGAAGACGGCATATCCAACAGCTGAGTATTGAAATAAATACGGTTATCTTCCTGCTGGAACAGCACCGGACAAGCGAAAATGCGCTCATGCTCACGGCTGTCTGCCGGCTGTTCATGGCTGAAGTGAACGCAGGAAGGCACAAAGGCATCATCAGTGACATAACGGAAAAAGCGGATCAACCCAAGCGCCATGCATTCATTCAGGTGACGCAAGCCGGCAACACGGTCACTGGAGCTCTCCACCAGAATGTACGCCTGCTCGCCTTCAATACCGGTACTGGCCTGAGAAGCATCACTGAGAAGGCGCTGATAATTGAGCGCTCGTTTCAGGCCTTCACCAAAAGTGGGGCTGGATAAAAACAGGTATTGCAGCACCTGCCCTTTGTATACGGGCATGTGTTCACCGAGATGCAGGCCGATATCGGCATCGTTACTGACTTCCTGCAAGACATGCCAGAAGATCAGCTGAGCTTCATGCGGAGTACGGATGTTACGGTCTGCCAACAGCTCAGGAGTAACGCCCAAACGTGCAAACACCGCATCTACATCCAGCCCCATCTTCAGCATGGCCTGATGGGCCAGCTGGATCATAACGCCAGAGTCACGCAGTTCTGTCATTCCACCGGACATAAGTCGTTGAAATTCCTGATGAGTGTTGGCGAATTCTGCCAGATAAACAGGCCGCTGCAAGTCCTATTGACCAAACTGACGCAGAGTGCAGAGAGGCAGCGCCAATGGTCGCTCCCGGCAGGCCTCTATACTCAGCGCTCTCACCCCTGTCTGATCAGAATATTCATAAGGACTCCGTGGCTATGACTCAAGCAATACGCATGCAATTCAGTGCGACTCCGGGAACTCTGAGCCAATACGCCCGCGCACTGCTGGCCCGCGGTGCCAGTCAACGCGACCTGCACATGCCGGATATCGAAGCCCTGCTGGTTGGCGTTAAAGCCCGGCCTGAGCGGGTGGCGGCTTATGCCGCTGTCTGCGGTTTCAGCAGCCATAACTCCCTGCTGCCGCTGACCTATCCACACGTATTGGCTTTCCCGTTGCATATGGAGCTGATGCTGCACAAACACTTCCCTCTGGCCCTGATGGGGCTGGTGCATATCCGCAACGAAGTCACTCAGTACCGCGCCATCCGCCAGGAGGAAAAGCTCGACATCCGCTGCCACTTTTCAGGCAGCAGTCGCACCGACAAAGGCCTGGAATTTGATATCCGTACCGAAGTCACCATCGGTGGTGAACTGGTCTGGGAGTCGGTCAGTACCAACCTGGCGCGGATGCGCAGTGATACGCCGCGCGGGCCCAAAAAAGAACGTGCCCCTCTGGCCAGCTTTACCACCGCAGAACGCTGGACTCTGAACAGCAATCTCGGCCGTCGCTACGCCCGTGTCTCAGGCGACTCCAACCCCATTCACCTGTATGCCTTATCCGCCAGACTGTTCGGCTTCAAGAGCCATATCGCTCATGGTATGTGGAGCAAAGCCCGGACGGCGGCAGCCTTACAACCTTTGCTCGGCAGTGACGTCTGCCGGCTGACAACGGAATTCAAACTGCCGGTTTTTCTGCCATCCACGGTCGAACTGAATTACAACCTGCACGAAACCCTGAGCAGCGAACCAGCAGCAAAGGCAGGAATCGACTTTGAGTTACGCAGCATTAAAGGCGAGAAAGTTCACATGAAAGGACGTATAGAAAAGATCTGAACACAGCAAGAGCGATCAGGCTCAGCCATGCTGAGTCTGATCGATAATACCCGTTAACCAGCCCTCAGCCTCGTCACGCAGATCAAAGCGCTGCACCGGATAGACCGGCGCGTGATAGCTGAGAAACATCGACGTCAGATGACGCAGCATAAAAGAATTACCAACCACCGCCAGTGCACTGGTGGAGCGCAGAAGATCCGGATGAAAGGCAAACAACTGAACCTCAAAATCCACCGTGAGGATATCCTGACCCAGTATCAATACCGGTCGCTTACGCCGCCCCGCAATTCGTCCGCGGGCATTGTGCATATAACGTACAAGATCAATCGTCAGATGACTGAAGCCATGAAGGTCGTGATAGACAATGCCGTTTTCCCCCAGCCAGGTCTGTGGCTTAGCGGGAGAATTTACACCTCGAATTGTCATATTAACCGTAGTTTTAAGAATTGATTTTCATAAACGATAGCAAAATCTAACGGAAAATAAAGCTCATTATCATCTTATCTTCCGATATCAGCGTGTGTGGCGAAAGACTTACTGACAAATTTGCCGATATTCTCCAGAAACAAACCCCAGCAGCGGCGGAATTTCAGACAATGGCCGCTAAACAGCCATTTATGTCCGCTCAGTTTCCTGACGGTCGCGCCTGCCGCAGCCCGCGTGAACCTATCAACGTAAAGAGGCCTAAGAGTGGCTTTATATTGAAGCAGTGACTGGTATTATGCGGCAGACGTCAGGTACGAACAGCGGCAGCTGGCGACCCTGCACATACAATAACAAGATAATCTCTGTTCACATTGATCAGTAAAACTATAAAAAATGGATTCCCTCACTATGGCCTCATCTTCCTGCAAGCCCTTACACGGCCGCATGCTGGCTTCGCTGGCGTTAAGCTCTCTGTTCGGTTTATCTCTGTTATCCCCTGCCGCACAGGCAGAAGGCGGATTCGTTGGCCTGCAGGGCGGTATTACCGACTCCCAGGATATGGATTCCTTCGGCAACACCATCAAACTCACGTTTGGCCCGAATATTACCGATCGTTTGGCTCTGGAGTTCGGCATCATGGATATTGGTGAGGCCAGTTATGACGACCCCAAAGCCGACTTTACCGATGTCGATGACGATACACCGCCTAAGTTCAGAAATGCCAAGCATGGTACTGTCGTCCGTACCAATGCCATTACTGATGCTACGAACCCGGCAAACAACCGCCAGTCTTTCGCGACCTACACCGGCTTTGCCAATGCCCGACCACAGAGTTTTTTGATCACCTTCCGTTATCGTTTCTCATTAACGGACGATATCGACTTCTTTCTGAAGACCGGTGCAAATCTTTGGTTCGCCGATTATGACACTGTTGAAATCAAAGCATTCCAGGACAAAACCATCAGCCGCCGGATCGTCAATAGCAAACAAACATCCGCAATAGACCAAATCAGTGGTGGTGGATTCTTATGGCGCGCCCTTCCCGATCTGGCAATTCGCGCCGAATTGGAGACAACGGCGCTGGATAGTAAAGAATTTAATCGGGTTCGCTTTCAATTAATCACACTCGGTGCCCAGTACGAATTCTGAAAAAGCGAACTGCTGTACCAGTTCCTTACCCTGCCCGGACAAGAAAATGCTAAAAAAACCCTGTTCCGGGTAGGTTTATGCCAATAATTGTTAGACTCGTCACAATATAACCTTTCTCATTAGACCAGAATGGGGGCTCGGGTAGATAAGTGCCAGCCCTCTGTTACCTACGGTAACACATGACAAATTTGGTCACATTCTATTACCATAATGCCTGCTCTTTTTACCAACCTGTCAGTGGCATACCACTTGCTATTGAGTAAGGTTAAAAAACAAAAACCGAATCAGATTAGACGCCTATGAACATGGAACAAGGTTACGTATCCACCGCATTGGTTCGTCCTTTGCTGGAAGCTGCAGGCCCGACGTTTTTTGATCAGCTGCCGGAGAGTGCAACCGGTGCTATTCAACGCGTACTCAAACAGCTGAAAGACCCGGACAGCCGTATCAACGCGGAAGATGCGGACGAATTAATCAGCCACCTGGTGAAACGCAGCAATGACGAGTCGCTGTGTGTACAGTCATCGCACAAATTCAACGTTCACAGCAGCTGTCAGCTGCAGCATTTGTTTTTGTGCTGCAACACCCTGCGCGAAGCACTCTATTACCTCGAGAAATTTTCTTCGTTGCTGAGCGATCAACTGGAAATTCAGGTCACCCGTACCCGCGACAACATCATTAAGGTGAAACTGCCGGTAGAAGAGAATTTTATTGTTTCAACCCAACGCCGCCGGACAGAAATTATTATCAGCACTCTGCTGAGCTGGTTACGGCAGCTGTGCGGGCCAGAGCTGAACATCAGCACCATCGCCCTGCCATTCCCGGCCACTCAGTACAGCGAGCATTACAGCTCCCAGTGGCGCAGCGAAGTACAGTTCAACGCTGATGAGTGCTCTATTCAGTTCCACAGCAAGTGGCTGGATGAGGGTCTTCACAACACCAACCCGCACATCCTGAATATGATGAAGCGTGAAGTGGAAGAACAGTACCGCAAACTGGCGCGGTCCGGCTCACTGGCAGAGCGTATCCGCAAGGCTTTCCTGCAAAACAAGATCCGTCTGAATGCCAACCAGCAGGAAGTTGCCGATTACTTCCATATCAGTGCCCGCACGCTGAACCGTCACCTGCATCGTGAAGAAACGTCACTGAAGCAGATCGTTACCAGCGTCCGCCTGGAAACCGCTAAGCGCTTGCTGGTGAACACCGAAGAGAGCATTGAGCAGATTGCCCTCAACATCGGTCTGTCAGGTCGCCGAACGCTGGATCGCATCTTTATCAAAGAGATTGATCAGAGCCCGGCTCAGTATCGCCAGGCGCACAAACAAATGCCGATCGCCGCGAACGGCTGAACCGGTCACCGTCCGGTAGAAAGAGCAACCGCAAGACCATAAAAAAGGCAGCCTGGCTGCCTTTTTTATTGCTCTGTTGCTATACGCGCCGTCCCTCAGGCCAATCCCAGCAAGCGAACGCGCTGCAGTGCCGCGACCGTAATCGCATCGGTAATGCGACCATCGAGAACCATGGCCAGCGCCTCCGTAAATGGCAGACGGCGGATGCTCAGCACCTCCGTTTCTTCCGGCTCACTGTCGGCCTGAGTCAGATTCTGAGCGAGAAAGACAAAGCCTTCTTCATCGCTGATGCAGTTACTCATATGCAAATGACACAGCGGGGTAAAATCTCGGGCAATCAACCCGGTTTCTTCTTTCAGCTCACGCCGCGCGCAATCCAGCGGCAGCTCATCCGCAGGCGCAATTTCCCAATGATACTGACGTAAAGGAAAGCGGTACTGGCCCACCAGCCAGATATCGCCATTAGCAGCCAGCGGAACAATGCCTACCGCGCGATTCTTAAAACTGACCGTACCATAAATCCCCGGATTACCGGCCGGGTTGATAACATCGTATTCATCGACCCGAATCCAGGGATTGTCATAAACCTGCTTCTGACTGCGGATCTGCCAGGGGTTTTCTTCATCCACCCCAGTCAGCACCGATTCCTCATTCATGGTGTTAATCTCCCGGATTCAGGCACACAACTCGCCGCCAATACAGCTGCAGCAAAAAAAAGACCCCGGCCAGCGTGCCTAACAAATGTGAGCGGGTTTCAACCCGGCCACCAATCACATCAGCCAGCGCCATATCGTTATACCAGGGGGTTTGCTCCCAGATGACTTTCGCCACGATCACCACAAAAAACAGCCAGGCAATACGGCGACCGTAATAATGAGAAACAAAAGGAGCAACCAGCAGCAAGCCATGTAAAGCCCCGGAAAGCCCGGCATAGCGGTACAGATCAGGGGCAAACAGATACAACCCGCAGCCGACAAACGCCACACACCAACACAGCAATAACAGACCACGCCCGGAATTCAGTGAAGGACCGGCAATGTATGCAAACAAAGCAACGCCGGCGATATTCCCCAGCGCATGCTGCCAGGACAGATGCACCCAGCTGGCGGTCAACAGTCGCCACCATTGACCGCCGTCCACCGCCATGCGGTCAAAACGCAGCCATTCACCACTGACAGGCTCGGCCAGCACCAGTAATACAACGGCGAGAATCATCAGCACATACAGGCTGTAGCCACGCCACAGAGTTTTAAATCGCAAGAAAGAAGACAAAGCCCATCCCCGGTTTGTCATACAGAGACAGCAGCGCATGGGCTGCCACATGGTTCAGAGGGGATTATTCACGCTGCATCGCCACATGGCTATGGGTAGAGACGAAGAAATGTGCTGCTGGGCACCTATTAATGGCGACTGCCGAGGCCCAACAGCGCCAGCAGTGGCAACATAAAGAGAAGAACACCGCCGCCGGATGACGCCGAGGCCGCACTGCCGTTTGCGCTGTTTTGTCCAACGCTGACACTGCCTTTACCCGCATCCACCAGCGGAGGTGAGGCCAGCGCGTCAGGATCAACACTGACCAGCAGACGCAAGCTGGCATCAAAAGCCGCCGCTTCATAGTTTTCGGCATCGTCAGTACGCACCCAGGTCTGACCACTCAGACCACCCTGCTCATCGGTGACCAGAGGCGCATTACCAGACAATGACTGCACGCTCACCTGCAGAACCACACTGTCCAACCCCTCGGCCAGTATATGAGCGGAAAACAGCAAGCGGTTCCAGCCGCTCTGTACAGCAAACTGGTTTTCCTGCCATAAAAGCTCCTGTCCTTCACGGCCATCAAAACGGCGGAATAACGCGATATCGGCACGGCCACTCCCCAGCGCAAATACATCCACCCCATCAAACGACAGCACACCCTCTTTAACCGGTAAGGTCATCAGCACCTGGGCACGACCTGCGGCGGCTCCCCAGACTGCGTTCGGTGGCAACTCATCCAGCCCCAGGTTGTCCCCCAGAGGCGCGCGGGAAAGATCAACGTCCAACTCAGCGACCAGGCCAGCCTGCAGTTGTAATAACTGCACCGCACCATTGCTGCTGTTTTGTTGAGCACTGCCGGAATAGAGCGTCTGGCCGGACGCTGAACTGAACAGGTCCGACGCTTCGCCCAAATTACTGTTACTGAGCAGATCATCGCGGCCATCCGCTTCTTCGATGGCTAATAAACGACCTTCCTGCTGTGCACTTAACGAACCGAAACCGGCACGGTCGTTAATCCGGCTAACCAATATACCGCTGCCCGGCAGCCCCTGGTCATAACCCGACTGACGACGATGTTCCAGCATCAGCCGCTCACCATGACGGTAGTTATCCAGCGCGATGGTTAACGCATCGTCACCATCACTGGCCGCGCGTAACTCAACCCGGTTAATCCCGGCAGCTGCGTTCTGCGGACGGATAAATCCGGCCTGTTCTTTACTCCATGCCAGCATATGAGCCGGCGTCTCACCAGCCACACCATCGGTACGGTTCCAGCCGCCCAGCCCCATCAATCCCCAGCGGCCGATGCCCATGCCATTTCCGCTGCGGTCGTACAGATCAGGCAGATCAAACAATAAATGGCCCAGCTCATGACAAATCACACCAATGGTCGCCAGATGCGTCTGATGCTGCTCACCAAACATGGCGTACTCTGCCAGATAGAAATCGCCCAGACGGCCCTGATACAGAGTCGATTTGTGCGCCCACACGCGCGGGTGTGTTGTTGCGGAACCGGCATACGCCTGTTCATAACCGGCAATCAGAAACACCACGCCCAGTTCATTCGGGTCGAGCCACTGATCGCCGTTACGGTCATATTCATTCAGATCCAGTTGCGACCCCAGCTGTGCCAGCACCTCACGCACCAACGCCTGGCTGGCACTGCCATAGCCATTACCGAAATCCGGATGGTTGCGATTCAGGGTCACGCTGACAATGCCGTCGTCAGCAATGCCGCTTTGCTCACGGGCTGGCTGAATATCAAAACGCTGATAGGAGTTTTCGCGGTAGTAATTTTGCACACTGCGCTGCGCACCGAAGAAGCGTCCGGCAACCTCCGCATCGGTCGCGCCAAATGATTGGTCGGCAAAGGCAACACGCACCACCAGTAATGACTGGCGAAAGTAAGAAGCGCTGGCATCGTAACGGAAAGGCATACGTTGTGGTGCGGCAGAGACATATATACTTGCAGCGCTGGAGATATTAGCTGACGGGGCAGCAAACGCGCGGAATGCTGGTTGAATCATGTCTACAGCCGCCGGAGTGCCACTGACCAGAGGCTCACCTGCGCTCAGCAGACCATCAGCTCCGGCGACGGCGTGATACCAGTGTCCGGCCACTTCTAACAAAGCGTCGCCGTCACGGGTTTCAACCCACAACTGCTGCTGATCGCCACGGGGCATCACCTCAATGACACGATCATCGCTGAGCCGGATTTGCTGCCATTGCGCCGGTGGCAGCAGCGATGCCCGCGAGGCCGCGCTAAACAGCAGCAAAAGTAAGAAGGTCCAACGGATCATGGTCTGAAGCTCGCAAAGTGCTTACTTCAAACTCTAGTCAACTTACGTTCAGTGAATGGTTGTTTTAACAACTAAACACAACATCACAAAATATTGACGCATGAATTTGGCAAATTTCGTCAATTTTACTGTGATAAGTACGGAGCAGATGACCTGCCGTAACCGCCGGAAAACTTCGGCTACGTCACTCACACCCGCTTACATCCGCTGTCTTCCCCTGCTGATGCTCAGGATACTGCCGCCTCAGGAGCAACCAGGCTGCTGAGACTTTCCACATCTGCCACCGCGTCGGCAATGAAGCGCATTGCCCGCTGCTCCATCCAGTAAGTCTGATCATCCGTGTGCTGAATAAACCCAACATGCCCACCACTGTCCGGCATTTCCAGATGCAAAAACTCATGCCCGGCAGCCAGTTGTTGCGGGAAACATTCAGGCGACAGAAACGGATCGTTGCGGGCATTCACCAATAAAGTTGGCACCCGTAAATGCGGCAAATACCGCAAACTGCTGGACTGCGCCCAATAATCTTCGGCATCGCGGAAACCATGCAAAGGCGCGGTATAACGATCATCGAATTGTTTGAACGTGCGGATATCATCAAACCCCTCAACGTTCACCAGATGCGGAAATCGCTGCGATTTTATGGTCATTTTTTCTTTCAGATCGCGCAGAAACTTCCACATAAAAACGCGGTTCTGCCATTTGGCCAGCTGGTAAGCGCTACCGCGTAAATCACAGGGCACCGAAAACGCCACCACCGAGCGCACTTCTTCCGGCAGCTCTGCCGCCTCGCGCCCGGCATACACCAGGCTCAGATTACCGCCCATGGAATAACCCACCAGATGAATCTGCTCATAGCCCTGCGACAATGCGTGCCGCACCACCCGGTGCAGATCATCGGTGGCGCCACTGTGATACATACGCGGCAACAGATTGGTGTCGCCACCGCATGAACGGAAGTTCCACGCCAGTGCATCCCAGCCGTTGCGGTTAGCCTCGCGCACCGTACCCAGCACATAAGGGCGGCGCGAATGGCCTTCCAGTCCGTGCGAAACAACCACCAGTGTGCGTGAACCTACCCGGCTCCAGTCAAGATCGAGAAAATCGCCATCATCGGTGGGAATGCGCTCACGCAGCAGGTGGCCGTCATCCAGTTGGCGGAAAAAAGTCGGGAAAATACTTTGCACATAGCCATTGGCCAACAGCCATGGCGGACAGTATGAAGACGTTAAAACGGGCATGGCCACATCCTAGGAAACACAATGCCCGCATTCTACCGTCAGGCAGCCAACGGAGCGAAGGCCGTTCACGCCACAGAACAGGATAAGACGAAGCCGGAAGTGAGTGTTAAAGGATCAGAAGCGGTTTTTCAGATAGTCGAGAATGGCATCCGGGCTGTACAGCCACTGGCCGCCTTGTTCATCGTCAACACGTAAACAAGGAACTTTGGGAGCACCACCGCCATTGAGCAACTCATTACGGTAGGCATTAACACGCAGGACGTCTTTTTCTACCACACGCAAACCGAGGCGTTCACAGTGGCGTTTAACGGTGATGGAGGAAGGGCAACTGCGGCAATAATACAGGTGCATGCGGCGTGATTCGCGGTCCAGCAGCAATTGTTCATTGGCGCTGCGCATTACCGGTCGCACGGGGAGCAGTCGATCGACTATATCCAGTGCCTTGCCTTTGAGCTGTCTCGTCAGATAATTCATCAGAACTGCCGTACTTCAACCTATCAAGGGGCGGCATTGTATGCCCTTGGCAGTAAATATCCAGTACTTAAATGGTAAAAATATGTCGTGGCAGATACGACTTTAGTGAAAGTTAAAAAAACGCAGAAATAAACTGCAGTTCAGCCACTGAGATTCAGAAAAGCCACGCTGAATAACACAACAAGAATCGTGATGGTCATCAGCCAGCGCGAGCGCTGGCAGAATTTGCAGGGAGTTTTTTTCGTTGTTGAAGCAGAGGATGGCATAAGACGATACCTGTTTATAACGTATCGTCTAAGTGTAGATCAGTCGATCCACTTATTGCGGCCAAATGATGGAATATCGCTCCAGGTTTCCCAGTGCATCCATACCGCCACGGCTTTACCCACAATATTTTTCTCCGGCACAAAACCCCAGCCACGGCTGTCATGGCTGTTGCCGCGGTTGTCGCCCATCATAAAGTAACTGCCTTCCGGCACGTCCCACTCGCCTTCCGGTCCGGCCCAGATCACGGTCTGATTGGTGCGCTGATCACGTCCGACCACCCACTGTACCGTCGCATCAGCAGAATCCAGCTGTTCCTGCGCCAGATACTTCAGCGGTCGGTATGGCGGCTCGCCACCCAGCTCATGGGTTTCAATCACTTCGCCGTTCACTTTCAGCTGGCGGTTACGGTATTCAATATGGTCGCCCGGCAGACCAATCACCCGCTTAATAAAGTAACGCGGGTCATCGGGTGGGAAAAACACCATCACATCACCGCGCTGTGGCTCGCTGACCGGCACAAGAGTGGTACCGAACACCGGCATCCGCAGACCGTAATGGAACTTACTGACCAGAATAAAATCCCCTTTTACCAGGCCAGGCTCCATAGAACCGGATGGAATCTGAAAAGGCTCCGCGACAAACGAGCGCAGAACAAAGACAATGGCCAGTACAGGAAAGAAGGATTTCGCTTGTTCGATAATAAACGGCTCGGTTTCAGCCTCATGGATATCTTCCGGGTGGGCACGTTCGGCAATCAGAACGGCAGCGCGGGCTTTGCGGCGCTTCTCCAGCCAGAATTTATCGACGCCGGCAATCACGCCGGTGCCCAGGGTAAGCACCATCAGTATCAGGGGAAAATCGATATCCATAGCTCTGCACTTATAACTACAATCTATAAAGTTCCGCATTCTAACCGCCACGCGGTCACAAGGCGAGCGAGTATCAAAGACCCCGATATGGAGATAAGGTTGCATGACCCACATCCGCACCCCCGATGGCATTGAGCTGGCCTACGAAAGAATGGGCAATCCAGCCGACCCGGCCGTCATTCTGATTATGGGTTTAGGCGCACAAATGCGGATCTGGCCAGACAGCCTGTGTCAGGCACTGGTTGATAAAGGCTATCAGGTCGTTCGCTTCGATAACCGCGACGTTGGCCGCTCATCGCAGATGGATCACCACGGCAACCCCAGCCTGCTCGCCACCTGGCTGGTGACCAAACTCAAACGCAAAGCGCAGGTGCCGTACACGCTGAAAGATATGTCGCACGATGTGCTGGCGTTAATGGATGAGCTGGAAATCGACAGCGCGCATTTGGTGGGGGCCTCCATGGGCGGTATGATTGCCCAGATTCTCGCCGCCAAACATAAAAAGCGGGTGCGCAGCCTGACCTCCATTATGTCGTCAGCCACCAGCCCCGGTCTGCCCGACGCCAAACTGAAAGTGCTGCTGCAACTGGCCAAACGGCCCACTCCGTTTAACCGCGAAGCGTCCATCCGCTACACCATGCGCATGAATCGTTTAATCGGCAGCCCGGCCTACCCGATGGATGAAATAGAGCTGCGCGCACTGGCCGAAACCAGCTTTGAGCGCACCACTAACCCCACCGGCTTCAAACGCCAGTTGGTCGCTATTACCGCCGCCGGTGACCGCAGCCACCTGCTGCGCAAAATCAAACTGCCGACGCTGGTGATTCACGGTACCGACGATCCGTTAATTCCGGTGCGTATGGGCGAAGACACCGCTGCCGCCATCCGCAAAGCCAAACTGAAAGTCATTCAGGGCATGGGCCACGACCTGCCACCGGCACTGGTGCCGCAACTGGCCAAAATGATGGGCAAACACCTGAAAAAGGCAGAAAAACGCTGGAAGAAAAAACTGGAAAAAGAACGCCTGCGAGCCATAGAAGAAGCGACTGCCGGAACGCCCGAAAACAACCCTGCGGCAAACAACCCGGCAGAAGACAACGCAGCACAAAGCACGCCTCCTCTGCCGCCTGCGGCCGAAGTTATCGAATTACGCGCCGGACGCAGCTGAGCTTCAGCTGCGTACCCGCGCTTTCATAAAGTCGATAAAGCAGCGCACCGCCGGGCGCAGATATTCACGCTCGGCATACACCAGATACAGCGGCGCATCCTGCCAGTAATCGGGTAACACCACCTGCAGTCGCCCGGCCTGCACATCGGCAGCAATATCCAACTGCGATTTGTAGGCAATCCCCAGACCGGCCAGCACCCATTCGCGCACCAGTGCCCCATCACTGGCACTGCGGTTACCATTGACCGTCAGATCGCTCTGATTGCCCTGCCCGTCACGGAAATGCCAGTGATCGTAACGTTCGCCACGCAGGAAAAAGGTCAGACAATTATGCTGTTTTAACGCCTCCAGCTGCTGCGGCATTCCCGCCCGTTGCAGATATGCCGGTGCGGCACACAACAAGCGGCGGTTATCCAGCAACCGGGTGGCAATCAGCCCGGAGTCACTCAGCTGGCCGTAACGCAGCGCCACATCCACCGGATCACGGTAAAAATTACTCAGCTCATCGCTCAGACTCAGCTGCAGCTGCACCTGCGGGTACAGCGCCTGAAAATCATTCAGCGCCGGTTGCAGCCAATGGCGACCCAGATCAGAAGGGGCCGAAATACTCAGCTGTCCAGCGACATGATGCAGCTCACCATCCAGCAGACCGCGACCTTCCTGCAGCAGGCTTAGGGCCTTGCGCGCATAGGCCAGAAACAACGTCCCTTCCCGCGTCAGCCGCGATGAGCGGGTTGAACGGCTGAACAGACGCGCCCCCAGCTGCAGCTCAAGCCGCTTTAATGCCGCACTGGCCACCGCCGGACTGCAGTCCAGCACCCGCGCAGCGGCCGATAAACTGCCGGCATCGGCCACCTGAATAAACAGCTCCAGATCGGCGAGATTCATGAATGCCTCCATTGAACAGTCACTATCAAAATATTTTTGAAAGTAACTCAAACGTTATCGTCTTTTTCAATTTCAAACAATAAATAGACTGGGCATATTCCACTCCATCCGAGGAACACAATATGTCCACCCATGAAGCAGCAACCCAAAGCACTCCTAATAATCACGCCGATAGCGGGCAGCAAGCCCTGCGTCAGCAGATCCTGCAGGCGTTCCATTTCCGTCATGCCTGCAAAACCTTTGATCCGGCCAGAAAAGTCAGCAGCGAAGACTTCGCCACCATCATCGAAGCCGGACGCCTGTCACCCAGCTCTTTTGGCTTCGAACCCTGGCAGTTTCTGCTGATTCAGAATCCGCAATTACGGGCGCAGCTGAGCGAAAACAGCTGGGGCGGTAAACGCCAGTTTACCAGTGCCAGCCACGTATTAATTGGCATGGTGCGTTGCGCTCCGGGCGTGCGTCATGACTCTGATTACATCCGCCATATGATGACCGAGGTGCAGCAGCTGCCTGCGGAAGTGGTGAGTGCAAAAGGCGGCTTCTTCCGCACGTTTCAGGAACAGGATTTCAACCTGCTGGAATCCGAGCGCAGCCTGACCGACTGGGCCACTCACCAGACCTATCTGCCACTGGCCAATATGATGACAGTCGCCGCGCTGCTGGGGATCGACTCCTGCCCGATTGAAGGCTTTGTACAGAATGTCTGGGAGCTGCAATTACAGGAGCTTACCGGTATCGACAGCACTCTGTTCAAACCGGTCTGGGCACTGGCGCTGGGCTATCGCCTGACAGAACCGGGTGAGAAAACCCGCCGTCCACTGGGCGATGTATTACACCGTTTTGATTAGCCGGACAGGAGACCCTATGAGCACAGCCGTTTACTGCATTCCCGTGCGGGCAATGTTCCGCCATATCCGTACCTGCCGCCGTCACAACAGAGACTGGCAACTGAGTCTGGATTGCAATTATTTATTGCTGCGCACTCACGCAGACAGCAGCGGCCAGGCCTGCGCTTATCGCTCCCGGCTGCCCTATTTATTGTGACGACAACCTATTGTGAACCGCAAAACAACCGCCGCTGACCGGCAGAGGTATTAATGAATATTCTGATTCTGACCACTAACCCCAAACTGTACGCCGCCAAAGGCGAATTAAATGCCACACTTTCAGCATTAACCGAGGGCTACGCCCGTCGTCAGGGACATTCCGTTCAGGTGCGTAATCTGGCAGCGATTAAGGCCGCTGGCGGCTGGAACATCGAAGAAGAAATAGAACATCTGCACTGGGCCGATGCCATTGTTTACCATTTTCCGATCTGGTGGTTTGGTGCACCGGCGCTGTTAAAAGAATACTTTGATGAAGTATTGCAGCACCGTAAAACCTTTTTAATCACCGATATGTATGGCGAAGGCGGACAGCTGGGCGGCAAGGCTTTTATGCTGGTTGTTACTTCCAATATGAAAGCCAGCGATCTGGGCGCCTGTCCGGTGCTGGAAGATTATCAGCATATTGATGACGTTCTGGTGCAGCCCATTCTTACCAACCGCTATCTGGGTCTGCGGGAGCAGTGGCCAACGTTCCACGCCGACAATGTGATTGCTGGTGATACCAGCTATCTGGAACAGGATTTTATTGCCCATCTGCAGCAGGTTATTCCGGCTGCGGTGCAGGCAATAAAATGATTATAACGGTCCGCTGATATGGTTGCTCGGCGGGCTTTCGCTTTCTTTAATACGCGACACCATCAGCTGGTCAACGCGCAGGTTGTCGATATCCATCGCTTCAAATTTAAAGCCGGCAAAAATAATAAAATCGGTGCGCTTCGGAATACGTTTCAGGCGGTAAATTAAAAACCCGGCCACCGTTTCATACTGTCCGCTATCGGGAAAATCATCGATATCCAGCCCTAACACCCGCGCCAGATCGACCACCGGCGTGCTGCCATCCACCAGCCATGAGCTGGCATCACGGCGCACAATCTGCTCATCACCACTGGAGGCAACCAGATCGCCCATAAAGCTGTTCATTAAATCTTTAACAGTCAGAATACCGACCACGAGTGCGTATTCATTCAGCACCACGGCAAAAGGCTGAGCGGTGGTTTTAAAGGCATTTAAGCCTTCTGCCAGAGTGATGGTATCGGGTAAATACAGCAGCTCGCGCTCGATCATGTCTTCGCCAATCTGGGCCTGCTCGCCTTTTAACACTTTGCGCAGAATTTCTTTCGACTCTACTGCGCCCACCAGTTTATCCAGTGAACCATCACAGATTAAAAACCAGTTGTGCGGATGCTCGATAATCTTGGCGCTGATGTCTGCGCTGCTGTCATTAATATCGAAGTACACAATCTGCTCGCGCATGGTCATCGCCGTCGGCAATGTGCGGCCTTCCAGTTCAAACACATTGCCAATCAGGTGATATTCCTGCTGTTGCAGGCTGCCGTGCTCGGCACCGGCATCCATCATGGCGACGATATCGTCGGTGGTTACGGTTTCTTCGCGCTGCATGGGCAGACCAAACAAACGCAGCAACAGGTTGGTCAGACTGTTAAAAAACATCACCAAAGGCTTCAGCAGCAGCGTGACCCAACGCATTGGCGTCACGACTTTCATTGCCATGGTTTCCGGAATAATCATGCCCAGGCGCTTCGGCAGCAGGTCGGCAAATAAAATAAACAGCGAGGTCACCGTGGTAAACGACAGCACAAAGCTGATCTGTTCCAGCATCGGCCCCTGATAAAACAGCTGCAGCAAACTCTGAAAATACGGTGTCAGGGTTTGCTCACCAACAATACCACCCATAATGGCAATCGCGTTCAGAGCAATCTGCACCATCGCAAAAAAAGCGCCGGGCTCTTCCTGCAGCCGTAAAACGGCAGTGGCCTGTTCATTGCCTTCGTCAGACAACACCCGCAATTTGATTTTACGGGCAGCCGCAATGGATATTTCAGACACCGCGAACACGCCGCTGAGAACAATCAGCAGTGCGATCAGTAATAATTCGTGAATCATCGGAGCACCTCACCGGCGCGAAAAGAAAACAACAGGATGGCCGGCATTATCGGTCGGCCACCGTTAAACAGCAATTGGCAAACGCAGCGATGACGTATCAAAAACCCCGCCCCGGTGGCTGGTAACCGGAAAACTGCCGGGCAATCTGTGCCGCATAGCTGTCAGTCATGCCGGAAATAAAATCAATCGCGCGCATATAGGCCTCATACAGACCCCAATCGGCCTGTGGCGCCGAACGGCCCATTAATTCCAGCACACGCTGATTACGGAAAGTGGCCTGACCGTCCAGTACGCGCTCACGTACCGCACTTAAAAAAGCCTCAAGCAATACTCCCAGGGTGGAATACGAGCCGATTTCAACTGCCAGTTTACGGCTGTCTTTAAAAATCCGTTCGCGCGCCATGTCTTTTGCGCCCTGCACAACGCTCTTGACCACCGGCGGACAATAATCGATCAGATCGCCTTGTAAACGGCCGCGCAGCAATGCGTCTTCGTTATGAATAAAGGCCTGACTGGCAGCGGTAACCAGCACCTCCATCGCCATACCACGTAATACCTGTAAACGCCGGCGCAGGTTATCGGCCTGCTCCAGTTCGGCCTGAGCCATATCCCAGTGATCGGCCAGCAACGGCTTCAGCAGCGCTTCCACTTCATCGTAGCGCAGCAGATCCATTTCGATACCGTCTTCCAGATCGATCAGGCCGTAACAGATGTCGTCCGCCGCTTCGAGCAGATACACCAGCGGATGCCGCGCCCAGTAATCCGGCTTTAATTCCAGCAAACCAAGACGCCCGGCAATCTCACGCAACAGCGGTAATTCGGTCTGATAACAGCCGAATTTTTTCGCCTCGCCGCGCTGTACATAATCAACGGTCCAGGGATATTTCAGGAACGCGCCCAGCGTGCCATAGGTTAAACGCATACCGCCCTGAAAACGGTGCGACTCCACCTGCGTGACAATGCGGAAACCCTGCGCGTTACCTTCAAAGGTCTGTAAATCTGCACGCTGCAATGGCGTCAGCTCCTGCAGAAAATGGGCGTTTTCTTCCGCACGGAACCAGTGGCGGATGGCATCTTCGCCGGTATGACCATAGGGCGGATTACCAATATCGTGGGCCAGACAAGCCGCCTGCACCAGCGCACCGACATCGCTGGCATCAATACCGGCCGGTAAGCGTTCGCCCAGCGCCTGACCAACCCGCGTGCCCAGCGAACGGCCAACACAACCCACTTCCAGACTGTGGGTCAGACGACTGTGTACGTGGTCATTTTCCGATAACGGATGCACCTGGGTTTTACGATCAAGGCGGCGGAACGCCGAGGAAAAAATAATGCGGTCATAATCTTTATGAAACGGCGTACGCCCCGGCTCCAGCGCAAAACCCAGTGAACCCTGACGCTCACCGGAACGGGCGGCCGATAATAATTGCTGCCAGTTCATGCTGGGTACTGCCTGATCGTTACTGCCGTTCATGCTGTTCTTCCTGTTTGCTGCGGTATCTGCCTGAAAGTCAGGCTCAGTATAGCGATGGCGGCCGTTCCCGCCCACCGGATAAAAGCACGGAATGGCGGAATTCCCCCTTGTGGGCAGGCCTGACCAGCCTACAATCGGCCAACAATAATAATTTCTGCCTGCAGGCATTTTCACCATGATCCAAAGCTACCTCCAGTGGGTTATCAGCCACCCGCGCCGCGTTGTATTTTTTACCCTGTTAATCGTCGGTCTGCTTGCCAGCGGCGTACTGAAGCTGAGCTTTACCAGCGATTTCCGCACCTATTTCAGTCCGCAGAATCCGCAACTGCAGGCCTTTGAAGCCATGGAGCGCACGTATTCCAATCAGGATAATATTTATTTTCTGGTGCAGAACCCCAACGGCAGTCTGTTTACCCCACAGGGGCTTAGGCTGATTGAACAGCTGACTGAACGCGGCTGGCAGCTGCCCTATTCGCAGCGGGTCGACTCACTGCAGAATTATCAGCACACCCAGGTTGATGGCGACGACCTGCTGATCAACGATTTTTACCGCACGGAAGAATTAGCAGAAGATTTATCCGGCCTGCAGCAACTGGCTGTTTCATTACCCGAGCTGCTGCATAAATTAATCTCCGCCGATGGCGGCACCTCCGGTGTTAATGTGCGCTTTTTATTACCGGAAGGAAAAAGCGCCGAAAAATCCCCGGAGGTGGTCTACGCCGCCCGCGCCCTGGCCGATGAATTCCGCGCCCGCTACCCGGATTTCAGAATTATGCTCAGCGGTTCGCTGGTTTCCAATGTCACCATGGGCGAAGCCATTCATCAGGATATCCAATCATTATTACTGGTGTCTTACCTGGTGATGATCAGCATTATGCTGCTGACCCTGCGCACGCTGTCGGGCACCCTGCTGATTCTCGGCATTATCAGTTTCTCGGTGGTGTCCACCATGGGCCTGTTCGGCTGGCTGGGTTATACCCTGACACCGCCCACCGGTTTTGTACCCACCGCCATCATGACCATTGCCGTCGCCGATACCGTGCATATTCTGGTGTCGTATTATTTTGCCCTGCGCCACGGCCAGCCACGGCAGCAGGCGCTGCTTAACAGCATGAGGCTGAATTTCTCCCCGGTTTTAATCACCAGCATTACCACCATGGTCGGCGTACTCTGCCTGAATACCAGCGACTCTCCGCCTTACCGCGATATGGGTAATATGATTGCCGCCGGGGTATTTTTTGCCTGGGCCTTTACCCTCACTTTTCTGCCCGCCGTGCTGGCGTTACTGCCGGTGCCGGAAAAATTACGCGCCGAAAATAACCACCAGTGGATTGACCGTCTGGCCGATCTGATTGTGCGTCATCATAAAGGCCTGCTGCTCAGCATGGTGCTGATTGTTGCCGCCTGCGCCAGCCAGATCAGCCGCAACGAAATTACCGAACGCTGGCATGAATTTTTTGACGAAAGTTTTGAAGTACGCCAGACCAACGACATGATCGACCGCGAACTGGGCGGCCTGCATCTGCTCTTTATGATTGCCGACAGCCAGCAGGCGGAGGGCATTAATAATGTTGAATATATGCAGCAACTGGAAGCCTTCAGCCAGTGGCTGCGCGCTCAGCCCGAGGTCGTGCACGTCAGCAGCCTGACCGACATCATCAAACGCCTGAATCAGAATTTACACGGCGGCGATCCGGCCTTTTACCGCGTACCCGACTCCGCCGAAGCGGCGGCACAGTATTTATTGCTGTACGAACTGTCATTACCGCTGGGGCTGGGTCTGGACGATACGGTCAATAATGACCGTTCATCGTCGCGCCTACAGGTTCGTTTATACCGCTCCGATTCGGTCAATATTATCCGTGTAGAACAGGCCGCCGTTGCCTGGGCACAACAACATGCACCGCTGTTGCATCTGAGCGAAGCCACCGGCCTCGATGTGGTCTTCGCCAACCTTACCTTCCGCAATATTCATGGCATGTTGCAGGGCACCGGCTTCGCGCTGATATTAATTTCGCTGCTGCTGATTGCCGCCCTGCGTTCGTGGAAAATGGGCTTAATCAGCATGATTCCGAATATTCTGCCGGCGGCGATGGCCTACGGTTTATGGGGCATGATCAGCGGCCTGGTGGATACCGCCACCTCGGTGGTGGTCTGTCTCAGCCTTGGCATTGTGGTGGATGACACCGTGCATTTTCTCAGTAAATACCAGCACGCACGCAAAGCGCTGGCGATGCAGGCCGCCGATGCCATCCGTTATGCGTTCCACACCGTCGGCGTGGCGCTGCTGATAACCTCCGCCATTCTGGTCGGCGGTTTTGCCGTGCTGGAATTTTCGCACTTTAATCCGAGCACCAACATGGGCAACCTGCTGGCGCTGTCGATTGCGGTGGCACTGTTGATTGATTTTCTGCTGCTGCCGCCGCTGTTATTACTGCTCGACCGTGGTGATGCCGGGCACAACAGAAGCGGCCGCGTCAGCACTGTGGCTGAGCAGACCACTTCCGGCGATACCATCAAATACGAACTGGACCGCCAGCGCGCATAATAAAACGCCCATCACGCGGGTAATAACCTGCATGCCGGTTACGCCCAGCAGCTGAGTTAACCGGCTGGCCGCCAGCAGGCACAACAGCGAGATCAGCATAACGGTTAACAACGCGGCCAGTACCGACAACTGCGCCGCCAGCTCCTCCTTCGCCTGCGCCATCAGCAACATCACCGCACCCATGGTGCCGGGCCCGGCAATTAACGGCAGCGCCAGCGGAAACACCGCCACATCACCGCGCCGGCGGGCTTCGGCTTCTTCCAGCGGCGTGGTGCTGATGGCACCGGAATTACGTGCAAACACCATATCCAGACCAATCAGCAACAGCATAATGCCACCGGCGGTGCGCAGTGCTGCCAGCGAAATACCCAGCGTATGCAGCACCAGATCGCCGACCAGCGCAAACAGCAGCAGCACGCTGCTGGCAATCAGCACACCGCGCCAGGCCATACGCCGTTTCTCCTGCTGGCTGGCATGAACCGTGATAGCCGCATAAATCGCCGCCACATCCACCGGGCCAACGGTGGCAAACAAGGTTGCCAGTGCCAGCAAAAAATTGTCGTCCATCCTTCTCTCCCCGCTTGGTTTAAGTAGAGGCGGTTTAACCCAAGGCTGTTTAACCTGAGGCTCTTTAGCCGCTATCAGGCGGATAAAATACGCCACCCCAAGTTTTTAGCACAAACGTACTAGCGTAGTTCAGGCCAACCCCTTCAACGCTCCATCATAGGCTTGTCGGCCTCTGCGGCAAGGCCTAGCGTGATACAGCCGCTGCCTGCTTCCGCCGGCCAGCGGCGCATTCTTACCAACAATAATAATCAGGGGCCTAGCCACCATGACAATCAGATACCCAACCCGCGGAGGGCTGGCATTGCTGGCCGTACCGCTGCTGCTCAGCGGCTGCATTACCGAACTGCCCGGTGAATTTCCCGATCAGGAAACGCTCTGTACCTTTGACGCCAGCCGCGAAGCACAGCGTGCGGCCTCGGCGGCCAGCTTTCCGCAACCGGAGATTCAGCAATTACTGGTCAATGGCGAACTGCGCTGGAGTGCCGGTTCTGCCAATACTGCACAACTGAATGCCGGTGACGAAGTTACCTTAAAAGGCAGCGGTTTTGGTGGCGGTACCGACATCGACTTCTCAAAAATCATGCTCGGCAATACCCGTATTCTGGAAACCGACCTGCGCATGTTCACCCAGTACCTGGCCATTAACGATCAGGTGAATTTTGAAAGCGACGAGCAATTCGACAGCTGGGATAAAAATATTCTCAGCTGGAACGACAGCGAAATCCGTTTCCGCGTACCCGACCACGCCAGCAGCGGACCGTTAATTGTGCAGGTACAAAAGCGCACCGGGTTTAATGAATCATTAAAACATCCGGGCCAGGCCCATAACGTGATTGATGCACAAACCTCGCGCATTATTTCCGATACTTTTGAGCACGACTGCGATGTGGTCTCGACCCTGAGCGATGCCAAATCCACCACACCGATAGCCGTCAGCGTGAATAACCCCGGTTTTGAGCAACTGGTGGAAAAAGGCCGTCAGGCTTTCTGGTCTTACGATTACAACATCGGTGTGGCGCACAGCGTGCGCAAACTCGACTGGAATGCGATTTTTAATTACAAAGCTAACGACCCGATTGCCGGTGGAAAAGCCGATCCGGCGAAACTCTTTGGTGCGGTAAAAACCGTTCGCGGCGAAGTACCGGACGAAGCCATCGACGATGTGTATTTTAATTCCTACCCTATGGCGACACCGATTCCCGGTTTCTTAACCACACAACCGGCGAAATTCAAAGGCAATACCCGCGACAGCGGCTGGGTGGGTTACCGCTACGCCGAAGCCAACGAGCCGTATAAAGGCAATGGCGAATGGATTGGATTTAACTGTGCCTCCTGCCACGGCTATAAAGTCAGTTATGAAAAAGCACCGGGCCAGGCCATCAGCAAAGTGATTCCGGGTTTACCTAATCCGAACTGGTCGATGAAATGGACAGTGCTGCAAACCCTTACCAACACCTTCGACGGTATTTATACCAGCGAAGAAGGCCCGGTCTGGAGCAGCGGTAAAAAAGACATCGCCAAAGATATGCTGCTTTACCATATGCCCGCCGGTGCCGGTGAACACAATATGGTGCGCGTGGTTGGCGAAGGCAGCCATACCGACAACGACTACCAGTTCTCGCCCATTGCCATTCCGAACGTGACCAATTACATGGCCATCCGCCGTTCGTTATCGCACACCGAATCCTATGTGGGTTTTGAAGGTTCTTATATTCACTCCGAAGAACCGGACGGCGCGCAGGGTGCGATGAGCAAAGAATGGCTCGAAGCCCTGACCGCCTATATGACCACCCTCGATCAGGACGACGATGACCTGCGTAACGTCGGTTTATACCGCTGGCTGAAATACAGCAATAAACTCAGCGCGCAAACCGGCAATGCTCAGTTAAGCGAAGGGGAATTTGTACAGAGTGGCTGGCAACAATACGCCGATGTCAGCGCCGCGGTTAACCGGGGCAAGGCCACTTATGAGCGCGACTGCAGCAGCTGCCACAGCGATGGCTTAGGTGCCAATACCAACGAGAAGATGGTACGGCTGGATGAAGTCGGCCGCTTCTTTACCCCGACCATTTATCAGAAAGAAACCGAATCGGTACGCGCGACGTTCCTGCGCGATCTGTACTGGACTCAGCACCGTGGTTTATTGTCGGACGGCCATGTGCGCAACCTCGAAGATCTGGTCAGCCCGCAACGCTGCACACCGGGCAGCAACCTGTATAACAACTACTACACCCTGCACGCACCGGTACGTCCGGATGCCGGCGGCCCGGATCATGTTACGCCGTTCCCCGACCTGAACCGAAAAGGCGACGTGTTCCGTGTACCGAAATCGAAATATTTAACCAAGCTGGATAAAGGCTACAAACGTAACCTCTTTATCGAGCGGCATAAATATTTTGTCAGCGTACCCTGGGATAAAGACCACTATTACTGGGATTACCAGAAAATGCGCGCCGAATACGGCCCGGATGAAATGGGCACCGCCGAGCCGATTGGTATGCCTGCGGCCCCGCATCCGTGGTGTGCGCAAAACAGCGCTGAGGTGGATGATTTGGTGCAGTATTTGCTGACGCTTTAATTTTTTCGCGCAGGTGCGCGGGAGAATATAAGCAGAGCTTTCTGCACTGAGAGCACTGAGATGTAATAAAACCGGAGTGTCTGCCGTTGAATGCAGCAGAGGCTCCGGTTTTTTTATGGCTGCGATTTGCAGCCGGGCGGCGCCATTTGGGCTGAATGGTTTTTAGGGAGTGTTTTTTGGGAATGGCTTTGTAGGAGCGGATTTTAGCCGCGATACTGTTTCTGTGGCCGCTGCGCGGGTTGGCTTTTTGGGCTGCCGCCCGGCCCTATGACCTCTTTGAGGGGTCTTACCCCTCACGCCGGTCGGGCAAACTCCCCGCTTCGCGCTTTGTGGCCCGTAAATCCTTACTCACTCGGTTTTTCTGACCACGCGCCCGTGCGACATCCCTGTCGCTGCGCGCTCGCCGGGCATCCATGCCCGGCGGATCAAAAAAACCATCATTCGTGCGGCGGGCCACAGGCGCATAAAACCACAGCGCAACGCGGCTTTTCATAACAAGCAAAAGCAATATCTGAAAAGCCGCTTAGCGGAATAATCAATGCGCCTGCAGGGCTCCGGTTTGAATCATTCTGCGCCGGTACGTCCCGGCATGGATGCCGGGCGAGCGAATAGGGCCATGGATGGCCCATTATTCGCGGTACCGAGATCGCAGGATTATTCAGAGCGGATTAAGTCCTGCACAGCGCGAAGCGGGCCGATTGTGTGCTCCTGTACAATCTGCATTTCCGCCATCCATGGCGGTCAGGAGTAAGCGCCCGACCGGCGTGAGGGGTAAGACCCCTCAAAGAGGTCAATGGGCCGGGCGGTGGCCGAAAAAGCCAGCCCGCGCAGCGGCTACCGAATCTCTTTATCAGTCAGACGACACAGATATTGTCTAATAGGTAGGGTGGGCACTGCCCACCAAAGCTATTGTCGTCATTTGCCACTTGTAACCAAATTTATCAACAGATTGAACCTCCTCCCAAACTTCAGTACTCTCAAACCACAGCAGGGAGGCAGCTATACACTTAACGGACAGATATCCAATCCGGTTCCCCTCCCCGCCTGAAATCCCGATATCAAACATGCGCCATTCCTGCCCTGCGCTTATAAGGACGGGCGGCAGCGTGTCTGGATTAAAAAGAGCAGATAAACGCTGTTTTCTGCCGGAAATTGATAACGCGCCAAGTACAAAGATCCGTTCAGGGTGAAAACACGCATGCGCGTTTATAGCCTGAAAAGAAAGAAAATATCGATGAGTATCCAGTTCGGACTCTGGTTTAGACTGGGAATCTGAATTAGGTCTTAGGTGTGTTAACGAGCATTCTCACCAAGAAACTGTCATCCTATCAATCAAAAACAACCCCTCAAGGAGGATTAAATGAAAAAAATATTAGTTGCCGCATCTTTATCTGCATTGGTTTCAATGCCTGCTTTAGCGCAAAACCTTAAAGACGCTGTGCCACAAGCCAAAACAAAACTGGAACAGTTTAGCTCTAAAACTGGTGCGGTCATTATTCGGGGATTTCACAAAATAGGATCAGCTCAGGGGTTATACAGCACCTCAGTCAACATTGAAGCCAAAGAGTTTACGAACGTAACTGATGGAAAAAAACAATACGGAATAACCATCGAATCTTTTAAAGAGGATGGCCGTTACGACAAAAAACATACATCTTTCATAGATTATGATGAGATTGACTCCCTGATAAAGGGAATTGAATACATTTCCAAGGTAAATTCGAGTGTAACTAAGCTTGAAGACTTTCAAGCAGACTATTCAACTAGAGGCGACTTAAAAATATCAACATTTAGCTCTGGAGATAAAATCATGGCAGCAGTAACGAGCGGAAATCTTGGCGGTGTTGCTACTTACTTTAATATCGAGGATTTAGAAAAAGTCAAAAATCTTATCAAGCAGGCAAAAGAAAAAATCGACGAAATCAAAGCATAAAAAAACAGCCACACTGGACTCTGCAAACTGTCGCGTATTTTTTCTGCGAAAAATACGCGCCTGCTTACTCCGCCAGCGAGCTGAGCGCCAGCAACATTACCCCCGTATTTCGCAGTATTAAATAGAGTAAAAATGAAACGTTTAATTATCGTAATATTACTTATTAGTTTAAGTAACCTTGTTACTGCTAAGGACATGGCCAGTAGAACTAAACTTAGATGGCTACCAGACATTCAAACTGCTATTAATGCTGGATATTATAAAGAGCTGACAGAACATTGTGAGTTACATGGTCACGGAAGCTGGGATAAAATCCCAGATTTAAAAGGTGTTTTATCTGCGTCAAAAAAAATTGAAGATGCAGAAAAAATAGTAACCGAAATCGTGAATGACATTGAATTTGAGAGTGATCTTAATAATCGCATACGTGCTTACTACACTGGAACCAGTTTAGCCAAAGCATCATTTGAAAACATTTATCCATACATTAAAAACGACACAGTAAAAATAATGTGGTATTGCCGCTCAGATATGGCTCTTGAAGCGAAACGAGTTTTACCGTTTAAGCCTTGGATGTCAGAATAGTACCAATAAGAAATCCAACAGGACTATGATCTTCACCCGCTTTAACGGACACCAAACCAGCGTGTCCGTTAAATCATCCTACACTCCAAAAGCCCTGCCCTGAACTCACCTCAGGGCTTTTCTCCCCGCGCCAGACGCGCATTGATATCGGCAATAACGCCCGGTAAATCCGCGACCGAATCAATTACGTAATGCGCTCCGGCATCGTTAAAGCGCTGGGTTGCTTTGCTGCGGCGCTGTGCCTGTTCGCTGGCGGAAAGCGCCTGCCAGTCAGCCTGATCCAGGCCGACTTCGTTGCCGCTGATGCTGACACCGACGGTCCACATACCGGCACGCAGGCCTTCTTCAATACCGGGTAAGGTATCGTCCACTTTAATGCAGGCGTGTACGTGGTTAACGCTCAGTTGCAGCGCTAACGCCAGCGCCATATCGGCGTATGGGCGGCCACGCAATACATCGGTGGCAAATACACAGGCATCCGGTTCGTAACCCTGATCTTTGGCGGCGATTAATGCCGGTTCCATCATGCCGGGGCCGTAGCCGGTATTACCGCCGATTTTTAACCCCTGCGCACGCAGCTGGTCGTAAGCGGCTTTCCAGCCCGGTATTAATTGCGCACGTTCGCCAACGATGCGCGTCTGAATCGGTGCAAAGGCATGGTACAGGCGGTCGATTTCGGCGCTGTCGGCTTCCTGCCCTTTCACTTCCAGCCAGCGTGCATGAATACGCGGATTGGCCAGCATACGGGTTATATGTTCGCGTTTTTCGGTGCCCATGGGTTCACGTGCTTCGGCCTGGGTTACTTCAATACCTTCGGCGGCGAATAATTCCATAAAGGCGTAAACCGGTGCCAGCGAGCCAAAATCAATGGTGGTGCCCGCCCAGTCGAGAATAACGGCTTCTGTTGGCCCGGCAAAAAAACGTTGCGATTTAAACATGGGTATTGCGCTCCTGCACCACACGGGTGTGCTGAATTAATAGTTCGTAATAATGGTCAATGCCCGGTACTTGTAATGCCGGTTGTTTTCCCTGCTCGTCGTATTTACGCAGCCGTAAAGCGTCGACAAACCAGGGCGAAGATTCAAAGGCGCGGCAGGTGCTTTCATCCATCCAGCCGCCCTGCAGTTCCAGGCTCTGCTGCGATGCTGCCGACAGCGACTCGCGGTATGCGGCATCGGTGGAATATAAATAGCGCTTGGCCGCGACATGCAGACGAATGGGTTTGGTCACGTCATCGGCAAAATACTCACTTAAAAAAGCCGCACCGACTTTTTCGTGATAGCCGTTATCGCCACCGGCTTCCGGATGCAGCCCCTGCTCCTGCCAGGTAATTAAATGGCCAACATCATGCAGCAGCGCGGCAATAACCAGATGCGCTGGCGCATTATCCTGTTCGGCAAACCAGGCACATTGCAGAGCATGCCGGGTCTGGGAAATATCTTCCCCCAGTGGCATATGGCCGTAATCGGCAAAGGGTTGCCAGACCTGATCCACGGCTTTGCGCGCCAGCGTGCGTAAGCGCATGATGATTCCTCCGTTGTCAGCTGTCAGAGCCAGAAGCGGTGTTTTTCCAGCGCCTGCAGCAAACGCTGCATATCCTGCGGGAAAACATCACCGATATGGCCAATGCGGAAACACGGCGTTGCCGTTACCTTGCCCGGATAAATCACAAAGCCTTCCTGCTTTAAGCGCTGATACAGCTGATTAAAATCGAACGCCGGATTATCGGGATATTTAAAGGTCGAAATAAAAGGCGATTGTTTATCGCGGCTGACCACACATTCGAAACCCAGTGCCTGCATACCATCGACCAGGGTGCGGTGATTGTCGGCATAACGCTGTGCCCGCGCGCTGATGCCACCCTCTTCTGCCAGTTCCGCCAGTGCCTGCTGAAAAGCGCGCACCACATGGGTTGGCGAGGTAAAACGCCATTTACCATGGCCCTGCTCCATGCACTGCCACTGGTCAAATAAATCCAGACTTAACGTGCGCGCACGACCGGCACATTTAGCCAGCGCATCGCGTTTTGCTATCACAAAGCCCATACCGGGCACGCCCTGAATGCATTTATTGGCCGAGCTGATCAGAAAATCGATACCCAGTGCGGCCAGCGGAATTTCGATACCACCAAACGAGCTCATGGCATCGACAATCAGGGTTTTTCCAGCGGCTTTAATCACTTCGGCATAGGCCGCCAGCGGATTCAGAATGCCGGAGGTGGTTTCACAATGAACCAGCGCCACATGGGTAATGGCCGGATCATCGTGCAAAGCCTGATTCAGTTCTTCCAGACTCACCCACTCATGTTCGGCGGCGGTTAACAGCCCGTAATTAATACGGTGTACCCGCGCCATATCAGCAATACGCTGACCGTAAGCGCCATTGGCTAAAATCAGTAATTTATCGTCGGCCGAAAAGGCACTGCTGATGACACTCTCTACCGCAAAGCTGCCACTGCCCTGCAGCAACACCGCACTGTATTCCTCTGCAGCGCTCTCTTTTTCGCCACAGAGCGCCAGCTCTACCAACTGTTCACGGATAGGCTGCACCACCCCCAGGTTGTAATCGTCATCCCAGGTACACCAGTCACGCAGCATGGTCTGCTTTACACTGGCCGTGGTACTCAGGGGGCCGGGAGTGAGTAATAAATAAGGGTTATTCATAAGTCCGTCACGTTTGCGCCGAGTTGATTTTTGTATTCTCTTTATTCTGGTCTAGACCAGAATGCGCAAACTATAAAAGCTAACGGAGTGAGCGGCAACGGCAGTTTAATGAAGTTTTTGTGACAGTAATGAAGAGTGTTGGGCTGGAAGGTTCCTGAGGAAGTTATTGAGTTTTGTGGCCGCTGCGCGGGATGGCTTCTATAGCTAAGTTGAAGCCCTTCGGATATCGGTGTGGCCGCTGCGCGGGCTGGATGTTGTAATCATATCTGAGCCTTTGCGGGTGCTCCGCCCCCTGCGCCCCCATGCAAGGAGAGGTATCTCCTTCCGATCCTCTCTTGCGGCTGTCCGGTGCTGTTCAGTCAACTGCGTGGCCAATCCGGCCCGCACAGCAATTCGCCCGGAGCCTTTTACCGTTTGATAATTGAAATGAATAGGCTCCGGGCCGTACTGTGCTTTCCACCGGATTGTCTGCCTGGTTGACTGGCACCGCACAAATGCCGCGTTTCTTCAGACGCAACGCGGCATTTTAAAATACACAAAAGCAGAAGCTGAAAAGCGGTTTCGCGCTATGGTTTTATGCGCCTGCAGGACGCCGGTTTGAATCATTCTGCGCCGGTACGTTCCGGCATGGATGCCGGGCGAGCGAATAGGGCCATGGACGGCCCATTATTCGCGTTACCGAGATCGCAGGATTATTCAGAACGGATTAAGTCCTGCACAGCGCGAAGCAGGGGCCCGGGGAGAAGTTCCCCGGATTGGGGCGCAGGGGCTTGCCCCGCAAAGGCTCAGATATGATTACAAAAGCCAGCCCACGCAGTGGCTAAAAACCTTCGACAGGCTCAGGCTGAGCGGTGTCGCAGTTCTAAAGCCTTCGACAAGCTCAGGCTGAATGGTATCGCGGCTGAAAGCCGCTCCTACAAAGCTGCTCCCACAAAGCCGCAGCAAAAAGCCGTTGCAAAAAAGAAACTCAGTGACTGGGAATCCGCAGTTCAATCGCACTGTGAACCCAGTGCTCAATATCAAATTCCACCGCTTTGCGCTCCCCTTCATAACGGATACGGCGAATCTCCAGACAGGGTGCGCCGTTAATATGCGACAACGCGTCGGCCACCTGATCGTACACCGCCGACACGCAGATACGGTTATCTTCGTGCGTAATTTCGACGTTGTAATCGCGCTGCATCAGCGTTGTGAGTGAGCCTTCCAGATCTTTTTTCATCAGTTCCGGAAAGCGGCTTTCCTGCAGGTAGATAAATTCGTACAGCACCGGGCGACCATCGAGGGAACGCAGACGTACCAGTTCAATCAGTTTTTCGTCAGCGGCAACGGCCAGTGCCGTGCGCGCTGTCTGCGGGCCTTTAATGCGCTTTTGTGAAATTAATTCGGTGGCCGGAGTACGTTGTTGCTGCTCCGCCAACAGGTAGAAATTCACCCGCGAAGACGGGTCATATTCCAGCCGTGGTGGCGAGACAAACCAGCCGCGGCGGTTGGAGCGGTAAATCAGCCCTTCCGATTCCAGCTTTGACAGCGCATCACGCACGGTAATACGTGTGCTTTTAAACTGCTCCACCAGTTCGCGTTCGGATGGCAGACGTTCGTTCTGTTTCAGCCGTGACTGTTTGATCAGTCCGGCCAGGTAGTCGCGTATTTCGATATTGGCTGGCAGCATTTTTTTGAGTCCAGAATCGGTATGCATGGCTATTTTAGCCGTGTCGCGGCAACAGAAGCCAGCGGCTGTTTCTGGAGCTGAGTCTCTTCCTGAAACTGCTGCCCATTGCGGATAAAACGCCAGCGGAAATACAACCATGACATCGTCACCAGCAAGCCACCGATGATCGCGGTGGTGTAAATAGCACTGACAAAGAAATTCAGCCAGCTGATGTCCGCCGCATAAAAATGCTTAACCAACAGCAATCCCACACTGCCGGTATAACCGGCGCTGTCGGCCAGATAAATCAGAAATCCGGCATTGGCCACGCCACCCGCCAGGGCGACAAAACGGTCAAACAAAAAGCAGTTAAACGGAATATAGGCCAAATACAAACCCGTACCTAAGGCGACCATCCAGATTTTACTATCGAGCCAGTGTTGCTGATGCAGCCAGGTGCTGTATCCCAAAATAAAGCAGCCCAGCACAATGGCAATATGATTGGCGGTAAAGGCGCGGAAGTTATCGCGGATAAACATTAACAACGCCAGCGCGACCAGAACCATACCGGCAATGCGCACCCCGGCGTAGGTAAAAATCGCGGGTTCATTGCCATAACCCAGCGCCTGCCAGATTTCGGCAGAAAAATTATCGCGAAAATCACGCAGGCCGGTGAACAATAAAAACGCCAGAATCAGCAGACTCAGGCCAAACCAGTACTGGCCAAATAATTGCCAGCGGTCGGCGGCGGTCATCGGCTGGCGCTTCAGTCGCAGTTCTTCGTCAGCGGCATCCGGTTCCGGAATCATCGACAACGCATAGACAGAAATCAGCAGCAGCGGCATAAAAATCAGGCCAGTTAAAAACGGCATCCAGAATTCCGGCACATCGGCATAAACGATTAACGCTTTGCCCACACTGCGCACCATGCCCGAGGCAACAATAAAGGTGGCGCTTAACCCGGCCCCGAGTAATTCCGAGGTTTTACGCCCTTCCAGATAGCTGAATACCAGCCCCCAGATCATGCCCAGTGGCAGACCATTAAAAAACATCGCCAGCGGTTTTAATGGCGCCGGTAATACCGCAAATAAAAACAGCGCCAGCTGCGCACTGGCGACCAGTAATATAATGGCCAGCGCGCGGCGGTCGTGCATCATGCCCGATACCACGCGGATACCGATAAACTTCGACAACAGATAACCCAGCACCTGCGCAAAAATCAGGATGACTTTGTAATCCATGCCAAACAACGTCTGGCCATCGTACATCGCCACCGAGAAAGGTTTGCGGAAGGCGTACATCGAAAAGTACGTCATAAAAGCGGCGCTGATGGCAAACACTACAAACCAGAGTGCAGATGCCTGCTGCAGACGCTGCTGAGCACGTTGGTGAAAACGCTGAAACGGCATAATTAACATTAAAATACTCCCGCTGCGGCACACAGGCTGGCAGCGCTATCAGTTCTTATAAACAGGAAATACCCGAGGGATATGTCGGCTGTATGAAAATGCTGCATTCAGCCGGTACTCTTGCCGCTGCGCGCGCGGGCACAGTGCAGACGGAATTCCGGGCTCATCGGATCAGCCTTGGGTTGCATCGCGGCAAAGCGTGACGGCGAGAATTCTTCCGGGTTAACAAAGGTCGGTTGTTCAAGAATCTGCTCACTGAGCAGGCGGCCAATGCCGGCACTGAAGGCAATACCGGCACCGGAGCAGCCGGTGGCGACAAAGGCATTGCTGTACTGCTCCAGACGCCCGAGCAAAGGCTTACCATCCGGCGTGTAAGACGACACACCACTTAAGTAATGCGCCAGTTGCGCCTGCTCCAGCAGCGGGCACAGAGTCAGCAGGCTATGCCAGTGCTCTTCCAGTGCCAGCCAGCCGTTAGCGTCTTCGGCAAAATGAAAACTGTGAATATCGTGCGGTAATGCACGCGGGTCAGCGACACAGCACTGGCTGTCGCGCACGCCAAATAACAGCGCCGATTGTTCGCTGCGGAAATACGCTTTGGCCGAAGGAATAATCACCATCGGCTGCTTGGCATCAACCTGCGGCTGGTTGCTGGTTATCCAGTAATGGCTGCGCACCGGTGCCATTGCCAGTGCGATATCGTAGTCACAGGCCAGCGCTGCACTCCACGGGCCGGCCGCCAGCACCACACTGTCGGCACGGATAAATTCACCGCTGGCTATGTGTACGCCGGTCAGTTTATTGTCCTGCGATTCCAGCCGGTTGACCGCACAATGGGAAATAATCTGCGCACCGGCAGCGCGGGCCGAACGGGCATACAGCTGTGCCAAGGTATAAGGGTCGGCGTGGCCGTCATCGGGGTAATACAGCGCGCTGCTGTCTGCAGGAAGCGCCAGCCAGGGCAGCAACCGCTGAATATCGCTGCTGGCCAGCCATTGTGTGTCAACGTTCAGCTGCTGCGCCTGCTGAAAATACCGTTGTTGTTGCTGACGTTCGTTATCGTTAACGGCGATGTGCAAACAACCGCTGCGTTGCGCAAAGGGCAGATTAAAACGCTGCTCCAGCATACGCAGAGTGCTGTGAGTTTCGTGCACCATTAATGCCGCGCTGTCGCTGCTGCGCGCGCGGGTTAATAAGGCTGCCGCCTGACTGGTAGTGCCTGCGCCTAATTCGCCGCGTTCAAACAGCGTTACCTGTGCCTGCTCGCTGCTCTGCAGATAATGGGCAATGGCGAGGCCAAGAATACCGCCGCCAATAATAACCACCTGCTGTTTTACTGCCATCCTGATACTTCTTTTGGTCTAGTCCAGATGGCAGTATTTAAAAGACAGCGGATGACAAAACGATGACAGGCACGTTCAGAGCAGATCCTGAAAATGGGAGAGCTTCTGAGACGCCAGACAAAACCGCTGATTCAGAAACAACAGACTCAGAAAAACAAAGCCCGGAGTGACTGAAGTCACACCGGGCTGTGTTATTGCCGCTTTTAAACCGTGATGGTTAACGCACAGAGAGTGCCTGGATTTCGGCTTCGCTCAAGGCTTTATGATAAATTTTCACATCATCAAATGCCTGTCCTGCCGCCAGTTCGCATACCTTGGCATTCCCTTCACCACTGCAGTTCAGGTGTGCATGCCCACCAACCCGGAACGGCGAACCACCACCATAACCGGAGGAGTTCATTGCCGCCATAATGGGCCCGGCTCCCTGAGGTAAGGCAACCGGTTCTGCAAGCGCCACACCGTTCAGATAACCGCGCAGTTCACCGCTTTCACTACCACCGTCACGGTCAATAACCATTACCAGATGCTGCCAGACGCCATTGCTCAGCGCATTGTCTGCACGGATAACCGCCTGATTATTCACCATCAGACGATCACGGAAATTAACCTGCATTTCCACGGCCGTGCCGTTACTGCGGATTTCCCAACCACCGTATTCCATATTATTCGGGCCATTGGAGGATTTACCCATCAATAAGCGCGCACCACTGATCTCGTTATATTTGACCCACATTGAGGCGGTAAAACTTTTATGACCCGGATCGAGTTTATGCGGCAATAAACTGTGCCCCAGCGCATCTTCTGCTTTAGCTGCCGAAGCCATCAGGGCCATCGTCATCGCATGATTGCTGTTGCTGGCTTCACGCACATCCGCCAGCGCCAGACCGCTGCTTAAGGCGGATAATTCCAGAGCACTCAGGTGATTATTATCACCACTGGCGTCAGTAACGTTATGGTCAGAGGTAATAGCCTCCATATTCCAGTCGCCGGTTAAGCCATTACGTAAAACCTGAATCTGCACCGGTCCGACAGTACGCAAAGAACCATCGGTTACGGTGTAGGTAAACTGGTCCACACCGATATAACCTGCAGGCGGCGTGTAGCGTAAAAGATTGCCCTGCTGTGTTACCTGTCCACCCTGTGCCGTGGTTGCATCAAAGGCGGCAATGCTCAGTTCCTCACCATTGGCATCATAGTCATTAGCCAATACGGCAACGCTTGCAGACTCATCCTGATAAACACTCAGATAATCTTTAAAGGCTGCCGGTGGCATCGCATCGGTCAATGTTCTGGCCGGTTTGAATTTACTGCCAGCCTGCAAACGCCGCGTGGTTTTACGCGCCTGCATGTTCGACATATGAGTGCCGGGTTCCTGCAGCTGGTTATTATTATCGGTCTGTTCACCATGGCCTAAGCCCATGTTATGACCGATTTCATGGGTATAGCCCCAGTTCATAGTGTAGTTGGCCACACACCCGACCCAGTCACCACCACCCCAGCAATAACCACCATTGACCGGGTCCTGAAAATCAATGCTGAAATTCGTGGCATCGGTTCCCGCCGGTCTTGGCTGGTTATTGCCAGCGGTTGAATCGCCATGCACTTCAATTAATGCGCGACCAACATCCCAGCGTAAACCGGTTTTCTGTGCCCAGACATAATCTGTTTCGTTGATATGGTTTTCCATTTGCGCAATGGAGTTAATAACATTGCCACCGGCCTGATTCATAAACTGGTTGTATTCGTGTTTAAACGATACCCTGACCAGATTGTTATGGAAATCAGCACCCGGCTGCGGCACGTAATAACGGTTATTTTCCGCGGCCGGAACACTCACCTGAATCTGCAGTTCTTCGGTCTGGGTTTCACTGTTACCCAGAGCCTGCTCATCAATCAGATCAGACACATCCACAACTTTACCCCAGGCCCGTCCGTCGCCGCGCCAGGCGGAAATATGCATACGGCCCATCGCATCAATTACCCCGGTAACCACCTGATACGGGTCATTCGTCACCCGGCCACGATAGGTGCGCGGTTCCGGCATAGGCACCAGCGCCTGATATTGCTGCTGGCGACGGTTATCGAAGGTTAATAACTGATAATTCGGCGAGCGCACACTGTGCTTATAAAAACTCAGTTGCTTGGTATTACCGTTTACCTCGACACTCAGATCGATGGTTTGTGGTAAGGCTTCTCCTGCCTGCTTACCTGCGGGAATAATCTGGGTGGATACAGGCACCACGGAACTCCAGCTGCTGCCAGCCGGGCCACGTACTTCCACACGGACAAAATAGTTCTCACCCGGAATAATACCCGGCAGCGAAATCAGCTGATTACCCGATGCTAAGGCTCCCGGAGAAAACATTTTCTGCCATCCGGAAATCTGATCACCGGCATCGGTGGTGCCGTAATAAATAAACACCTGCAGACCATCTGCATCGTCAGGAATATTAAGGCTCAGTGTTAACTGTTCGCCATTGTTATCAAAGCCGGATTGCACCAGTTTATTCACCGTCGGCGCAGATGGGTACAGCGCACTGTATGGCATCAGATAATCACCGGTTAATTGCGATTTCGCAGCGACCCCTGCGCCTTGCCAGGCAACCGACATATGGTCACCACCACCACCTTCTTTGTGCAAGACTTCGATGTAATACAACTGCCCGGCCAACAGCTCAATATTGGTTTTCACCTGATTATTGTTACTCCAGCTGTCCTGATTGGTGTAACCAGTTACCCGTGCAACCACTTCGGCTTTGGCCGGGTCAATGTCACTGGACAGGCGCAGCTCACTGCTGTCATCGGATGCAATCCAGAAACTATAGCTACCCGTTACCGGTACTTTTAAGAATCCCCGCACGCGCTGACCATAGTTGTTACCCATGTCCGATGGGCTGGATAAGTTTTGCAGACGGTTTTGCTCTCCTGGCATAGCGCTTAACGGAATATCAGCAACCTGACTTCCGGAAACATTGGTCCATATCTGCTGATTAACACCCTGCTGTGTGAAGCGGGATGACTCCAGTACCAGCACCGTCAGCTGCATACTGGCTGAGCTGCTGCCGTTATCTGCACTGATGGTTAACGTATGACTGAAAGCTGCATTCTGAGCGCTGGCGGTCAGAGTCAGCTCGCCATTTTCTGATAACGAAAATAATCCGGTGTCATTACCAGCCGTAATCTGATAATTCAGCGGGGCGTTGCCGTCAATATAACCACGCACCTGGAAAACTCCCTGTCCGGCAGTGGCATCCCGTGATACCAGCGCGGAAAAATGTTCTGCCTTGAAATAAGGTGCTGCGGTATTGATAGCAACGGTGGTAATCGTTTCAGCAGCGCTGCTGGTTGATTGGTTACCGGCGGCATCGACACTGAATACCTGCACATTATAATTCTGACCCGGCTTCAGGTTGCGGAGGGTGTACTCCGGAGTCGCACTGGTAGTAATTAACTGATCGTTAATAAAAATACGGTACAGCAGACCGTTTTCCGGTTCAGACCAGCTGATGTTTGCGGAATAGGTCGTAACATCGCTTACAGCTAAATTAGCGGGCGCTGCTGGCGGGGTGTAATCACTGATCATCACCGCTGCGACATTACTCGCGACCGAACGGTTACCGGCATTATCGAATGCAACAAGATAAAAGTCGTAGCGCTGACCACCATCGAGATTATTAATTTCGATATTGGTTTCTGATAAATCGGCGGCACTGAGAGTCGACAGTAATGTGCCGTTTTTCCAGACTTCATAGCCTGAAACAGCGTTATTATCCGCAGGCTCGCTCCATTCAAGAATCACGCTGGCCTCGTCTGTTCTGACCAGAGATAAATCGGATATGGCTGCAGGAGGCTGGCGATCAAGCGGCTGACGCAGATACTGGCCACTGATAAGCTGACGATCACCGCCCGGAATTGTCCAGGCCACCGACAGGTGGTCACCGCCAGCGAGTTCAACCATTAATGCTTCTATAAAATAAGGTTGCCCGGCTTGTAGCGTAATGCTTTGTGATTTCTGCTCAGCCTTTGCGCCCCAGTTATCTTCACCAACCCAACCATTTACTTCCGCTATTTTCTGCTTGTTATCTGCACTGAAGTCGGTACTTAAAAACAGCTGTGAAGCATCATCAGATGCAATCCAGAAAGTGTATTCCCCTGTCTGCGGCGGTAGCAGAAAACCCGACATTCGCTGACCGTAGTTATTACCGGCATTGGAGGGTGATTTAAACTGCTGTTCAACACTGGTTGAGCTTGGGCTATTCGGAAACCGATTGAAGGCTAACAGCGAGTCTACCGTGTCATCAAAGGTGTGACCGATATATACCTGACGCAGCAATCCGCGCTGCCCCGCAGAATTTCCCATATCAATAAAACCGACACCGACAGAGGTGCTGGTAACACTGAAACCGTCACTGACATCGATGACCAGCGAATAGACCTTGCCACCCAAATTGGCTGCACTCTGTTTAAGAGTGAGTACTCCATCGGCTGATATTGAAAAAGGCGCATTCAGTGGCTGGGCAATGCTCCAGCTCAGATTGTGTCCGTCCGAGTCGGTGGCGGCGAAGGTATGCAATGGCTGTCCAGTGCTTTGGCTGCTCGTCAGCGTCAGAAACTCTGGTGCCACAGCGATGACAGGAGCATGGTTATTAAAAACCGTCGCGGTGACAGAAACAGGCTGGGAGCGTTGTCCGGATGCATTCAGTGCAACAACCTGATATTGATACGACTGCCCGGAAAACAGATTACTATCCTGATATGAGGTCAGGTTGCCGCTAATCGCGGCTAACAGGTTTCCATCACGGTAAACCTCAAACTGTGCAGCGCTGGCAGCATAACCCCAGCGCAACAAAATACTGTCTGCATGGGTTTCTGCAACCTGCAGGCGGGTAACGGCCGGTACTTCTGTTTCCGGATGAGTGGGTTTTCCCGGTTCAGCATCCACTTTTACACCTGATCCACCACCCCCACAGGCGGTTAACATCCCCAAAAGTATAAAAGCCGATAGCTGTTTCATAATGTCTCTCATGCATTTAATCAGATCACGCATGCTAATCACTGCACCGACGCTGTTAAAGCACTCAAAAAAAAATATGGATAAATCAGGTCTTTTTAGTATGGATTTGTGATATCGGTCTCATATGCAAAAAAAAGCCCCACGGGATTTTCCCGTGAGGCTGATTAAAAAGTCACCGACACATCAGAAAAAGCTGTATTTAACACCCAGATTGGCGCGGTAACCGTAGTATTCCACCTGCAGTGGGCGGCTTTCGCTGCCGAGGTAGTACTTCATCGGTTCGTTGGTGATGTTATTGACGTCGGCATACACCATCAGATCGCTGGTTGCCTGATAAGACGCACTCAGGTCAACACTGGTGTAATCACCGTAGTAACTGTCTTCGTCGCTGCTGTCACCGTGCTCCTGAATATAAGCGCCTTTATGGTTAACCGCGATGCGCACAGCAAAGGTGCTGTCATCGTAAAATAACGCGGCGTTATACAGCGAGTCGGCCTGACGCGGAATATCGGCTTTGCGGCCATTGGTTAATTCCATCACCGAACGCATACGGGTGTAGTTGGCCTGTACACCGACATTTTCCAGCGCATCGGCAATAAAATCGAGGCGACGGCTGAAGGCAAACTCAGCACCAGCCAGCCAGGCATTATCACCGTTCACCGAATCCACACGGTCAACGGTTTCACCTTTAAAGGTCACTTCGGAACGCTTATTGAAAATCGGATCGCTGATCTGCTTATAGAACAGGCCGCCGGAAATCACACCGACATTGTCGTAATAACGCTCGAATAAAACGTCCAGATTATTGGAATACGTCGGGTTCAGTCCCGGATTACCTACCACCAGCTCACCATCGGCTTCTGAATAGGCCTGTCCCGGCGCCAGCGAACCAAAGTCCGGACGGGCAAAGGTACGGCTGAAGGCAGCACGCAGGTTGCTGTCGTCGGTCAGGGCGTAGGTCATATGCACAGACGGCAGCACTGAGGTGTACGACTTGGTCTTTTTCACCGGCACAATGACTACGCTACCGTTATTGTCTTCGGCGCTGTAACCGGATACTTCGGTTTCGGTGCGTTCAATGCGCACGCCACCGACCAGGCTGACTTCATCATTCAGCTGATAGGTCGCCATACCGTAACCGGCCATCTGGGTTTCGTTCACATCGAAGTTACGGCCCAGTGCGCCACCGTTGGCCACGGTATAGGATTCGCTATCAATCAATTCAAACTGATCGCGGTTGTTGTTCCAGAAATTTTCCAGATCCGACATATCCGCCACCTGGCTGAAATCATCGGCGTAACCGGCGTTAATTTCTTCCAGATAATCGTTACGGCCCGGCTGATCACTTAAATCAAAGTCGCTCAAAAGCGGCGTTGTCGCACTGTCTTTCCACTGATAAAACTCATCGGAAAAACGCGCAACCCGTTCTTTTTCACGGTATTTGGTACCGAATTTTAATTGCAGGTCGTAATTCATATCCTGGGTAAAATCGAGCTGTGCCACGACTTTATCTTTTTCCCGTACATCGACCTTATAAAGCTCGATTGAGGACAGCGCCATTTGCGTTGGGTCCATGCTGAAGCCATCCGGTAAATGCGTGGATGGTTCACTGGCCGGGCTGTTGCCGCCATCAATGGTGTTGTACGACAGGTTTTTACCACTGCGGTTGTCCAGCTCGACAAAGCCTACGTTTTTCTGATCAAAACGGGCAACAAAATAGCTCTTGTCTTTGCTGTTCGGAACATTGCCATAATAAAAGTGGTTATCGTAGGTCGATGCTTTCCATTCCAGTAAACCACCCTCTCCGACCCAGTGCTCGCCACCCAGCTGATGCCCGCTGAGTTCGGTGGTCAGAATATTATGAATATGCTGTAACTCGATCCGGTCTTTATCAAAACGGTAGCGGTGTTTGTAATGGGTTTCATCGTCGATCAGTGTGCCGTACAGGGTACGGGCATAGACGGTATCGCCATTATCGAATTTATATTCCAGCGCACCATTAAAACCACGGGTATCGCGCTCACCGGTATAATCACGCAGTTCAAGACGTTTAATCCCTTCGCCACTACGGCGCGGTTCGAAGTTATCGGTGGCCCAGTTACGTACATATTGACTGGCATTAACGATATAACCCCACTTACCATCGTCACTGCGGTCACCGGCGAGAATATTCAGGTTATAACCACTATCACCGGCTTTATCGTTGTAATTGGTGCCAACGGTGACATCCAGTGTGGTTTCCTGCGGCGCGCGGCGGGTAATAAAATTCACGTTACCGCCAATGGCATCGCCTTCCATATCCGGCGTTACCGCTTTACTGACTTCCACACTTTCGATCATTTCGGTTGGGAAAAAGTCGAATGCGGTGGCGCGTGACGTCGTTTCTTCTTCGGCAGTAGGAATACGGTCACCATTCAGCGAGGCTGAACTCCACTGTGCCGGTAAACCACGCACAGCAACAAAGCGGCCTTCGCCCTGATCGCGCTCGATGGATACACCGGGAATACGCTGTACCGCTTCGGCGGCGTTGCGGTCGGGTAATTTACCCATACCATCGGCCGAAATTGCATTCAGAATTCGGTTAGAATTTTTCTGTGTATTCAGGGCTTTCATTTCACCCTGAAAAATATGGCCGATGGCCACAACCTCTTCAAGACCTGCTCCGCTGAAAATAACTTTCAGTGCGCCCAGATCTTTACGTTCATCAGCCATTACAGTAACCGTTGTCTGCAACGGTTCATAACCGACGTAGGTAATTTTCAGGTTGTAGGTGCCGGGCTGCAGTCCTTTGAGAATAAACTGACCGCGTTCATCACTCTGAACACGGGCACCGGTTTCTGCAACGGTCACCGTTGCACCGGGTAATATTGAGCTTTGATCGATCACCGAACCCATCAGGCTGGCATCGGCCAGTACCAGCTGGCTGCCAAGCAGCAGTGTCGCCAGCAGTGGCAGTTTTGCAGTTTTAAACGTCTTCATCCTAATCCCCATAGTTTCCAGTAAGCCGCAATCACGCCCCTTGTGCCGGCGGCATCCGAATCTGGTCTAATCCAGTTAGCCAGTGCAGATTAGGAAGAAAATATGACGGGGTTATGACTATCGCGTTCAACAACAGGTAGATGAATGATCGCTTACAAGGGCAGATTTCAGATACAAAAAAGCCCGCGGCTAAGCGGGCTTCAGCAGAATAAAAAACCTAATACGTTATTCTGCAGCAGCGGTTTCGGCTGCTGTTTCAACCGGCGCGGCTTCAGCAGTCGCTGCTTCGGCTGTTTCTGCACTGCTGTCTGCGCTTGCAGTTTCTGCAGCGGTTTCTGCCGCTGGGGCTTCGTAGCGTAACCATTTCTGGCTGCGGCCAATCCAGGATACGCCGATATAACCGCGAACACTCAGGCTCTGACCGTCTTCAGAGACTTCCAGCTGGGATTTATAAATGCTGCCGGATTTAGGGTCGAGAATACGGCCGCTTTCCCATTCGCCTTCGCCATCATTTTCCAGACCCCACATAAAGGTCAGGCCTTCTACGGGCTGATCTTTAAAATCATCCGGGCATTTTTCACAGGATTTTCCCTGATCTTTTTCACGCAGTAATTTAACGATGGTGCCCTGCAATTTGCCGTCTTCATTAATGCGGATGTCAACGACGCTGGCCTGGCTGCCGTCTTCATCATCAATCGTTACCCATTGACCGACAGCAGGATCAGCCACAGCAACGGACGACAACAGGGTAAAAGCAAGAGCGGATATGGATTTTTTCACAGACAAACTCTCCAGAGCTGGTGCAATTCCGGACAGGTTGGGTAGCACACCCCCGGCAACCCGGCCGAACCCCGGCCACTTGCGTTATCAGTTATTGGTTAGGCCAGGTGGGCGGATAATACGGTATCTGCCGGGAAAAATCCGCCATTCCAGAGCGGATATGGCCAACTAAAACCCGGCAAATCGGGCCAATGGTCATAAACAACGGTGAGATCAATGCAACGCAGCAGCGTTTTTTTATCGTACTAAAGGCGTACGTATTAGCACCAAAGATGCGTATTTCAACGCCCTGCGACCATAGTCACCCCGTGCTCTGCCGCCCCCTCAAAAGCACCGATAACCCTTTGTTTTTAATAGCAAAATCCATCACTGAACACAGGTATTCAAAATTGGTACTACCAAGGTCTAGCTGTCGTGTTCTGACGCTATGCTGCTAGGTTGATTCTGCATTCAAATAAAAACTAGGAGGGGTTATGGCTTTCAAGTCAGAAGACGATAAGAACGCGTACTGGCGCAAAAACCTGAGATTAATGTTCATATTACTGGTTATCTGGGCAGTGGTGTCGTATGGCTTCGGCATTCTGTTCCGTCCGGTTCTCGACATGATTCCGGTCGGTGGCGTTGGTCTGGGTTTCTGGTTTGCACAGCAAGGATCTATTTACGTGTTCCTCGCCATTGTTGCAATTTACGCCAAAAAAATGCGCGAACTCGATCGTGAGTTTGGCGTTGATGACGATGAATAAGTGAGGAGTTGAGCATGGATTTACAGACCTTAACTTACATCGTAGTGGGCCTGAGCTTCGCCCTCTATTTCGGTATCGCTATCTGGGCCCGTGCCGGAACCACCGGTGAATATTATGCGGCTGGCCGCGGTGTTCACCCGGTTGCCAACGGCATGGCAACAGCAGCCGACTGGATGTCTGCCGCTTCCTTTATTTCTATGGCGGGCCTGATCGCCTTCCAGGGTTATGACGCTTCTATCTTCCTGATGGGCTGGACCGGTGGTTATGTACTGCTGGCACTCTGCCTGGCTCCTTACCTGCGTAAATTCGGCAAGTTTACCGTGCCTGATTTCATCGGTGACCGTTACTACTCCCGCACTGCCCGTATCGTGGCGGTTATCTGTCTGATCGTAGCGTCTCTGACCTATGTAATCGGCCAGATGAAAGGGATTGGTGTGGCGTTCTCACGTTTCCTCGACGTGGATTATGCAACCGGTCTGTATGCAGGTATGGGTATCGTATTCTTCTACGCCGTACTGGGCGGTATGAAAGGCGTAACCTACACCCAGATCGCGCAATACTGTGTACTGATTTTTGCTTATACCGTACCGGCGATCTTTATCTCTCTGAACCTGACCAATAATCCGATTCCACAACTGGGTTTCCTCAGCGACACCGCTGACGGTACGCCGCTGCTGGTAAAACTGGATCAGACGCTGGTTGACCTTGGTTTTGCTGAATATACCGCGCAGAAAGGCGGTACCTTCAACATGCTGATGTACACCCTGTCGCTGATGATGGGTACTGCTGGTCTACCACACGTGATTATCCGCTTCTTCACCGTACCTAAGGTGTCTGATGCGCGTTCATCCGCTGGCTGGGCTCTGCTGTTCATCGCCATCCTGTACACCACTGCTCCGGCTGTGGGTTCTATGGCCCGTCTGAACCTGACCAATACCATTCAGCCTGGCCCGGTTGGCAGTGCCGAAGGTAACCTGGCTTATGCTGAACGTCCGGACTGGTTCAAGAAGTGGGAAACCACCGGTCTGCTGGCATTCGAAGATAAGAATGGCGACGGCCGTATCCAGTACTACAACGACAAGAACCCTGACTTTGCCGCCAAAGCTGAATCCTTCGGCTGGAAAGGTAACGAAATGGTGAAAGTCGACCGTGACATCATGGTTCTGGCTAATCCGGAAATCGCTAACCTGCCAAACTGGGTAATCGCTCTGGTCGCTGCCGGTGGTCTGGCTGCCGCACTGTCCACTGCCGCAGGTCTGCTGCTGGCGATGTCGACAGCCATTTCCCACGATCTGCTGAAACGTACCTTTATGCCGGATATCAGTGAGAAGAACGAACTGATGTCTGCGCGTATCGCGATGGCGGGTGCGATTCTGGTGGCCGGTTATCTGGGCCTGAATCCTCCCGGCTTTGCGGCACAGGTGGTGGCACTGGCCTTTGGTCTGGCGGCATCCTCGATCTTCCCTGTGCTGATGATGGGTATCTTCAGTACTAAGGTGAACAACAGTGGTGCAGTCGCCGGTATGCTGGTTGGTCTGGTGTCTACGCTGGTGTACATCTTTACCTACAAAGGCTGGTTCTTTGTGGCAGGTACCGAGATGCTGGCTAACACTCCGGATAACTGGTTCCTGGGCGTTTCGCCAGAAGCCTTTGGTGCCCTGGGTGCTCTGCTGAACTTCGCCACCGCATTCATTGTTTCTAACATGACTGCTCCGGTACCGGATGACATCCGTCAGATGGTAGAAGACATCCGCTTCCCGAAAGGGGCTGGTGAAGCGCACGATCACTAAGATCTGACGCTGATCCAACCATAAAAAAACCGGCTTCGGCCGGTTTTTTTATGCTGATTATTGGTGATAACGTCATTTTAAATAATCGCTGAAGCAATCGATCTGCAAGAATTCGGACAGGAAAAATTGAGATACCGATTATTGAGAAGCAGGTAATTGAGAGAGGGTATTCACACAGAGTACATTGAGCGTTATCGGTTAAAGAACATTCCGTGCTATCCGCCAATAACGCTAAACTCTATAAATCTAACCCCAGTCAGCGGTGCAACATTTCGCCGCGCAAAGGCGCCAGACGCTGCAATAACCGGTTCTGATCGGTGTAGGGAATACCACTGTCTGCCATGGCCTTCTGCAACAACTCCACCACCCGGTTAAAATCGGTTTCGCTAATATTCATCCCGGTATGCACGGTTGGCATATCGTCACCGCTGTAAATGCAGGGGCCATCACTCACCGCGCACAGTTGTTCGCTGAATTTATTGCGGAAGCGCTCTATATCTGAATCTTTAAAAAACGGATAAATACGGCGATCAAAACTGATTTCATCAATAAAATGATCCACCACCACGCTAATGCCTTCGGCTCCCCCTAATCGTTCGTACAGGGTGTCTTCTGCCACCGCCGGATTTATCCATGACGTCGCCATCAGCAAGGTGCCACTGCAAAGCAAAGAACGGATCATCATCGCTCTCCTATTGAAAATAACCGGTTAATGACAAATACAGGCCATCCTGATCATCGCTGCCGGCAATACTGCCCAGCTGCGCCCATGCCAGAGTCAAATTCAGTTGTTTATGCGGGAACCAGGCAATAAACAGATCGCGGTAATCGTCTTCGCGGAACGCCGCTAAATTATCGGGCTTGGAACGGTACTCGGCACCCACGGCGAAGCCGTCGCGCAGCAACACCAACGCTGACACTTCCGGCAGCCACTGATACCCGCCATTATCGTCACCACCAAACCCCAGCAATCCCATTTGATTGGCTTTACTGGCACGTACCGTCGCGTTCCATAAAACGTTGTATCCGGCCAGTGCCGCCAGATGAACTTTACTGGCCGACAGGTAAAAATCGGTTCCCTGGGTATTGTTATCAGCGCCCACCGCAGCCGCCGTGTCACCATCCAGCAATCGCTTATGCTGCAGTCCCAACGCCAACTGTGGCAGCGCTGTAAACACCGCATCACCGGCCAGTTTGATTTTAGCGCCATAAATTTCCTGGCGGATTTCGGTGGCGGTATTTTTCAAACGAAAGCTTTGCTGAGCCGCACTGAGTTCCAGCTGATTGTTATAGCTCCAACTGGCACCCAGCACTTCGAGGCGAAAATCCTGCACGTCGGTGCGGGTTGTAAAAGCGCTGAGGCTGCTTTCCCCCTGCTCGCCGTAACCACTGATCAGCGCCCAGGGCACCAGGCCACCACCGGCGGCACCTTCCAGCTGGGTAACGCCGGAGGTTGCCAGTAAACGTCCTTGCGCCAGCACAGGACTGCTGACAGATACGCTTAAACTGAATAAGGCTATGCTCAACGACGTCAGATTCTGTGAAACCAGTTTCTGTGACATCCAGGCCCCAGGCGGGGATAAACGCAGCGTCATGATTGTATCTCCTGTTGCTGTCCACCAGCGGCAGAGCATTGCTGAAAATCAGCCAGCCAGGGGGAAACCTTATCAAAGGCCATTGGCCGACAAAGAAAATAGCCCTGAATATAATGACAACCACTGGCCACTAACCATTCTTCTGAAGCCTGATTTTCCACACCTTCGGCGGTGACACTTAACCCCAGCTCGCGGGCCATGGTCAGGGTTGAGCGCACAATAATCTGATCTTCGTGTGTTTCTGCTAAATTCAGAATAAAGCATTTATCAATTTTTATTTCGTCCACCGGCATACGCGCCAGTTTGGATAATGCTGAATAACCAATACCGTAATCATCCATCGAAATACTGAAGCCCCGGTCGCGGAATATCTGCAATTGTTGCAGCGATTTTTCTTCATCCTGCATCATGTCGCGCTCCGTTATTTCCAGACAGATATCCGCTGGTCGTAATTGCAGGCGCTGCAGCTTTTGCTCAATAAAAGTCACCAGACCATCACGACTGAGATCCTGAGCGGAAATATTAATCGATACCTGAAGATCGATATTGTCACGCCGCCACACGGCGACATGCTCCAGCACCTGCAATATCACCCAGTCTGTCAGCTGACCTATCAAACCGGTTTGTTCTGCCAGCTCGATAAATACGTCGGGTGGAATGAATCCATCCTGCGGATGAAACCAGCGGATCAGAGCTTCGGCTTTATCGACCTTGCCCGTAGACAGATTTTTCTTGGGTTGATAATACATCTGCAACTGACCGTCATTCAGACTCAACGCCTGCTTTAACGATTTCAGAATATGCAGTTTCTGCAGATGCTGCTGATCCATGCCTTCTTCATACAAAAAAAGTGGCAGTTTGTGACTGCGGGCATGTTCCAGAGCGATATTTGTGCGCCGGATTAATTGCGCAGCGGTATCAGCCTGAGACGGAAACAATACCAGTCCGACGCGCACCTCGATGCTGACACTGACACCATTTACCGTCATCGGCGTGCTCATGGTGTGCAGTATTTTCCAGCCATGCGCTTCGGCCCACCAGCTGGTGGCAGTATCCGGGCAGGGCATCAGCAATACAAATTCGTCTCCGGCGACGCGGGCCAAAGCGCCCTTCTGTGTCAGTTTGGCCAGCCGCTGTGCTACCCGCGTTAAACAGCCGTCGCCAATATCCGGCCCTAAAGAATCATTAATATTTTTAAAACCGCGAATATTAACGTCAGCCAGCATAAACGGCTCGCCAGCCACAACACGCTGCTCCAGCTCACCCAGCATACTGACGCGGTTTAAAAGCCCGGTCAGGCTGTCATGCAACGCCTGGTAGCGTATTTCCTGCTCACGTTCAGCCAGATCATTATTCATCGTATGAAATGCAGACACTAAGGTCTGAATTTCATAGTTTGCTCCGCCAGGTGGATCAATGCGGTGATATTCTCCGCGGGCAATGGCGCGGGCGTCACGTACCAGGCGTTTCAGCGGCACCGTCAGCCTCCGTGCCATCAGAATACTGCCGGCAACGGCCAGTAGAATAATCACCAGAGCCAATTGCAGAATGCGATTGCGTAACTGAATATAACCGTCAAAAGACGGTTGCAGATCAGCCGATAAAACAACGCTGACCGGCACGGTACCGTGCCTCGATATCGTCAGCCACTGGCTGGCAAAGCGCTGCATGCTGTCATTGTCCCAGCCGTTCAGGGTGCGGGCATAACCTGGCGATTCCATCGCCTGCAGAATTTGCTCGTCACCGGGCAGAGAAGAAGAATACACCAGGTTGCTCATACCCCGCGGCGAGCGCATGCCGAGCCCCTGCTGCTCGACAAAGGTAACGTCGATACCACTGCTGCGCGCCAGTTGCTGCGCCAGCCGTTCATCCATACGAAATCCCACGCCCGCAATCGCAATCACCCGTGGGGCCTGTACCGGTATCAGCAACAGTTGATAGATATGATTTCCAAGCACAAAAAAATCGGCGCTGACCTGGCCTTTAAGTGCCTGTTCCAGAGCCGGAGCGTAGGTAAACTGTTCTCCTTCACGCACATCACTGTCGGTGCTGGCCGTCACCCGCCCGCTGACATCAACCAGAAACATCAGATCCGAGCGGATGCGCGAACCATGGTTTTCCAGCATGCTGGCCACCGTCGCCTGATCCTGACTGGCCAACGCCTGTTTAAAACCAAAATCGGAAACCAGAATTTCAGCGGAAGTCAGTAATTGCTGCTGGCGCATGGCGATGGTGCTTTTAAACACTTCAACCGCTGCGCCCAGATCATCATTCACTTTACTGCGAATAGTTTCACCGGCGCTGTAAAGCACCAGCACCAGAATAGAAAGCGAGGCAAGCGCGGTCAGTCCCGCGGTAAACAGCAGTATCTGACTGCGGAAGGTATTCAGTCGCACCGTTGTATCTCAGCGACGCAGTTTATTACCAAAACTCTGCTCCTCCTGCTGCACCGCGGCGGCAACCGCCAGTGTCAGTGTTATCTGAATACGTCCGTTGCGGACCGGCATGGCATTCAATTCCTGCCGGGTCATTGTCTGCCGTTCGGACTCACTCAGCGATAAGCGCGGATGCCATATGCTGAGTGTTGACGATGCCGGCAGTGATGGCAGTGTTATGTGTCCCTGTTTATCGCTGATAAAGGTGTAGGCGCTGTCGGCGACATAGATATAACCGATCATCTGATCATGAATATTGCAGCCCAGTACCACCAGTCCCGGCTTATCAAATAACACCGGGTCTTTGGGGGTATCGGCGTATAACCGGATTTCAAAGGTTTTCGGACTGGAAAAAGAATAAACGTGGTGGCGGATATTATCGCTGTTGGGAAAGCTCACACTCTGGCCCTTTTGCACAACCAGCACAGAGGGGCGAAACTGTTTATTCACCTGATCCATCACCGCCACCGGCGGCGCTGTCTGCGTCACTGGAATTCCGCTGACGCTGACCACCACATCGGCCAGTGGCTGGCCCTGCTGATCGTAAAATGCCAGCGACAGTTCTGGCGCTGAGCGAACGGGGGCTGCGTTTACCAACGCAAGCAGCGTTATAAATGACAGCAGCCTCCGCGCCAGCCGTAGTGTGCACTCACCGTTGGCAGCTTGCCAGCGCCTGTTTGCAAGCCTGAATAATCCCCACACGGAGCACCTCAACCACCGATAATTATGGCTTTAAAATAGTCGTAAACCGGCTTGAGCGCAAAGTATGAGAAGGGTGGAAGCATGCTTTAACCGCGCTCTCTGCAGGGGGTTACGCGGCATTTCAGCGTCTGAAAAAACCGGGCCGCTCAGCTGCGCTGATTGAAATGCGTCAGCTTGATATACATCAGAGCCGTAGAAATCACATCTCCCATCGCGGTATGCCGCTCAATGATGGGCACCTTCAGGTCTTTCGCCAGCCCTTCAAAGGTCAGATCCAGCTGCAATTCCGGGATATATTTGCGCTTCTGGCGTACATAAATTTCTGACACTTCGATAAAGCGGTTAGGCAGCTGGAAGTTATGCAGCTGTTTGATGTAGCGGTTAAGAATGGCGCGGTCATATTCAATATAAAAACCACAGATTGGCCGGTTACCGATAAAATCCAGAACCTTTTCAATAGCCTCTGAAACCGCCACCCCCTGCTGCCGGTCTTCGCGGCGCAAATAATGCACTCGCACAGCGTTCGGGTCGGTAACGGCATTGGAATTAATAGTCAGATCAAGCGCTTCCGATAAGCGTATTTCACCACCTTTAACCCGTACTGCCGCCACACTTAACAACTCGCCTTTTTTCTTATCAAAGCAGCTGGTTTCGCAATCCAGAACCACCACTTCATCACCATCGTAAGGTTCGGCAAGGTGACGCCAGCGGCCTTCCGGCGGCATATAACCCGGCAGTTTTTTCAGCAACCAGAACGGCGCCATCAGAAACTCTCCAGATGATAATGATTCACCAACAATTGTTTAAATTTTTTCACCCGGTGTAATGCATGACGCAGCAGGCTGCGATCCACACTGCGCAGGCTGTCGAGTTTTAACTGCTGACTCAGGCCGGGATTATCCGATTCCTGTTCCAGTTGCTGGCGCAGCCGGGTACGTAAAAAGAACAGCAACGCATCTTTAAGCCCCTGAGTCGTTTCATCGTCCAGAACATTCAGCGCATGCAATTTATCCAAGCGCTCCAGGGTATTGCATTCACTGATGGCATATTCAAACGCCAGCGCCCGTACACCATGAACCAGCGGAAAAATACCGCCTTTTTTAATATCAATGGTGCCATGATCTTCGCGGATTTTACCTAAAAACGTCAGTGGTGTTTCGAACTGAAGAGCCGGTTTGGCAAACCAGGCAGACGTCATACTGGAACGCAGTGCTTCGGTTTGCCAGCTGGCTTTAACCGGAACAAATAATTCACGGTTACCGCAGACGGGTTCCGCATCCATAAAAATGGCCATATTCATCATCGGTTCGGGACGACCGGAACGCATCCAGCGCTGCACCTTACCCACCCAGCCATCGACGGTGTTAATCCAGCTATCGTTAATAAACATAACGCCCCCCGGACACGGCGGATAACCGAAATCCAGCAGCGCCTGATGTAAATTCTGCAACAGCGGCAAGACCGCTTCACGGTCATGTTCATTTTGCAGAATAATGGCGTTATCCTGATCGGTCTTCAGTATCTGTTCACCCCGCCCTTCGCTACCCAGCACCAGAATGCACACACTGCTTTGCAGGCGCTTGGGGAAAATCAGCTCAAACGCGCGCTCCATCAGGCGGCGGTTTAACGTGGTAATCAGCTCCATAATCGCCACAACTTTTACCCCCTGCCCACTGAGGCTATCGATCAGTACTTCAAGCCGCCGCGCTGCAACGACCAGCTCTTTCAGCGTTTTCGCCTGCTCAACACGCATGGCAATCACATGGGAGTGGGTAGAAAATACGCTGAGCATATCCATCAATTCCAGCATGCCAACGATATCGCCATCTCGGGTGACAATAACCCGCTCGATATGGTGCTGGGTCATTTTCAGCAAAGCGCTGAACAGAAAGTCGCCGTATTTGACTTCCACCAGATCAAATTGCGCGATATCGGCCACTTTACTTTGCTTGGTTTTATCACCCAATAACGTGGCGCGTAATAAATCGGTGCCGGTAACAATACCAATCTGCCGGGCCGTTCGGACCAACACGGCATCGTATTTCTGCTCTTCCATAATGGTCGCCACCCGCGCCAGACTGGTCTGGCCAGTGACATAGACCGGCGGGCGTACACTGTCTTCGTCGATACGTGCCAGTATAAATTCAGAGACGCCATTACCGCGCTGCTCTACCAGCTCTTCCTGAGTACCCAGGTCGGTTTTAAAATAGATGGAGAAGTCACTGGATTCATCCAGTAACTGAATAAAATCTTTGGCGCGCAGTAGATAACACAGGGTTTCTTCTATCGCGGTGTAGCGGTGTTTACAGGAGGATTCCAGCACCGCCCGCACGTCAAAAATGTCTTCTTTTCCGTACTGGGAAAAAACCTGATGACCGTTTTTGTCAGTTTCTTCAACCACTCCTTTATAAACGATATACACTCCGGGAGAGGCATCGCCTTCATCCAGAATAACCGCTCCTGCCGCAAAGAAAACCAGATCAAGGCGTTTGGTTAACCACTCCAGTTGCTGCTCGGATAAAAAACTGAACGGCGGCTGGTGAAGATTTATCTGAATCGTCATAACCTGTCTCCTTTTGCAGTGACGGCAGCGCCACTTTCCATTCAGTATAAAATAAAAAAGACACCGTCATACGACGGTGCCAAGGGGAGCCCCAGCTCGAGGCAACCGTGCAGGCCAGCAACGCTGGCCAATATTCTCAAACCGCTTCAGCGCTATAAAACAGATTCAGTGATCCGACGCCTGGGCAGCACCCAATCCGGTATGCGACCTTACAAACTGCTGATCAAACTTATCCCGTTCCTGCGCACCGGCCGCCGATGTATCAGTTATTGAGAAATACCAGATCCCAATAAAGGCCACAATGACCGAAAACAACGCCGGATATTTATACGGAAAAATGGCACTTTCATTACCCAGTATCTGCACCCAGACAATCGGCCCCAGAATCACCAGCGATACCGCCGTTATCAGCCCCAGCCAGCCTCCGATCATCGCCCCGCGGGTGGTCAGGCGCTGCCAATACATCGACAGGAATAACACCGGAAAATTCGCACTGGCAGCAATAGCAAAGGCCAGGCCCACCATAAAGGCGATATTCTGCTGTTCGAATAAAATGCCCAGCCCAATAGCAATCACACCCAAGACCATGGTGGTGATTTTCGACACCCGCACTTCTTCTTCATCGCTGGCGTCTGGGCGTAAAACATTGGCGTACAGATCATGGGATACCGCCGAAGCACCGGCTAAAGCCAAACCAGAAACCACCGCCAGAATGGTGGCAAAAGCAACGGCGGAAATAAATCCGAGGAACCAGTCGCCACCCACGGCCTTCGACAGATGAATCGCGGCCATATTGTTGCCGCCAATTAATGCACCGGCGTCGTTGAGGAATTCACTGTTGGTGGACACCAGCACAATCGCACCAAAACCAATAATAAACGTCAGAATATAAAAATAGCCGATAAAACCGGTGGCAAAAAAGACCGATTTACGTGCTTCACGGGCATCGGCCACGGTAAAGAAACGCATCAGAATATGCGGCAGACCGGCAGTACCAAACATTAAGGCAATACCAAGACTGATGGCCGACACCGGATCCGACACCAGGCCGCCAGGACCCATAATAGCAATGCCTTTATCGTGTACCTGGGTTGCCTGCAGGAATAAGTCACCCATATCAAAACCCACATGAATCAACACCATCAACGCCATAAAGCTGGCACCGGACAGCAACAGAACGGCTTTGATAATCTGCACCCAGGTAGTGGCCAGCATGCCGCCCATGGTCACGTACAGCACCATCAGAATACCGACCAGAACCACTGCGTAGTTATAAGGCAAGCCAAACAACAGTTGAATCAGTTTGCCGGAACCGACCATCTGCGCAATCAGATACAGCGAGACAACACACAAAGAACCCACTGCAGACAACGTACGGATCTGCGTTTGCCCAAGGCGATAGGAGGCCACATCGGCAAAGGTAAACTTGCCCAGGTTGCGCAGCCGCTCGGCAATCATAAACAGAATCAGCGGCCAGCCGACGAGAAAACCAATGGAATAAATCAGGCCATCGAAACCGGATAAATACACCAGGCCGGAAATACCTAAAAAAGACGCCGCCGACATATAGTCACCGGCAATCGCCAGACCATTCTGAAAACCGGTAATACCACCACCGGCGGCATAATAATCGGCCGCTGAGCGGGTACGGCGGCTGGACCAGACCGTAATCCCTAACGTAAAAGCAACAAAGATCAGGAACATAATAATGGCCGACCAGTTGGTGGCCTGTTGCTCCACCGGGCCACTGATGGCGTCACCGGCCAGAGCCATACTGCTCAGAGACAGTAAAGGAAACAATACACAGGGTTTTAAACGCTTGAACATATCCCGGATTCCTTAACCTTTCAGACACTCGTCGATGATGCGCTGGTTTTCTTCATCAAATTCGGTGTTCGCGCGTTTTACGTAAATACCGGTCAGCAGAAACGATGAAATAATAATAAATACGCCGATGGGTATACCCCAGGTGGTCACACTGCCCTCTGCAACCGGCTGCGCCAGCACACCGGGAGCGAAAGCCACCAACAGAATAAAAGCAAAGTACATCACCAGAACGATGGCCGATAAATTCAGGGCGAACGATTTCCGCCTGGCGACCAGACTGTGAAAATCCGGATGATCTTTGATTTTTTGGTAGACATCGGACTGCATGCCGGACTCCTGACAATGAATAGCTCATGGCATTCTACTCAACCGTCGTCAGCTCCCCAGCCCGACCATAGTCTCAGGATGGCTGTGGGTTCACCTTTCACCGGATACGACCTTGGTCTAAGATCAGAGTCGTGTCGCAGAGTGAAGACAGGGGCTCGTGTTAAGCTCCCCCGAGGCAAAAAAAATACAACAAGGAAAGCTATGATTCCGGCCTGGCAACTCATTTCAATTTCTGTGTTATACATCGGTACTCTGTTCGGCATTGCCTGGTACGGTGACCGCCGTGCTCACAGCGGTAAACCGGTGCACAATACCGGCGTTATTTACAGCTTATCGCTGGCGGTTTATTGCACGTCCTGGACCTTTTATGGTGCCGTCGGAATGGCGGCAACCAGCGGCTGGATGTTCTTAAGTATTTATATCGGACCGATTCTTTTTCTGCTGTTTTTCTGGCGCATGCTGGGAAAAATCATCCGTATTGCCAAAGAAAAACGCCTGACCTCCATTGCCGACTTTATCGCCACCCGTTATGGCCGCGACCATACCCTGGCCATTCTGGTCACGATTGTCGCGGTATTGGGTGTGGTGCCTTATATCGCCCTGCAATTAAAAGCCATTGCCACGACATTCGAGCTGGTTACCCAGCCATTGGGCACCATGAGTGGCGGGCCAATCTATTTCTGGCAAGACACCGCCTTTCACATCAGCTGGGCGATGGCGCTGTTTGTGATTGTATTCGGCACCCGCGATATCGATGCCAGCGAGCAGCATCCGGGGATGATTCTGGCGGTGGCGTTTGAATCGATGGTGAAGCTGTTGGCCATTCTCGCAGTGGGTATCTGGGTTATGACATCCCTGTTCGATTCTCCGCTGGATTTATTAACGCTGTCCAAAACGGTGATGCCTGATCATGCCCTGTTCAGCAGCGATGTCATTTCCCTCGCCTTTGTTCTGCAGAGCCTGCTGGCCGGTTTTGCCATTCTTTGTCTGCCGCGTCAGTTTCAGGTGGGTGTGATTGAAAATGAATCGGTGCGCCATATTCATACCGCGCGCTGGATGTTTCCGCTGTATCTGGTGCTGATGCTGCTGTTTGTGGTGCCCATTGCTTTAACCGGTCATTTATTTATGCGCGACCTGGGTTTTACTCCGGACACCTATGTACTCAGTCTGCCGGTCTCTCTTGGCCAGGATGCTCTGGCCATTATTGCTTTTATCGGCGGTGGCAGCGCGGCCACCGGCATGATTATTGTGGCCACCATTGCCATCAGCACCATGGTGTCAAACGAACTGGTGCTGCCGGCATTTTTCCGTAATACCCAGCAACAAAGCGATATTCAGCAGTCTTCCAGCGTGCGCACTCTGGTGCTTACCGTGCGTCGCATGGTGATTGTGGTGATGATTCTGGGTTCGTATCTGTTTTACCGCATGGTGGGAGAATTTGAATCGCTGGCCGCCATCGGCCTGCTGTCTTTTGCCGCGGTGGCGCAATTTGCTCCACCGTTAATTGGCGGCCTTATCTGGCAGGGCGGCAACCGTCAGGGAGCCATTGCCGGTTTGGTAAGCGGCACGTTTATCTGGATTTATACCCTGCTCTGGCCAGTGTTGGCACAAGGTATTGAGCAAAGTGACACAACGCCTTACCGGATGCTGGGGCTGAATCTGGATGACTTCAGCTTTGGCGTTATTCTCAGCCTGTCGGTTAACGTCTCGCTGTATATTTTCTTTTCAGTGGTCACCAACGCTTCAGTGCGGGAACGCATGCTGGCCTCAGACTTTACCAGCACCAAAGCGCTGAATCCGGGTAATCAGGTGGCGCCGTCGTTTACCTGTAAAGTGGATGACGTGCGCGTGGTGCTGGAACGTATTCTGGGTTACAAAAAAGCCGAATCATTTTTCGCCGATTATCAATCACATCATGGCATTCAATACGACCACGCGATGGCGTCTAACGAGCTGCTGCACGATGCCGAAAAGCTGCTGGCGTCGGTGGTTGGCTCCTCTTCGGCGCGGGTGATTTTCTCCACGTTGCTCGGTGGCGAGCAGATTCAGATCCGCGACCTGGCCTTCCTCGCCAGTGAAGCCAGCCAGGCCTTTGCCATGAGCCGCGAGCAGTTGCAGGCCGCCGTGGAAAACCTGCATCAGGGCGTCAGCGTGGTTGACCGTAATCTCAATTTAGTGTCCTGGAACCGCCGCTATCTGGAATTGTTTAATTACCCGCCGGGCTTTATTCAGGTCGGTAAGCCCGTTGCCGATATTATTGCGTTTAATGCCGAACGGGGGTTCTGCGGCCCCGGCAGCATAGAGCAACAGGTCGCACGCAGAATGCGTTTTTTAAGTGCCGGTTCCGCCCACCAGTTCGAGCGTCTGCTGCCTAATGGTGTGGTGATTTCTATGCAGGGCCATCCAATGCCTGACGGTGGTTTCGTTACCAGTTTTACCGACATCACGGTTCACCGCAAAGCCGAGCAGGCGTTAAAAGAAGCCAATATCACCCTCGAACGCCGGGTCGAAAAAAGCACTCAGCAATTGGGCGATCTGACCTCTCAATTAATTGAAGCCAATACCAGTAAAACGCGTTTTCTGGCCGCCGCCGGGCACGATCTGATGCAGCCGCTGAATGCCGCCAAGCTGTTTGCTTCAACCCTGGCGCAGCACGATCTGTCGGCCGATCAGCGTCATTTACTGACGCATCTGGAAGGCTCTCTGCAATCCGCCGAAGATGTGTTGTCGGTACTGGTGGAAATATCCAAGCTGGACGCCGGCGTGATAGAGCCCAGCCTGCACCCTATTCAGCTGAGCGCCGTACTGAAACCGCTGCGTGATGAATTCACCGCACTGGCCGCCGAAAAAGGTCTGGTGCTGCGTTTCCGTCCTTGTGACTACTGGGTATTAAGCGATGCGCACTGGTTACGCCGTATTGTGCAGAACCTGCTCAGTAACGCCGTCCGCTATACCCATAACGGCGGTGTTCTGCTCGGCTGCCGTAAACGTGGCGAGCAACTGGTGATCGAAGTCTGGGATACCGGCCCCGGTATTCCGCGCTCCAAACTCGGTGAAATTTTTGGTGAATTCAAACGCCTGAATCAGGGGAAGCAAGACAGCAAAGGCTTGGGACTGGGTCTGGCCATTGTCGATCGTATGGCGAAACGCATGGGCCACAGCGTTGAAGTCGATTCCTGGGTGGGTAATGGCACCCGTTTCCGCATCACTCTGCCGCTGACCGAGGCGGATGTCGTGAAACAGGATAACCGCGACCAACAGGCGCGGGTATCGGGCAGCTTCGAAGGATTGCAGACTTTCTGTATCGATAACGACGCCGAAGTGCTGGCGGGTATGAATGCCCTGCTCAGCAGCTGGCAGTGCGATGTATTCAGCTGCAGTGATGAACAGGAGGCCGAACAGGTGCCGTTTAAACCGCAGATTATGCTGGCCGATTATCAGCTCGATAATGACGTGACCGGCCTGCAGGTAATGTCCATGCTGCGGCGCCATTTTAACGAAGAGATCCCCGGCGTTTTAATTTCCGCAGACCCACGGCCGTCGGTCGCCGAAGAAGCCAAATCCCTTGGTTTCTACTTTCTGAAAAAACCCGTGCGCCCGGCGGCATTGCGGGCATTGATCAGACGACTGATCCGTTAATAAAAAACGCTGGCCATAAAAATAGCGCGCATAAAAAACAGGAGCCTGGCTCCTGTTTTTTTTATTGCATACTGATCATCATTAGCCGATCAGCTTCACACCTGATTTGCCATCAGGGTATCGGGTTTTTCAAAGTCCAGACTCTGTACCGAGATGACGGCCTGAGTACGGGTACGCACGCCAAGCTTACGGAAAATGGCGGTTACGTGCGCCTTAATGGTCGCTTCGCTGACATCCAGATCGTAGGCGATTTGCTTGTTCAGCATGCCTTCCGACATCATGGTCAGTACGCGGAATTGCTGCGGGGTCAGACTGGCCAGACGTTCAGCCAGATCCAGTGCATTCTGGTTCGGTTGATGCTGATGACGGCGTGCGGCATCGGGCAGATAGATATCCCCCTGCAACACCATTTCTATGGCTTTGGCGATATGTTCCAGCGGTGATGACTTGGAAATATAACCGGACGCTTCATGATCGATCGCCTGACACATAATGGCCGGATCTTCACAGGCCGAGACGACAATGACCGGAATCGCCGGGTAATGCGAACGCAGAAATACCAGACCTGAATAGCCGTGTGCGCCGGGCATTTGTAAATCCAGCAAAATCAGATCAGCGTCTTTATGCTGCTCCACAACCTGCTGTAATTCCGGCAGCGATTCTGCCTGCTCAATCGTCACGTCTGGCACCAGCTGCTTAACGGCCTGCTGCATGGCGGTACGGAATAATGGGTGGTCATCAGCAATGATGATTTTTTGTGCGAGCTGCATAGTCCCCTCCGGAGAATCCTGCTCAGCGGTTTAACCACTGACTATTGTTATTGTGCGACATTTTCTCAGCGGATGCTTGTATCTGCTGTAAAAACGCAAAAAACTGCCCAGAGTATTCTCGGGGCAGTTATTGTTAACAGCGGGATGAATTAGAACTCATCCCGGCTGATTATCCACGGTTAAGACGTTTATCAATGAGCGATTCCACCACCGACGGATCGGCCAGCGTGGAAATATCCCCCAGAGACTCATGCTCGTTGGCGGCAATCTTACGCAGAATACGGCGCATAATTTTACCGGAACGGGTTTTTGGCAGTCCTGGCGTAATCTGAATCAGATCAGGGGCTGCAATAGGGCCGATTTCTGCACGTACCCAATTACGCAGTTCTTTCACCAGTTCTTCGCTGGATTCTTCACCGGCATTCAGGGTGACGTAGACATAGATGCCCTGACCCTTAATGTCGTGCGGATAACCCACTACCGCAGCCTCAGCCACTTTCGGATGCGCCACCAGTGCGCTTTCTACTTCGGCGGTGCCCATGCGGTGACCCGATACGTTGATTACGTCATCAACTCGACCGGTAATCCAGTAGTAACCGTCTTCATCACGACGGGCACCGTCACCGGTAAAATACATGCCGCGGAAGGTGGAGAAATAGGTCTGCACAAAGCGTTCATGATCACCGAAGACGCTGCGGGCCTGACCCGGCCAGCTGTCGATCATCACCAGATTGCCCTCAACCGCACCTTCCAGCAGCATACCGGTATTGTCGACCAGTGCTGGTTGAACGCCAAAAAATGGCAGGGTTGCGGAGCCGGGCTTGGTATCGGTCGCACCTGGCAGAGGCGTAATCATGATGCCGCCGGTTTCGGTCTGCCACCAGGTATCCACTACCGGGCAACGCTCTTCGCCGATGGTGCGGTAATACCACTCCCAGGCTTCCGGGTTGATCGGCTCACCAACCGATCCCAACAGTCGCAGAGATTCACGGTGCGTGCCTTCAACGGCCTTGGAACCTTCGGCCATCAGCGAGCGGATCGCAGTTGGCGCGGTGTACAGAATATTCACCTGATGCTTATCGACGATTTGCGAGAAGCGGTTGATATCCGGATAGTTTGGTACACCTTCACACATCAGCGTGGTGCCACCATTGGCCAGCGGGCCGTACAGCAGATAGGTATGGCCGGTAATCCAGCCAACGTCGGCGGTACACCAGTAGATATCACCATCGTGATAATCAAAAACGTATTGATGGGTAATGGATGCCCATACCATGTAACCACCCGTGGTGTGCAGCACGCCCTTAGGCTTACCGGTTGAACCAGAGGTATAAAGAATAAAGAGCGGATCTTCTGCGCCCATCTCTTCTGCCGGGCAATGCGGAGAAGCCAGGCTGATCAGATCGTGATACCAAACATCACGATGCGCATGCCAGGCGACATCCGAACCGGTGCGTTTTACCACAATCACTTTTTCCAGCGAGCGGATAGCCGGATTGGTCAGAGCTTCGTCGACGTTGGCTTTCAGCGGTACACGCTTACCGGCACGTACCCCCTCGTCCGAGGTAATTACAATTTTGGCGTTGCTGTCTTCAATTCGACCAGCCAGCGCGTCCGGCGAGAAACCACCAAACACAACGGAATGCACCGCACCAATGCGGGTACAGGCCAGCATGGCCACCGCCGCTTCCGGAATCATCGGCATATAAATGCAGACGATATCGCCTTTACGCACCCCCTGACCACGCAGAGCATTGGCAAAGCGGGAAACTTCTTCGTGCAACTCTTTATAGGTAATGTGGCGGTCCTGATCAGGATCATCGCCTTCCCAGATGATGGCGACCTGATCACCACGGGTTTCCAGATGGCGGTCCAGACAGTTTGCTGAGGCATTCAGCGTGCCGTCTTCAAACCATTTGATATCGACGTTGTGATCATCAAACGATACGTTGCGCACACGAGTGAACGGTTTTATCCAGTCAATACGCTGTTCTGCCTGCTCGCGCCAGAACCCTTCCGGGTTAATGACGGACTGCTGATACATCTGCAGATACTTTTCGTTGTTAATCCAGGCGGAATCAGCAAATTCCGGCTTGACTGGATAAACCTTCTGATCGCTCATAGCGTTCTCCCTAGTGATTATTTTTAAAGCTCGCTAATGCCCGGCGGCAATGAATATCATATGGCTCATATTGAGTGACCGGCCGCTATTCCCCAAATTAGACAATGGTCTATCGGCAGGTAAACCCGGCGGCCACGCTTAATAAAGGCAGAATGTCTTGGCCAAAATCGGCATAACACACAATCCGCAACACATTCTCTGTTTAAACAGGGGCTTCTGTACCTCAAACGGCGGTCAGTCAGAAAAGCCTCAGCCACTATTTAATACCCTTACCAGGTATGCTGAACCAGTGTTTCCTGTTTCTTATCCTGCTGAAATATAAAGAAAAACCAGCCGATGCTTTGCTCTGTAGCGGATATTCACCTGTGCCTGTCCTGAATGAATAACCTTTATTAAAAGAAGCATCAATAAATAGATAACGGTATAAAACAGATCTAACCAAATGCCCGCGACCAGCGTCAAAGTGCACCAAAGCGGTACACCGATACCGGCGTCCGGTGCTGTTTTACATCACTGAGGCTTACCCGTAGTTCAACAGAGAGTTAGTAAGTACTTCTACGTAACATCGCACAGCTTCGACCTTTGGCTAATTTCGTCGCACAGAAACTGTGCACCATAGTGAGCAGGCACAACTATGATAATAAGGAGAGCGACATGCGTAAGACTTCTGCAATTCTGTTGGCCGCGGCACTGCCGATGGCTGTTCAGGCAGCAAATACCGAGTTCAGCTATGGCGGCTATATCAAGATGGACGCCATGATGAGCACCTATTCCGATGGTGATATTGGCGCAGGCAGCCTGGGTCGTGATTTTTATGTACCGTCAACCACACCAACCAGTGGTGGTACCGGCGAAGAAACCAGTAGTGTCGACTTCAGTGCCAAATCGTCACGTCTGAACTTTAAAACCGTTACCACCACCGACAGCGGTGAGAAAGTAACCGGTTTTATTGAAATGGATTTTCTGACCACATCCGGTAACGAGGTGGTTTCCAATTCCAACAGTCCACGTCTGCGCCATGCGTTCTTCACCTATAACAATCTGACTTTTGGTCAGACCTGGTCGACGTTTATGAACGTTGGCGCCCTGCCAGAAACCGTAGACTTTCTCGGCGTAAGTGACGGTACTGTATTTAACCGTCAGGCACAGATCCGTTACACCATGGGTGACTTCCAGTTTGCCCTGGAAAACCCGGAAACCACACTTGTTACAGCACCTGCCGCCCCAGGAGCGCCAGGTACACTGACAACCGATGATTCCGGTCTGCCTGATATCGTTGCCCGTTATAACCTGAAGGCCGGTGATCATGCCTTTACCGTTGCCGCAATTGCCCGCCAGTTTGCGGTACAGGATGGTGCACAAAACGGTGTAGACGAAACCGCTAATGGGTTCGGTGTCAGCCTGTCCGGTATGGTCAAGCTCGGCGCGGATGATCTGAAGTTCAGTTATACCACCGGTGATGTTGCACGCTACGTGGGTCTCGCCGCTGCTCAGGATGCTATTGTCGATGCAAGTGGCGACATTAAAGCCACTACCGTTAATGCAGCCTTTGTTGCTTATCGTCACTTCTGGAACGATAAGATGCGCAGCACCATTGCCTATTCCATGCTGGACGCTGACTACGATGACGACACCATTGCTGCAGGACGTGTTGAAGCATCCACCAGCACCCGTCTGAACCTGATGTATTCCCCAACCAAAGAAGTCACCTATGGCGTGGAATACAGCATGGCGACACTGGAAAAAGTGACCACCACCAAGAACGAAGGCGATCTGAACCGCCTGCACTTCACCGCCAAGTACAGCTTCTGATCTGCACCTGACGCGTCTGACAAAAACCCGGCTCCGGCCGGGTTTTTTATTGCTGCGCCAAACCCTCAGACACGCTGATCGACACGCATCAATGACCATTCCGCCAACTGGATTACCTTACGGATGTGCACACACCAAAGCACAGTCTGTTTTCAGGCTCTGCGCTTCACGCGATCTGGCTTTTCAAACGACCCAGATGTCTCACTCGACCCACATGCGCCCTGCTGTAATACTCAGCCTTTTACTACCGGGATAAGCCAGAGTCCAATCTGAATACCTGCGACTCGACAATAAAACATGCCTCCCCGCCCTGGCCTCGGCTGATCAACCTGCTCGTTTTATTACGGCTTAAAACGCTCCGCACTCCAGACAAAGGGTATTCGCTGAAAGACATTGAATAAAACCAATGTTCCAAATTAAACGCAGTAATTGAATAAGAATAAAAACACGAATAGATATCTTTATAACATTAAGAATGGCCGTATTTTTGTCATTTTCATGGCACCAACACCTCAAGTGTTAACTGATGCATATCAATAGTTATATCAATGTCACAAAAATACTCAACAGGTTACATATGGTTACGATTTTCCCGAGAAAAGCTTCATGTGACACTTTTTGTCACATTCACCTCATAATCGACAGTTATGACGGGTATTTTTTTAAGATTCTTTCCAAGAAACTAATTGAATGTGAGGAAAAACGTCACTTTTTAAGTAAACAAAAATAATTCCATAAAAACAGCGTGTTACATCACACTTTAATATCTCTCCCAGTCTCTGACAGCAAATTGACTCGAACTTACGCCGTACCTAGAATGCCGCCGTTACGCGAATTTACTAACGCCTGATTTTTGGCACCCGAGTACGGATTTTAGCTTGAACGAACGGATTACGTTTCACACTAAGATTATTGATAACCCTGTCCTGTTCTTCCGACTGGAAGGGATTACGCTCGTCTTCGTTCTGGTACTCATTTCCTCCTCTCCGCTTGCCGCCGAAAATATTGTGCTGCGCGAAAGCTACGCCGGTAATCTGTCGTTTGCCCTGACCGGTAATACCATGCGTTCGGCCTTTAACGATTGCTACCAACTCAACAACTCCAGTGCCAGCATCACTATCCCTTCCGGCAGTAACGTTGTGGATGCCGTTCTGTACTGGTCTGGCTCGGGCAGTACCGATAACACTGTTACCTTAAATAATGAGCCTGTTAATGCCGATACCAGTTATACCGAAACAGTTGATGGTAACGTTTTCTACAGCGCCCGTGCCGATGTAACCAATCGCATCAGCGGCTCTGGCTCGTTTACTATTTCTGACCTCAGTTTTGATGACTCATACGCTTACTGTAATAACGGGCAGGCATACGGTGGCTGGGCGCTGCTCGTTATCTATGAAAATTCCGCCGAGCCACTGCGGGTTGTCAACCTGTTCGAAGGTTTCCGCAATTTCTGGGGCAGCTCTATCAATCTGACACCGAATAACTTTGTGATTGCAGACAATCCGCAAAGCAAGGGTGGCAAGCACGCTCATATCACCTGGGAAGGTGACGAAGGAAATTCACAAAGTAGCAATGGCTCCAGTGAGCGCCTGACCTTCAACGGCAGCATATTGTTCGATTCCGCTAATCCAACCAATAACCAATTCAACTCGTACTCAAACAGTGTTGGGCGCACGACCAGCGGCGTTGATCTGGATGTTTATAACATCGGCAACTATCTGACTGCCGGTGCCACCTCTGTGACCACAACGTATTCCACCGGGCAGGATCGGGTATTTCTCAGCGCGGAAATCATCAGTGTTCCTAATCGCGCGGTGAGTGACCTTAGCCCTGTCGTGATCGAGGCTCCTGCAGTATTTGCAAATCAAGTAAGCAACGTTCAGCTACGAATAAACAATGCTGGGCCAAGTACCGCCAGTGCAGGTGCTGCGTTAACGATGACATTACCCAGCGGCCTGTCATTTACGGGAAACACCGGCGCGAACTGGAATTGCACTAACAACGCACAAAATCTTAGCTGTATCTACAACTCCTCACTGGCTAAGAACGCAGTATCAGCCCCATTAAATCTGGCCATTGCCACCACGCCAGTGGCTCTGGGCAACAACAACTGGGCGGTTACCGTTAATGGTATCGAGTTTGATAACCGCCTCCAGAACAATACCACCACAATAAACCTGCAGGTCGACAAACCCGACCTGAGCCTGTCAGAAAAACTGGCTGTCGATCAGTCTGGCGGGCTGGTTAATGCCGGTGATGTTATCCGTTACGTTATTCAGGTAAAAGAAGCATCCGGGCGTGCCGTACAAGGTTTAAGTGTCAGCGACACGCTGGAAGCAACCTTTAACAGTGTTTCTTTGGTCAGTTCACCGCCCGGAAGCAATGCGTTACTTAATGGCAACACCTGAGCTGTGAGCAATCTGTCATTGGCAGCGAATGAAACGGCCAGCATTATTGTTGATGCTGTTATTGCTTCTGACACGGCAGACAACACCGCAATTAACAACACCGCGATGCTTAGTGTTGGCTATGATTCAGCTCTGGCAATTAATGCTCCGCAACTGATCGTGTCACAACCGACATATGACAGTGCTGGCAATAAGCCTCTGTACCTTGGGCCAGTCAATGGCACCACAGGCAATATGGCCCGCATAACAACGGCCAGTGCAAACAGCAGTGTATTCCTGCCACAAAATACTGAATTCCGCTGGAGCCTTAATCCACTTCTGCGTGCTCCCCTTGTTTTAGACAATAACGCCGCTGGCATTCGTGCAGTCCTGACCCTGCGTCATGATCGCCGCCGCAATGGCAGTCTGGGCTACCTGCGCCGTGATCACGATATAATTCTGCGTGTTTTGCACAATAATTCTGAAATTGCACGCCTTAATACTCACCGTATATTGCCAGCTGATGAGGTTGCCGAAACCATTGAATTCGCACTGCCTTTCAGCAATAACAATCTCAGTTTTGCCTCAGGTGACAGCCTGGAATTTAGCCTTACCCATGACCTGATTGATGTACCTGAAAACAATGGTCAATCTGATGGCATGTACGTGGAACTTGGGAACAGCATGAGCAGCAGCCGCATTATTCTGCCGGCACTGACCGTTATCGAAGTCGAAAATATCCGCTTCTTCGACGCCCCCTGGGGCGACAGTAACCGTCAGGAACTGACACGCAGCAACCTTAACCAAGCACTGTTTATTAACGCTCAGGTAGTTGATCCTTTTGGCAACTTCGATATTACCGGAGCCAGCGCAAAAATCCTCGACAACGCCAATAAGCAGCTGGCGGCAACCAGTAATATGAACATCGTCGCTACGCCTGACGATGCGCGGAAAATCTTCGAATACCGTTACGATATTCCGGCAGTCAATGTAAATGAAGGCTTCTGGAAAGTTCAGGTGGTTGCCCGTGAAGGTAACGAGAACGACATTACGCACCAGCGCCAGCAAACCATTGAGGTTCGTCAGCTTTACCCCAACGTAAGCCTGACCAAAACAGCCAGCGTAATTAACGACCCGGTAAATGGTTCCGGCAATCCAAAAGCCATACCCGGTGCGGAAGTCACTTATCAGATACAGGTAATAAACAGTGGCGAAGGTGAAGCCGATAGCAATACGTTGATTATTGACGAGCAGATTCCTGCCACCACCAGCCTTTATGTCGCCGATTTTAATGGCGCAGGCCCGGCGGAATTCATTCAGGGAGCTACTAACAGCGGCCTCACCTACAGCTTTGCATCATTAGCTGCGGCTAATGACGATCTCGATTTTTCCAGCGATACCGACAGCAGCGACGGCATTACCTATGGCTACGTTCCGCAGCCAGATGCCGAAGGCTTTGACGCCAATGTCACCTATATCCGTTTTATGCCGAAAGGCACGTTAAACCCCGCGTCTGGCACCCGCCAGCCGGAATTCAAATTTCGCTACAAAGTAAAGGTCCAATAAGGAGCATTCCATGCAGACCATTAAACGTACGTCCCTGCTTCTCGCAGGTATGCTTGCCTCGGCAAGTGGCTGGGCGGCGACCTCTGTCGGCACCCAGATTAAAAACACCGCAACAGCAACTTACTACGCACCAGCCGATGCAACTTCACAGCTGAGCATCAGCAGCACGACGGAATTTGTTGTGCAGGAAAAAATCGACGTTGCGGTAGAAAGCAGCATTACCAATGCATTGGAAGTCAAGGCTGGCAGCACTGCTCAGGTTATTGAGTACACCATTAAAAACACCGGTAACGGTGACGAAACCTTCGACCTGACCGTCAGCAACGGTACCGGTGATGCATTCGATGTTACCAACGTTAAGATTTATCTGGATGACGGTGTACCAGGATTTCAGGGCACAGAAAACGAAGTAACACAAATCAACCTGACTCCGGAACAGACCACCAAAGTCTTAGTTGTGGTTGATATTCCGGCTGCACAGGCTATCGACGATATTGCCAATATCGAATTTAAGGTTACCTCTGCGACTCCAGGAGCCAAAGACGCTCTTAAGGGCGTTATTCTGGCTGGCCAGGGCGATGGCGGTACCGATGCGGTACTGGCCAATAATGCCGGCGGTGCAATCAAAGCCAGCAGCTATAAAGTAACCGAAACCGCCGGTCTGGTGGTTATTACCAAAAGCATTCTGTCGACCGAACACCCAACCCTGGGCAGCGTAAAAGTGCCAGGCAGCGTGGTGACCTATCAGATTCTGGTTCAGGTAACCGCTGCGGTTAATAACCTGCGCATTATCGACGATCTGCCAGCAGGCCTGACTTACGACGCTGGCTCCCTGCTGCTGGCAAACAGCAACCTGGCCGGTACCCTGCTGACTACCACCAATGCCTCAGCCAACACCGATTCTGCAGCCGATCCGGATGCGGGTCGTTATGAAAAAAACGCCAATAACAACGGTCGAGTGACCTTTGTTCTGGGTAATCAGGCAGCCGCCGGCGATTACACCATTCAGTTCACCGCCACTATCGATTAATAACGAGGTATTTATGCGCATTCTTCTGCTCGCATTTGCTTTTCTTCCTGCTCTGGCAATGGCCGAAGTCAGCCTGACCACCGAGGCTTTTAAAATTGTTCCGGTGCAACAGGCTGACGGCAGCGTGGTGGAAGAATGGCAAACACCTGAGAAAGTAGTACCCGGCGATAAAGTCGGTTACCGCATTTCTTACAGCAACACTGGCAAGGAAGCTGTTGAAGGCGTTGTAATCAATAACCCGGTTCCTGCCGAAACGATCTACATTGCCAACAGTGCAACCGGTGCCAACAGCACCATTACCTATTCCGTTGATGGTGGTCAGAACTTTGGCAAAGCCAACGAACTGACCGTCACTGCACAGGGCGCTACCCGTGCGGCAAAAGCGGAAGACTACAGCCACATCCGCTGGATGCTGACTCAGCCGGTCGAAGCCGGAGCCAGCGGTAAAGTGGAATTTAAAGTTCGTATTAAATAACCCGGAGAATCTGTATGAACATACAAAAACTGATTCTGCCTGCTGCAATGTCCTTCGCCGGCCTCGTAAGTTTTGGGGCTCAGGCGGCGACAAAAGCCGGTATTGAAATCGTAAATACTGCGACGCTTAACTACACAGTTAATAACGTTGCGCAAACTGAAGTAAAAGCGGAGAAAAAACTGCAGGTCGACGTAAAAATCGACTTTAACCTGGCACGTACTAATATTGCAGCGCCAAATGCATCAACTGAAATTGATGTGGCTGGCAGCAAATACTACGTGATGGGTAAATTTGATCTGGCCAACACCACTAACGCGCCAACTACTTTCACCCTGAAAGCAACAAATGGTGACGGCACCGAGGCACTGGGTTTTACCGGTACAGATTACACCTCACTAACCGATACCAAAGATCCGGTCAACAGTACCTTTAAACTGTACAGCAGTGCTGCTGGCGCTTCCGCTCCGGCAACCGAACTGACTGGTAATATCTCTCTGAATGAAGACGGAAATGCCAGCAACACCACGGCACTGGTCTGGGTTCTGATTCCAACCAGTGAAATCAAAGGTGTGGATAAAGATGTATTCGCTGTACAGTTAGAAGCAAAAGCAAGCGAAGTGACTGTTGTTGGCGAAGACGACTCGGTTCTGGTCGTTAATGATAATGGTAAGGCAGATACCGATGCCGTTCAGTTTGTTTTTGCTGATGACGCCAAAGCCGATGGTTCACTGGAAGACGGTGCAAAAAACAAAGGTGATGCCATCGAAACCGCTTTGGATGCTTTGTTCCTGACCTTCCCGAATTTCGAACCTGATACGGATTATCCAAACGATCCAAACAAAAACGGCTTCCTTAAAGAATCCAAAGTGATCTGGGACCCGATTAACGGAGCGGCAAGTCCGAAAGCCATCCCTGGCGCTACGGTTCAGTACACCATTCACCTGACCAATCTAGGCAGCATCACGGCTAATAACGTTAATATTGCCGATACCATCCCGGCTAACACGACTTTTTGCGACAACACTGATTTCGCATGTTTTGCCCCTAAAACAGTAGTGCGTGACGGTATTGATGCGGCGTTGACCTACAAGGATCCGGAAACCTTGCCATTCAAAGACGGCGGTGAAATTAAAGCGACCTACACCACCTTCCCGGCGAAATATACCAGCTCAATCACCTTCACTGTGACGGTTAACTGATCATGCTGAACAGCCTGCAACGCATTCGCACTCAACTGTTGAACAGCGGTCGTCAGACCGCCGTTCGCGGCTGTCTGGCATTTGCCGGCTGTTTGCTGCTCAGTCAGCAGGTATTGGCCGCGGTCACCCCGGCCAATACCCCTGTTACCAATACCGCCATTGCTTCTTTTGAACGCAGCAATGGTTTAACCGACAGTGTCAGCAGCTCTGCAACACTGATCACCGAAGAAATTAACCCAGCTTCTGTCGCTCCGACGCCAGCCGAAATGCTGTTATTGCACAACGCTGGATCGTCTGCCTCAGGTACCGCCATTAATGGCAGTGAATGTGCCGACAGCAGTGGTAATTTTTCTGCATTAACCACTTTTACCGATTTATCCGGCAATGCGCAGTCTTTGCCTGGCAGCTATCAGCTGAATGCCGTCGAATACGGTTTTAAAATTGGTGAGCCTTTAATTATTCAGGTGGTGGAGCTGGATAAAAATCTGAATTCAGCCCGCCCCGACCAGATTGAAATCGATGTCCGCAACAGCAACGGCAGCGATATTGAACATTTACGTTTAACCGAAACCGGCGACAATACTGGCATATTTGTCGGTGTTTTACCGACCCGCTTAACCGATGCCAGCGCCACGAATTACGATTGTGCGTTATCGCTGAAATATGGCCAGACCGTCACGGCTCGTTATCAGGACAGTGCCGACAGTACCGACACCGTAACCCTGAATACCCGCTTTGACCCATACAGCCGTGTATTTGACTCACAAACAGGCGCACCGGTTAATGGTGTTACCGTCACTCTGATTAATGCCGATACAGGTCTGGCGGCCAGCGTATTTGATGACGATGGCGTTACCCCATGGCCAGCCAGTGTTGTTACCGGCCCTAAAGTGTCTGCTCAGACTATCGGTACAGCGGCCCTGGCCAGTGATGCCAACAGCTTCCCGGATGGCAGCTTCCGTTTCCCTTATGTGCCGGCCGGTAATTACCAGCTGCAATTTGAAGCGCCGGCGAAATACCGTGTGCCATCTGAGCTGGGCAATGACGATCTGAATAATGTGCCGAATGGTCCGTTCGAACTGAATACCATTTCCCGTGGTGAAGTATTCAGCCTCACGGGCGGTCGGGTATTTATTTCCGATATCGCCGCCGACCCGCTTGAGGGTGGGGTATTACTGAGCAAAACCGCCAGTAAAAATGAAGCCGGCATCGGAGATTTTGTACAGTTCACCATTCGCCTGAACAACGCACAGGTTGCCGTAAAAGGCGGCAGTCTTGTCGACCAGTTACCACAGGGAATGCGTCTGCGTCATGGCTCTGTTCGTTTGAATGATGAAAAGATAGCCGACCCGGTAATCAGCAGTAACGGTCGCCAACTGACCTTTGCCCTGCCCGATATTGCCGCTAACGGTTCGCTGCTGCTGACCTACGTCACGCAGATTACTGCTCAGGCACAAGGTACGTTAATGAACAAAGCCTGGTTAGTTGATGACGATGTAAGCAGTAACATCGCTCAGGCTCAGGTACAGATTGCCGACGAATTCTTTAAAGACAGCGCGCGTTTATTTGGCCGCGTCTATCTCGACGACTGTAACGGTAACCTTGATGCCGAATCCGTCTCCAACGTGCGTCTGTTTATGGAAGACGGCACCTATGTCGTTACCGATGCCAATGGTGAATGGCATATCGAAAATGTCCGACCGGGCACCCACGTCGTTCAGCTGGATACCGCCACCATTCCTCCTTATATGGAAGTGGTCAGCTGTGATGAGCGCGGTTTCCATGCCGGCCGTGCCTTCAGCCAATTTGTTGATGTACAGGGCGGCAGCTTCTGGCGCGTTGATTTTGCGCTGAAAATGAAAACCCCGGAAAGCGGTGAAATTCGTCAGCGTTTGAGTCATCAGCTGGTGCCACTGGCGGCTATGCAAAATGGCCAACTGCCTTACAACTCGCCGGTACCGGAAAAACTGCGCTTTACCGTCGACATCGAAGGTAACGGCCTGGAAGTCAATAATGTGGTGCAGATGATCGCCCTGCCCGACGGTGTGATCTATGAGCCAGGCAGTAGTGTTCTGGACAATGTCCCGTGGGAAGATCCGCAGATTTCTTATGGCACCCTGATCTATAAACTCGGCGATAAACCGGCTGACTGGTCACACCAGCTGCAATTTTCGGCCATCGTCAGCGATAAAGCCGACAGCGGTGAATTAACCACGCGCGCCATTACCCGCTTCCAGGCCGAAGGTCAGCCCAAGCAACAGATTAAACCAGCCAGTACCACCGCCGTACTGCAACTGCCGCCGGATGATGGCCAGGTGAAACCGATTAATCCGCCGAAATTCGATAATTTCTCTGATGTTTTAACGCTGGAAGATAAATCCAACCTGAAAAACGTAATCGACCGTCTGACAGGCCTGCGTAATTTAACGGTGCAAGTGGTTGGTCATACCGACAGCACGCCGATTGCCCGCCGGAATAAACATATTTATGCCGATAACCAGGCGCTGTCAGAAGCCCGAGCATCGTCCGTGGCCCGTTATCTGGCCGAACAGCTGGGCGTTGAGCCGCAAAATATCCGTGCCGTCGGTAAAGGTTCTTCGGTGCCGGTGGCCAGTAATGCAAGCCGTGATGGCCGCGCATTAAACCGCCGCGTGGAAGTCAAAGTACTCAGCGGTGATCCGGATATACGTCTGGCGACCATTGAGAGCGATATGCAAATTGCTTCCGTACAAGCCAGCCTGCCCGGCTTTATCCGCAATCTGCCAGCGACCGCCGCCGGTAATCCGGCTGCTCTGGTGGCTGAACAGCCAATGCCGGAATTTGACGAACATTGGTTTAACACCGCCGCAGATCAGGCGCAGTGGCTGTGGCCACCGCTGGATCGCAGCCCGTCGATTGGCTCGGTAAAAATTGCCATCTCCCACGGTGCCGGTGAACGCATTAAATTATTGCTGGATGACCAACCCGTCAGCCCGCTGAACTTTGACGGTACTACACGTAACAGCAAGCGCGATCTGGCCGTCAGTGTCTGGCGCGGTGTGGATATTCAGCCCGGCCCTAACCGCTTCAGCGTGTTTGTGATTAATAAGGACGGCGATATCGTCGATCAGTTTGAGCGCACAGTTCAGTACGCTCAGGAACCCGCCAAAGCAGAACTGGTAGAAAGCCAGAGCAATGCCGTGGCTGATGGTCTGACTCCGGCCACGATCGCTGTGCGTCTGACCGATAAAGACGGCTTCCCAATCCGCGCCAATATTCTTGGCGATGTTGAAGTCCAGGCGCCTTATACCCTGTACGATGAATCGCGTCAGATTGAAGGTAACCCGCTGGGTAATATTCAGCAGCCACAGTACCGTGTGGGTGATAACGGTGTAGCACTGATCCGCCTGACCCCTACCAACCAGGCCGGTGAAGCGGTGCTGACCTTCCGCCACGCCAATGGCCAGAAAGATGAGCTGCGTGTGTGGCTGAAACCTGCTCCGCGTGACTGGATTCTGGTCGGTCTGGGCGATCTTTCCGTGGGTTATAACAGTGGCAATGGTGACCATAACAGCCGTGCAGCAGCCGGTGTTGATGACAATATCTATCACGATGGTCGCCTGGCCTTCTTCACGCAGGGTCAGGTACTGGGTGAGTGGTTACTGACCGCCGCCTATGACTCCGGCAAACCGGAAGCCGAAGCCTTTGCCAGCGTAATTGAGCCCGACCGTTACTACACCCTGTATGGCGACGCCAGCCAGCAACAACTGGACGCCAGCTCGGCCCGTAAACTTTACGTACGTCTGGAGCGTGAACGCTTCTACGCCATGTTCGGTGATATCAACACCGATCTGAACAACAGCACCCTGGGCCGTTACAGCCGTAAGCTGACCGGTGCACAGGCGGTGTACCATGGTGATGTGGTTGAGCTGTCAGCCTTTACCAGCCAGACCAGCAACGGCTTTGTCCGTGATGAAATTCAGGGCGACGGCACCTCCGGTCTGTATCGTCTGCGCAATAAGAACATTGTGCTGAACAGTGAAAAAATCCGCATTGAAACCCGCGACCGTTTCCGCAGCGAAGTCATCATCAGCAGCGAAGAAATGAGCCGCGACGCCGACTATGTCATTGATTACCAGGATGGCACCCTGTACTTCAAAGGGCCGGTCAGCAGCACCGATGAAAACTTTAATCCGCGCTATATTGTTGTCGAATACGAAGTCGAAGCCGATGGCAAACTGGGTTATATCAGCGGCGGTCGTGCCGGAATCAAACTGCTGGATGAGCGACTGAAAGCCGGTGTTACTGCAATTACTCAGAATCAGGCTGGCGATGACCGTAACCTGACCGCTGCTGATGCACGCATTACCCTGGGCGATACCGAAATCAAAGCCGAAATAGCCCAGAGCGAAGAAGTGGTTAATTCAGCTTCCTCGACGGCCAATGCTCACCTGCTGGAAGTGACCCACCGCACCGAACAACTCCAGGCCACCGCTTATGTGCGCAGCCAGGACGAAAACTTCGGGATGGATCAGACCGCACAGGGTGAGAATGACTACCGCAAAGAAGGCGTACAGGGCAGCTACTACCTCAGCGACCGCGACCGTCTGCAACTGGAAGGCTTCCACCATCAACAACTGAGCACCGGTTTCGATAAATATCAGACACAACTCGATTGGGTGCACCGTCTCGATAACGACCAGCAGCTCTCCTTCGGCCTGCTCACCGCGCAGGAAGAAAACGAAACAGAAGACCAGTATACCGACCAGTTAACTGCTGGCTTCAGCACCCGTGTACTGAACGATCGCCTTACGTTAAACAGCATGTTGCTGGCCAATGCCAGCGCACGCAGTGATGCTTACGATCAACTGCGTCTTGGTGCCGACTACCGTCTGACCAATGACCTCAGCCTGTTCGCCGAACATGAAACCGGGTTTGAATCCGCTGCGCCGGAACGCAGTGTCGTCGGCATGCGCGCCACCCCATGGAGCGGCGCGAAAGCTCAACAAAGCATCGAACAGGTTGAGCAGGATGATGCCTACCGTCTGTTTGCCGTGTCTGGCCTGACGCAGGAAATTGCCATCACCGACGCCTGGAGCGTTAGCCTCGGCTTTGATCAGGCACGTAACCTGGAAGCCAACGCGCCAGGCGAAACCTCGGACAGCACCGAAGATTTCCACGCCACCCATGCCGGTATGTCGTACCGCACCAGCCTGTGGCAATGGAATAACCGTATGGAATACCGTGATGGCAGCAGCAGCGATAAGTGGGTGGCACGTACCAGTCTGTACCATCCATTGAACGATGCACTGGCCACCGGTGGCAGCCTGAACTACTTCAAAGAAGACGGCAGCAGTAGTTACAGCAACCAGCTCGAAGCGAGCTTCGATCTGGCCATCCGTCCGCGCCGCCACCCTTACGCCCTGCTCTGGCAAACCCGTTGGGTACAGCAGGCTGAAGGCGGCGAAGGCACGCCAAGCCGTTCACGCAAACTGATCAATAATGTGCATGGCAACTGGCTGTTCACACCAGCCAACCAACTGGCGGCGCAGTACGGTATCAAGCGCGTACTCGATCAGTACAACAGCGATGATTATGCCTCGACTACTGACTTTATGGCCGCAGAATGGCGTCATCACCTGAATCCGACCTGGGATATCGGCGCTCATGGCCGTCGTCTGCACAGCTACGAAGCCGGCCAGACGGCACACGGTACCGGCCTGTCTGTCGGCTGGATTCCGCAGACCAACGTCTGGCTCGGACTGGGTTATAACTTTACCGGCTTTATCGATACCGATTTCTCCGCTGCCAACTTCACCGCCAAAGGCGTGTACCTGAAAATGCGCTTCAAAGCCGATCAGGAAACCCTCGCAACTCTGCGCGCTGCCTTTTATTGATCGCAACGCTGCCTTTGCCCTCATCCAGCCCGCTAGCGGGCTGGACGCCGCCGCCGCTTACCCTGACAATACGCCATCATTCTCAAATAAAAGTGCCGGCGTTTTATCCGGTTGCTTGATAACAAAAAACGGATAAGGAATTGGCATGACCTCCCGCGACCAACTGATCAACGCTCAGGGCCAACCAGCATTTGGCATTTTCCCTGATGGCGTTACCGAGCTGAACTACCTCGACTATGATCTGCGCTCGCCCATGGACCGTAAGCGCAGTACTCTGGCCAAACGTTTTGGCTTTAATCAGTTTCAGTTTGTCAGTTTTATCAGCCCGCAATTAATTGTCGGACTCGCGATTGTCGATCTGAAACTGGTGAGCAACGCTTTTCTGTATTTATACGATCCGGAAACCGAAGCCTTTGAGGAATTCAGTTTTCTGCAACCGCTGGGGATGAATACCCACATCGAACCGCGCCCAAATGACGGCAATGCCGAATTCCGCAAAGGCGGTAATACATTCAGTATCAAAGCCAGCCGCACACCGGGTGTGCGCAAAGTGTCGGTGACACTGGCCAAAGGCGTGCGCATTGATGCCACCATCGACGAGAGCACCTCCTACAATCCGCTGGCTATTTGCACCCGTGCCGGTTATCAGGGCTGGGTTTTCACCCAGAAAAGCACCGCTCAGGTGTGTAACGGAGAAGTCGAGTGGGCCGGTAAAAAATACGATTTACAGGCCATTGGTGCTCTGGCGGGTGTCGATTGGACCGGCGGTTTTATGCGCCATGAAACCTTCTGGAACTGGGGCAGCCTGTCATGCCTGTTAGGCGATGGCCGCCGTCTGGGCTTTAACCTGGCGGCCGGGGTGAATGAAACCGGTTTCAGCGAAAATGCCATTTGGCTGGACGGAAAAATGATCAAAGTCGACATGGTCGATTTTCGCTTTGACCGCTATCACCCCGATCATTCCTGGGCACTGCGCTCCGCCGATGGCAGCATTGATCTGCACTTTGAACCCAAAGGCCGCCGTCAGGAAAAAACCAATGCGCTGATTATGGCATCCAATTTTAATCAGTACTTTGGCCAGTACCACGGCGATATTCATCTGCCGGACGAAAGTATTCACTTGGAAGGCGCCTGGGGTCTGGTCGAAGACCACTACGCCCGCTGGTAGGTTAAAGATTGCCGGATACAACGTTGATTCCGGCAGATGTCTGCGTACTCAGCGAGCTTGCTCAGGAATTGACGGTCGTCAGATTTTTTCCAAAAAAAAAACCGGGCAATGCCCGGTTTTTTTGTGCCTTTTACTTAAGGCAGCAACTCACTGATGGTCAGTTTAATCAGATTTTCTTCATGATTGCTGACCGGCGATTGCTCAATCTGCCAGTCACCACTCTGCGGCATCGGCTGACCGGATTTAGAAATACGCGCCACCAACGTGACTTGCTCGTGACTGCTGAGGTTCATCCCCGGAGCCATCGCCTGTGCGTCACTCAGCGTAATCACCTGTGGTAACTGCGCCACGGTCAGCTTCTGTACCGCCAATGGCATGGGCGGGCCGCTGAGGGCACGTGCCAATACAAACACGGTATCCGCCGGATCAACAGCGGCTTTCGCCGCAGGAGAAAGATCCACCAGCACTTTAATTTCGGTGCGTTTCATCCAGCTTAAATCGACCTCACCGCCCTGCTCGCGTACATGCTCAACCGCACGCAAAATGCCCTGCGCTAACATCTGCGCTTCCGGTGAGTCCCCCATGCCCAACCACAGCTGACGCCAGTAATTAATCGCGCCCTGATAATCTTTTAATTCAAACGCGAGCATACCGGCCATGCCCAGCGCCTGGCGATTGCCCGGTGTCAGCTCCAGCGCATCCTTTAACAGCTGATACATGCTGTCATCGGCTTTCTGATCGGCGGCAAAAAAGCGCGCCTGCGCCAATAACGTCATGGTCGCGGCACGATCGGCCGTGGCTTCCTGCGGCAAGACCACCAGAATATCGGCGAACACATCAGCGGCCTGTGCAAAATCACCATTGGCATTAAGCAGGCGACCACGCAGATAATTCCACTCAATATTGTCCGGCTGTTTATCTCCGGCAACCGCCAGGCGTTCGATTAATTCGTTGCGTTCCGGCTGCGTCAGCTCAACCTGACTGGCTTTTTCCAACAGCTCGGTCGCGCGTAATTCATTGGCGGCTCCCCACTGCTGATACAACAACACGGTGGCTCCCACCGACACAACAAACAGACCAGCGGCGACCGGCCAACGGTAGCGTACTGAGGCATTTTTCTGCCCAGTGGCAACGCCACTGTTCGCGGCCAGAAATTCGCGATCCAGTTCCAGCTGCAGTGCCTGCTTTTGTTCTTCATCCAGATCACTGGCAGCCAGTTCGTCGGTGCGCTCCTGATACAGACGTAAATTTTCTTCACTCTGATAAAGGTCATCGGCTTTATCCCGGTGCCATACCGGCACCAGTAAAAACATCAGCAACAACAGACTCAGTAATAACAGTGCCCAGATCATGAAGATTTCGCCTTATTTTTTAATGCCTGCAAACGCGCCTGCTCGTCTGCATTTAACGGTGCCGGAGGTTGTTTCTGACCGCGGCGGATCAGCACTAACAGCAACAGACCGAATACGAATACCAGTGCCGGACCGAACCATAACAAAATGGTTTCCGCGCGAAATGGCGGGTTATAGCGTACGAAGTCTCCGTAGCGGTCAACCAGATAGCCAACAATTTCTTCATCGCTCTGGCCTTCCTGCATCAGCTCATACACTTTATCGCGCAGATCGACAGCAACCGGGGCATTGGAGTCGGCCAGATTCTGGTTCTGGCATTTAGGGCAGCGTAAATCCTGTGCCAGTTGTTCAAAGCGGGCGGCATCCTTAGGATCGTCAAAGGGATATTTATAACCATCGACGGTTGCCAGCGCCGATAGCGGTAACAGCAGGCAGAGTGTCAGAAAAAAGTGCTTCATTGCATCGCCTCAAATTCCGGCTGCAGTTTGGCCCATACTGCAGGATTCAGATCACCGATATGTTTGGCACGGATAATCCCTTTACTGTCGACCAGAAAGGTTTCCGGTGCGCCATACACGCCGAGCTCCAGACCTAATTTGCCGTCAGGATCGGCGATATTAAACAGATAAGGATTGCCGTAAGCCTGCAGCCATTGACGGGCTTTAAAATCATCGTCTTTGTAATTAATGCCAACGATTTTAACGCCGTCTTTTGCCAGCTCGTTTAAAAAAGCATGCTCGGCTTTACAGGTTGGACACCAGGTCGCCCAGACGTTAACCAATACCGCTTCTTGCGGTAAATGATTGGTGCTTTCGCCGGACTCCACAGTATTAAGGATAAAGGTCGGAAACGGCTTACCAATTAATGGCGACGGCAACGCCGTTTTATCTTCCTGTCCCAAACCAATCCAGAACAGAATACCCATAGCGATAAAACCGATCAGCGGTATAAACAAAAACGCGCGATTCATACCGTCACCTCAGTCGCATTATTGCCGAGGGCGTTATTCACCGGCGCATTTTTACGCTGGCGGTAGCGCTTATCCAGCATGGCCAGCAGACCACCCACCGACATAAAAATAGCACCCAGCCATACCCAGCGCATAAAGGGTTTTACCTGCAAACGCATGCCCCAGGCACCATCAGCCAGAGGCTCACCCATCGACACGTACAAATCACGGAACAGGGATACATCGATAGCGGCTTCCGTCATGATCGAACCACTGGCGTTGTAGCGGCGTTTTTCCGGCTGCAACAGCGCAATTTCACGCTCACCGTCATAGACGCGGAAACGGATCGCATCGGATACATAGTTAGGCCCTTCGACATGACCGGCATCGACAAATTCAAAGCGATAATCGCCAAGCATTTCCGAATCGCCCTTGGCCATGCGCACCGACACTTCGGTGCTGTAATTCGCCACCATGGTCACGCCAATAATGGTTACTGCCACGCCAAGGTGCGCCAGCACCATGCCCTGATAACTCATGCCCAACTGCGGAATACGGCTTAAGCGACCACGGGCTTTTTTCCAGACATCCAACAGCGTGGCACCAATCAGCCAGAAACTGACGCCCAAGCCCAGCAGCACTTTCCAGTTCATTTCACCGTTCATCAGCAGTGGCATGGCAAAACCAAGCAAGACTGCTGCGACCATCGCGGCAATGGTTTCGCTGCCCAGACGTTTCAGATCATCGGCTTTCCAGCGCGCCATGGCACCCAGTGCAATCACCAGTCCCAGCACGACACTGATCGGTACAAACATAAAGTTAAACCAGGAAGCACCGACCGACAGTTTGCCCATGCCCATAAAGTCGATAATCAGCGGATACAAAGTCCCCAGCAGAATGGCAAAGGCCGCGACCAGCAACAGCAGGTTATTGAGCAGCAGGAAGCTTTCACGCGATACCCACTCATAGCGGCCAACCGACGCTACCGTTGGCGCTTTAATGGCGTACAACAGTAAAGAGCCGCCAACGCATATACCCAGCAGCGCGAGAATAAACACACCCCGTTCAGGGTCAGAGGCAAAGGCATGCACCGAGGTCAGTACGCCGGAACGTACCAGGAATGTACCTAACAAACTCAGCGAGAAAGCAAAAATCGCAAGCAATACCGTCCAGCTTTTAAACAGGCCACGTTTTTCGGTCACCGCCAGCGAGTGCAGCAGTGCAGTCGCTACCAGCCACGGCATTAATGACGCATTCTCAACCGGATCCCAGAACCACCAGCCGCCCCAGCCAAGTTCGTAATAAGCCCACCAGCTGCCGAGCGCAATGCCGAGAGTCAGAAAAATCCAGGCCGCCATGGTCCACGGACGTGACCAACGCGCCCAGGCCGCATCCAGGCGTCCGCCCATCAGCGCCGCCAGCGCAAAGGCAAACACCACGGACAAGCCGACGTACCCCATATAAAGCGTTGGCGGGTGAACGATCAGACCAAAATCCTGCAGCAGCGGATTCAGGTCGGCACCTTCTTGCGGCATGCTTGGCAAGCTGCGCTCAAACGGATTGGAGGTTTCCAGGGTGAACAGAATAAAGCCCACCGACACCATCCCCATAATGGACAATACCCGCGCCACCATTTCCAGTGGCAGGGATTTACTGAACCAGGAAACCGCCAGGCCCCAACATCCCAGCATGGTGACCCATAACAACAGGGAGCCTTCATGCGCGCCCCAGACGGCACTGATCTTAAAGGCTGTCGGTAACGCGGTATTGGAGTTTTTGGCGACATAAGCCACCGAAAAATCATCGACCACAAAGCAGTAGGCGAGAATCACCAGACTGATGATCAGAAACAACGCCTGCGCGGTTGCCAGCGGACGGGCATACGCCATCAACCAGGCCTGACCACGGCGCACGCCGACCAGCGGCACCACAATTTGTATAGCAGCAACGAGCAGAGCAAAAATCAGCGCCAGCTGGCCAAACTCGGGCAGCATTCCGGACAGGTTACCCATATCAGTATCTCGCCTCTTCTAATGCCTGCTTACCGTCTTTGTGCGCCTGATCCAGCGCATCCTGTACTTCCGGCGGCATATAATTTTCATCGTGTTTGGCCAGCACTTCGGATGCGACGAATACACCGTCCTCACCCAGTTTGCCCATCGCCACAATACCCTGCCCCTCGCGGAACAGATCCGGCAGAATGCCTTCATACGCAATGGTGACTTCTGAGCGGCCATCAGTGACCACAAAGCGCACACCCAGTCCGCTGTCATCACGTTCCACCGTGCCCGGCTCCACCAGACCACCAGCGCGGATAGTACGGCCAACCGGCGCTTCACCGCTGGCGATCTGGGTCGGTGTCATAAACAGGTTGATATTCTGGCTGAGCGAATACATCAGCAGGCCAACGGCAGTACTCACACCGAGCACCATAAACAGAATCAGAGTCAGACGTTTTTTACGCTTGGGGTGCATGCTTTTTCTCCCGGCGCAGACGCTGGGCCTGCTCTTTCAGTAAACGACGACGACGCAGCAACGGCTGAGCCACATTTAAAGCAATAATCACAGCTGTCAGACCATAAGACAGCCAGACGTACAGGCCGTGGTGACCCATGGCCAGAAATTCGGCAACACTGTTGAATTCCATCAGGACTCCAGAATCTGTTTGACCCAACTGCGCTTACGTTCGTGCCATAAAATTTCATTGCGCGTACGCAGAATGATCAGCAGAGCGAAAAACACGTAGGTGGTGACAATCATAATCAGCAGCGGTATCAGCATGTCCGGATGCATGCTGGGTTTTTCTGTCAGTTTCAGGGTGGCTGGCTGATGCAGCGTATTCCACCACTCTACCGAGTATTTAATAATGGGAATGTTCACCAGACCAACCAGCGACAGAATGGCACCGGCACGGTAAGAACTGTCTTCCGATTCCATCGCCTGCTGCAGCGCCATCACACCGAAATACAAAAACAGCAGCAACAGCATGGACGTTAAACGTGCATCCCAGACCCACCAGGTCCCCCAGGTTGGTTTACCCCAGATAGCCCCGGTCAGCAGTGCAATCAGACAAAAACTGGCGCCGACAGGAGCGATGACTTTTGCCACCCAGGCCGCCATTTTCATGCGCCAGATCAGATACATCGCACCAGCCACGGCCATCATCATAAAGGCGCTCTGCGCAAGAATCGCCGCCGGTACATGAATATAAATAATGCGGAAGCTGTTGCCCTGCAGATAGTCTGCCGGAGCATACAACAGGCCCAGCACCAGTCCGACCACCGCGCCGACCACCGACAGAACGGCCAGCCAGGGAATCCAGCCGGTGGTAATTTCATAAAACCATTTGGGTGAACCCAGACGGTGATACAGCTGTTTAAGCCACTGCCACATAACAACTACCGCGATAAGTTGAGTTTTAACGCCGCTGCCGAAGCAAAGGGCGTCAGACATAACGCCAGCGCCAGCATGGCGCCGAGAAAACCAATCTGGCCGTTCCAGGCCATGCCAATGCCTGCATGGTACACCGCACTGGCCGCAAAAATCAGAACCGGAATATACAGCGGCAGAATCAGCAGACTGAGCAGCAAGCCACCGCTGCGTACACCCGCAGTCAGTGCCGCACCGACGGCACCGAGCAGACTGAGTACCGGAGTGCCCACTGCCAGGCTAAGAATCAGCGCCCAGAAGGCGTCATCCGGCAATGCCAGCATCAGCCCCAGCACCGGCGCCATAAGGGTTAACGGCAGACCACTGATACACCAGTGCACCAGCGCCTTGCCCAGCGACATGGCATATAACGACTCGCCGGAGGCCAGCCACTGCTCCAGCGAGCCATCTTCGACATCGGCTTTGTACAGAGCATCCAGCGACAATAACGTTGCCAGCAACGCGGCCACCCAGATCACGCCGCCGGCAATCTTGCTTAAAAACTTAGGGTCCGGATCAACGGCCAGCGGAAACAGCGCCGCCACCATTAAGAAAAACATCAGCGGATTCAGCCACTCGCCGGGATTGCGCGCCGCCAGTAGCAGATCACGCTTGATGGTTGCCGTCACCAGACTCATGCGCGTGTACTCCCCAGTTCCAGCTGACGTAGACTGGCGATATTTTCCAGTGCGTGGTGACTGGTAATAATCACCGCACCACCGCTTTCAACCTGACGCTGCAGACAACCTTCGAGCCAGCGCACACCGGCTTTATCGAGTGCCGTAAACGGCTCATCAAGAATCCATAATGGGGTTGGCGCCACACATAAACGCGCCAGAGCCACCCGGCGCTGTTGTCCGGCCGACAATTGCTGACAGGCGGTTTCTTCATAGCCGCCCAGCTCAACCTCATCCAGTGCCGCCCACAGCTGATCGTCACTGACGTTCCAGCTGCTGACCAGCCAGCGCAGGTTTTCCAGCGGCGTCAGTGCTTTTTTTACAGCCGCCAAATGCCCCTGATACAAGCGCTTTGAGGCATAAGCGAAAAAATCGTCGGTCAAAGGCTGGCCACACCACAACAATTCACCTTCATAGTCGCGATTCAGACCGGCCAGCAAACGTAACAAGGTGGTTTTACCGGCGCCATTCGGCCCGGCCAGCTGCAACAAGTCACCATTACCAACCGCCACATCCAGCTGCTCAAACAACACCCGGTCGTCGCGTTCACACAGCAACTGCCGGGCCTGCAAATCGATAATGGTGGAGCCATAAGTGGCGGTCATGATGAACCTTATTCGCAAAAATCCGCGGCATTATATACAAAATCCCTCTGTCAGGACGGCAGCCACCGAACTAAGATGGGTAAAGATGCGTAAACCTTGGCCGATATCAACGTTATGCTGCCCGAATCCGTCCCGCTACTGTCATCCGCGACCCTGAAGGCGGCCGCCCTGAATAAGGTTCAGGCGGACGCAGGCAAGGCTGTGGACGCCTCTCCAGACCGAAGCACGCAAAGCAGCGCAGCAACTACAACAGCAACAACCGCTGAAGCCACGCGCCAGTCAGCCACGCAGAATTTTAATGCCCGGGTGATCAGCAGCATCGCCACCGACGATGGCTACCGTCTGACCCTCGAAGGCCAGGACAGCTCCGGCAAACCTCAAACCCTGCAGGTCAACAGTCAGTCCCCATTGCCGCGTAATACCGTATTAACCCTGCAACTGAGCGAAGATGCAGACGGCCAGATGCGCCTGAGCGTAACGGATATAAAACTCCCGCCGCAGAGCGGCTCGCTATCGGATACCTCCGCCAGCATCATTAAGCAGGCAGCGGCGGCCTTGTTGGCCAACCTGCAAAACAACGGCAAAGCAACAGGCAGCAATCTTCCGGGCAATAACAACCAGACACTGCCGACCAGTACGCAAACACCGCTCCCCGTACCGCCGATATCAACCGCCACGACGAACAGTGCCAGCGCGATACTGAACGCAAAACAGGCCGCACCGCTGCCGGCACTGCTCAGCCAGTTTCTGGCCAGTCGCATTCCGCTGCTGACATCCTCGGCAGCAATGCTGCTGTCACCGTCGACCACCAGCCAGTCTCTGCCTGCCGACCTGAATGCACCAGCCTCCAATGTCTATACCAATCCTGCCAGACGCCCACCGGTCAATACCGCCGCAACTGCAGCACAAACCCATGCTGACACTGCGGGGAAACACCTGACGCCACAGACAGGCTCTTCCCATGCCTTGCAGCAGCTGCTGCAACAGCCATCACTGCCCGCCAGTGTGCGTATGCCGTTACAGCAATGGCTGAATAATCTGCCGCAGATTCCGCAGTTACAGCAGCCCGCGGCTTTACGCGAGAGCGTTCTCAACAGCGGCCTGATGTACGAGAACAAAGTGATGTCGCTGCTGCAGGATGCACTGTCTGCACCGCTCAGCAGTAAAAACGCAGCAACACCAGCTACACCACCAGCAGCCAGCACTGGCAACGACAGCAGCTCACTGTTCCGCTCACTCTGGGCCAGAACGGGTCTGTCTCAGACGGTAGCGCAACTGCAAACACCGCAAACGGCGCTGCAGGCAGACAGCCGTTTGAACAACTCAGCGGCGCAGACTCCGCCGGCGGCACCGGCAGATGCCTTAACAGCTGCCCTGCAGGCCACGCGCGAGCGGCTGGAAAAAACCGCAGAAGCCCCTGCCCCAGCGGTCAGCCACAATCTGCTGCAACAGATTGAGCACCTTCTGCACAGCGACAGCAAAGCCGCTATGGGCAAAGCGCTGCTCGCCTGGCTGCAGATCATTGCCCAGAACAGTGGTAAAGATGGCCAATTCTCCGCGCCACGGGAGCTGCCTTTGTCACTGCCTGCAGCGCTGCGCGACAACCTGCCGGACGGCTTCCGGTTACTGCACAGCGCACTGGCTCAATTGGAAGTTGATCAGGCCCAACGTCTGCAAAACGGCAATGACAGTAACCTGAATATTCCTCTGTATTTCCGTGATGATCAGCAGCCCAAAGAAATCCGTTTGCAACTGCAAAAAGAAGAAACCAGCAGCAGCGACAACGAACAGAAAAAGACCATACGCTGGCGCCTGAAACTGCATTTTGAGCTGCAGCAGCTCGGCCCGCTCGACGTTGAGCTGGATATGACATTGCCGCAGGTCGCCGCAACCTTTTGGTCAGAGCAACAGGACACACTGGCACAACTGCAACGCAGCCTGCAGCCATTACGCAGCCGCTTACAACAGATGGGGGTCGATGTCAGCGAGCTGCGCGCCCGCCATGGCCGGCTGCCGGAAACCACCCGCAACAGCATCAGACACAGTCTGGTGGATGTGCATAGCTGAGGAGACGCGATATGAGCACTCCGCAATCCCTGCTCGACGCCAGCGCAGCCATTGCGCTCAGTTACGATGGTGTCAGTGCGCCCAAAGTCAGCGCCAAAGGACAGGACGAACTGGCCCAGGCCATCATTCAGCTGGCGCTGCAACATCAGGTGCCGGTGTATGAAAATGCGTCGTTAATGCGCTGGCTGGGACAATTGGATCTGGGCGATGAAATTCCGCAGCAGCTCTATCAGGTGATAGCCGAAATTCTGTCGTTTGTTTATGCACTGGAAGGCAAGGTACCGGGTGAAAACCCACAGGCGAAGACGACAACGCCGGAAAGCTAATCCAGGAACATAAAAAACGCCGGACTGTCCGGCGTTTTTTATCGCAAATGTCAGCGGTCTTCCGCGCGTCAGGAAACCCGCTCTGACTGACGCTCCAGCGTCGACAGCAGCCAGCTGATATGCGCCTGAACCACTTCATCCGGAATCAGATCCACCCCCGCCAACAGCATCGGTAGCGCGCGGTAGCGGTAAGAATCAATCAAGCCATGAATAGAAGCGATAAAAAACAGCGCCAGTTGCTGCTGTGCCGCTTCGCTGCGTTCTGCCAGCGATGGCACCGCGTCGCTCAGCAGTGACAACAGATGACGCTGCCATTCTTCAACCAGACGCCCGACCTGCAGCTGAATATCCTGATCAACAGCTTCGGTTTCATCCAGGCTCAGTAACGGTGGCTGAAACATCAGCTGGTAATAACCGGGAAAGCGCTGGGCAAAAGCGATCAGCTGACCGGCAAAGGCATACAGGGAATCGGTGGGGCTGTTGCTGCTCGACATCTGCTCGTTAATATCGGCAAAGGCCAGATCAAACCCGCGACGACGGGTATGAATAAATAAAGACTCTTTATTCGGGAAATAATTGTAAATATTGCTCGCGGTCATTCCCAGCTGCGATGCCAGCTTACGCATGGACAAATGATGAAAGCCGACCTCGGCCATCACACTGGAAGCACTGTCCATAATTCGTTCACGCTGCGCCGCAATCTCTTCCGCTGTAAACGGCTTCTTTGGCATGTCCCCACCCCTTTAAGATTCTCTGCTTTTGCAGATGTCATTATTTATTGAATATTTACACTGGGTATAAAACGTCTGATCTTTTGTAAAATCAAGACTGTTAGCGGCCAAAGTCGTAAAAAGTTGAATAAATGTCAATTAAACGTCGCAACCCCCACCTTGATATGGCGCAAGGCCCGTCATTTGCCACGCACTACAATGGCGACTGACTTCTGTTAACCGTGACGACACAATGACTGAGCAACTCTTGTGGGACCCTCTGCTGATTCAGCGCTACAACAAACCTGGTCCGCGCTATACCTCTTATCCGACCGCCGTTGAGTTTCAGCCTGCCGCCGACGATCTGGGCGAACGCGCCGCATTTGCCCGGCGTGACAACAGCAAAGCGTTATCGCTGTATATCCATATTCCGTTCTGCCGTCATGTTTGTTACTACTGCGGTTGCAACAAGATCGTTACCAAGCATACCGAGCGTGCGGCGCCATATCTGGAACTGCTGAAAAAAGAAATTCTGCTCAAACGGGCTCTGTTAAGTAAAAGTGCGGTGGTCGAACAGCTGCATCTGGGCGGCGGTACACCCACCTTCCTCAGCGATGCAGAACTGACGGATCTGATGCAGTTTCTGCGCCAGCACTTTAATTTCAGCCACGCTGACAGCGCCGACTATTCGATTGAGATTGATCCGCGTGAACTGCGCCCAGACACACTGAAGGTACTGCGTTCACTGGGCTTTAACCGTCTGAGCTTTGGCGTGCAGGATCTGGAACATCAGGTGCAGGAAGCGGTTAACCGTATTCAGCCGGAATCCATGATCCGTGCGGTAATGGATGAAGCCCGCGCGCTCGGCTTCCGTTCCATTAATATGGATCTGATCTACGGCCTGCCCTTGCAGACACTGGAGAGCTTTGACCGCACACTGAATACCATCATTGAGATGTCACCCGACCGCCTGTCGATTTTTAACTACGCCCATCTGCCGGAACGCTTCAAACCCCAGCGTCGCATCTGTGCCGACGACCTGCCGGGTGCCGATGAAAAACTGGCCATTCTGGGTCACTGCATTACCAAATTATCGGCGGCGGATTATCACTACGTTGGTATGGATCATTTTGCCAAACCTGATGATGAGCTGGCGCGGGCACAGGCCGCTGGTAAACTGCACCGTAATTTCCAGGGCTATACCACCCACGGCGATTGCGACCTGATTGGCTTTGGCGTGTCATCCATCAGCCAGATTGGCGATTATTACCTGCAGAATCAGGTAACAGAGGCGACCTGGGAGCAGGCTTTACACGATGACCGCCTGCCGACCATGAAGCAGCTGATCACCAGCGCCGAAGATAAACTGAGACGTACCGTGATTGCTGAATTACTGTGCCACCTCAAGTGCAACTTCGCAGCACTGGATGAGCAATTTGCTATCGACAGTCGTCAACATTTGCAAAGCAGTCTTGATGAGTTAACACCGATGGTGAATGATGGCCTGGTGATCATTGATCAGCACGCCATCCGCATCACCGACAAAGGACGCTTACTGGTTCGAAACGCCTGCATGGCATTCGATACCTATCTGCAACAACATGAGCAACAGCGATTCTCCAAGGCCATCTGATTCTTCTCCCCGCAGCGTGCGCAGCAAATGGCTGCGCCGCGCGGCCGAACTCCTTCTGTTTGTTTTACTGTTCAGCGCTCTGAGTCACTGGCTCAGCCGCCACATGCTGGATTCCGGCAGCAACGCCCCGTCAACCCGACTCCCTGCACTGCACAACCGTGCCGCCACACTGGCAGACAATCCGAGCGTCAACCTGACAGGCAATCTGACCTGGCCTGCAACGCACGAACGTACTCTGGTGTATTTCTTTGCACCCTGGTGCAGCATTTGCCGCGTCAGCATGCCCGGACTTAATCTGTTGGGTAATGATGACCTGCGCATTGTGACTGTGGCACTCGACTGGGAAACCCGTGAGGAAGTGGAAGCTTTTGTCAGCTCGGTCGGATTCCGTGGGGAGGTATTACTGGGCGATGCCACAACGGCACAGCAGTATCAGGTGCAGGGTTATCCGAGTTATTACGTCATGGACAGCAATGGCCGGATACTGCATCAGGACAGGGGACTGAGCACACCGCCCGGCTTGTGGCTGCGTACTCAGTTATAACGCCGTGCAATCCTTGCAGAGGCCGCCGCAGGCATTGATCAGAAATCAGAGCAGGCCGGGCTGACCATTCCAGAAGCCCCAGCTTTCGCCGTCATATTGCAGGTAAACCCGTTTTTCGAACGGTTTTTGAAAAGACTCCAGACTGCGACGCAGCGTACGTGCCGAACGAAACGCCGGATCTTTCGCCCATTCCTGCAGGTCATCGACATACCACTGGATATACACTTCTGCATAGTAGTAATCGCCGATCTGATACGGACTGGATAACTCCATAACCTTCTTCAGTTTGCCAGTACCGTAGTAAAAACCTTCCTGCGTGCCCTGCTCACGGTGCGCCAGCGGATAGTCATAAATCCAGGTCGCCAGCACTTTGCGTTTAATGCGGCCATCCTCCTGCACGTCAGCCACTTTCATCTCTTTATCACGCTGCAACAGGCCGAAACGGAATAAACCATCCAGCAAGCCGGCGTCTTTATCCTGACTGCTGCGCTCAATCTCATAGGGCATAGGGAAAGGCAACCACAACAAAGGTTCGGCCTGCAAAGCACGGGAAACCAATGCCGCTGCGGTATTTTCGCCGATCACCGGCTGCGCACAGACTGTTCCGCAGAACAGTAACAGAGTTGTAACAATCAACGGTTTCATAAATCCTCCCCGTCCCTTAGCATAGCCGCCCTTTAGACGAATGTCGGACTTGTCATAGAAATGTCACAGCCCTGACTTAGAGTCGCGCTGATCAATAAGAAAACAGGATTGACTATGCAGCAAGCCACTGCACGCCAACAGACTGAAACCCTCGAATCACCATTGGTTGCCCGTATTACACAGGACCCAAAGGAGATACGTCAGGCTCTCGAACTGCGCTATCGCGTTTTTGCTGAAGGTATGGGCGCCAGCCTGCCAACCGCCAGCGAAGGCATCGATAAAGACGATTTCGATGACCTCTGTCTGCACCTTATTGTAAAAGACGTGATGAGCGACCAGGTGATCGGCTACAGCCGTCTCCTTACCAACGAGCTGGCACAACGCGCCGGTGGATTCTACTCCGCCACCGAGTTTGACCTCAGCAACATCGTGCTGCCAGGAAAAACCTATATGGAAATCGGCCGCACATGTGTTGATCCGGATTTCCGCAGCGGTGCCGCCATCGGGCTGCTGTGGTCAGGCATTGCCCAGTTTATGTCAGCACACAATATTGATTACCTGATGGGCTGTGCCAGCATTCCGCTGAACGAAGGCTATGCCCGCACCATCGCCATTGTGAATCATCTGCGCGAAAAGCACTTCACACCCGAGCACATGCGCGCTGAACCTAAAGTGCACATGCCGCGCATCGATGTGGACATCGACGGTAAAGCACTGGTGCCATCACTGTTAAAAGCGTATCTGCGCATTGGCGTAAAAGTCTGCGGTGAGCCGTGTCTCGATAAAGATTTTAACGTCGCAGACGCGCTGATTCTGCTCGCCCGAGAAGACATCAACCAGCGCTATCTGCGCCACTTTACCAAAAGTGATCTCTGACGCAGAACTGGCGTCTGCTGCTTAAGATAATCAGGGGCCTGCGGGCTCCTTTTTTATATCCGTCTTTCCCGCCTGTAACACAACCGCTAGACTGCGCGACCGCGTTTTCTGCTGTGAGCAATCTGATGATAAAAAAATTTACCCAATGGCTGACATCCGCCTCCGGTTTACGCCGCATTCTTAATATTTATGGCCCTTATCTGGGCGCCGGGGTACGCGTTCGTTATCTGGCCAAAGATTTCCGTGAAGCCAAAGTCGAGATGAAGCTGCGCTGGTTTAACCGCAACTATGTCGGTACCCACTTTGGCGGCAGCCTGTTCTCCATGATCGATCCGTTTTACATGCTGTTGCTGATGAATACACTTGGCCGCGACTATATTGTCTGGGATGCCAGTGCCGAAATTGATTTTGTAAAACCCGGCCGTGGCGTCGTCAGCGCCCACTTTTTGGTTACCGATGCCATGCTGGCCGAAATCCGCGACAAAACCGCAGACGGCGAGAAGTTTCTGCCGACCTATGAAGTACATATTGTCGATGCTGATGGTGAACTGGTCGCCCGCGCCCGCAAAACACTGTATATCCGCCGTAAACCGGCCCGCGAAGACTGATCAGCGCACGCCTGTACTGCATGAAAACGCCCATCTGCTACGCTTAAAGCAGTTGCCGTTAATGTGTACAGGAGCCTTATGACCACCATGACCATCAGTCAGGCCAGCGAACTTATCTGGGACCTGCTGCAGACACTGGAAGATGCTTACTGGGAATCCAGCAATTGCGAAGAAAAAGATCAGGTATTCAACCTGATGCAGCTGCTGAACGCTGAATATATGGAACTGCTGAAAATCAGCATTCAGGATCATCACTACGAATATGAAGTAATCAGTACCGGGCTGGCGTCGTTGCGACAGGCTCTGGAAGATTTCCAGCGTGTCGCTTTGCAGCAAACACGTCGCCAGAGTACCTCATCCCGGCTCAACGCGTTCCTGAATAAATTGAGCGCTAACCTCAGCAGCAACTGAACCGGGCAGTAACAGAGCTGCGCAGCATCGTAAACAATCAGTGCGTCAGCAATTGACGCACGGAAGCCAGATTGACGGTTTCACTGAATTGGTGACGTCCGGCCGCTTTCGCCGCATATAACGCTTCGTCAGAGGCTGCCAACAGCAACTCCCAACGTTCATCGGCCTGAGGCTCACACCACGCCAGACCGATACTCACCGTTATATATGCACTCACCGGCGAGGCAACATGGGGAATCGCCAGCTGATCAACCGCATCCTGCAAACGCTGGGCAACCACGGCCATACCATCAAATTGTATTGATGGCAGCACCAACGCAAACTCTTCACCGCCATAGCGGGCGACCAGGTCACGTGGTCGCTGCACTGCATTTTTCAGACACTGTGCCACCTGAGCCAGACAACGATCACCTTCCGGGTGGCCATAATGGTCGTTAAACAGCTTGAAGTGATCAATATCCACCATCATCAGGCCGATATTGCCACCTTCACGCTGCGCTCGCCGCCACTCTGCGCAGAGAAATTCATCCAGATAACGGCGGTTGGCGATATGCGTCAGACCATCGGTAACAGACAAGGCTTCCAGGTGTCTGCGCTGTGCCCGTTGTGCCAACTGTTTTTTAATCCGGGTTAACGCCAGCAGCGGGCTCAGCGGTTTGCGCAGGTAATCAGCCACGCCTGCCACCAGAGCCGCGGTTTCCTGAGCATCGTCCGCAGCCCCCAGCAGCAGGATATCGCAGCCGCGGGTTTTCGGGTGGTCGTACCAGCGCTTACAAAAAGTCGCCAGATTTTCTTCCAGCAACCCCTGCTCAAGAATCAACAGGTCCGGTACCTGCGAAGGCTCAACCAACCAGTCATAAAGCTGCGCACGGTTGATGGCTCCGGCCACACAGACCTCGGCAGCCAACAGGTCCCCCAGTTGGGCCTGAACCGCAAGGGTTTCAGCAGCAATGATCACCAACGGCTGACTGGACATAAGCTCGGCTTCCTGAATATTCCACATACGACGCACTCTTACGGTATCCGGTGCGCTTCTTTTGCTTTATCGGCAAGAATACACCAAAGCGTATAACCGGTAACAAAAAATCACTGGACTCCGAATATACGACAATATACTGACTTTAATCCGCGTTATTTATGCCAATTTTAAAGACAGTTCGTTGCCGACGTTTCTTCACGCTCCGGGGCTGGGGGAAAAGCGTGAAGTTCGCTAAACTTGGGTAAAGTTTTCTAAAAAAATCAGTTTCTTACATGCCAAAGTACTTAATACTCATTATCTGTCTGGGATTACTCGGTTGCGACCGCGAAGGCGCACGCGAGTCAGAAACCAATAACGCCAGCGCACAACTCACACCGCTGCCTGATTTCAGCGTTTATCAGGATGTTAAAGAGAAGAAAAAAGCGTTCTTCGCTTATTTACTCCCCCTGATCGAAGAGGCTAACACCCGTGTTCTGGCAGAACGCCAGGTGGTGGAAAAATGGTATCTGGCCCCCGATGAGCTGAGCGATCGTGACCGCGACATGCTGCAGGAACTGTTGATCAAATACCGCGTCAACACCGACGACGAAGATGAACAGAAAGAATTGCTGTTGCTGCGCGTCAACACCATTCCGCCATCGCTGGTGCTGGCTCAGGCCGCCAATGAATCGGCCTGGGGCACTTCACGCTTTGCTCAGGAAGGCAACAACCTGTTCGGTCAGTGGTGCTTCCGTGAAGGTTGTGGCCTGGTACCTGAGGCCCGCGGCGGCAGCTCGCGCCATGAAGTCCGCGCCTTTGAGTCACCACTGGAATCGGTGGAAAGTTACATGCGTAACCTGAACAGCCATCCGCGCTACCGCGAGTTGCGTGAATTGCGCGAACAACAGATAGAACAGCAGGGCTACGCCAGCGGCGAAATCCTGACAGAAGGCCTGGATGGCTACTCCACCCGTGGTCAGGAGTATATTGATGAAATTCGTAATATGATTGAACACAACAAGCTTAACCGCTTTGATCAGCTGCATTCTCAGGAATCCGCTCCTGCCGATCAGCAACCAGTCCCCAGGGGGTAATTGTGCAAGCCAATGAACGACGCTTCCGTCAACGCTACGATGCCTCTCCGCTAAAGCTGGAAATCCGCATGCTGAACCTGTTCGGCCGGCCGAAAAAAGCCCATATGGCCATCGCCCGTGATTTTGCTATTGGTGGCATTGCCATCATCTCCCCTTTAAAAATGAAAGTCGGCAAACGCCTGCTGATCAGTATCGAAAGCCGCGACCATCGGCTGCAATCCATACCCGCCGTCATCATCCGCGCCGACGCAAGCGAAGGTGATTACCTCTACGCCCTGAAGTTTGCGATGGGACAACTGCCGGAGATGGCCAGTCGCGGGGCTTACACCGTTTTGCAACGTCTTGAAGTTAGCCTGAAATCTGCAACCCCGGCCTGAGCCGGGTGTAAACCGTCATAAGCAAGGAATCCGCTGTGAACCAATCTGTACTTGTTATCAACTGCGGCAGCTCATCCATTAAGTTTGCCCTTTATGCCAACCCCGACCAACCAACACCTCTGCTGACCGCACTGGCCGAGCGCCTGAATGAACAGGAGCCGAGCATCCGCATTCAAGGAGCCGTTGACTATCAACACACACTGGCGGCCGAGGCCGGTCACAAAGCTGCCTTACTGGCCTTTATCGAACACTGCAGCGCTTATCTGCAAAACCTGAAAGGCATTGGCCACCGGGTCGTACATGGCGGCGAACTGTTTCACGCCAGTACCATCATTGACGATGAGCAACAGCAACGTCTGGCCACCCTGTCACCACTGGCACCACTGCACAACCCGATCAATCTGCTTGGCATAGAATTATGCCGCGAGCTGTTCAGTGGCGTGCCTCAGGTCGCAGTATTTGATACCGCCTTTCACCAGACACTGAGCGAATCAGCTTACCTCTATGGCGTACCCTACGACTGGTATGAACAGGATGCCGTGCGCCGCTACGGCTTTCACGGCACCAGCTATCGCTATGTGGTAGAAGAAACCGCCCGTCGCCTGAAAAAGCCCGCCGAAGACTGCAATCTGTTGATTGCCCACCTTGGCAACGGCTGCAGCGCGGCCGCAGTGCTGTGTGGCCGTTCGGTCGACAGTTCCATGGGACTGACACCGCTGGAAGGCCTGGTAATGGGCTCACGCTGTGGTGATATCGACCCTGGTCTGATTGAACACATGAGCCGCAGCCGTGATCTGACGCTGGAGCAGATCATGCGTGAACTGAACCGCAACAGTGGCCTTAAAGGCCTGTCCGGTTTAAGCAACGATATGCGCACCCTGCTGGCTGCCGAGGCCGAAGGCCACGAAGGTGCGCGACGTGCGATTCAGGTGTTCTGCTTCCGTGTCGCCCGCCAGTTCTCTGCGCTGGCCACGTCGCTGCCGAGCATCGATGCCGTTATCTTCACCGGGGGTATCGGTGAACATGCCGCACCGGTTCGCCAACGCATTCTGGCCGCCTGGCGCTTTATGAATTTCCGCCTCGACAGCGATCTCAACAACCGCCACGGTGATGACCTCGGACGCATCAGTCAGCCCGGCTCGCCGCTGGTGCTGGTTGTACCCACCTCCGAAGAGCGCATGATTGCCCTAGATACCTACACTCTGATTGCTGCGAACTGATACCCGATGATCAATATTTTTATTGCCCCAACCGGCCTCGAAAGCGGCCTGACCACCATCAGCCTGGGTCTGATCCGAGCACTGGACGCACAGGGCCTGAAGGTTGGCTTTGTCAAACCGGTCGCGCCCGGCTATGCCGCCAGCGAACGCTCCAGCCATCTGGTGCGTACTGTTCTGCATCTCACCACACCTGACCCGATGCACCTGAACCTGGTGCAGCAGCGCGTCAGCGACGGCATGCTCGACCGCGTACTGGAAGATGTGATTGCCCTGCATGATGAAGTCAGCCGCGATTGCGATGTGGTGCTGATTGAAGGTCTGGTGCCCGATCGCAGCGAGCCTTACACCGCCAAACTCAACGCCGAGATGGCCAAAGCCCTGAATGCTGAAGTCATTCTGGTTGCCAGCGGACGCAATCGCAGTCCGGCACAGATTCAGGCCGAACTGAAATTACAGACGGGCATTTTTGGTGGCGCACAGGCCAACCTGATGGGCTGCATCATCAACAAAGCCGGTAAAGCGCCGGCGCAGCAGGTGATTCCGTCCGGAGAACTGATCGGCCAGCAACCCGACTTCAGCCAGCAGGAGCATGATGCTTTCTGGCAGATCAACATGAAGCAATGCCCGGTGTTGGGCGTTATCCCCTGGAAAGCCGAGCTGGTCAGCCCGCGCATGCTGGACATTGCCCGCGCTCTTGATGCCCATATCCTGCATGAAGGCGAACTGGATACCCGCCGGGTGCTACGCATCGCCCTTTGTGCCCGCACACTGGGCAATATGGTCGATGTTCTGCGCCCGGGCACGCTGATCGTTACCCCGGGGGACCGCGACGATATTATTGTTGCCGCGGCGATGGCAGCAACCAGTGGTACACCGCTGGCGGGGCTGCTGTTAACCAGTGGCCTGAAGCCCGGCGAACAGGTCATTAACCTCTGCCGTCCGGCACTGCAAACCGGCGTGCCGATTCTGCAGACCACCATGGATACGTTCACCACCGCACAAAAACTGACACAGATGGATACCCACGTTTCCATCGACGATGTTGACCGCGTGCAGCATATTATGGCGACGGTGGCCGAACATCTGAATATTCCGGTATTGATGGAACGTCTGGGCCAGCCCCACGCCTCGCGCCTGAGCCCGGCCGCCTTCCGCTATCAGATTGTCGCCAAAGCCCGTGCCGCGCAGAAACGTATTGTTTTGCCCGAAGGCGAAGAACCGCGCACCATTCAGGCCGCAGCAATCTGCCAGCAACGCGGCATTGCGCAATGCGTTCTGCTTGGCAATCCGGAACGGATTCAGCAAATTGCTCAGGCCAACGAAGTAGAACTGCCGGAAGGCCTGCAGATCATTGAGCCCGCCAGCGTGCGTGAACGTTACGTTGCCGGCATGGTGGAATTGCGTAAACACAAACAGCTGACCGAACCCATGGCGCTGGCACAGCTCGAAGATAACGTGGTGCTGGGGACCATGATGCTGGCGCTGGACGAAGTTGACGGCCTGGTGTCAGGTGCCATTCATACCACCGCCAACACCATTCGCCCGGCACTGCAGCTGATTAAAACCGCCCCCGGCGCCAAGCTGGTGTCGTCAGTATTTTTCATGGGCCTGCCGGATCAGGTGCTGGTGTACGGCGACTGTGCCGTTAACCCTGATCCGAATGCAGAAGAGCTGGCCGATATCGCCATGCAGAGCGCCGATTCTGCCATTGCCATGGGCATTCCGGCACGCATCGCCATGCTCAGTTACAGCACCGGCAAATCCGGTACCGGTGCCGATGTTGAAAAAGTGCGTACCGCTACCGAACTGGTACAACAGCAGCGTCCTGAATTGCTGATTGACGGGCCATTGCAGTACGATGCAGCGACCACGGCGAGTGTGGCGCACAGCAAAGCGCCGGACAGCCCGGTCGCCGGGCAGGCAACTGTGCTGATTTTTCCGGACCTGAATACCGGGAATACCACGTATAAAGCAGTACAACGCAGCGCCAATGTAATCAGCATCGGGCCGATGTTGCAGGGCCTGGCCAAACCGGTAAACGATTTGTCCCGGGGCGCACTGATTGAAGATATTGTTTACACCATCGCTCTCACCGCGATTCAGTCACAACAAAATAAAGGAAAATAATAAATGTTTGGGGTTATTACCGGTGTTATTGCCAGCTTGTTGTTGTTTATCAACATCGTGTTCTGGTGCTCTTTGCTGTTTATCTTCACCTTTGTAAAAATCATTATTCCCGTGCCATTGGTGCGCAAAGGCGTCACCGCGATTCTGACCGCCATTGCCAATGCCTGGGTCAGCTGTAACTCCGGCTGGATGATGCTGACACAGAAAATGGATTGGAATATTCAGCGGCCGGTAAGCCTGGATAAAAAGGGTTGGTATTTCGTTGTCAGTAACCACCAGAGCTGGGTTGATATTATCGTGCTGCAACATGCACTGAACGGCCGCATTCCCCTGCTAAAGTTTTTTCTTAAGCAGGAACTGATCCGCGTTCCGGTTATGGGTGCTGCCTGGTGGGCGCTGGATTTCCCGTTTATGAAGCGTTACAGCAAAGCGTATCTGGAAAAATATCCGGAAAAACGCGGTAAGGATCTGGCAACAACGCGCAAAGCCTGCGCTAAATTCCGCGAAATGCCGACCAGCGTGATGAACTTTCTTGAAGGAACACGCTTTACCCAGCGCAAACACGACGATCAGGATTCTCCTTTCAAATATCTGCTCAAGCCCAAAGCCGGTGGCATGGCCTTCGCTATGAATGCCATGGGTAATCAGTTCCGTTCCATCCTGGATGTCACCATTCACTATCCGGATGGCATTCCGACGTTCTGGGATTTTTTACAGGGAAAAATGCAGCGTTGTACGGTCATAATTAACGAAAAACCGATTCCGGAAGAATTACTGGACGGTGATTACGAGAACGACGATACCTACCGTCTTCACTTTCAACAGTGGGTACAGATGCTGTGGGAAGAAAAAGACCGTCAGCTGGACGCCTTGCACAGCGCCAGCTGATGACTCAAAACCCGGGGCGCTGCATCAACTGACCGCAACGACTCAGGCCGCAACCACACAGTTGCGGCCTTGTTCTTTAGCCTGATACAACATCCGGTCAGCACTGCGCAGCAAATCATCACTGCTGCTATCGGCCTGCGGAATCATACTCGCAACACCGACGCTGATGGTGGCAACCAAGTGCTCAGATGTTTCATGCGGTATTGCTAATGCAACAATACTTTCCCGGATTTTCTCCGCCATATAGGCGGCCTCACCCGGCGCGGTATCGGGCAGAATAATAATAAACTCCTCTCCGCCATACCGGGCACAAAGATCGCCCGGACGCTGGCAAAACGATGCCATCGCCTGGGCGATATCATGCAGGCAACGATCGCCCTGCTGATGACCATAGTGGTCGTTATAATCCTTAAAGTTATCAATATCGACCATCACCAGTGACAGAGGCGTCTGACTACGCAGGCAGCGACGCCATTCATTAGCCAGACACTCTTCCAGGTAACGGCGATTAGCAATGCCGGTCAGGCTGTCAGTGGTCGACAACAGGTGCAGACGCCGGGTCAGATACTGCAGTCGCTCCGCCTCCAGCGCCAATAACCGGTTTTTCATGTAATCGTTACGCGCGGAAGATTCAATTGCATAGGCCAGATAAGCCCCCATGCCGATTAACAACAGCCAAAACAGCACGAACAGCGGCATAAAAATTTCAACAATGCTATTCAGCTCAGGACTAAGCGGTGGCGTGTCGCTGAACAGCAACATAACGACATAGCAAACCAGTAATGAAACAGAAACAACCAGCATGGCACGATAACTCAGCCGCAAAGCAACCAGAGCAAACACCTGAATAGGAACAAGCCCTAAGTGATAGGCATATTTCAACGCGTCCGGAATCAACTGAATAAAAAAAATAACCGATAACCCGGCCAGAAAAATCCCGCTCGCCGCAACCGTGACCATGTGCGCCGCAAAACGCGAACGCGGTACCCACCACAACAAACAAAACATGGTGATGGTAACCAGAAAACGGCAGATAAAAATCAGATTGGCATTGTCTCCGCCCAGATAAAAATCGGACCAGGAAAATCCCAGATAAAACAGCAGACCACCAATAATAATTTTTTGGTCAATTTCAAGAAAACGTTGGTTGCGGAATTCAAGGTAGCGTTGTTCCAGACGTCCGGGAAAGCGTAAATGCTGACGCCCCCGATCAAGGATACCGGAGAGGATATTGATCTGCTCCTCCACTCGCTTTAAGGTGTCACTGTCTTGCTGACTGCTGATGTTTGGCACCGTTTCTCCCACACCCCGCATACTGGTGTTGACAGAATCCCCCAGAACACGGCAAAGCTGAAGTTATTTTTTGTCACATAAGACACGCTATTCGCAATTTAGACAATATCCTGACACGCCCAGTTGCATACGAGGTTCTATGAAGGTTTTCGAAGATATCAGCCAATCCATCGGTAATACGCCGCTGGTACGCATCCGCCATCTGACCAGCCATCCGGCTATTTATGCCAAGCTGGAAAACCGTAATCCGGCGCATTCCGTAAAATGTCGCATTGGCGCCAACATGATCTGGCAGGCGGAGCAGGATGGCATCCTCAAACCCGGCATGGAAATTGTTGAGCCAACCAGTGGTAACACCGGCATCGCGTTATCATTCGTCGCGGCGGCCCGGGGCTATAAAGTGACCCTTACCATGCCAGAAACCATGAGCATAGAGCGCCGCAAAGTCATGATGGCGCTGGGTGCTAATCTGGTGCTGACCGAAGGCGCAAAGGGTATGAAAGGAGCCGTTGAAGCGGCTGAGCAATTGGTTGCGCAAGCCCCTGAACAGCGCATTATGCTGCAGCAGTTCAATAATCCGGCCAACCCGGCGATTCACGAAAAAACCACTGGTCCGGAAATCTGGAATGATACCGACGGACTGGTCGATGTTGTCGTCGCCGGTGTCGGCACCGGTGGTACCATCAGCGGCATATCGCGCTTTATTAAACAGCATAAAGCCATCACCTCGGTTGCTGTTGAGCCCGCAGCGTCTCCTATTATTACTCAGACACTGGCTGGCGAAACCATCAGCCCGGGGCCTCATAAAATTCAGGGAATCGGTGCGAACTTTATTCCCGGCAACCTTGATCTGAGCATGATTGACCGCGTTGAACAGGTAGATAACGACGCAGCAATGGCCATGGCGCACGAGCTGATGTCGAAAGAAGGCATTCTGGCTGGTATTTCCTGTGGCGCCGCGATGGTCGCCGCATTACGACTCGCCGAAGAAGACGCCTTTAAAGATAAAAAAATCGTGGTCATCCTGCCGGACTCCGGTGAGCGTTACCTGACCTCCCCATTGTTTGAAGGTTTCTTTGATAAGTAGCCCACAACAACCACCTCCATGGCGGCTCCGGCTGGAGTCGCCCGAGGTGCTGCTCGATGGGCAGCTGCATTACTATCCTTCCCTGCTTGATCCGCAGCAGGCCGATATCCTTTACCAGCAATTGCTGCAGGAAATTCCCTGGCAAACAGGGCATGTCTTTATTTACGGCCGTGAGCATCTCATTCCCCGCTTGCAGGCCTGGCACGGAGATCCGGGAATCAGCTACACCTATTCCGGTAAAACACTGCGGGCCGATGCCTGGACACCGACGCTGGCCAACCTTTGCCAACAGCTGAATCAACTTCTGGGTCTGCAATTAAATGCGGTGCTGTGCAATCTTTACCGTAATGGTAACGATTGCATGGGCTGGCATGCGGATGACGAAAAAGAGTTAGGAGAAAATCCGCAGATACTGTCCATCAGTCTTGGTGCGGAACGTGACTTTGCCTTACGGCGTCAAGGCAGCAGTCGCCAAAACGGGACTCTGCGGCTGGCTAATGGCAGCCTTTTGGATATGCGTCCGGGAATGCAAAATCACTGGCAACACAGCCTGCCCAAACGGGCACGTATACAACAGTCACGTATTAATCTGACATTCCGCACGCTGTACAACTGAAGGCACAATGCCAGACCTGGCGCGGCCCCTATCTTCAGGGTTTATGAATACTTTACCCGAAACGGCTAAACATCAGCGATCACGGGCAATAACGGATTCGAGGCGGAACATAATCACCGGCGTGGTGGCATAATCTTTATCACGATTCCAGATAAATTCCGGTGCGACTTCGGCAAACACCCAATTACTGTAAATCTGGCGGCGGTAACGTACACCGGCATTATAGGAATAAAAAGTTGTATCAAATTCACTGTCGCCTTTAGCACCGGCAACAAAGCCAAGCGCCGCCTTACTGCTCAGCTCATGATACAGCCCGGCGTCGTACGATAATTTGAAATACTCGTCATTCAACTGATAACCGGCTTTGGCATTGATACGGAATAATTTTTCCGTGTTTATCGGATAATCCATTTGCACACGGGTTTCTTCACCCCAGCCGTCCAACGAAAAATAAAAGAATGTTTGCGTAGCTTTCAATTCCCATTCGGATAAATAAGCGTAGCGCCGTGCGCGGAAACGTACAAAAGGATTGGGTGGAACACCCCAACGGACACCCGCATCAATGTTAGTTTTCCACTGATCGGACTCCCGTATAATAAATCGCAGTGCTGCGGTGTAATCGACGTTTTCAACACTCTCAATCGGGTCGGCTTCACGGTTATCTCCGTCTTCCGAATCGAGCAGTAAATTCAGCCGTTCATTCGTATTGGGCAAAACCAGTTTTACGCTCAGGCCAAATTTATAATCCACCGGATCACCCAATACCCGCCTTGTATAGAGCGATAATTTGGCACGACTGCCTTTTACGTCATCGTCAGTGATGTCTTCACTGAAAAAAGAATCGACGAAAAAAGAATCAATATTACCGGACAAGCGGTTCAGATAACCGGCCAGCCAGTCTTTAGAACGATCCAGCGCCGCCTGGTTAACACTGGTTTGAGCGGTATAGTGATCATCCTGATATTCAGACTCAAGCGTCTTTGGGGGAATGAGCTGTTCGCTGTCACCCTGTAAATAGGGCTCCGGACTCAGCGCCTGAGAAGGCACTGAAATGATCGCCATCCACAACCCCAGCCATCCCTGCCAGCTCATCCGATATCAGACCGGATCGTGATGAATAATAATTTCAGCGCGGGGAAAGCGCTCAAGAATACGCTTTTCAACACAATCACCGATGGCGTGCGCTGATTTAAGTGGCTGCAACCCGTCCAGTTCCAGATGGAACTGAATAAACTGCAACGCTCCCGCCTGGCGGGTGCGTAAATCATGAAATCCACGCACGCCTTCGCAACTGTTAATCAGGGTTTTAAGCTCGGCTTCGTCGTCGTCCGGCATCGACTGATCCATCAGAACCTGCAAAGCATCTTTAACAATGCCGTACACGCTGTAAAACAACACGCCAGCAATCCCCAGCGCGACGACCGGGTCAAACCAGTACTGCTGCCAATAAGCGGCGATAAGAGCCAAGATGACGGCGACGTTGGTCAGAATATCGCCGTAATAATGTGCGGAGTCGGCTTTAATCGCCAACGAACCGGTCTGCCGGTAAACCCAGCGCTGATAGGCAACCAGACCAATCGTCGCCAGCATCGAAAACACCATAACCCCGATGCTTTCGCCCAGAGCCGTCAATGGTTGCGGATTCAGCAGACGATCAAATACGTGTAATAACAGCACAACGGCCGAACCAAGAATAAACGCCGACTGAATCAGTGCCGCCAGCCCTTCCGCCTTACTGTGCCCGAACGGATGATCATCATCGGCGGGCATCAGGGCATAACGCACAGCAAAAAAATTCACCAGCGATGCCGCAATATCCATCAGGGAGTCGAGCAAAGATGACAGGACACTGGCCGAATCGCTGAGCATCCAGGCAAAAACTTTAGCCACCAGCAACGTCACCGCCACCAGCACAGAGGCACTGGAAGCGCGTTTTATCAAGACAGCATGAGAAGTCACAGTCATTACAGATTCGTCAACGGTAAACCGGGGATTATGCCAGATTGGCCTGAGCAGATCAGACTTTTTACCCCGAAAAACGGTAATTTGCCACAAACTGAAACAGGATGGCGCCTGCGCCTATTGACCCATTAAGGGCAACTTGGTCTTATTGTCGGCCAGACTGTCCTGAACGAGCCAAGCCATGACCATAAAAAATGCTCTTGTTGTCGATGACTCCAAGTCAGCCCGCATGATGCTGCAACGTCTGCTGAGTAAAATTAATGTCCAGGCCGATGCGGTCGACAGCGCCGAAGCCGCGCTCAGTTTTCTGGAAAGTCGTCAGCCCGACGTCATTTTCATGGATCATATGATGCCAGGAATGGACGGCCTGGAGGCCACCCAGCTGATTAAATCCAACCCCCGCACCGCTACGATTCCAACCATTATGTACACCTCGAAAGAAGGTCAGGAATATCAGGAAATGGCGCTGTCCCATGGTGCGCATGGTGTGCTGGCCAAGCCCGCCAGCCATGAAGCCGTTATGGCGGTTATTCAGGCACTGGATGAACCGGCGGCAAACGACGAACAAAAACCTCAGACTGCAGCCATCGCACTGGTCGAGATTGATAAGCTGGTCCAGAAACACCTGCGTAATGCCATTGCCGAAGCCAAAGCCGAAATCAGCGCAGGTCTGGATGCCACAACACAACAACTGCAGACCCACCAGACTCATCAGATTGACCTGATTCAGGCACGCATGCACCAGCAACAGGAACGCTGGCAGCAGGAGGTCGATAAAACCCTGACTGAACAGGCGTTATTTCAGAAAACGCGTGTTATGAATCAGCGCCTGGCAGTCAGCGTTGCCGATAAACTCGATAAGAAAAATGCGGACGACCTGATTGCGATTATTAAATCCAGCCAGACCTCGCTGGAGTCCACCCTGGCTGCAACCCGCAGTGAATTTCAAAAAGCCCTGCAACAAACCGCCATCAAAGCGGCCGCAGCCGGTGCTGTTATCGGCGCTCTGGCTGGAATTGCAGCCGCACTGTTACTGTAAGCCGTCTTTATCCCCTCTGAGCCCGCTCTTCGGGCTCATATATTTTTGCTGTCATAAATAACCAGTATATGGCCTGACAATACCTTTCCATTCACAAAGGTGCTGATTACACTAGCCGCTCTCACCAGACTCTAAAAATATGATCAGGGATACGATAATGATCAAAGCCATACTGACAGCGGCAGCGGTTGCCATATTAACCGGCTGCGCGGCAGCAACACCTCTGCTTATTGCAGAAGCCGGTGGCCATCAGGTCGCCCGTTACGATGAAAACATCAAAGTGCGTGCTGCAGCAGCATTACACGAAGAACCAGATCTGCTGACCTTTTCTGTGCAGGCCATCAGCCGTGGAAAAACCGAACAGGCCGCCAGCACCTATATGCAGGGCTACAGCGACCCGGATTACAGCAGTAACATGAAATCACTGGCGCTTTATCAGATCGCCCTGCTGTATATGAACCGCTTTAACGACCAGCGTGATGATCAGAAAGCCCTGTCTTATCTGAAGCAACATCGGATTGAATTTCCGGATTCACGTCTGAAAGAAAAAGTGATCAAACGCATTCAGATCATCGAAGCCCGGCAAAGCGAGCCGGTACAATTGTCAGCGACTCAGCTGCTGAAACAAGTAGACCGCAGCAAACTGCTGAAAGCCGATCGCACCCCGTTTGATTCCGAACTCACGCCGATGAGTGAACGAGCCATTACCGAAGCCCGCGTAGCGGACGCAGAAGCGGTTTATCTGATTTTGTACGATAACAAGGCATCCTCTGCTGAAATGCGGGCGAAATCCCTTTATCAGCTGGGTCTTATTTATATGAGCCCATACAATCAGGCCGGCAATAATCAGAAAGCGTTGGCCTATTTCCGTAAGATTGTGCAGGAATTCCCGCACGTGTCTGTTGCTCCACGCGCCAATCAGCGCATCAGTGAGCTGATTAACCGTCAGGATTGATGGCTGCCAGCAATAAAAAAAGGCCGTTATGGCCTTTTTTTATTGCTGTTTTTTGTGGTCTCAAGACGTAAACATTCTGCCTCAGAATGCCCAGGTCACATCGTTTTCATCTGTGACACACTCTTTGAAATCAGCCAGCACGTCATCATGGCAAATAATTTCCTGCAGCATGATCTGCTCGCCATCGACATACCCTTTCAGCAATAACCACTGATCATCGCTGGTGTAGTTATTCAGGTCAGTACACAACGAATTACTGTTACAGTTCATATCCGGAGTATTGTCATAACCTGCAATTACACCAGAATTATCCGCAGCCAGTGCGCTGCCACGCAGAATAAATTTAAACGGATAGGTACTGTTGGCTTTATCGTCCGGGTTGCTGTCATTTTCTTTCAGCACCGCTTTACTGATGCTGCCGCCAGAAGACAGGGTTTTGACCACCGTCAGATCATATTGCTTACCCCATACCGGGGTGAAATTACTGATATCGTCGCTCAGCTTTAACAGCGACCAGTCATCTGAACTGTTCACCCGGTAGAGTAAACACATAGCCTCTTCTGCCAGTCCGCATTCCGACTGGAAATGTGCCACTGTCCACTTACTCGTACTTTCTCCGGAACACTCACTTTTAAAATCACTTTCACTGGCACTGCATATTAAGGATTTCAGCGAGACAGCACCGGCACTGGCGGTGAATTCCAGCTTCAATACATATTGTGCGTTGACGGCATTCTGAATTTCGGCACAAAAAGCATTGCAGGCAAATGTCGTCTCGCCCCCCAGAGACCAGTTAGCACCATCCAGAGGCGTCAGTACACCTGCGCGGGTGTACAGTGTCAGGGCAAAGGCTTCGTCCGCAGAACTGACTGCCGTTGTCGTTTCCACTGAGCGGAATTCATAAGCGCTGTCTTTACCGCTGCTGTTAAAACTGGTGTTAACAGTAACACTGTAGCGGTTACCCCAGGCAAAGCTGCTGAAGCCGGTAAATGGAAGATCGGCGGTTTTCCAGCTGTCGGTACTTTTTTCACGCACTCTAAAGCACAGGTTGCTGTCATCCTTATCGCACTGCACTTTGTAATAATCCACCAGAAGTGTTTCTTCCTTGTCCGTCCATTCCCGTCCAAGTTCCGGGCAACCTGTCAGGGTCAGACAGACCAGAGCCGGAATCCATAATGTTTTCATTCAATACTTCCTGATTGCTGTTGCTCTGCATTTTCAGCAGCCACTTTCTGTAATAAAGGCGCGGCATAGGTTTGTAGCAGGCGTTGCCGGACCGCATGATCCAACCCTTCCAAACGCCGCAGCAGTTTTTTATGCGTTACCGTATCCACTCCGCTGCAGTCATACTCAGTAGCCAACGAATACTCCTGCTGCAACAAATACAACGCCGATTGCTGCACCGGCAGGATCTCACACATTTGTTGCAATTGCAGGTCAATGGCCTGAGCCATATCGTCTGCAGACGCTAACTCGGCCGCGCTCAGCGGATGACCAAAATCAACATAAATACGTCCCTTCGCACCCGTCAGCCCCAATAAAATACTGCGTGTATCTTCATCGAGACTTTTTTCATAGCGACCGGTTTCTGCACGAGTCACCAGCTCCTGTGCCTTCTGCACATCACAGGGATCCCATTCATATTGTATGGAAACCGGTACCGGACGCATGGCTGTCATCGTTGCGGTAAAATTTTCACCTCGCTCACGGCCATTCAGAGCCAGCATTTTCAGCACGGCGGTGTCGGTACGATCAATACCGTCTTTGGCGCGCCCTTCCCGTTGTGCAATCCAGATGGAATGGCCACTTTCCAAAGAGGTACGGATATACGCCGACAGCTTTTGCAATTCGCGCAGTTTTTCACGCTTATTGGCAACGCTGCGCTTTACCACAAAGCTCTTGTTAAGACGCATGATATCGGCAACGTCAGGGTGCCCCAGCAAGTTATCTCCGATAGCAATCCGGCTGGTTGGCCAGCCCACATGATGCAGGCTGTAATTGATCAGAGTCGGGTCCATGGCGATGTCTTTGTGATTAGAAATCCACAGATAACTTTTTTCGGACGATAAATGCTCCAGCCCTCTCACCACAATGTCATCGCTGGATTGTTTCAGCAGCGATGCGATCCAGGGCGCCAGCCAACGCTGAAAGCTTTCAACCGTATGAATATGCGCGGTACGACGGCGCAGATACCAGCCAGCCAAAGGCAACAGCGCCTGACGTAACCACGCAGGCAACGCCGGGAAGCGATATTTAACCAGAGCATGCTGCAGGGTTCTGGCCCGGGTGAGGCGCTGAATAACACGGCGGACTTCTTCATCATGATAGGGGCGGATATCGGAATATTGGTCCTGCATGCTGTCTCACTGTTATTAGCCGTTAACGGCAAAAATGCGTTTACATCATCAGCCCGCATAACACCGGCCAGATAACGATGCCGGCCCATTGGCTTGTTAAGAATTCGGGCTGAGTAGTATATCCTATCGCCCCCTGTGCCAGATAACGACCAAGGTTAAAGCAAATGATTGATGAATGGGTGCCAGCAAACCAAAGCTCAACCAGTATTGCTCCTGCGCTGTTACAGCAATGCATCGCTGTGACGGCCATCATGGCAGACAGCAGCAGTCAGGCTGAACAAGAACTGGGAGAAGAAACACTCAAACAGGTACGTTCGTGGCTGCAGCTCAGCGAAGAGCAATGGCAACCGGCGCTGAAGACGTTTAAAGCGGACGAGCTTTTTCAGTTGGCAACCTTCTTTACCCTGGCTGAAATGACATTCAGCGGCTGGCAATGTGGTGCCAAAAACCCGGCTATCTGGATTTTTCGTGTACTGAAAAAGAATGGCCAACTGCCGGAAAAAGACGCAATCCGTCATCTGAAAAGCCTGACCGATAACCGCTACATCCCTTACGGCAGTGCGCTCTGATCAGGTCGGAGAAAACCACACAGCGCCTGGCGTAACTCATCCAGGCGTATTGGTTTGGATAAATAACCGTTCATACCAGCCTGCATGCAAGCCACTTTCTGCTCAGCCATGACATCCGCAGATAAAGCAATAACAGGGATCTGTTGCTGAGCGCTGCTGCGGATCTGACGTGTGGCTTCGAGGCCATCCATCACCGGCATATGACAGTCCATAAGCACCAGATCAAATTGTTTTTTCTGATACAGATCCACCGCCTCCTGCCCATTGCACGCAACGGTGACCTCACAACCCAGGCGTACCAACATTTGCGTCGCCACTTTCTGATTCACAAGATTATCTTCTGCCAGCAATATGCGGATGCCTTTAAGCTCATTCCCAGCCGTTAAATGCTCTCCTGCCCGGCGGCCAAAACGGGTAATCAACTGGCCTTGATTGGCCCCATCAAGCAAACGCAACAGCAATTGCTGCAAATGTTCCTGACTGATTGGCCAATCCCAGAAAGCCTTAACCCCCAGAGCCAGCCATTCAGCTTCCGGAACCGTGACACTATCCGTGGTGGTCAACGCCAGGCGGGTATGAGTGTTCGACAAACGCTCCCGCAGTTGCTGCTGATCACGGCTGAATAAACTGTATGGCACCACCAGAATATCCGGCTGGCTGACCTGCAGCGCGTCAAACATATCCTGGGCAATGGAAAACTCCCGGATAGACAAGCCCAGACGACGTACAACCGAGACCAGCAGAGCACGGTTGATCTGCACATCATCGCAAACCCAGATATCAGCAGAACGATTACCTGTTGTCGCCTCTGCCATATCTGCCGGCAGGTCACAGGCGGCAACGGTCAGATTCAGATCCAGCCAGAAATTCGACCCCAGTCCTGGCGAGCTGATCACGCCGACTTTGCCGTGCATCAGAGCGGCCAGCCGACGACAAATACTCAACCCCAGACCCGTTCCGCCCACCAATGTGGATAACCGGCCGTGCGCAACGCTGTATTCATCGAATAAATGCATCGCCCGGTCAGCAGCGATACCAATGCCCGAATCTTCCACCGAAAAACGCAACTGCACCTGACTGAACTGACGCCGGATCACCACCAGCCGCAACAGAACATACCCTTCTTCGGTAAACTTCAGCGCGTTGGTCAGGTAGTTCATCAGAATCTGGCGGATTCTTACCGCATCACCAATCAGATACTGGGGGACAGCATCTTCGACAAAAAACTGCAGACTAAGATGTTTTTCCCGCGCCTTGGCGCTCATCATCGCGACCAGACTGTCGATCATCTCGCGGATATTGAAGTTTTCTTCTTCAATAGTGAGTTTATCGGCGTCGATTTTGGAAATATCGAGAATATCGTTAACGATGGTCAGCAGATGTTCAGACGATGACTGAATAATGCGCACAAAACCCATCTGTTCAGACGTTAAAGGCGTTTGCTCAAGCAGAGACACCATCCCCAGTAGCCCGGTCATCGGCGTGCGGATTTCATGACTCATACTGGCCAGAAAGCGGCTTTTGGCAATGTTGGCTTCTTCCGCTTGCTCTTTTTCGGTGGTCAGAAGATCACGTGCGAGCATCTGCTCTGTGATATCGGTGCTGATCACCAATAAACTCTGCAGCTCACGCGAAACCATCACCGGAATTAACTGATTTTTCAGATAACTGATGCGGTTATTCTGATCCCGCAGAGTAATTTCATAACTTTGAGGTGTGTGATCTCTGAATGCAGAGTGCAGACACTGCAGGAAGCTGTCTACCTGGTCTGCTGGCAGAAAATCCACCGAGGGTTGCCCGACGACATCGTCCATGACAAAACCACTGAGCAAGTGGTTTACATCCAGAATACGACCATCACGATCAAGTTCGGTGATAACGTCAGGCAGGTGCTGCCAGAGAATACGAAAACGTTGCGCGGCGGCGAGATTTTGCTCTAACTCACGCCTGAGCCTCCAGCAACAACTGGCCAGCCAGAGCAGCAGCAGAACCAGTAGCAGCGTCAGTCCGAGTAACGCAGAAAACGTCATAGCTCCCTCTCCGGGAAGGTCTCAATCCATAGTGACCTTGGCTGTTTATTACGACTAAGCGGCGGCGTCACCCGTCAGAAATGCCAACAGAGCCTGCTGATCTTTCGGCCACAGATAACTCAGCCAGCCATCCCGTGAAGGTTTTTCCGGTTCGTGACGACTGATGAGCAAATACAGCGTTTCACGGGCTTCGGTATCGCGCATCAGGCGGGAAACAGATTCCTGTGCTGCGACAGAATTCACCGCAATCGCTCCCGGTTGATGCTCGGCAATCAAAAAACCAAACTGTATCGGGTCAGTGGTTACCAGCGGTTCCCAACCTGCCCGACGCACAAATGAAGCAACATCGGCGGAGAAATCTTCCGCATCAGCCAACAACACCAGCGTTCTTACACCCAGCGATAAATCGCC